>Ga0105044_10014419_pt1 | contig 10690 bp, 8 predicted proteins | sample MAT01_FD_78092 | JGI IMG/M metagenome (GOLD analysis project Ga0105044, IMG submission 78092) | Freshwater microbial communities from Lake Fryxell liftoff mats and glacier meltwater in Antarctica - MAT-01 | ecosystem: Environmental > Aquatic > Freshwater > Ice > Liftoff microbial mat | place... | reverse complement strand
GTCAGCCGTTCTTTCTCTGAGATGATGCGCCCGGAGAACGGGAGCGATTGGCGCTGGCACGCTGCTCGGATTACCCCTATCCTGGCGGACTGGTTACTCGTCCTGGGTTCAGCGAACCCGGACGTAGCATCTTCGAGCCATGGCCCACCCGGCGGTGATGCCGGGTGGGTTCGGGGCGAGCGGCGTGAGGCATACTGCACTAGGCGCGCCCACCACAAGCCGTCAGCGGAGTGCGGCACCTAGAATGAAGCCATGCGCTCGCCCCGTTCCCGTTTGCATCGTCCCTCAGGGAACCGATTCGGTCGAGGTTCGTCCGATCTTTTCGTTGGGGGAAAATTGATTCATCGTTCTTTGGGGAGGGTGAGATTAGTCCCGTGAACGGAGTTGGAAAGTTCTCGCCAGAACTCAAGCGGTTTGCCCTCGCTGAAGGCCAGTTCCTGCCAGCCGGGGATCGTCCGCCACTTCTTGAGGAGGACATCCCAAGTCGCTTCGGCGGAGGCGGCGCGTTGCTCCCGGGTGGCATTGCGCAGGCGCGCGTCGGGAGTCTCGTAGGGGATCTGCTGTCGGACCAGTGTGCGTAAAACTCGGAGGTAGCGGCGTGCTCCGGCAAAGAGGGCGTGCTGGTCGCCGGCCTCCCACCGGACGAAGCGTTCCTTCCATTCCGGCGGTCCGTATTGCCGCAGCTTTTGCGAGCTTTGCACCACCCAATCCTTGAGGATGTGGTTGCATCGCCCCGAGGTGCTTCCGGTCCGCGCGGGTGAGTCAGGGCCTCCGCTTTGGTAGGTCGCGGGGACGATGCCGGAGTAGGCGCACATGCCGCCCAGTGAGGACAGTTTGCCGGGATCGCCCAGCTCTCCGGCCACTCCAGCGGCAAGCACGAAGCCGATGCCGGGAAGAGAGGTCAAGAAAACGTAAGGCGTTGACGCCAAGAGACCGGCCGCTTCGACCTTAAGATCGAGGGCGGCGTTTTCAAGACAGCGATAGAGTTCGACTGAAGTCGAAAGACTGCGTTGTTGGGCACCGATCCGGGCAGGGTCGGGGGAGAGGGCGCTGCGGGCAAGAGTGATCAATTTGGTCGCGGTTTCTTCAGGATAATGGACATGTTGCGAGCGGAGCGTTTTGGTGAGTGAGGCAGGACTGCGGCGGGCGATTTCCGGAGCGCTGAAGCGCTCGCTCATGAGATGAAGGGAAGCGGGACCAAAGGCAGTGAGTCCACTTTTACTGGAGTCCAGGAACCCGGGGAAGAGACGGTCAACCTGGGCATGGATGCGATTGGAGGCAGCGGTTTCGTCACGAATGAGTTTGCGGCGACTCCGGCACAGGCCACGCAACTCGCGATAGATCGCCGGTTCGGATTCGAGGGGATCACGGGCGACACGGGCCCGCCGCGAGAGCATCGTTTTCGCGATTCCGATGAGGTCGAGATTGTCCGTGCTGGCGAGCGTGTTTTCGCGATTTTCCTTGGCTTCTCTCGCATTGACTCGGACGACGAGATAACCGCGGTCGCAGAGAGCGGTGGTGAAATTTTCGACGTAGGAAGCTTCGTCTTCTCCACCGATGAAGATGTGCTTCTTGGGAATCTTGCGGCGGCGGGCGCTGGCTTCGATTTGCTCGCAAAGAAAGGCGACGCCTTCGGTTGAATTATGAACCGGAAAGGCGGCCTTGAGAACGTCACCTTTACCGTCGCAGATCATGGCAACGTGTTTGGCTTTGGCAAAGTCCAAGGCCACACAGAGAATGTGGCGAAGGGATTTCGCCTCGTCAAAGATGGCACGAAGGCTGACCGATTGGTTGCGGTAGATAGATGTGGCGCGAGATTTTGGATTTGTTTTCATAGCAAGGGGACGGTCGCCCAAAAAGCGATCCCGACACGCTGGGAGAGTCGATCGAGCTCAAGCCCTAACGGGCTCGCTCGCCTCTCCCAGACGGTTTTGCTATGGTACCAGTCCTAGAATTTAGAATTTGACGGTCCTTCCCGGCCCATTTCCGTCGCCTCATGCCCCGAGCCCCCCGCATCGAACCAGGACGCCGCCTACCACGCAAGAAAAGGGTCATGCGACATTTCTTGACAGAAGCCTTTCCGGTCTGGATATCGGTCCCGCACGCCTCTAGTTGCATACGAGAACGCCGTTTGCCACGTGATGGCCAGAGGAGATCGACGCGAACTCATTGTCTTCGATGACGGGGACCGGGAGCTGTTTTACGACACTTTTGCCGAAGCCTGCGGTCGAACCGGATGGGGGGTCTTCGGATGGGTCCTGATGGATAATCACTACCACGCCTTCATCCGAACGCCCGAGCCGAATCTTGTCGCCGGAGCGCCGGTCACCGGAGCGTCGGTCGCCGGGATGCGGTGGTTCCAGAATTGACTTCACTCCACTCCGTCCGAGCGGTTTCCATTCGGCTCGTCCGCCTCATGAGTTTTTAAGGCCACTGTCGCGGCTTGGCTTTCCTTTATTCGGCGTCTGAACGCACGGAAGCATCCCTGGAGGCACCTCTTTGGTGGACGCTACAAAGCCATCCCGGTCGAGGACGCCGCCACCAGTCCCCGCGGCAGTATAGGTTGGCGCGATTACCTGCGGACAGTAATTGCTTGCGAATCGCATCGAGAAACTGGGGGCACGGAAAAGTCGGGACTACCGGAGCCGGAAGGACGGACCGGCGAAAGATCACGGCATCAAACGTGCGGGTGAAATCATCGCCGAGGCGTGCGATCACTACAAGATGGATGAGGCATCACTGAAATTGGATAGGCGCGTCGATGGGCGGTGAAGCTCCGTGGCTTGGGCGGTGGCCAAGGAGACGAGCGTTCCACAGGATTGGATTGCAACGCGGCTGAATCTGAAGTCGGCTGCTAACGCGAGGCAACAGATTCGCCGTTTTGATCAAACTCTGGAGAAATTGTTAGCAACAAGAGGTGAAATTTTGGAAACTGTCAAGAAATGTTGCATGACCCCTTTTTCTTCCATGACCCCTTTTTCTTTCCGCGCGAAGGCGGGAGAATTTTTGGATAATTTTCCTTTCCAACAGGTCTCTGGGGGACTAAAAACGGTCGAACGCGAAGGACTAGCCCGACCACCTGGGAGGGATCTCAGTTCAGTTTTTGACTTGGAGAGTGAAAGCGTTCTCCGCTTCGAGGGTGGTGAGTCCACCGGCGGCGGCGAGGGTTGCTTCCCGGAGGCCGGCAGTGAGATCGCGATGACCGGTAAGCCCGGCGGATTCGATGATCCCGTTGAGAACGAGGTCCAGTTCCGCAGGACAGGGCAGAGCCAGGTCGAGGCGGGTGATCTCGCGCTCCAGTTCGGGCGTCAACGCGCGCTCTCTCAAAAACGGGATCACGGGATAGAGTTTCGCCGCGCGATCTGGCATGCTCGTCCGCAAATGAATCGACTCCTTCTCTCCACCCTGCTCGCTCTCCTTGCTCTGCCCCTCCACGCCGCCCCGGTGGCTCTGCTCAACGGACACTTCGTCACGGTCGACGGGGACTTCTCCATTGCTGAAGCGATGCTCGTCGATGGCGAGCGCATCGTGAAGGTCGGGACGAATGCGGCGATCGAGGCTGGACTGCCCGCCGGAGCCACCCGTATCGACTTGAAAGGCGCGACGGTGCTGCCCGGACTGATCGATTCGCATGTCCACAGCACGGGGGCCTCGGTCTTCGAGTATGACCACGTCATCCCCGAGATGGAGACCATAGCCGACGTCCTCACCTACATCCGCGGCCGCACCGCACTGGTTCCGGCGGGGACGTGGATCAATCTCTCGCAGGTCTTCATCACCCGGCTGCGCGAGCAGCGCTTCCCGACGCGGGCCGAGCTCGACGAGGCGGCGCCGCTGCATCCCGTCGTCTTCCGGACGGGACCGGATGCGGCGGTGAACTCTCTCGCGCTCTCGCTCTCGGGCATCACCCGTGACACCCCGGCCCCCGAGGGCGGGACGGGTCGACTGGAAAAAGATCCCGCCTCCGGCGAACCTTCGGGGATCCTGCGCGGGTCGGCGACGGGACTGATCAAGCGGGGTGATACGGGGACAAAAAGCCCGGATGAAAAAGGCAGGGTCGATGCGCTCGGGGAACTCCTCGCCGATTACAACAGGGTCGGGATCACGAGCATCTCGGATCGCGCTGCGGGCGACAGCAATATCGCGCTCTACGCGGCGCTGCGGGAGGCTGACCGCCTCACCTGTCGCGTCTACCTTTACTACAGCGTCAATGCCCAGGCCCCGATCGAGAAGGTCCTGGAGAATATCGACAAGGCGGCGGCGCATCCGCTCCATGCCTACAATTCCAAGCTCTGGCTGCGGGGGATCAAGATCTTCCTCGACGGCGGGATGCTCACGGGGAGCGCCTACATGAAGCGTCCCTGGGGTGTCAGTGCCGCCTACGGGATCGATGATCCGAAGTATCAGGGCATGGTCTACGTCGAGCCGGAGAAGCTCTACACGATGGCCCGGCACGCGCTCTCCAAAGGGCTCCAGTTTACCGCTCACTCTGTCGGCGACGGGGCGGTCGAGCGCCTCGTCGATGTCTACGCGAAGATCGGGACCGATGACTTTCCCGTGAATGAGCTGCGCCCCTGCGTGACCCATTGCAACTTCATGAGCGCCGAGGCGATCGAGAAGATGGCCGCCCACGGCATCGTCGCCGACTTGCAGCCCGCCTGGCTCTATCTCGACGGGCGCACCCTGCTGAAGCAGTTCGGGCTGGATCGGCTCGAGTATTTCCAGCCTTACAAGACGATGCGGGACAAAGGTGTCATCGCCGGCGGCGGCTCGGATCACATGCAGAAGATCGGCAGCATGCGCTCCGTCAATCCCTACAATCCTTTCCTCGGGATCTGGACGACTCTGACGCGCCAGCCCCGCTGGATGGGCGAATCGCTGCGCCCCGAACAGATCCTCGAGCGGGCTGACGCGATCCGGCTTTACACGGTCAACAACGCCTGGCTCACCTTTGAGGAAAAAGAAAAGGGCTCGCTGGAGGCGGGCAAACTCGCGGACTTCATTGTCCTCGACCGCGACATCCTCACCTGCCCGATCGACGAGGTCCGTAAGATCACGGTGCGCGAGACCTGGCTCGGCGGCAAGAAGGTCTACGAGGCGGCGGGCGAGTGACCCATTAGGAGATCGCGACGGGGACGCGGGGTATTGCAGACTTCCCTCCCGGCAGCGACACCCGGCAGCGACACCCGGGAGGAGACTCCTGGGCTACCCGCAGAGACGTCGCCGTTACGGCGCGTTCGTCACCTTCACCGACGGTTGGAGACGGAAAACCGCGACACGTCTATCGAGAGACCGAAGATTGTCCGCCGAATCTGACGGGTAGACAGCTTCGTTCTCACCGTAGCCCACAGGGATGAGGCGAGAGGAGGACACTCCGTATCGCACGACCTCCCAGACGGTTTTGCTATGATACCAGTCCTAAGAATTTAGAATTTGGCGGTCCGTCACGGCCCATTTCCGTCGCCGCGTGCCCCGAGCGCAGAGGGTCCGGCAGGACCGCGTGAGGCCAGAGAACGAAAAGTCGAATCAAGAACGAAAGTGGGAGAAGGAGTGGCTCAGATTCTAAATTCTAGGACTGCCCCCTTGTTCCAACCACTAGCCAATCAAGGGTCGGCCGGATTTTTCTCTGCCGGAATGCCCCACACCCAGTCTCCTTTTTTTGGGTCGGGAGTCTTTGTCCTCCAGACGCTTGTGCCCCCGTCGTCGATTCCATCGGGGCCGAAGGAATATATCTTGTAGCCTTCGACTGTCTTTCTGTATTGCAGCGGAGAACCGGGATTCATCGGATCTTCGGGGATCGCGGGAAGATATCCGGGAACCAAATCGCTGAGTTCGCCGGGCAACTTCCCGTTGTTGGCCAGACGATAACGCTCGACGGCGCAGGATGTAATGGTTTGGCGCCGGACAGTTTCAAAACGGAATGTTCTGGACGTCACGCCCGTCACCGCTGGCAACGTCATGGCGATCAGACGTGAGCGGATTTTCATGAGGCCGTCGGGAAATTCGATTTCGTCACGCAACGCAGCCGGATCTCTTTGGCGAAGCGGCAAGATCGCGTGTTTCAGCACCAATTCGCAGCCCAGCGATTTGATAAAATCGAAGGTGCCGTCCGGAATAAGCCGGAAGGCATAGTCGTAATATCTCCGCTCGTCTCGGCCAGCGTCGGCGACTTGCTCGAACCACCAACCGGCCTCGGGATTGTCCCGCATGTAATTGCTTCCTTCGATCTGGAAGCAAACTGTCTCGAAGGTTATGGCGCGTTCGCCACGCTCGAAGAGATCGTCAACCCCGGACAGGATTTCTTGCAATTCCAGGTAGTGGGCAGACTCCCACGAATTCGTCTCAATGCCTTGCCAAACGGTCGAGAACGCGATCTGGTGGAACGTCAACTCGACGAGATAGGTAATCAGAAGCGGATGGGAACCAGCCAGCCGACCGCATGCGACAATCACCCGGACTGCAGCTACAGCTTGATCGGGATCCCCGTTTTCCAGCGCCGCGATCGCTCTCGCTCTCTGATATTGTACAAGCAGGCGCAAATCTTCCGCGAAAGGCAATTCGATACTTAAGTTCTCGAGAAAATCCTCGCCGATCTCCGTCCCGGCGATCGCGAAGGGGCGGCGGGCCGCGCGGTCGATTGCAGCCAGATCGTCGCCGGACTCGGCGTGCATGGCCGATAACAGGCGCTCGGCGGGAGTGCCGCTTTCCGGCAGTGTCAGGATGTTGTCCTCGTGCCGGGCGAGGTCATCGACCATTTGCGCCAAGTTCGACATCAACCCGGCATCGCGGTTGCTCTTGGCCGTTACCGGCAGAGTCATCCTGACAAACCGCTCATGGAGATCCGGGTTCGCGTAGCGGCGATTTCCCTCTTCGTCGAATCGCTCGTCGGGATCCTCTACCTCGAACGCCTGGGGAAAATCGAAGATCGAGGCCACGAGGGGTAGCTTACCGAAATTCTGTTCTGCGTTGTTGGGAATCGTCAGCAAATAGGACTTTGGATCCAGAGAAATGCCCGCCGCGACTAGTTCTTTTTCCACCCGCTGCCACTCTTTGGCACCGCGAAAATTTTCGATAACGGTCAGAAGAATCGGCAAGGAGATCAGGATGGCGACGAAAAGGATCAGTCCGGTCCACAGTCGTTTGCGGGATTTATTCATAGTATTCAGGATTCAGATTCAGGCGTTGCGACAACAGCGTTACTGAAGCCGGTTGTCTTGGCGGAATCCGCTTGGCAATGGATTCCGCCCAGGCGGAATCCGACTTCGGTGTCGCCAGATGAAAAATACCAATCGAGATCCAGCAGGCTGTCAAGGCAGCAGCACCCAATCCATTCCACATCGTAAGCAGATTCAGATTTCGGGGTGCTCGGACCGCGGTTGCCGCGCCGATAATCTCCTCCCGCCATTTTTCGGGCGGAGCTAGGGGTTTGAAAGTTTTCCAGTTCTCTTCGTTCATGGTTCGCAAATTTCGGAATAAAGATTCTTGAGTTCGGCTCTTATTTTCTCCACAGCATACCGGTACCGGCTCGAAGCGGTGTTCGCGGAAATGTCGAGGACTTCGCCGATCTCCCGGAACGACAATTCGTCCCATATTTTCAACGTCGCCACGAGTTGCTGATCGCGCGGCAGCGAGGAAAGCGCTTCTTCTATGCCGAGGCGGATCAATTCACGGTCGGGGTCGTTCTCGGTTTCGAAAAAGTCGAATGCACGTGGGCGGTCCTCGAATGCTTCGATGGTTCGCGCGTGGCTACCCTTTTTTCGAGACCAATCGACCGCCAACCGATAAGCCGTTTTAAGACACCAGGAGCGCTCGTTCCGTAAATCATCGGGCAGACCATCGGATCGACCGATCTTCACCAGCCAATCTTGCAGCAAGTCCCGAGCATCGCTGGAATCGCGGGCGAATTTCAGAAAAAGCCCGAACACGCTGGAGGCATGTTCATCGTAGATTCTGGCGATTTCCAATTCTGGCAACATAGCGGGTTCATCTTAGCTGACGAAACCCGGAACGGAACTCGTCTAATTTTCAAGGGAGTAATTTGATTTGGCAAAGGGGTACCAGTCCTGAATGGCACGACTTTAAGGCCCAAGCCCGGTAAAGTGCGTAAGCCACTGGTAGGGGGAGAGCGGCTCGCTCTCCCCCTCTGTAACCCGATGATGTTCTGGCCTTTCCACGCTGGCGCGAGCTGGCAGCTCGCGCCCTACCCGCCTTCGGCCATCACCGAAGAATACGCTTAAAGTCGTGCCATTCAGGACTATTACCCCTTTTTATGGGTTAAACTGTTACTCTGCCGAGGCTGCGGCGGTTTCGCCGATTTCGATCACGTCCGCAGCTTGATCAGGCGGAGTCACATCCTGCCGACAAAATTGCGAGTTGCCTTTCGAAATCGAATGGCGGACAACCAGTAAAACCCGTTTTGCCATGTTCCCGTTTTCTCCCGCCACTTCCGAAGCGCTCGATGATTTCATGAGTCGTCCCCGTGAGAGAGCGCTCGCCGCCCTCGCCGAGACCGAAGGCAACATCGGAGTGCTCGGGGCGGGAGGCAAGATGGGCTTTCATCTGGCTTTGATGCTGCGACGCGGCCTCGAAGCGAACGGCCAGAGTGACCGGCGAAAAGTCGTCGCGGTGTCGCGTTTCGGATCGGCTGCGGCTCGGGCGAAATTCGAGAGCCAAGGCATCGCAACAATTTCCGCCGATCTGGGCGAGGCTCATCAATTGGCATCGCTGCCGGAGTTTCCGAACGTGTTTTTCCTCGCCGGAGTCAAATTCGGCACTGCTCACGAACCGGGTTTGCTGGAGAAATTCAACGTCGTCATGCCCAGGCTGGTGGCGGAGCGATTTCAAAAATCACGGATCGCGGCTCTCTCAACCGGCTGCGTTTACTCTTTCGTCTCGCCCAAGACAGGCGGCTCGTCCGAGGAAAGTCCGACCAAACCGGTGGGCGATTACGCGATTTCCTGTCTCGGCCGGGAGACGGCATTTCGCGAAGCGGCGGACCAATGGGGCACCCGGAGCGCGCTGATCCGGCTCAATTACGCGATCGACCTGCGCTATGGGGTGTTGGTGGATATTGCCCAGAAAGTCGTCGCGGGCCTCCCGGTCGATCTCTCGACGGGATTCGTCAACGTGATCTGGCAGGGCGACGCGCTGGCCCACATCATCGAGGCCTTGCCGTATGCGGGAGCACCGCCATTCGTAATCAACGTGACCGGTCCGGGAATTCTCGGGGTGCGCGATCTGGCGACGGGATTTGGTGAGCGTTTCGGAAAGATGCCCGTTCTCGTTGGCGAAGAAACGGAGACAGCCTGGCTGAACGACGCGTCGAAGGCGCATGCCCTGTTTGGAAAGCCGGAGGTCACGGTGGATGAAATGATCGAATGGATCGCGACCTGGCTGGAGAGCGGGGGAGAGACACTGGGGAAGCCGACTCACTTCGAGGCGCGCGACGGGAAGTATTGAGCAGGACGAAGGCGCGGAATTTTCTATGAATGATTTAAAAGACAGGCTGCTCGAAGGCATGGCGATTCCGGCCTGCCCGCTGGCCCTGGAGCCAAATGGAACCTGGTCGGAACGGCATCAGGGGGCGGTGGTGAATTATTACTGCGATGCTGGCGCGGGTGGGATCGCCGTGGGGGTTCACACCACCCAGTTCGAGATTCGCGAGCCGCGTTACGGGCTGTTCGAGCCGGTCCTGGAACTGTGTGCCAACAGGGTTGAGTCGGCGACTCAACAGGGTCAAGTGAAGATCAAAGTGGCGGGCATCTGCGGCGAAACGGCCCAGGCCGTCAGGGAGGCGGAGATCGCGACACGATTTGGTTACGACGTGGGGCTTCTGAGTATGGCCGCGTTGAAATCATGGAGCGAGGAGGCCATCGTGGCGCATTGCCGCGAGGTAGCGGAAGTAATCCCGGTGTTCGGCTTCTACCTGCAACCTGCAGTGGGGGGATTGGATTTGAGTTATGATTTTTGGAGGGGTTTCGCCGAGATCGACAACATCGTGGGAATCAAGATCGCCGCCTTCAACCGCTATCGGACGCTCGACGTGATCCGGGCCGTCGTCGACGCGGGCCGGGATGACATCGCCCTCTACACGGGCAACGACGACCACATCATCGGCGACCTGCTGACGCCCTTTCGGTTCGGGTCAGGGGATGCGGTGAAGACGCGGTGGTTTTCCGGCGGATTGCTCGGCCAGTGGGCCGTCTGGACGGAACGGGCCGTGGCGATGCTGGAGACGATCCAGCGGGTGCGAGCGGCGGATGCCGTGCCAGTGGAATGGCTGACCCGCAACGCGCAATTGACCGATGCGAATAGCGCGGTCTTTGACTCGGCCAACGGATTTGCCGGCTGTATTCCCGGCATCAACGAGATTCTGCGCCGCCAGGGGCTTCTGCCGTCGAGTCGCTGTCTCAATCCCGACGAAGTGCTGTCACCGGGTCAGACGGCGGAGATTGATCGCGTGACTGCGGCCTATTCATGGCTCGTCGATGACGGGTTCGTCGTGCAGAATCGCGATCGATGGTTGCAAAACGACTCGTAATCAGCGGGATGCCGATGGCGGTGCTTTTGGCGGCGACATCGATCTTCGCGCATGACGCCGAACTCCTAACCCAAGTTTCTTATCACCGACCCCTAAAACCCTAAATTTGACTTTTTTTCGTCATTTCAAAAACATAAGTCGTTTATAATC
>Ga0105044_10014416_pt1 | contig 10690 bp, 8 predicted proteins | sample MAT01_FD_78092 | JGI IMG/M metagenome (GOLD analysis project Ga0105044, IMG submission 78092) | Freshwater microbial communities from Lake Fryxell liftoff mats and glacier meltwater in Antarctica - MAT-01 | ecosystem: Environmental > Aquatic > Freshwater > Ice > Liftoff microbial mat | place... | reverse complement strand
GTTTTGGCTCGCACACTTTCAGTGCTCCATTCAATGTTCTGAAAAACGGAAGATTCCAAAGCCTTCATGCCAAGTAGGTAATAGCCGCCATCAGGCACGGGGCCGATTACAAAATCTGCCCCGTCGAGCAGGTCAAATGCTCGCTGTAGCACCACGCCGCTCAATTCGGGGCAATCGCTGCCAATAATGACGGACTTCTGGGCTCCGGATTCAAAAGCTTGTTGAAAAGCAGATTGCATGCGCTGACCCAAATCACCAGAGTTTTGGACTTTTTTCTGAAAAAAAGCTGGGGACCAACCGTCCTGCTCGTCCACAAAATCGCTGTAAAACAAGCAACGTTCGGCTTCGCAGCCAAGCGCAGCAGCGTGGGTTTTTTCTAAAAGTATCTTGTAAATACGCAGGGCTTCCGCATCGCCGAGGGTACGCGAAAGCCGGGTTTTTACTTTGCCCAATTGCGGGTTTCGGATGAAAATGAGTAGGGTGTTTTTCATGGGAATTAAAACACATAGGCTATGTGTTTTATACGAATCTCTGTTTACTTGCGATTGATCGGCAATTTCACGGTAAACGTGGTGCCCTTTCCAATCTCTGATTTTTTGACAAAAATGCGCCCGCTGTGGTATTCTACCATAATGCGTCGTGCCAGAGAAAGCCCAAGGCCCCAGCCGCGCGTCTTGGTGGAATAGCCTGGTTTGAACACCGTGCTATGTTTGGTGGAAGGGATTCCCTTGCCCGTATCGCTCACGTCAATGCAAGCCCATCGGCTTTCTTTGTAAATCTTGGCTGTGATTTTTCCTTCCCCGCTCTCCATGGCGTCAATGGCATTGCGGAGTAAATTTTCGATGACCCAATCAAAAAGTGGTGGGTTTAGGAACACCATGAGCGGATCTTGCTCCTCAGGTTTTGGAAAATCAAACACGGTCTTGCGAGGTGCTCGGCGTTGCATGTAAACGCGGCAAATTTCCAGTTGTTCGTAGAGGTTGACGGGCTTAAGTTCAGGTGTTGCACCGATTTTGGAAAAGCGGTCGGCCACGAGTTCGAGGCGGGTCACGTCGTTGCGCAGTTCCAGCAGCATCTCTTGGTTGTCGGGGCGGTCTTCATTGATTTCCTTCAGGGTTTCGATCCAGCCTAATATCGCGGTGATGGGTGTACCCAGTTGGTGGGCAGTTTCCTTAGCCATGCCGAGCCACACCTTGTTTTGCTCCACGCGCCGCGCGGCACTAAAACCCGCATAGCCAAACCCGATAAAGACCGCGATAAGAAACAGCTGTACATAAGGATACCACTCCAGAAGTTTCATCAGGCGCGATTTTCCATACATCACAATTTGCAGGTCATCGCCTACTAGCACATGGATGGTGTCGGCTTTTTCGGCCAACATTCCTTTGTACACACGCTGCAATGCCTCTGTAGATATACTGTCGTTTTCATCTTCACCTACGTTGGTATAGCCATCAATGCCGCCCCGTTCGTTGAGTAAGAGGATGGGCACGGTGGTATTGCCCTGTACCACTTTGAGTTGGAAACTGATGTCGCAATAAAAGGATTGGTAAGGGTCGCCGCCAGAACTAGCCAGCGTTCGTTGGGCTTCGAGGTATTGCTCTACCTGCTGCTTTTCGCGTTCGGCAAGTTGATTGCCGAGATAGCGGGTATAGGCCAACGAAAGGATTACGATGAGCGCCCCTCCTGCGGCTAAATACCACTTCCAGTATGATTTGCGAGAATAAATATCCATTTTACTGCGAAAAGGTAGGGCGATTTTGAATTTTCATCGCTACTAAGTATGCACCACTAAAAACACAGCCCGGCAGGTTTCAAAAAACCTACCAGGCTGTAAGTGATGGTAATCATCTCCAAAGTGAAACGATTACTTTTATTTCAACGTGAAGTTAAACGTAATGGTACCACACTGTTGATCGGCGGTGGAGGGCGCAAAACGATATCCACGAGCCGCCTGTAAAGCTTTGCTTTTTAGTTCGCTGTCGCTGGTGGTAGAGCCGCGTTGGGTGTAGTCGGCACTCGTAACGGAACCGCTGCTGTTCACACAGACCTCGATGACGACTTTGCCGCTTTTCTGCGAGCTATCGTTGATAGAGCCGCGTCTTTCCACCTTGCGCCCACCTATTCCACCACCTATAGACGCCCCCGTACCCGTGCCGTCGCCACCACCTGTACCGCCGCCAGTGCCACTACTTTTGCCAAACGGGTTGTCGCCAGTTCCGCCATTGATGCCGCCATTGCCGGGTTTGCCGCCACCGCCAGCACCTTGTCCGCTGCTGCCAGGTTTGCCAAATGCACTGCCGGCATTGTTTTTTACTTTATCGCGTTTGGCTTGTTCGTCGCGTTTGACTTGTTCAGCCGCTTGTTGCTGACGGTTCACTTCTGCTTGCCGGGCGCGTTCTTGCTGGTCTGCTTCCTGCTGCTTTTTCCGATCTTGTTCTTTTTGTTGCTTTATGGCTGCAACATCCGGATCATCCGAAGTAGCCGTAGGAGGCGGGGGTGTGGTGTTCGATTTGGTCGGGGTTGGGGCAGGATCCGGTGCGGACTCTGTGGGTTTCGAGGGTGTAGGAGCAGGTTCTTCACCTAGGGGAGTGTAGTCATCGTTCATGCCCTTATCGGGTTCGCCGGCTGCGGCATTGTCTCCGCCACCGCCGCCAAAGTCAAGTTCTATGATGCTTACTTCTGGATTATTGGTAGGCGCTGGAAGCACATAAAAAAACAGCAAAGCAAGCAACAGTGCGTGAAACAAGGTGCTGCCAATGGCTGCTCTAGTGCGGTTCTCTTCCTGAGTTACAACGGCTTTCATATCTGAATATATTTTTTGAGCAGGGATGAATTCTCGTGCCGAATTGCACAAACCTTTCCAAATATCTCAGATTTCGGTCAGGATATAGGTTTGTTCTGCTTTTCAGTGTGCTTACTTTTTGATGTCCATTTGTGGATCCGTTGCCAAAATTGTTTTTAAACGCAATCGGTTGGCCACTTCGAGGATGATTACCATGTTTTCAACAGATGCGGCTTTATCAGCAGCAACGGTAATGGTGGTGTTTTTTGCATCCAGCTTGCTGGATTTAATTTTTGCTTTCAATGCGCTTTCCAAATTGGCAACAGCCACAGGGGTCCTGTCAATAAAGAACTTGCCCTCGGCATTGACGGAAACAGCCAAATCTGCGGAAGCCATACTTTTTGACGTGCTGGAGGGCAGTTGCAGGTTGAGTGCATTGGGGGTGACGAAGTTGGAGGTAAGCATAAAGAACATTAGCAGCAGGAAGATCACGTCGATCATGGCTGCAAGGCTAAATTCCGGCTCTACCCTTTGGCGGCGTTTGAGTCCCATATTTTTATGAAGTGATTGGCGATGAAGTGATAAAGCGATGGAATGATGAAGTGATAAATTGATGAAGTGAGCACAAATCGCTTTATCACTGCATCATTTTATCGCTTCATAATCAACGAGTTGGTTCTTGCAACAAGTCCATGAACTGAACAGCTGTGTTCTCCATTTTGAAAATAACCTTGTCGAGGTTCGTCACGAGCAGGTTGAATCCAGCCATTGCGATGATAGATACCGCCAACCCTCCTGCAGTGGCAGTAAGGGCGTGATAAATACCATTGGAAAGTACTTTAGGTGTCACAACCTCGGCATTGGCCATGTCCTGAAATGAAATGATCAGACCAATTACTGTACCCAAAAGACCAATCATCGGTGCAATACCGGAGATGGAAGCCAATGTGGACAGGTTTTTTTCAAGCTTGAGCAGCTCGAGGTTGCCCACGTTCTCGATGGATTTATTGATGTCGTCCAAAGGTTTGCCAATACGGTCAAGTCCTTTTTCAACCATACGCGCCATGGGCGCATCTACGCTTTGGCATAGGGCTTTGGCAGCCTGCAGGTTGCCACTCTCTACACTTGCCCGGATAGAATTCATAAAATTATGGTCTACCTGACCAGCTCGGGTAAGCGTAAAATAGCGCTCGATGATGATGTAAACGGCAACAATGGAGAGGATAAAAAGGATCATCATCACGACAAGGCCTGAAGTGCTACTGCCTAGGATGATGTCCAAAATACTTTGTGTCTCTTCCGTTTTAGTGGTGGCTGGCAAGGTGCCAGGAGCCTGAAGGAAGAAGAAGGCGCTCAGAAAGGCGTTGAGTGTCATAAAGATAAGAGGTGCTGTTTGTGTAGAAACCGATTGTTTTTGAAATGGGTCTGCAAACGCCAAAAGTAGAGCGTTTTGTATCCGCGCAAGCAATTTCCTTAACATTTTTGCCTCAGAGCTGATTTTTTGCAATGTCAACGACATTCTTTTCCAATTTCCAATGCCCAACAAGGACTGAAGAATCTCCAAATTTGAACAATGCGGTGTGCGCTGCGATACTTGTAAATTGGACATTCTTTGCTGTAAATTGGACGTTTTTTTCCCATCACAGCCCTGTTTTCTACGGGTATCAATGATGTATTGTATTTTCCAACCCTCGGTAGTTTTGACCAATTGGAAAGAATTTGGTTCCACAATGCGAACGTTTCCCAAGTGATGGAAAGGGCTACCTTTACGGGCGTTATGAAATCTTCTTTTGAACAACTTGTCCAGTCAGACACCCTCGTGTTGATTGATTTTTGGGCCACCTGGTGTGGTCCCTGCCGGGCAATGGCCCCCGTGCTCGATGAACTAAAAGCTGAACTCGGCGACCGGGTGCGCATCATAAAAATTGATGTGGACCAAAATACTGATCTCGCTGTGCAGATGAAGGTGTTGGGCGTGCCTACCTTCATGCTGTACAAAAACGGCCAACGTATCTGGCACGATGCGGGCACATTCACGAAAGAAACCCTAAAAAAAAGGATTGAAGATGTTGAAAATCAGTGATTTTACGCTTGTTGCCGGTCTATTCCTTGTCATCGCCATTGCTTGCGGGAATGTCGAAACACCCTCATCGGTTGCTCAAATATCCGTTTCTCCCGACCGATTTGTCTCCGATTCAGTGCCCATGCCCGTGCAAGTAAGCAAGGAATATTTACTCGGGAAATTCGACCCTGCCAAACACGCTGATTTCGTATCCGTGGGCAAGCCATACGCTGATAAGCCTGGCATGATGCTGCGCAAGGAGGCTTTTGAAAGCTTTAAACTAATGTGGGAAAGTGCGCAAAAATCAGGCATTTCACTCAAAATAATCTCTTCCACCCGGAATTTTGAACAGCAAAAAGCTATCTGGGAAGGCAAATGGGGCCGTTTCGCAAAAGAAGCCCCCGAGCCCAAAGCCCGCGCTTTAAAAATTTTGGAATACTCCTCCATGCCCGGTTCCTCGCGCCACCACTGGGGAACGGATATAGATATCAATGACCTGAACAACCCATCCTTCGAGAAAGGTGGCAAGCAAGAAAAAGTGTACGAATGGCTTGCAGCGCATGCCCATGAATTTGGATTTTGCCAGCCATATACTGCGGGAAGGCCGTACGGCTACCACGAAGAAAAATGGCATTGGAGTTACACGCCCCTTAGCATGTCTTTTTTAACGCAGTACAAAAAGAGTATTCAAGATGCTGATATCCAAGGGTTCCTTGGTTCAAACCTGGCGGGAGAGATCGGGGCGGTGAAGCATTATGTGCTGGGGATAAACCAAGATTGTGCGGACATTTATTAAACACATAAGGCACATTACACCCCCACTTCCACCGAATTCCGAGGCGTTTCGTAGAGCCGCACATGCAAGTCGAATTTCTCAGGCAAATGACTTCGAAGGATGCGCCAGATTATCAAACAAATATTTTCTGCTGTAGGGATCAGATCGCGAAATTCTTCCGTGTCGAGATTCAGGTTTTTGTGGTCGAAACGTGCTTCGATCTCGCTTTTAATGAGTGTTGAAAGCCAGCCCAAATCCACGACCATGCCTGTTTCCGGGTCAATTTCACCCGAAACCCGAACTTCCATTTCATAGTTGTGGCCATGAAAATTGAGATTGTTGCAAAGTCCGAACACTTCACGGTTTTTTTCGTCTGACCAGTTTGGGTTGTTCAAACGGTGGGCAGCGTTGAAATGGGCACGGCGTGTGACGGAGACTTTCATGGGTGGGTGTAAAAGAAATTTGAGAAAGTGGACTGTTGAGAATTTTTAGAACAAACATACCTGAATCCCAGATTGTTCTAGGCAGATGAGCAGGCAACGCTTGGCCCCATGAAAACGTCCCTGCCTCGGCGTTACCTTACCCACTGATTTGAACCATTTTATTTCATTCTGGAAACAACGGTCGTTGACACAGAGAACTTTCCGAAAGTTTAGGACTTTCGGGAATCTGCTATTGCTATGCCTGCTCTCTACTTCGGTTACTGCCCAATTCTCTAACCTGCGCGAGCGGGTAATGGATGCAAATTTGCCCATTCAAATGCTTGATTCATTGACAGCAGCAGCGCCTTTGCTTTCTGTTTCTGATGTTTTTACCGGGCAAAAACTGGAGGAGCGTTTTTTTTTCCTCATAAATAATCAGCTACGCATTGACACCGCTGCATTGCGCTTGATTTACCCTGATTGTTCTAAAATACTGGTACGCTACCGCGTACTGCCTTTCAATCTCAGTGCAAAAATCAGTCGGCTCGATACCATCGCCATCCGCCGTCGGGTGAATGCTGATGCCATTGAATTTGACTACGAACCCTACCAACCCACCAAGCCGCTCTGGGAACAAAGTGGCCTCACATCTTCTGGCGCCTATACCCGCGGACTCTCTTTCGGCAACAGCCAAAACCTAGTTTTTAACTCCAATCTCAACCTCCAACTCAACGGTAAACTCGGCAACGACCTCGAACTCACGGCTGCCCTTTCCGACAATACCATTCCACTCCAGCCCGACGGCACTACCCGTCAACTCCAGGAATTCGACCGCATTTTTATCCAATTGAAAAGAAAAAACGCGACGCTCACCGCAGGCGATTTTGACCTCACCCGCCCAGATGGGTATTTCTCCAATTATTTCAAAAGGCTGCAAGGGGCTATGGTGACGGTGGAAAGTTTGAAATTGAAAGTTCCCGGTTCCAAACAAAAGTCACCAATCACCAATCCACCAATCACCAATCCACCACTCACCAATCCACCAATCACCAATCCACCACTCACCAATCCACCAATCACCAAATTCCGCGCCGCCGCCGCCATTTCCCGGGGCAAATTCGCCCGACAAACCATTCAGGGCCAGGAAGGAAACCAGGGGCCGTATCGTTTGCAGGGCGCTGAGGGCGAACGTTTTATAATCGTATTGGCTGGAACAGAAAAGGTTTTTGCCGATGGCCAACTCCTACTCCGAGGGCAGGAAGACGACTATACGGTGGACTATAATTTGGGCGAACTTACCTTCACACCCCGACGGCTCATCACGAAAGACATCCGCATCATCGTCGAATTCGAGTACGCGGTGCAGACCTACTTGCGCTCCACCGTAGCCGCCAATGCCAGTTGGCAAATGCCACACAGCAAAGTCTTTTTCAACCTCTACTCCGAGCAGGACAGCCGCAATAATGGGGGGGCGCAGGAACTATCGCTCACCGAGCGCAGCCGCCTCGCTCAGATTGGCGATGATTTGCAAAACGCATACGCACCAGGCATTGACACCCTGGAGGCTTTTGATCCGGCGCGGGTGTTGTACAGTTTGGTGGACACGGTGCTGTGCGGCCAGTCGAGACAAATTTTGAATTACAGCACGAATCCGGATTCTGCCGGGTATGCTGCCCGCTTCACCGAAGTGCCTGTGGGCCAGGGCAATTATGTGCTGGCAAAAACAGCGGCCAACGGGCGGGTGTTCCGCTGGAGTCCGCCGAATTCGGTCACCTGCCAACCGACCGGCAATTTTGAACCCATCGTGCGCTTAGTGGCTCCAGAAACTAGGCAACTTTATACTTTGGGCGGTGATTTTCAACCCTTTAAAAATTCCAAACTTCAGGCTGAAATCGCGCTGAGCAGCCGTGATCTCAACCGTTTTTCGCCCTTGGGCAATGCGGATAATGTGGGTGCGGCGGGGGTAGTAGGCTGGCGGCAGGGCTTTGGTTTTGGGAAGCGCGATCCAGGTAGCACGGCCTTTAGGCCGTCGGGACAAGCGCCGTTTACGGCGCAGGATTCAAGCAAGGTGCCGGGCCTGCCCCCCCCCTTTCCCGCCGCCCTAAAGACCATGCCACCCAGGTCATTTCGAGGCACTTTCTTTGCCAACTACGAATTAACTGCCCGCGATTTTCGTCCGCTGAACCCATACCGACCCGCAGAATTTGTGCGAGATTGGAATGTTGGGGCCAACCAGGACACTACAGCGGAGCATTTGGCCAAAGCAGGCATTTCGTTGGAAAAGAACAAGTTGGGTGAGATTCGTTACGAGTTTGGCGCGTTTCGGCGGGAGGGGTTTTATGAGGGTGCGCGACATTCAGGGGGTTGGAACATACATAGCCCTTCTTCCCAAAGGCTCCGGTGGGTAAAAGGCTGGGATTTTTCGGGCGAGGCCAATCTTTTGCAGACCGATGGTCAAGCAGAGCGTACCCGTTTTTCTCGACCTAAGGGCGATTTTTCAAAAACATTTTTTGCAAAAAAAGACAGCGCAACCCAGCGGGCCTACCTTAAAATCGGCCTTTATGGAGAACGGGAAAAAAACGCCCGCCGCAGCGCCCAGGCCGACACGCTTTCTGCGGTGAGTTTTTGGTACGACTTGCTTAGAGTTTATTTTCAAACACCAGAAAATCAAGGAGCCTGGCAATTCGGCGGACATCTTTCCCAGCGAAACGATTATGCTCCTTCAGGCAGCCTATTTCAACAAAATACAGAAGCCCGGGATTTCAACTTGAATGGTTCCTGGAATAATTCAACCCCAAGAATCAAGGGTGCCACCCCTTCACTCCTCCGCCCCTCAACAACGCAACAACTCACTTGGGTTCTGACCCTCCGTCGTCTGCGCATCCTCGCCCCTGAGCTGACCAATGAGGAGCCACAAAACACCTATCTCGGCCGAGCAGACTACAGTCTTACAGCCTGGAAAAACGCATTGGGTTTTACCACGGGCTATGAATTAGGCTCCGGCCAAAACCCGCGCATTGAATTCAACTACCTCGCAGTGAATCCCGGAGAAGGAAATTTTACATGGGTAGACCGCAACCGGGACAGTATTTTGCAGGTAGACGAAATGGAAATCGCGGTGTTTCAGGATCAGGCGAACTATGTCAGAGTGGCGGTGACCACGCCCGATTATGTACGCACGAACAACGTTGCGCTCAACCAGACCCTGCGACTCGAACCACGCTTATTGTGGCCCACGGCGAAGCGCGGCTGGCGGAAGCAATTGGGGCGACTTTCCACACAAAGTACCCTGCAAATCAACCGCCGAACCTTTGCCGGAGCGGGCGGAGTGCGCGCTTGGGATCCATTCCAATCCAGCGTGGCAGATACCTCGCTGGCAACTCTGAGCTCAACGGTGCGGAATATTTTATTCTTCAATCGAGCCCAGCCGGCCTGGGACGCTTCTATTTCAGCGGGCGACAACCGCAGCCAATTGGCGCTGACCACCGGCTTTGAGCAACGCCAGGCGAGGGATTACGCCTTACATCTTCGAGCCAACCTCAGTCGCCGATGGAGCGCAGAGGCAGATTTTGCGAATACGCTGAAAAGTAGTGAAAATCAGGCATTTGCCTCCCGTAACTACCGTCTGGAAGGCTGGGAACTTGGCCCTAAAATGACCTGGCTTCCCATACGAGGATTCCGTATGGTGGCCAATATGAAATGGGAAACCAGCCGCAATACCCTTCCCGCCGCCGAACGTGCCGATCAAACCAACTGGACGGCCGAATTGACTTGGAATCCAGCCTCCAAAGCCAACGCACAGGGATTTAAAGCGGCTACTTCGCTCCGACTGAAAGGCACTTTTGCAGATGTTCGTTATACCGGAGCGCCCAATTCTGCCGTGGCGTTTGCCATGCTGGAGGGTTTGCAGGATGGCAAAAATTTTCTTTGGAACCTGACACTGGACCGGCAACTTTCAAAATCAATGCAACTGAGTCTTAATTATGAGGGAAGAAAGACGGGGGAGAATCGGGTGGTGCATGTGGCGAGGGCGCAGGTTAGGGCGGTGTTTTAGCGCATTTTGCTGGATATTTTCTACTATCGAGACCTGTAAGGTTGGCGGATTCAAGTTTCAAATGCAACAGATTTTAACGTTTTCTCATCGGCTGATATAGGCTAAAAATAGCAAAAAAAGCCTGATTGCTTTGTAAATAATTGGGCTTTTCAAATATTACAGGCTTTATTTCATTACCTCCACTTTCACGATTCCCTGTTTACCAGAAGTTAAATCGTTTAATTGCAGAAGGTAAATCCCGACAGGAAAATTAGAAACATCCAGCGTGAACCCATTATTTAATCCCAAACTTGGATTTAGGTTCGTCATTATTCTTCCTGTCAAATCATAGATTCGAATTTGAAGATTTCCGAAATCCACTTTTAAATCTCCCAAATCAATAAAAAGTAGTTCGGAAACTGGATTCGGATATACTTGGAAGGGTAAATTGTTCTTATCAGATACAGAAACAATAGGGACATTTGAACTTAATAACACCAATCGGTTTGGGGTTTCGGTCATTGCATAAAGTTTACCATCAGGCGCTTGTCTCACATCCCGAAAACGGGCATAACCATTCAAGCTTCTTGTTGAAGAAACTCTTTTATTGTCT
>Ga0105044_10014411_pt1 | contig 10692 bp, 7 predicted proteins | sample MAT01_FD_78092 | JGI IMG/M metagenome (GOLD analysis project Ga0105044, IMG submission 78092) | Freshwater microbial communities from Lake Fryxell liftoff mats and glacier meltwater in Antarctica - MAT-01 | ecosystem: Environmental > Aquatic > Freshwater > Ice > Liftoff microbial mat | place... | reverse complement strand
GCCGCGTCCCGTGTTCGCAGGTCACCAGCCGCCCCTGCCGGTCCCGCGTGTTGCCATTGGCAAAATTGGATGGCGCGCGGAACACGCTGACCGCGCCCATCCCGTCCGACCCCGGCGGATCGGGTGCAAACCGCAACATCCGGTTGTTGTGAATATCACTGAACAGCAGGCAGTTCAGATCGGCAAACCAGACCGGCCCTTCGGTCCAGCGCGCGCCGGTCCACAGCCGGTCCAGATGCGAACTGGCGACATACAGGGCGCGAAAGCGGGGGTCGTATTGCGCGAAGGTCAAGATAGCCCCTTTCAGCTGGTCCGGCGGCCCGACGCCGCAAGGATGACGGCAATGATGATCAGGCCGGTGGCGATCAACCGCACACCGGCCTGAAAACCGTAGGTATTCAGCATCGACACCACCAGAAACATGAACAGTGCCGCGCCCCAGATGCCGGGCACGTTGCTGTTGCCGCCCGCGACTGCGGTGCCGCCGATGATGACCACGGCGATGGACATCAGCAGATATTCCGCCCCCATGTTCAGCGCCGCCCCGCCGCTGAAACAGGACAACAGGAACCCGCACAGCGCCGCCAGCACCGAACACAGCACATAGGTTGCCACGCGGGTGCCATCGACCGGGATCCCCGCCATCCGCGCGGCGGGCAGACTTTGCCCGATGGCGGCAATCCGGCGGCCATAGGTGGTGCGCATCAGCAGCACCCAGGCCGCGACGGTCAGCACCAGCGCGATCCAGGCCAGGTTGGGGATGCCAAGGCTGAAGCCGGTCGAAAACTCGGCCAGCAGCGCAGGCGGCTTGATCCGCAGGCCCCGGTTGGTGGCGATGGCGGCGGACTGGATCACAAAACTGGTGGCCAGCGTGGCGATGATCGGCGGGATGCGCAGCGCCTTGATCAGGATGTAATTGCCGATCCCCACCGCGACCCCGATTGCCAGCGCGATCAGCAGGCCCGGGATGATCAGGGCGTTGTCCTCGGCCATGTATTTCAGCGCGACGGTGCCCGACAGGGTCATGGTCGCGGGCACTGCCAGGTCGATATTGCCGGGGCCAAGCGTGATGACGAACATCTGCCCCAGGCCGACGATCACGCTGAACGCGGCAAAGGTCAGCGCGGCCTGCGCCAGCCCGATGGTGCTGGCACCGCTGGTGGCCATGATGGTGACGATGAACACGCCCAGCGCGGCGACCCAGGACCACAGCCACGGGCGGGCAAGCAACGTCATCCCTGCGCCTCCAGCCGGTTCAGCAGGACGCGGATGCCCAGGATGGCGATCAGGATCGCCCCCTGCGCGCCGATCTGCCAGTCGGGCGGCACTGACAGGAATGTCAGGAACGACCCCGCCAGCAGCAGCGTCATCGCGCCGACCACCGCGCCGACGGGATTGATCCGGCCGCCGATGAACTCTCCGCCGCCCAGGATCACCCCGGCGATGGACAGCAGGGTATAGCGCAGCGCGATATTGGCGTCGGCGGATGTCATCAGCCCCACCAGCGTGATGCCCGACGCGATGGCGAACAGGGCGGCGGTGGCATAGGCCAGCGCGCGGGCGCGCAAGGTCGACCATCCGGCCCGCGCCACGGATCGTTCGTTGCCGCCGACGCCCCGGATCAGCACGCCAAGGCTGGACCGCATCAGCAGCAGGTGCGCCAGCACCGCGATCAGGATCGACAGCACGATCGCCAGCGGCATCAGCGGCGGTTTCCACCCCATCGCGCCGGCCAGCCAGGACGGCGCGACACCGCCCGGCGCGGGCAGGACCAGCACGGCCAGACCCGCCCAGACAAAGCTCATCCCCAACGTCACCACGATGGCGGGCAATTGCCGCCAGGCGATGACAACGCCAAGCCCGGCATAGACGCCGACAGACGCCAGCAGGATCAGCCACCCCAGCACCGGCTGGTCGACCAGAAACGTCGCCGTCACACAGGCGACAAAGCTGACATAGGTACCGATCGACAGGTCCAGGTCATTCACCGCCATGATGACCATCTGCGCCAGCGTGGCCAACGCAATCGGCACCGCCAGTTTGAACAGCAGGTGAAAGCCGTTATAGCTCATCGCATTGGGCCGCAGGACGAACACCGCCGTCAGCAGCGCGACAAACGCCAGCACCGGCAGTGCCAGCCGCAGCGCATCGGGGGACAGCCGCCTCATCCCGCCGGACCCGCCGCCGATGCCGGGGCACGCGGCCCGGGGGTGCGGGGGCGGGCAGCCTCCGCGCAGGCAGGCCAGATCCGCCACCCCATCATGCCGCCCCCGCAAAGGATGCGGCCAGGACCGCCGGTTCGGTCACTTGATCCCCGCTCAGGTCAGCCACGATCCGCCCCTCGCGGAACACATAGACCCGGTCGCACAGGGTAATCTCGTCCATCTCGGTCGAGTACCAGACAAAGGTTCGCCCCGCCTCGGCCTCGGACCGGATGATCGCGTAAACCTCCTGCTTGGTGCCGATATCCACCCCGCGCATCGGGTCGTCCATCAGCACCACCGGCGCGCGGGTCGACAGGGCGCGCGCGAACAGCACCTTTTGCTGGTTGCCGCCCGACAGCGACAGGATCGGCAGGCCCATGTCGGGGGTGCGGATGCCGATGCGGGCCTGCCAGTCGTCGCCGCGCGCCGCCTCGGCCCGGCGATCCATCAGGCCCCGGCGCGCCAGATCGCCCAGCGCGCCGACCGACAGGTTGCGCAGGATCGGCCACAGATCAAAGGTGCCGTTCAGCCGCCGGTCGCCCGCCACAAACGTGACTGCAGGGTCGCGCGCGGGCCACCAGTTCGGGTTGGCGTGATCAAACAACGCTTGCAACATCTCGGTCTGGCCATGCCCGCCCAGACCGGCCAACCCGATCACCTCGCCCCTGCGCGCCGCAAAGGGCAGGCCGCCGCGCCAGGCGGGCACCTGCAACACTGCCGCAGCCTGCGAAACCGCCCGTCGCGCCACATGGTCGCGCGCGGCGGATCCCATCGCGGCGACCAGCGCCGCATGGTCAAATGCCGCCGCCGGGCGCTCGGCCACGATCCGGCCATCCTTCATCACCACGATGCGGGTGGCGGTGGACAGCACCTCGCCCAGGATATGGCTGATCAGGATCACCGCCCCGCCGCCCGCCACGAACCGCCGCACATGCGCCAGCAATTGCGCCGACAGTCCGGCATCCAGCGACGATGTCGGCTCGTCCAGGATCACCAGTCGCGGCGGCGTGCCGGCATCGGCAAAGGCCATGGCGATTTCCACCATCTGCCGCCGCGCGATGGTCAGGCTGCCGACCTGCACATCCGGGCTGATCTCGTGGCCGGGAAACACCGCATCCAGCGCCGCGCCGATCACCGCGCGCGCCCGCCTGCGCCACGCACCCCCGCCAAGGCTGCGATGCATCAGGCGGGCATTCTCGGCCACGGTCAGGTTGGGGCACAGCGACAGTTCCTGAAACACGCAGCGCAACCCCCGCGCGCGGGCGGCGTTGATGCTCCACCCCACCGGCTGGCCATCGGCGCGCAGGCTGCCGTCGCGCAGCGCCAGCCCGCCGTTCAGGATGCTGACCAACGTGGATTTGCCCGCGCCGTTATGCCCGACCAGCCCCAGGCATTCGCCGCCGTGCACCGCCAGGCTGACCCCGTCAAGCGCCCGCACCTCGCCAAAGCGGACGCGGGCGGTGTCGACCTGGATCAGGGGGGCAACGGTCATGCAGGCCATTCTTCACGACAGAAAAACCGCCGCAAGCGCGAACGCTTGCGGCGGGCGTTGGACGGAACACGTGCCGTCCAGGGGGAGAACACCGTTACATCGCGCCGTCGATGACCCCGATGGCATCGTCCATCGAGTATTCGACATTCGCGACCCCGCCTTCGGTCGTGGTGGCCAGATCGGCCGCCAGACTGTCCTGGCTGATCGACAGGAACGGCACGATCAGATCCTTGGGCACTTCGCGCCCGTCCAGGATCTGCTGCGCCACCCAGAAGGCCAGCGTGCTGACGCCGGGCGCAATCGACACCGACATCGTCTCATACCCCGTGGCGGCCTTCTGTTCGGACCAGAACAGCAGTTCGTCCTGCCGGTTGCCCATCACGATGGTCGGCAGCGGGCGCCCGGCGGCCAGGATCGCCTGCGCCGCGCCATAACCGTCGCCGCCCTGGGTCACCACGCCGACGATCTCGGGCAGCGAGGGCAGGATGCCTGCCACCGCGCGCTGCGCCACGTCCTGCGCCCAGTCGCCATGCACCGAGCCGACGATGGTGAATTGCGGGAATTGCGCGACCCCGGCATGGATGCCTGCGCTGATCTCGTCATCGACGAACACGCCTGCCAGTCCGCGGATTTCCAGCAGATTGCCGCCTTCGGGCATCATGCCCGCCAGAAACTCGACCTGCTGACGGCCCATTTCCTTGAAATCGACCGCGATCCGCCAGGCGCATGGTTCTGTCACGATGCCGTCGAACGACACCACGATGATGCCCGCATCGCAGGCTTCCTTGATCGCGCCGTTCAGCGCGGTGGGGCTGGCGGCGTTGACGACGATGGCGTCATAGCCTTCCAGGATCATGTTCTGGATCTGGGCCGCCTGCTCGGTCGCCTGGTTTTCGGCAGTGGTAAAGGCGGGCGCTTCGGCGACCGTTCCGGCGGCGACGGCGGCTTCGGTGATGGTTTCCCAACTGGTCAGCATCGCCTGCCGCCAGGAATTGCCGGCATAGTTGTTCGACAGCGCGATCCGCGCCCCGGACGTGTCGGCCAAGGTCGGCAGGGCCAGCGCGGACAGCGCCGCCGTCGCCAGCATCAGGCTTTTGGCATTCATGGTGTTCATCCTCCCAGATGGCGGATTCTTGGCCCGCCGATTGCGATCCCGCCCGGGGCATTTTCCCCGCGCGGCCTCTGTGACCGTGGCGGAACGATGGTACAGGGTCGGGGGCCTGTATAGGGCACAACCGGCAGGGCAGTTGCGGGCAACCGCATGCGACCCTGCGGGTTCCCGCACGTCCGCTCCGCTTTGCCCCCTTTGCTTGGCCCCCCGATCTGCGCCAGACTGGCGCGGCGCGGCTGTCGCGCTTGCCCGGGGTTGCCATGGTCTCGCTTGCCCCTACCGCCCGGCTGAACCAGTTCTTTCGCGTCTCGCGCCTGTTGGCGGGGCAGCTTGACTTTGGCAGCGCCATCCGCGCCGTCGCGGCCGAGGTTGCGGTGATCGTGCCGCATGACCATCTGGATGTCTGCATCCTGGGCGGCAACGGGCGGTTCCACACCGCCTATGAATCCGGCATCGACACCGGCTGGGGCCGCATGGCGCATGCCCCCATCGCCGCCAGCCCGCTTCGCCCGCTGCTGGACGGCGAGGTGGACCATATGATCACCGCCGATGCCTGCGCCGATCCGCGCTTTCGGCCCGACATCCCGGCCCATCGCCCGATCTTCGACCATGCGCTGCGCTCGCGCCTGCATCTGCCGATGAAGGTGCATGGCGAGCTGATCGGCGCACTGTCCTGTTCGCTGCACGAACCGGGCCGCTATGGCCCCGATGACGTGCGCAACGCGCGATACGTGGCCGAGATGCTGTCGCCCTATCTGTTCGCCCTGCGCGCATCCGATCAGGCCCGGCAATCCGCGATTGTCGAGGCCGAGGCGCGGGCACGCGAGGAGGGCCTGCGCATCGGCGCGCTGCGCCTGACCGAGGCGCTGGAGCAGGAACGCCAGCGCATCGGCATGGACCTGCACGACCAGACCCTGGCCGACCTGACCCGGCTGGCCCGGCGGCTGGAGCGGTTGCAATCGGGCGTCACCCCTGCCGACCTGACGCCGTTGGCCGATGGGCTGCATCAGGCGATGGACCATCTGCGCCAGATCATCGAAACCGCCAAGCCATCGGTGCTGCATCTGTTCGGGTTCGCGCAGGCGGTGGAAAACCATCTGGACCGCGCCATCCGCGACAGTGGCCAATCCCTGCGCGGCACGTTGACCGACCGCAGCGACGGATTGCTCGATCTGCTTGATGCCTCGGTCGCCATGGCACTGTTCCGCATCGTGCAGGAGGCGGTGAACAACGCTGTCAGCCATGCACAGGCCGGACAGGTGCGGGTGGACCTGACGCTGACGCGCGGACAGGTCAGCGTGGTGGTCGAGGATGACGGCACCGGCTTTGCCAGACCGCGCGCCCGCAGCGGCAGCGGCATCGACAACATGAAAACCCGCGCCCGGCTGATCAGCGCGCGGTTTGCCGTGACCTGCGGCACCGGCGAACGCGGCACGCGGGTGACGATTTCCCTGCCCGCGCCGTTGGCTGGGTCTGCCCGCCGGACTGCCCCATGAAGGGTCTGCCATGAAGGTGCTGATCGTCGAGGACGACCCCCTGCACAGATCATGGCTGCACGAGGCCGTGACGGCCGCGTTGCCGGAATGCGATACGGTGATTGCCGCCGCATCGGGCCGCGAGGGCGAGGCGCTGGCGCGCGAACATGCCGGGGCCCATGTGGTGATGGACCTGCAGATGGCCCCGCGCAACGGGATCGAGGCCGCGCGCACCATCTGGCGCGAACGCCCCGGCACCCGCATCCTGTTCTGGTCGAACTATGCCGACGAGGCCTATGTGCGCGGCGTCAGCCGGATCGTGCCGGACGGGGCCGCCTATGGCTATGTGCTGAAATCGGCCTCCGAGGAACGGCTGCGGCTGGCCCTGCGCGCGATCTTTGTGGAAAACCAATGTGTCATCGACCGCGAGGTGCGGGGCACGCAGGCCCTGTCCTTTGGCCACAAGGGCGGGTTCACCGATGTGGAATATGACATCCTGATGGACACCGCGCTGGGCCTGACCGACCGCACCATCGCCCTGCGGCGGGGGTTGTCGCTGCGGTCGGTGCAGAACCGCCTGCAGCAGATCTATGACAAGCTGGACGTGCATGACCCCGGCGAGGATGGCCGCCTGAACCTGCGCACCCGTGCCGTGGCCACCGCGGTCCTGCGCAAACTGCTGAACTATGGCGCGCTGGAACGCGCCGAGGGCGAGTTGCAGGAATGGCTGGCGGGGCCGCAATCGCGCGGCTAGGTCGGAGCCGACTCGCAGCGTTTGGGCGTCACCTGGACCGCCGGGATCGGCGGAATGGCCCGTTTTGCGGCGCTGCGGCGCGCTTTTCGCCAATCCGGGCCTCAAAATGACGCCAGTTTCTGCAGCAGCGAAGTCGCGTTTGCCCAGGGTTCGGGCATCTGCACGGGTTGATGCGGAAATGTCCCGGACATTGCCGTCGGGTGGCGTTGTCTGTGTCCGGGGCGCGCGGCTTACCTGTGGTCGCGGGGGGCTTTGGCCGCCCGGCAAGAAAGCGGTGTGCGGTGGCGGAGCGATTGGAACCGGCCACCACCGCACGGGGTGCAACCAGGGTTGCCGTCTGGATATGGGCATCTTTCTGTTCAAAGGAAAGAGCGTCCAGGCGGCGTGAAGAAAGGGATCAAGAATGAATCTGTCGCGTCGCATGCTGTTGGCCAGCGGGGCCGCCACCGTGGCGCTGCCCAAGGTGGCCTTTGCGCAGGAAGAGACGATCAGGATCGGCGTGCTGCATTCGCTGTCGGGCACGATGGCGATTTCGGAAACCACGCTGAAAGACACGATGCTGATGCTGATTGCGGCGCAGAACGCCAAGGGCGGCGTGCTGGGCAAGATGCTGGAAGCCGTGGTGGTGGACCCGGCCAGCGACTGGCCGCTGTTCGCCGAAAAGGCGCGCGAACTGCTGACCGTTTCGGAAGTCGCCGTGATGTTCGGCTGCTGGACATCGGTGTCGCGCAAGTCGGTGCTGCCGGTGATCGAGGAGTTGAACGGCCTGCTGTTCTATCCGGTGCAGTACGAGGGGGAAGAGTCCTCCAGAAACGTGTTCTACACCGGTGCCGCGCCGAACCAGCAGGCGATCCCGGCGGTGGATTACTTTCTGGAAGAACTGGGCGTCGAGAAATTCGCGCTGCTGGGCACCGACTATGTCTATCCGCGCACGACCAACAACATCCTTGAGGCCTATCTGCAGCAAAAGGGCATCGCGGCGGCGGACATCGTCGTCAACTATACCCCGTTCGGTCATTCCGACTGGTCGTCGATCGTGGCCGACGTGGTCGCGCTGGGCGCGGACGGCAAGAAGGTGGGGGTGATTTCCACCATCAACGGCGATGCCAATATCGGCTTTTACAAGGAACTGGCCGCAGCGGGCGTATCGGCGGATACGCTGCCGGTCGTCGCGTTCTCGGTCGGGGAGGAGGAGTTGTCGGGCCTCGACACCTCGAATCTGGTCGGGCATCTGGCGGCATGGAACTACTTCATGTCGGCCGACACGCCGGAAAACGCGGCCTTTATCGCAGAATGGCACGCGTTCATCGGCGATACCGCGCGGGTGACCAATGACCCGATGGAGGCGCATTACATCGGCTTCAACATGTGGGTGAACGCGGTCACGGCGGCGGGCACCACGGATGTCGATGCAGTGTCGGCGGCGATGATCGGGCAGACCTTCCCCAACCTGACCGGCGGTATGGCCGAGATGCTGGCGAACCACCACCTGACCAAGCCGGTACTGATCGGCGAGATCCGGGACGATGGCCAGTTCGACATCGTCAGCCAGACCGAACCGGTGGCGGGCGACGCCTGGACCGACTTTCTGCCTGAGTCCGCTGTGCTTGAGGCCGATTGGAAGGACCTGCAATGCGGTATGTACAATACCCAGACCCAGACCTGCGTGCAATTGACCTCGAACTACTGACAAAGGGCGGGGGGGCCATCCGGCCCCCCCGGACCCCCCCCGGCACCCAGTTCCCAGCCGCAGGACACCATGCGCCACCGTTTCCTGACTATCGTCCTTGCGTTCCTGCTGGGTTGGCCGGGTATGTGTTTTGCCCAGACGGTGGCCGAGATCCTGACCACCAACCGCGAGATGGTGGCAAGCCCGTCGCGCACCACCATCGGCCCCGTCATCGCCGCATTGGCCGCCAGCGGCGACCCGCTGGCCGCCACCGTCCTGACGGCATGGGAGGCCAAGGGCCTTGGCATCCGCCGTGCCGATGGCGCATTCTTCCTGATCGCCGAAGGCGCGGATGGCTGGACCCTGCGCACTCTGGACGGCACCGATGCGGGCAGCGCGCCGCGCACCGACATCATCGCGTTGAAACCCAATTCCGGCGTGCGTGGCCTGATCGCGACGGCGCTGGTGCAGTTCACCTTGTCCGACCCCGACATCACCCGCCGCAGTGCTGCGCTGGAATCCATCGCGCGCGACCCCGGGCCGGATTTGCTGGAACCGCTGCGCGCCTCGATTGCCGGTGAAACCGACGCCACAATGTTGACCCGCAAACAGCGGCTGGAACGGCTGCTGACGCTGCAATTCGACCCCGACCCTGCCGCCCGCATCGCGGCGATCGAGGGTTTCGGGGCCGAGTTGAGCCTGGACGTGCGCGCCGCGCTGAACCCGCTTCTGGCCACCACCCGGCGTGCCGTGGCAGGCCCGGTGCCCGAGGGCGTCAACCTGGCCCGCACCCTGCGCCCCGGCACCGACCTGCCGACGGTCGAGGCGTATGAGGTGCTGGTCGCCGCCGGTCTGGCCTCGGCGCGGCTGACGCCGGAGGATCAGCGCGCCGCGCTGAGTGCCAACATCGTGGCGGGCATGGTGGGCGGCGTGCCCTTGGCCGAACTGGCCACCCAAGCGGGCCGCGACCGCGCCTATACGGCGCTGGAATTGGCGGGCAGCGTGCCCACGGCGGCCACCGATGACGAAGTGGCCGCTGCGTTGCAGGCCCATACGATCTATGAGGAATATGTCGAGCCCGACGCCACCGTGACCAGCGCCGCCCGCGCCGCGCTGGGCCGGATCGGCACCACGGTCGGCATCATGCAGGCGATTGATCTGTCGCTGGACGCGATCTCGCTCGCCTCGATCTATTTTTTGGCGGCCATCGGTCTGGCGATCACCTTTGGCGTCATGCGCGTCATCAACATGGCGCATGGCGAATTCATCATGATGGGCGCCTATACCGGCTATGTCGTGCAACTGCTGATCCCGGATTACACGGTCTCGATCATCGTGGCCCTGCCGCTGGCCTTTGCCGTCACCTTTCTGGCCGGCGTCGCGATGGAGCGGCTGATCATCCGCCACCTGTACAAGCGCCCGCTGGAAACCCTGCTGGCCACGTTCGGCGTGTCCATCGCCCTGCAACAACTGGCCAAGAACATCTTCGGCACCCAGGCGCGGCCCCTGACCTCGCCCGATTGGCTGGGCGGTGCGCTGGCGTTCAACGACGTGGTGCAGATCAGTCATATCCGCATCGCCATCTTTGTGCTGGCGCTGGTGTTCCTGGCGTTTTTCCTGTGGCTGATGAACCGCACAAGGCTGGGGCTGGAGGTGCGGGCGGTCACGCAGAACCCGACCATGGCGGCGTCGATGGGGATCAATCCCGACCGGATCAACATGCTGACCTTCGGCATCGGGTCGGGCATCGCGGGCATCGCGGGCGTGGCCATCGGCCTGTTCGCCAAGGTGACGTCGGAACTGGGGTCCGACTATATCGTGCAGTCGTTCATGACGGTGGTGGTCGGCGGGGTCGGCAATATCTGGGGCGCGCTGGCCGGGGCGGCGATGATCGGCGGGCTGCAAAAGGTGATCGAATGGCTGAACCCGTCCAACACGCTGGCAGCACAGACCTATATGATACTGTTCATCATCCTGTTCATCCAGT
>Ga0105044_10014410_pt1 | contig 10693 bp, 8 predicted proteins | sample MAT01_FD_78092 | JGI IMG/M metagenome (GOLD analysis project Ga0105044, IMG submission 78092) | Freshwater microbial communities from Lake Fryxell liftoff mats and glacier meltwater in Antarctica - MAT-01 | ecosystem: Environmental > Aquatic > Freshwater > Ice > Liftoff microbial mat | place... | reverse complement strand
CGTTCGCGTCGAGCGAAACGCTGACGTCCGACTTGCTCCCGGGCTTCTCCGTTCCCGTCCATCTCTTCTTTGCCGATTGATCCACCATGATCCGCGTCGGTTCCGGACACGATACGCACCGCCTGGAAGCCGGGTACCCGTTGATTCTGGGGGGGATCACGATCCCGTACCATCGCGGGTTGGCGGGCCATTCCGACGCCGACGCGGTGCTGCACGCCCTCACCGATGCCCTCCTCGGGGCCGTCGGCCTCGGCGACATCGGCGACGCCTACCCGGATACCGACCCGCGCTGGAAGGGGGCGGACTCGGCCTTGTTCCTGGCGGAAACAGTCGCCAAACTGCACGCGCTGGGCTGGCGGATCGGAAACGCGGACGTCACGATCTTCGCCCAAGAACCGAAACTTGGGCCGGTGAAGGCGGCCATCCGCGAGAACTTGGCCCGCCTGTTGAACGTAGACGCCGACCGCGTGAACGTGAAGGCCAAGACCGGCGAACGTGTCGGCCACATCGGCCGCGCCGAGGCCATCGGCTGCCACGCGGTGGTACTGGTCGAGCGTTTCGATGATTCGGTGTCACTTTGAAATTAACCCCTCGTTTTTTCAAAGTGCTTACATTAGATTGAAGCGAGGCGCAGAAGCGAAAATATTTCGAACATAAAGCGTTTCCTGTACAGACGTTAGAAGATTTATAGACCCGTTTTCTGGACGACCATGCTCCAAGTGTATTCCACCCTCAGCCGCAAGAAGGAACCGTTCCCCAAACAGCCGGGGGAGGCGGTATCGATGTACGTCTGCGGGCCGACGGTCTACAAACCTTCACACATCGGGCACATGGTCGGGCCGGTCATCTTCGACACCGTCAAGCGCTACCTTGCCTACCTTGGCTACAAAGTCACCTGGGTCGTCAACATCACCGATGTCGATGACAAACTCATCGCGCGCGCGAAGGAGCTCGGCACCACCGTCCACGTCCTCGCGGAGACGATGACGGCCGATTACTTCGAGTGCCTGAAGAAACTCAACGTCACCGGCATCGACCACTTCCCGAAGGCGACCGAACACATCTCCGGCATGGTGGCGATGATCGAGGCGCTGATCGCCAAGGGGCACGCCTACGCCGCCGGCGGGGACGTTTACTTCGAGGTGACGCGCGACGGCGATTACGGCAAACTCTGCAACCGCACCGTCGAGGATGTCGAACCCGCTCTCGGAGCCAAGAAGCGCAACCCCGGCGACTTCGCCCTCTGGAAAGCGGCCAAGCCGGACGAACCGCCGGAGGTGCAATTCCCCAGCCCGTGGGGAGTCGGTCGCCCGGGCTGGCACATCGAGTGCAGCGCCATGTCGCTGGCCTTACTGGGTGAAACCCTCGACATCCACGGCGGCGGGCTCGACCTCACCTTCCCCCACCACGAGAACGAACTCGCCCAGAGCGAGTGCTGCAACGGCGCCCCGTTCGCCAAAATCTGGATGCACAACGGCCTGCTGAAACTGAAGGACAAAGACGGCAAAGAAGACAAGATGGCCGGGAGTTTGGGCAACGTGCTCAACGTCGCCGAGGCCTTGAAGCACGTTCCCGGCGGGGCGCTGCGATTCTTCATGCTGCAGACGCACTACCGCAGCCCCATCGACCTCGGCCTCTGGGATTGGAACAACAAAACCAAGCCGATCCCGGACGGCCTGCTCTCGGCGAAGGCTGCCTTTGAGACCTTTCAACGTTTCGCCGAGCGCGTCGAGCGCGTCCTGGGCACGGGCTTTGCCGAGCGGCCGGGATTGATCGCCGGCGGCGCCACGGTGAACCTCAAGTTCGCCGCAGCCCTGCGGAAGTTCGAGCGGTTCATGAACGACGACTTCAACACCGGCGGAGCCGTCGGGTTGCTGTTTGAACTCGTCACCGGAATGAACAAACTCGCGGACGACGCCCAACTGGAAATCGCCGGCCGCGGGACGGCCCAAGCGCTCCAAGAATTTTCCGAAGGTGTCGGCCTCATCCGCGACATCACCGGGATCCTCGGATTGGAACTGACGGCACCAAAGGTGGAACTCGCCGGCGGAGACGAACTCGTCGCGGGGCTGATGCAATTGATCCTCGACCTGCGCGCGAACCTGCGAACCGACGCCAAAGCCGCAGCCAAAGACAACCCGTTGAAGAAAGCGATGTTCGACCAGACCGACTTGATCCGCAGTCGGTTGTCGCTGTTGAACGTGACCCTTGAAGACCGCCCCGCCGGCACAACTTGGCGCGTCGGCGGGTGAGCCGGTTCACCCGTACTTCTTCGCTTCCGCTTCGAACATACCTTTCAGTTTGTTCGCCATCGCGTCGTAGCTGGCGGGGTCTTTCCAGGTGGCGCGGGGTTGGAGCACGTCGTCGGGGACGCCTTCGCACTTCGTGGGCACGCTCAGTCCTAGGATCGGGTCGGTGGTGAACTCGACTCCGTCGAAGCCACCGGTCATCGCGGCTTTCAGCAAGTCGCGCGTCCACGCCAGTTTCATTCGAGCACCGACCCCGGCACCACCGCCAGTCCAGCCGGTGTTCACCAAGTAGACCGGCACACCGAAGCGGGTCATCCGTTCCTTCAACATGTTCCCATAGATCTTCGGAGGTAATGGCATGAACGGTGCGCCGAAACAAGTGCTGAAGGTCGCCATCGGCTCCGTGATGCCGGTTTCGGTTCCAGCGAGCTTAGCCGTGTAACCGCACAGGAAGTGCTGCATGGCTTGATCGGGGGTCAGTTTCGCAATCGGCGGGAGCACGCCGAAGGCGTCGCAGGTCAGGAAGAAGATCGTCTTGGGGTGGCCGCCCATCCCGGAGAGTTCGCAGTTGGGAATGAACTCGATGGGGTAGGCCGCGCGGGTGTTCTCGGTGATGAGATCGCTGTCGAAATCGGCGACACGGGAGATCGGGTCGACCGGTACATTTTCCAGCACGCTGCCGAAGCGGATGGCGTCCCAGATTTGCGGTTCGCCGGCCTTGGACAATCGGATCGTCTTGGCGTAACAGCCCCCTTCGATATTGAAGACGCCGTCGTCGCCCCAACCGTGTTCATCGTCGCCGATGAGCCGGCGTTCGGGGTCGGCACTCAGCGTCGTCTTCCCGGTGCCGCTGAGGCCGAAGAAGAGGGCCACGTCCCCGGCGGCGCCGACGTTCGCCGAGCAGTGCATGCTCAGCACGCTCTGCTGTGGAAGCAGATAGTTGAGGATGGTGAAGACCGACTTCTTAATTTCTCCGGCGTAGTGTGGGCCGGCGGCAATCACCAATTTGTGCTCGAAGCTGATCGCCACGGCGACCTCGGAATTCACACCGTCGCGAACCGGATCGGGATGAAAGTTCGGCGCGTGCAGGATCGTCCAGTCGGGCTGGAAGTTCGACAGTTCTTCGGGCTTTGGTCTCAGGAACAAGCAACGGGCAAAGAGGCTGTGCCAGGCTTTTTCGCTGACGACACGCAGGTTGATCCGGTGCTTCGGATCCGCCGCGGCGTGCCCGTCGAAGACGAAGAGTTCCCGGTTTTGCAAGTACGCCCGGACGAGGTCGGCGAGCCGGGCGAAGACTGCGGGGGCCATCGGTTGGTTGACCGGCCCCCAGTTCACATGCGGTTCGACGGAGGTTTCCCGAACGATAAATTTGTCTTTGGGGGAGCGCCCAGTACGGGAACCCGTGAACGCGGCGAAGGCTCCGTGATCGGTGAGAATCCCTTCGCCCCGGCGCAACGCGGCTTCAACCAGCCCGGCAGGCGGAAGGTTGCGGTGCACTGTCCCGCCGGACACGATGCCCGCGGCGCGCAAATCGAAGGGATCGGACATGGTGGGCCAAGCGAGGGTTTCGGACGGGTGTTGACCGCTATTGTAGCGAAGCCGAGGCGCCGGCGTCAGCGCCGAGCGGCGTAGCGGTTGGTCGGGCTGACGCCGGGGGCAGAGGTGGGGCCGATGGGGGTCTCGTACGGCAAGATGCCGCCGGGGCCGAAGACCATGCTGCCCAGCAGCGATTCGTCGAGCGACACGGGCGTCTCGTCGAGGCCCGCCGTCAGGCCGCGGCCCGTGGCCCAGCGGAACACCTTCTGTGTGACATCGGCCGATTGCTTACTACTCGGCACGACTCCGCTGCCGGGGAGGCCGAGGTCGAGTTGCAGGCGGTTGTGCAGAATCCGTGCGATGGCGAACGCCGTGTCGCGGTTCGATTGCCGGCCGAGTCCGCGGAGGACGTCGAGCGCCGAACCGTCGGTCGGATCGTTTTTCAACACGATGTCGGCCGCGAGCAAGCGCACCGGGCCGGGCTGATCGGCGTCGGTCATGCGGTCGAGCAAATCGTCCGGGATCATTCCGTGTTGGTGCAACAGGTGGGCGAGTTCGACGCGCAAGATCGGCGGCGAGTGCTCGTCGGTGATCTGCCGGCCGAGTTCGGCGGGCAGGCCGGGGTGGTCGGCGCGTTGCAGCGTCAGGTGGTAGTGGTCGAGCAACGTGCGCACGGACCGTTCGGAAATCGGCCCCGGTTCGGTGGCCCAACCGGTGAGGTCGCAGACCGCGACGGCGAAGAGTTTCCCGGCCGAACCAGGCAGCGGGCCGTCCGTCAGGAAGGCGGGGTCGGCGAGGAGGTTGCGGATCGCGCCACGTACCAGCGCCCAACGGCGTTCGCCGCCCACGAGCAACGATTCGCTCGCGGCCTTGCGGACGTCCTTCGACGAGTCTTTCAAGAATTCGACGACGCCCTGCATCACGTCGGCGTTGTCCGCGGTGCCGAGGGCGTGCAGCACCAAAATCTTCACTTCCGGGACCGTCGTCGTGCGGGCCATTTTCAACAGCGTGCCCGCTTCGTCCCAGCGCCAGTATGGCCGGCCTTGGAGGGCAGACAGCCCCGCGAGCTGAACGTCCGGCCGGCGGTCGTCCAGCAGGATCAACACGAGCGTCGGATCGTCGCGGACGACGCTCTGCAATTCTTCGATCTCAGGGATGCGGGCGAATTCGGGGAGTGACTCGGGCCATGAGGCGCGGGTGAGCAATCGGCCGGTCAAGCGGCGCGCTCGGCGCCGCGGTTCAACGCCCGTCCGGATGAGGTCGTGCATCGCGAACAGGATCAGCGCCACCAAGATGAACAGGCCGCGGGCGGCGCGGACGAACGGATCGTTCATCCCCTGCGAGACGAACCAGAGCCAGCCGAGGGCCATGAGGTAGAGCAGAATCAGCGATCCGCTGACGGGGGGCTTCCAGACTTCGCGGGTGCGCAGAAATAGGCACCCGGCCAAGAGTTCGGCAATGGCCCCCGCCAGCAGGAGGGGTGATTGAAAGCGATCGGCCGCGATGCCCAGTATTACGGAGGGCAGCAAGAGCAGGCCCAAGCTCACCGCGTGGGCGAGGGCGGGCCGGCGAACGGGCTGGGGCGCGATCCAATCCATACGCAACCCTAGGTCACGCGCGGACAAAGGGCAAATCGGGATCGGGCGGCGGCACGCGGACACCATGCCGCGCGCCTGAACGGTCTGAATTCGCAAGTCATGCTCGGCATGACGCCGGGAAGGAATTGAACCCGGTCGACCGCGGAAAGCACCTTCCGAGGAAACTCCAAGAATCGTTGCGACACCCCTTGTCCGCGAGCCGGGACGCGGTCGGCTCGCCGTCCGTAAAATGTCTCACGCCGTCGCCCCCGACCGAATCAGGATCCCGCGCATGATCACCAAAATGACCGGTCTGCTCGTCCGCATCGACGACGAAGACGTCCGGTTGCAAATCGGGCCGTTCGAATATCAGATCCAAATCGCGGAGGCGGTGCGGCGCCAGTTGCAATTGAAATCGGGCGAAGAAATCACCATGCACATCGCGGAGTATTTCGAAGGGAATCAATCCGGCACGCGCTTCCTCCCGCGCAAGATCGGCTTCGGCACCGAGGCGGAACTCGAGTTCTTCGAGCTGTTTTGCACCGTCGAAAAAATCGGCGTGAAGAAGGCGCTGAAGGCGATGGCTCGATCCGTGCGCGACATCGCCGACGCGATCGGCCGGCAGGACGCGAAATGGCTGACGACGCTTCCCGGCATCGGCCCCGCGATGGCCGAGCAGATCGTGACGACGTTGAAGCGCAAGGTCGCGAAGTTCGCCCACGTCACCGGCGAGACGGTCGAAGCGCCGGAACCGGTCACGGACAAGACCGGCAAGAAGAAAGCCGCGGACGCTGCGCCCGGCCCGACGGGGCGGGTCATCGACGAAGTCTACCAAGCGCTCATGGCCCTCGGCCTCTCGCCGATGGAAGCGCGGGATCGGCTCGACAAACTGCTGCAATCGCGCGAGCCGTTCGCCGACGTCGCGGAGGCGATCGCTAAGATTTTCGGCCGGGCTTGACGCCAAGAATCAGCCCCGCGACTGCTTCGCCCGGGCCAGCTCCACCGCTTGCGTCGTGATGGCGTACTTGGTCAGCAGATTGGGGATTTCCCATGGCGGGGCGCGGCGGGGGTTTCGGGCGTGCCGGAGGAATTCGTCGAGCACGTCGGCGAAGTGCTGTTCGTGCTCGGTGCGGTAGCGGTCGGGGATTTCGATTCGGATCCGATCCCCGAGGTCGGTGCCGCGGACGCCGGGGTGGCGCAATTTCCACTCGCCGCACCGTCGGCCGACGGCCGCGAAGAGCGCCGCGTGATCGGTGGCATTTTGCGCGATCACGGACAGTTCCGTCGCCGTGCGGCCACCCGGGGTCGCCGTCGAACGCACGCGGATGCGGGCCCGGCTGCCGCGCGCCGTGGCTTCGTGCAAATCGGTTTGGTCCGGACCTGCGGCTTCGTAATCCCAGTTCACGGTCATGCGGACGCTCACCCCGCGTAGGGAATAGGTCGCGCTGCCGTTGCCTTGGTACAGCAGCACATCGTCGTCGACCTCGCCATCGTCGTTCCCGGTGATGGCCCGGCATTGTGCGCGGGTGAGCGGCGTCGGCCAGATTCGGGCGTCGAGCACATCCAAATCGACTCGGTGGTCGAGGGCCTGATCCGGGAAGAGGAGCCAAATCGAAAGGTCGGCGAGGTGGGTGCCGACGTCGGCGAGGCCGGTGCCCGCTTCGGTCGGGTCGAACCACCACGCTGGCCGGCGGAGCGAGACGCCGGCGACTGTTTTGCAAAGGTAGTGCGTCGCGTCGAGGGTCAACGCGGGGTCGTCCGCCGTCCCGGCGACGGGGTCGCCGAAGACTTCCGCATCTTGCATCAAGTCGCGCTGCAACACCGTGGCGATATCGAAGCGCTCCGTCATCATGTCCCAAGCGAGCACTTCGCGGAGATCGGCCTGCCGGAAGACTTCTGCGAGTTTCTCGAACCCGGCCGCGTCGATCACCCAAGGTTTGTCGGCGAGGACGTGGCAGGCGTTGGAGACCGCCGCGAGGATGAGGTCGATCTTGGGCCGGTTCCGACCGGCGATGACGGCGGCGTTACCCGGTTGCTCGCGCAGGAATCGGCTGAGGTAGTCTTCGCTGGCACGGACATCGACTTGCCAACGCGTCGGATTGTCGGCGCGGCCGTTGAATCCCGCGACGCGGGCCATGTAGTCGGCAAGGTCGGCGTCGAGTGGGCCGTAGACGTAGATGCGCCGGAAGATCTCCGGCGGCATTTCCTTCAGAAGGAGTGCGGCGTGGAAGTGCCCGGGGGCCAAGGTCATCAGGCGGAACGGTCGCGTCACGGCTACTTCTTGAGTTCTTTCACGCGGATGTTTTTGTAGCGCACGAATTGCTTCGTGTAGTCCCCGCCGCCGTGGACTTGCAGTGCGATGCCGCCGTCGTCGCCGAGGCGCTTCTCGGTGTCGGTGTATTCCATGAACTTCACGCCTTTGATCCAAGTCGTGATCTTGGCCGGGTTCCCCTCGATGCGGGCGCGGAGTTCGTTCCACTCGCCGTGCTTCCAAAACTTCGGCCAATCCGAGGCGCTCACGGGGCTCGGGAACGGCTTGTACTCGGTCAGTTTGATCTCGTTCACGTCCTTGGTAAAGTCGAAGTTCCGCACGTGCGGTTTGCCGCCGAGGCCCTCGCCGTAGACGCCCATGAGGTTGCCGCCCTTGTGGTAGTCGATCATCGCTTGAAAGCACTTCCCCTCTTCGGTGCAGCGCAGGAACAGGCCGCTGTCCGGGCCGTCGTCGTTCTTCATCTCGAGGGCGATCTCGAAATCGCCGTAGTGCTTGTCGGTGATGACGATGCCGCCGTTGGCGGGGACGTCTTGACTCCCGGTGATGGCCCCGTCGACGACTTCCCACTTGCCGCCGGATTTGTTCTTGCTGGTGCCGCTGTGACCCGTCTTTGCCGATACGTGCCAGCCCTTCAAAGTTTTACCGTCAAAGATCGATTCGAAGCCTTGGTCGTCGAAGGTCTCGGGTTTGGGGAGTTCGGCGGACGACGGCGCGGCGATCAGCGCGAGGGCGGCGAGTACCGGCAGCGCGGCGAACCGAGATGGGCGGAACATGGTGGAATTCCGGAGAGTGGAGATACTGGGAGTATCCGAAACGCCCCGCCGGTTGTCCAGTGAGTATGATCACTTCCGGGCCGCGAAGACGTTCGCCCGCCAAGTCTCTTCGAGTTGGCGGAAATCCTTGACGCCGTACTGGCGCTTCAACGCCGACTCGGCTCCATAGCGCTGGCTGTCGCGGACGAACGCGGTGAAGGTCTTCTCCCCCTGCCAACGCACGAGGAAATCGACCAGCGAGACGCTTTCGACGTAAAACCCGGTGACGCCCTTCGTGGGAATCTCGATCGCTTTCAGCAAGCTCTCGAGGCTCGGTAGATCGCCGTCGCGGTCGCAGCGCGGCAGCGTCCGCAGGTAGCGGCCGACTTCGGCGTCGGATGACGCCAGCACCGCCATGCCGAGTTCGGCCCACTTCGGCGGGGCCTGGCTCGCGAACAAATCGGCGAGAATCACGGTCGTCAATTCCCGCGGCAGCGCGTCGTCGAACAGATTCGGATCGTCGGCGCGGAGGTCGATCCGCCGCGCGAGCGCGACGCCGTCGCGGAGTTTCACGTCGGCCCGGCCGGTGGCCCCGGCGGGCAGTTGGGTCGCCCGCTCGAACGCGGCCGCATCGGCGTGGATCACGAGTTCGCACTGCGGCGCCCATGGGCCGCCCGGCGGGCCGGACCAGCGCGCGAAGATCTCCGCGCGCTTCGCCTCGGCCGCTAATACCAGCTTCTCGTTGAAGGCGACATCGTTCGACCCCTTCACGACGAAACTACCGGCGGCGACGACGCCGACGTCCACTTTCGGGATGGTTCGATTGCCGGCGCGCGGGCGCGCTACGGCGAGGACGTCCCGCCCCGCCTCTTGGAGCGCCGCGTGGTTGGGCACCTGCCGCAGCGCGGCTTCGACTTCCCCGGTCACGTCGGCCGCCGTCGCCGCGTCGTTCGACCTGTTCAACTTGTCGGCGGCAACCTTCAACCGGCAGTAAGCCCACGCCGCGGTCTGTTCCGGGGTCATTTCGACTTTGTTGCGGAAGGCCAGATTGAACAGATCCCGCGCCGTCAGGAACTGGCTCGGTTCGGTCGATTTCGCCCGGTTGAATGCATTGGTCGCTTGTTTGATCCAATCGCTAGCAGGCTTTTCCGGCACGGCAGTCGGCACGGGGGTAGTCGCGGGGCCGAAGACTGGCGGCGGCAGCGGTCCTGTCGATTTCCCCTCGGCCGCAGGAGCCTCCAACAGAGCGAGTTTTGCTTTCACGCGATCGTGCAAAACCGGGTCGAGGGTCCCTTTCAACTCGGCCGCATAGGCGGCGCGCAGCGCGGCGGTGAAGTCCCGGTCGCCGTTGGCAGCGGACAGTTGACGCTCCAAAGTTTCGACGGCGTTGTGCGGGTGCCCTTCGGTCAGATGGGCCGAGGCCTCGCGGATCGCGGCGAGCACGGGCGGCGGCGTTTGGGCGAAGAGCGGGGCGGAGCAAACAAGGGCGGCGCAGACCGCCGCGAACGAGCGGGGTAAAGGCATGGTGCATCCTTGCGGGGGATCGGGATGCCGACCGCGCCCGGCGCATCATCCGTGATGGCCCGACGCGGAGGCACCTTGTAATCGGCCGACGGGGAAAAGAAAAGCCGAAGTGGGAATGGGGTGCAGCAACGATTATTGGATTTTTCCACCTGAGCGGGGGACATCAGTCCCGTAATCGTCGCGCCGCCGCCGCTCGCCGAGAACGAATCCCGGTTGGCACCCCCGTCTCGACAGGTGCATCGTCGCCGGCCCCATCGGCTTCTTCCTCGAAGAACGGGCGTTGCGGGGCGGGATGTCCCCGGTTACATACAACACAATCTACTTCCAATCGGACGGGCCAGTGTTGACCTGGAAACGGGAGACTGTGCGATGCGTTACTTCGTGCGAGTTCTGACGGCGGCTCTGGTCGTGGCCGGGATGACGACGGTGGGGGCCTCGAAGGCCCAGGCGGGGTTCATCACCTCGCTGGACCAGCTGCAAGTCGATGGTACGGTCACTTGGGGGGCGCTGGGGTTCAACGGGCAGGGTTTCGGGGGGCCGCAGTATACCGTCCTTCCCGGCATTCCGAACACGTCGCTGACGATTACTGGCCCGGATCAGATCTTCGGTGCATTCAATCGTCTGAACCAAGGCGCGGGTTGGAACGGGTCGTTTAACCCGGGCGAAGAGCTGATCTGGTCATTTGCCGACGGTTCGTTCCGCATCGACTTCTGGAACACGGATACCGGAGCACCCGCTCCGATCTCGGGATTCGGGGCGCGGTATGAGGACTCCATTACTGGT
>Ga0105044_10014406_pt1 | contig 10694 bp, 10 predicted proteins | sample MAT01_FD_78092 | JGI IMG/M metagenome (GOLD analysis project Ga0105044, IMG submission 78092) | Freshwater microbial communities from Lake Fryxell liftoff mats and glacier meltwater in Antarctica - MAT-01 | ecosystem: Environmental > Aquatic > Freshwater > Ice > Liftoff microbial mat | place... | reverse complement strand
CTACTCTGCGGACAACCTGTCGCCGCTTGGCCGGGTCGCCGCAGCGCTCGCCAACTTCTCGCAGGCGCTTATCCTGCTCGCGGTACTCGTCGGCCCGTTCCTGGTCAGGCGCACACGGCGCGCCTGGCGTGACGACGAACCGACCTGACTCGCACGCCCGCCTGATCGCAAAGTCATCAGTCGCCAGGGGGCGTAGGGTCGGATAAGCAGGGTTCCAACAACCCGCTAATGTCGCCTATCGTCCTCGACGGATAGATTTCTCGCGTGGGCGTGGTGATGGGCGAACCCGCGCGTCGTCGGCCACCCGCACCGCCCCATAATCTCATCGAGGCCGTGGTCGCCTACTTCAGTCCACTCACGGAGTTCCCGCGTCGCCCGGGCGCGCTGGTGGTCCTGGCCTTCGTGCTCATCCACAAGGTCGGCGACGCGCTCGCCAAGCTGAACCTGACGCTGTACGCGCTCCTCTCGGCGATGGCCAGCATCGCCGGGCGATTCCTGACGGGCACCACGGCGGGCGCTCATCGAGGCGATGGGCTACGTGAACTTCTACCTGCTGACGAAGCTCATCGCGCTGCCGGGGGTCGCGCTCTACGCCTAGATGGTCCGGTCCGGACTGGCGGACCAGCGTCCCCATCGCGCACCGGTACGAGAAATACGCATCCGCGAGACGCTCGGCCACCGCCCGGATCAGCCCGTACGAGCAGCGTGAGCATCTGATCGCGCTCGGCGAGGAGCGGCTGCAGCACGTCGCGTCGGGGTGCAGACAACGCCGATTCACGGCGGTCGAGGTCGGCTTGGAGGTCCGTGTAGAACGTGCTCGCCGCTTCGCGCGCCGGCCCGTAGTCACCGCGTCGAGCAAAGATGATCGCCGGCAGCCTTCATGTAGTCTAGCTCTAGCGCCTGTCGGACGCACACCGTGGCGCAGCTGGTGCCTGCAGCCGCGACGCGGCTCGACGTGCAAAAGGCACCTCGTCCGCTGCCTGTTGCTGATTCGATCAGGTGGTGCCGTCGCTTCTCGCCGTGTCGGCGGCCCGGCGCAGTGTTACTGTTACCGGTACCTCATTCGGCCCGTCGCGCCCCGGACCGGGCAGGTGCTGAGGGAACGACATGAGCAAGAGCAGCGTCAATCCGAAGGACGACAAGGTGCCACCTGGGCAGAGGCGTGGGCACAGTTTGGTGCCGGGCAGCGCGGCGCCCCACGCGCGATTCGCCAAGACCAAGCCTGCGGCGCTCCTGCGGCCGACCGGCACCGTTCCGACGCTGACCGCGAAGCAAGCCGGGAACAAGACCGCGAGCAAAACCGCGGACAAGGCCAGGAAGCCCACGAAGAAGGCGGGCATCAATCCGCCAAGGGGATGAGCCACTGATGATCGGTCCATGCCGCAGCGCGGGCAGACGACACGCCCTGCTCGGCGGGTTGTGCCTAGTACTCGTAGCGGTGGGCGGCGCCGGTCGCACGGCCGGGCAGTCGCCGCGTCCGTTCGTCTATGTGGTGGCGATCGACGGCATCGTCGACCTCGGGCTGGCGCCGTTCTTGGCGCGGACGATCCGCGAGGCGAATCAGGCCGGCGCCGCCGCGGTCGTGCTCGACATCAACACCTTCGGCGGCCGCGTCGACGCGGCCGTGGCGATGCGCGACACACTCGTGAACGCCCCGGTGCGGACCATCGCCTTCGTCCACCCACGTGCCATATCCGCGGGCGCCCTGATCGCCATCGCCACCGACACCATCGTCATGGCCTCCGGCGGCACCATCGGGGCGGCCATGCCGGTCGTGGGCGGCACCGGCCCGCCTCAGGCGGCCGACGAGAAGTCCGTCTCGTACCTGCGCAAGGAGTTCGGCGCCACCGCCGAACGTCGGAAGCGCCCGGCCGTGTTCGCCGAGGCCATGGTGGACGCCGATGTCGAGATCGCCGGAGTGATCGAGAAGGGCAAGCTGCTCACGCTCACGACCACTGAAGCCCTCGAGCACAAGGTGGCCGAGTACACGGCCGACAGCCTGACCGCGGCGCTGGAGGCGGCCGGCCTGCCCGGCGCCGAGGTGCGGCAGGCGTCGCAGACCTGGGCGGAGACGCTGGTCAGGTTCCTGACCAACCCCGTCGTCAGTTCACTGCTGATGACGGTGGGGATGCTCGGCATTCTGGTCGAGATCCGTACGCCGGGGTTCGCGGTGCCCGGCACCATCGGCGTGCTCTTTCTCGGGCTCTTCTTCTGGGGGCAGTGGCTCGTGCAGCTGGCCGGTTGGGAAGAGCTCCTGCTGGTCGTGCTCGGGGTCGTCCTCTTCAGCCTCGAGCTGTTCGTGATCCCCGGCTTCGGCGTCGCCGGCATCGCCGGCATCGTGGCGCTCGTGGCGGGCCTCGGAATGGCGCTGGTCGGCGCCGGCGCCACCGGGGCGGTGATCATCGGCGCGCTCGGCCGAGTGGCCATCTCCATTCTGCTCGCACTCGGGGGAGGACTCGTCCTGCTCCGGTTCCTGCCCCACCTGCCGTTCGGCCGCCGCTTCGTGCTCAACACCGAGATGCGGGCCGGGGCCGGTTATTCATCCGAGCCCACGGCCGATCACCGCGCGCTCGGCCGCACTGGCACCGCCCGCTCGCCGCTTCGCCCGGCCGGCGTGGCCGACGTGGACGGGGCGCGTCTCGACGTCGTGTCCGACGGCAGCTTCATCGACGCCGGTGCGCCGGTCGAGATCATTCGGGTGGAGGGCAACCGGATCGTCGTCCGGGAGCTGCGTCGCACCCTTTCCGAGACGGAGTAGGACGCCATGACAGGAATCGACCCCAGCGCCTTCGGCGCAATCGGCCTGCTGATGACGGCCATTCTGGCCCTCGTCTTCGTGCTCTACTTCGTGCCGGTGCCGCTGTGGATTGCGGCCTGGTCGTCGGGCGCCTATGTAGCGCTCTTCACGCTGATCGGCATGCGGCTGCGGCGCGTGCCCCCGGCGGTCATCGTGAACGCCCGCATCAGCGCGGTGAAAGCGGGACTGGAAGGGGTCTCGATCGACGATCTCGAAGCGCACTACCTGGCCGGCGGCAACGTCGTGCGGGTGGTGAACGCCCTCATCTCGGCCGACAAGGCCAACATCACCATGCCGTTCAAGCGCGCCGCGGCCATCGACCTGGCCGGGCGCGACGTGCTCGAAGCGGTGAAGATGTCGGTGATCCCGAAAGTGATCGAAACCGCGCGCATCGCCGCGGTGGCCAAGGACGGCATCCAGTTGATTGCGGTGTCGCGCGTCACGGTGCGGACCAACCTCGACCGGCTCGTCGGCGGCGCCGGCGAAGAGACGATCATCGCGCGCGTCGGCGAAGGGATGGTGAGCACCATCGGCTCGGCCAACACCCACAAGGACGTGCTCGAGAACCCGGATCACATCTCGAAGAACATCCTGGCGCGCGGCCTCGATGCCGGCACGGCTTACGAGATTCTGTCGATCGACATCGCCGACGTGGACGTGGGCGAGAACATCGGCGCCAAGCTCCAGATCGACCAGGCGAACGCCGACAAGCAGATTGCCCAGGCGAAAGCAGAAGAGCGGCGGGCGATGGCCGTGGCCCACGAGCAGGAGATGCGCGCGCGCGTGGTCGAGGCCGAGGCCGAGGTGCCGCGGGCCATGGCCGAGGCCTTCCGCAACGGCACACTCGGCGTGATGGACTACTACCGGATGCAGAATATCAAGGCCGATTCGTCGATGCGCGAGTCGATTGCCGACCAGGGCGAGGGCGGGACCCCGGGCGGCAAGCCGCCGATCAGGTAGCCGGACGCCCCGTCGCGACGTCCACCGTCCGGAGTAGGCATGTCCATCGAATCGCTACTGATCGTGGCACTTCTGATCGTGTTTCCGCTCCTGGAGCGGCTGAACCGCTACCTGCGCACGCACGCCGTCCAGACGCCCGCCGATCCGGCCAACGCGCGGCCACGCCAACGGCCGCCGGCGCTGCCAGGGCTGCCCACGCCCGAGGGGGCAACGAGCCAGCGGTCAACCCTGCCCGAGGGGGCAGCCTCTGCCGAGAGGGCCGCGACTCTCAAGAGTGCCGCCACTCCCGAGAGGGCAACCATCCCCGAACGGGCCGCTGAGGCGTCTGGCGCGCCGGGCCCGGCCGTCCGGCCGGTGACAGTGCCGCCGCCAGTGCAGCTTCCTCCGCCGGAGTTCGTTCCGCCGGCGCTGCCGCCGCGGCATCGGGCCCCCGAGCGGCTCACGGCCAGCGAGCGCGTTCGAGCGGGGCGGACGATTCAGGCCGAACAGGCGGCACTCGCGCCTGCGCGGGGCAGGTCGTCCCGGGCCCGCCACGCCGTCGTGCTGCGCGGCGGGCGGGCCGATCTGCGGCGGGCCGTGGTGCTGATGACGGTGCTGGGTCCGTGCAAAGCGCTCGAGACCGAGGCCGGCCACCAGCGGGCATGACAGAGGGGCACGCTCCACTGAGGAACAGTCGGTGTTTAACGACCGTCCGTCGCTTGCCCCGACCCCGAGCGGCCATGTGCTGTTCACGGCCGGAGTCGCGCCCGGCACCGGGATCGGCAACAGCCTCGGCTCGAAGACGCCAATCGCGATGATCGCCGCGCCCTTCCGGCGTCCGGCGGTGTCGGGCACGGGCGGCCGCGATCTGCCGCTGGCGACCGGCGGCGCGACAGGCCCACGAGCAGTACGCATGGCCGCGATCGCAGGCGACACAGATCGCAAAGACACGATGACAGCGACGGCACGTCTTCTGGCGGAGCGGAATGTCCCCGGGTCGGAGCAGCGGGCTGCTCCAACTGGACGTACCGCCCAAACCGTGGCACAACAGGCAGGACGGCCTCGGCGTGTTGGAGCCCGAGGCCGTCACGAGGGCCCGGAGGTTCAGTCCGGACCCTCACCCTCAGTCTGCTCAGCCTACGCGATCGCTGACCGTCGCACGCAGCGAAGAGGCCGTGGACGGTGCCGCGTCCGTGGACGCACACCACGCGTCCACCGCCGCTTGGAAATCTCGCCCAGAACGCGAGATTCCCACACCGCCCACCGCCGTCATCTTTGTCTCGAACACGACCAGGATCGGAACGGCTCGTCGACCGCGCGTCCAGATTTCTGCGCTTCTACGTGGTTGGCAACAAATACGAAGTAGAACTCCACTGGTCTCGGTCGCCCGGCTGTGAATGGCCGATTTTGAACTGTCGATCAATGGCCGGTTTTGAGATATCCACCGAGGGTCGCCGCGGGGCTCAGGTGCATGTAGCGCTGCGTCGTCGCCAGATCCTTGTGCCCCGCGAGCTCTTGGATCGCCCTCGCCGGCGCACCCCGCATCGCCAGATGCGAACAGAACGTGCGCCGCAGGACATGCACCCCTTCGTGTGTGGGCCCTGCTCGCCGCGCTGCCGCCGCACAAGACACTGCAGCACCTTCTGGGTCAACGGACGCCCATCGCCTCGTTCTCGGACAACACTCGTGGGCCTCTGAGATGCCGATGGTCACGCAGCGCCGCGCCGAGCCGCCGCGTCATGGGCACGTAGCGCAACCGCCCGCCCTTCGGACTGCTTACCTGCCCCTTCCAGTCGGACCGCTCGACGCAGACCTGGCTCTTCACGAAGTCCAAGTCCTTGCGCTCGAGGGCCATCATCTCGCCGGCCCTCAGCCCCGCTTCCCCGCTGCGCAACAAAGGCAAGCGGCGGGACCACTGCCCCGCCGCTCCAATATCCCTCAAAAATTCGGATCGATTTCGGGTGTGTCCCGAGGACTCCGGTGAACTCGGCGAACCGCAGCAACTGCCGCCGACAAAACGCGTTAGCCCCAGAAGTCGCGCGCCATTAACAAGTTAGGGTCATCTCCAAACTTTCCGGTGTTCGGCGCCGCGTAGATGGGCTGAATCGCCTGCACCGTCGCCGCGGGGCTCAGGTGTGTCACTTCTGTGATCGCTTGCGTTGGGGCTTCGGCTTGGACGGAACGGGAAGACCCGGGACCGGGACGGGGACGGGGACGGGTACGACAGCCAACCCGTCGATGCCGGTGAAGTCTTTCGGGTTGCAGGTGTACAACGGCAGTCCGTTCGCGAGGGCCGTGGCTGCGATCATCACGTCGTAGGCGCGCGGTCTGACCGAGCGGCCGCTCTTTCGTAGCGCCAGCGCCACGCGGCCGAACGCCCGGGCGGCAGCCACGTCGAGCGGAAGCGGGTCGAAGTCCGCTTCTGCCTGCTGCACGTGCGATTGGCGCGCCGCGCGTTCTTCGTCCGTCTTCGCAAGCAGAGGACCTGCGGACAACTCTGCGAGGGTCACCGTCGTGATGAGCGGCTCCTCAGGAAGGAGGCTCTCATCGTCTATCTGCGTCAGCAGTATCAGCGTGCTCGTGTCGAGCACACCGCGTTCGTGACGTACGCGCGCGCGAGTGGTCACAGTGACGAATCCAGCGCCGCATCGATGTCGGCCCCGAGCCGCGCGGCGTCGACGCGCGCCAACCGCCGCCACCGATTCAGAAGTGCAGAGGCGCGGAGCGTCCGCCGGGAGAGCGGCCTGAGCTCGGCGACGGCATGCCCATCGCGAGTCACGGTGAGACACTCCCCCCGCGCGACCCGGTCGAGCACGCGCCCCCCGTCATTGCGCAAATCTCGGACTGTGACTTCGGCCATGCCCTAGTGTATCACCGGTGAGACGCGGTGGAAGCGGCGGCGACGCGACGCGAAACGCGCCGGTCCCGGGATGTCGTCGCGGGCGTACGCACGTCGGTGGCCAAGCTGCGTCAATGGCCTGGCGCCTCGGAATCAGGGCGATGAGCCCGTTCGTCAGCCACAAAGGCTCGCCGGCCCGCCATATGAGCGGCAGGTGCCGCACCCGCCCGTCCTTCGGCATCGTGACGTGGCCCTTCTATTCGGGACGCGCCACCGTCATCTGCCGCTTGGCCAGGTCCACATCCACGTCGGACCATGCGAGCGCCATCATCTCGCCCGCACCGCAGGCCCGCTTCTCTACCTAACAGAATCACGAGTTGGGCAAGTGAATCGGACTGCGCCGCCTTCAGCCGCTGCACATCCTCGGTCGTGATTTCGTCCAGGCGCATGAGCCCGAACGCCCTCACGAGGTGCACCCGCATCACCGTCTCTTTCGAGGCGATGCCGCTGGGCTTCAACCGGTTCGCCTTCGCGTATCCGTCGAGGAACCACGCGAACTCGTTCAACGTGGGTATCTGCTTGATCACTTAGGCTCACCCCTGAGATATGCCGTCGTCGAACACCTGCAAGCGCTCCTCAAGCAAAAATTGGGGCGGTGGCAAGACAAGGCGCTCTGACTTCATGCGGCATAGCGCCCCCGGGGAGCCCACGCGGAAGTGCCCCGTGCCGAGAAAGCCGTCGCCATCCACGTCGCCGAAGCTGGCGTTGGCGCACGTCTCAGCCGTGGTCTCGGGCAGCAGATGACGGTCGTAGTGAAGTCGAGACGCTGAGCCCTGAGGCGCTGCGAGCGGCGGCGAGGTGCGCGTGGCGGTCTGGGCGCCGAGCACGGCACCAGCGCTGATGGCGGCGGCGACACAGGTCGCCCGCACGAGTGACCCACGAACAGGAGGCACGCGGCATTGTGGCGTCAGGCGGAGGTGACAACCCGCCTCGTGTATGGTGGGAAGCGCATGCAGGACGATGACCAGGACGAGCTCGTTGTCGAACTCGATGTCGAGAGCGACCAGGCAGAGGCCGCTCCCATCCGGGTGGAGCCGGACGACCTCGCGCCCGATACGTTGCGCGCCGTGATCGAGTCGTTCGTGCTGCGCGAGGGTACCGACTACGGCCTGCAGGAGACGTCGCTCGACGACAAGGTCGCGCAGGTGCTCACGCAACTCCGCCGCGGCAAGGCGCAGATCGTCTTCGACCCGGCCACCGAGTCCGTGACCATCGTCGTGACGACGGCGCTCGACGGGTCAGTGACTACTTGACCTCGAGGGCGTAGAAGCCCGCCAGCTCCACCTTCACGACGACGTCTTTCGGGCTGTCGTTCTTGAGGTACCAGCCGTGAATGCCGTCCCACGGCGCCGTGAAGACGCCGCTCTGCGGCGTGCCGCCGGTCTTCGCATAGAACATCAGGTCGCCAACGCCGTCGACCTGCCTGGTGTGGCCGTGGAACTCGCTCAGCATCTTGCCCGGCTCGGCGAGGGTGCCGTAGCTGATGTTGTAGACCAGCGTCTCGCCCTGCGTCATCGTCAGCTTGTATTCCAGGCCTTCCCCGGCAGGCACGGCGATGTCGACCGTGTCGGTGCGCCACTTCGCGGGTTGGATGGCGATCACGCCGTCTCGAAGCGGATACTCGCGCCATCCGTCCACGGCCGCGGGGAGAGGCGGTGGGGTTGCTGGTGCTGCGGCTGGAGCCGTGGCGGTGGAAGCGGCGCCCCCGGGAGCTGCACCTTGTTCAGCGCAGGCCACCGTCAGCCCCAGGGCCAAGGCTGACAGGAAGCCGGGTATGCGTGTCATATGTGGCGAATCATAGTCCGGTCCGCCGGCACCTAACGGATCACCGTTGCGCGGCCCGCATGCGATCGCCATCGGGCGAGGCCCGTTCACACCCCGAGCTGCCGGGCCAGATCCTCCATGCTCGTCGCGGCAATGTCGACGGGCACCCGCGGAGCGGATTCCCCTGTGCCAGGTCCATTCTCTCCCGGCCGCGCGACGTGGGCCGTGCGCAGCCCGCTCGCTGCGGCCTGGCGCAGGTCGTCGCTGTGTGCGGCTACCATCATCACCTCGCGCGGCTGCAGGTTCAGCGCCGCCGCCGACAGCAGATACACTGCGGGTTTCGGCTTGAAGTCGCGCGCGATGTCGGCGCCGAGCACGGCGTCCCACGGGATGCCGTTGCGCCGCGCGATGTCGACCATCAGCGCGATGTTGCCGTTGGAGCACGGTGCCAGCAGGAACTTCCGCTTGAGTCGCGCAAAGCCCGGCAGCACGTCAGGCCAGGTGTCGAGGCGATGCCACGCCAGGTTGAGGTCGTCGGCCACCTTCGGGTCGAGCGTCTGCAACCCGAACTGCGGCCGAATCCTATCGAGCATGCGCCGGTGCAGCACGTCGAGCGCCACGTAGGGCTGCCGGCCCGAGCGCACCTCCTCCATGGTCGGCTGATAGAGCGCGCGCCAGGCACCGGCCAACGCTCGCCAGTCGAGGGTGTAGCCGAGCGGCGCCAGGATGCGCTCGGCATCGCGCGCCACGCCGCTGCGCCAGTCGACGCAGGTGCCGAACACGTCGAAGACGAGCGCCTTCACGCCTTCCAGTGAAACGCCCGGCTTCGCTTGCGCCGAGATGTCGGTCGCCTCACCCGGCGACGCGAACACCGCCCGCGCCACCGAGGCGCCGGCCGCGGCCACAGCGGCGGCCCCCTTGAGCACATTCCGACGCGTCAGGTTCGTCATCGTCTCCTCCGGTTGGGGTCTCACCAATCGCCGTGGATTATGCCCCCTCCGGCCCGGTCGCGCCCGGCCGCTCTGGTGTATACGCGTGGCGTCTCGGCCGGAGGCCAAGGCACCTCGGTTCCCCGCCGTCGCGGTGCTGGCCCGTGGGCGGCTGTGGCCGTGGCCATCGTGTGCATCTGCGCGCAGTTGTCGCCGGACGTCTCGGCGCAGGCGCCGCGGGGCGCGATTCACAGCCAGATGTCGATCGTGACTCGCCCATCGCGCCGCCTCAGCTCCGCGGGGGCCTACCGTGGCGCCGACGGCGTCCGGGTCGGAGCTGGCCAACGTGATCGCGTGGCCGACATCACGGCGGGCTCCACTATGGACTTCCCCGACGACGACCCGATCTTCCACAACGTGTTCTCGCTGACGCGCGGAGCCACCTTCGACCTCGGCCGCTACCCCCGCGGCGACACCAAGAGCCGCCGCTTCGACCATCCCTACTTCGCGCGTCTCGACGCGCAAGGTCGCTTCCGGCTGGCAGGATTCCTTCGGCGAAGATGCCGAGTCTTTGTTCAGCGGGTGAAGCGACGGTCGTCGCCGCGAATCCAAAATTCCGTGCTTGTACAAATGTGAGGGTACTGCCATAACGGTGGCGTGCCTGGCAAACGCGCCCCGATCGACGGTCTGACCCGCGAGGCGTTGATCGATGAGGTCACGCGGTTGCGCGAGGCGCTCGCGCACGCCGAGCGCACCCGCCGCGATGTCGAACGCGATCGCGATCGCCTGCAGCGCCGCCGCGACCGCCTGCAGGATCAGCTCGACGCCGCGCGGCGCGCCGGCGTTCGCCAAGCCGCGCCGTGTGCGAACGCCCGTCGGCAGGGCACGGGCCGCCCGCCTGGGCGTCGTGCCGATCGGACCTATGGGCGCCGGGCGCACCGCCCGCGGCCCCCGCAGATCGACGAGCAATACGACGCGCCCTTACCGCCGGCGTGCCCAGACTGTGGCGGCGCGGTGACGGCGACGCACACGCCCACCCAGGTGCAGGAGGAGCTCCCCGTGGTCCGTCCGGTCGTGCGCGCCTTTCGCGTGCACGTCGGCGCGTGTCGCGCGTGTGGGCGTCACGTGCAGGGGCGCCATCCGCTGCAGACGTCCGACGCGCTCGGCGCCGCCGGCACGCATCTCGGCCCGCAGGCGACGACGCTGGCGGTGTGGTGCCACAAGGGCCTCGGTCTGCCGTTGGGCAAGGTGCAGCGGATGCTGCGCACGCAGTGCGGGCTGCACGTCACGCGCGGCGGCTTGGCGCACCTGTGCGCGCGGGTCGCCCGGCGCGCGACCCCGACCTACGAGGCGTTGTGCGCCGAGG
>Ga0105044_10014404_pt1 | contig 10695 bp, 11 predicted proteins | sample MAT01_FD_78092 | JGI IMG/M metagenome (GOLD analysis project Ga0105044, IMG submission 78092) | Freshwater microbial communities from Lake Fryxell liftoff mats and glacier meltwater in Antarctica - MAT-01 | ecosystem: Environmental > Aquatic > Freshwater > Ice > Liftoff microbial mat | place... | reverse complement strand
GGAACGTTCTCGGGGAGCTCTGGTGCCAGCGCAGCCATGGCGGCCTCGGGTTCGAGGTCGAGGTCACGACGAAGCGCCTCCACCGCTGTCTCCAAGCGAAGGCGAACCTCAGCCTCCTCCAGTTCGACTCGCTGCACGCGCTCGCGAAGCTCGCTCAGGTCGCGCTCGGCCCCTTGACGTTGCTTGCGCAGGGTGTCGAGGCGCTGGGTGACCTCGCGTGTGGCCGAGGTCTGCGCCTGGCGACGCTCGCGCAAGCCCGCCAACTCCGCCTCGACCACCTCTAGGCGCGCAGCGACGAACGAGCGAAGGCGAGCGGTGGCCAAAGCTCGCCGGTCGAGGTCGACCCGACGTTCCTCCGCTGCTGCGCGTTCGCCGACATGGCGAGAGAGTCGCTCGTCGAGTTCCGCCGCACGGGCCCGGAGGAACTGACGGCGCTCGTCGAGGCCAGCAACCCGAACCTCCAAGTCATTCCGCTGGGCCGCAACGGCGCCGGCCCGTTCCTCGAGCCGGGCGCGGGCCTCGGCCATCGCCCTCCCCTGCTCGGCCAGGCTGGCCTCCTCGGCCTCGAGCGTGGGCAACCGAGCCTCGAGTTCCGCCTGACGATCGGCGTCGCGCCGAGCACGGTCTTCGAGTTCCGCCGCTTGAGAGCGAAGCGTCACCGCCTCCTCGTTGGCATCGAGCTGGTCTTGCTCGGTGCGGGCGAGGGCGTCGCCGCCGGCCCGAAGGGCATTCGCGTTGCGGTCGACCGCCCGTGAGGCTTCGGCATCGACAGCGCGAGCCGCATCCGACGCGGTGCGGGCCTCGCGCGCCACCCGTACGGCATCGTCGGCGGCCTCGGCCGCAGCGGCAGCAGCAGCCTCCGCCTCGACGAGTGCCGCACCGGTGGCACCGGCCCCGGAGGCACCGATGCGCCAGCCCGATGGCCCGAACCGGTCACCAGCGGGGGTCACCACCACGACGCCAGGGTCGGCCAAGACTCGGTCGACCGCGTCGGCCCAATCGCTGGCAACCTCAGTCGACCCGACCAAGGCGTCGAGAAGCGCGTCGACACCGGGCCGGATACCGCGCACGTGGCTGCGTAGTCCGCCAGCAGCGGCCGACCCACGAGGCGCGACACCCAAGGCGATCACCGCGCCTGACGCATCGCCCGAGCGCAGCTCGGCCAAGGCCTGGCGACCGGCGTCGACGGACTCCACCACTACCGCCGCCACGGCATCGGCCACGGCGGCCTCGAATGCGGCCTGCCACCCGTCGTCGACCTCGACCACGTCGAGCAGCGTCCCGACGATGCCGGGAACGGACGCCAAGCGCGCTGCGCCCGCTCGGGCGCGCGCCTCGTCGAGCGCAAGCGCCAAAGCTTCGGCGCGGGCCTTCCAGGTGTGCCGATCGGCATCGGCGGCGCGCCGCGCATCCTCGGCCTGCTCCAGGAACTGGGCCGCCTCGACACGCGATGCGGCAGCTGAAACCCGGGCGACTTCGAGTCCCTCGGTAGCAGCCTGAGCTGCACCGACCTCGACTTGCAGGCGCTCCGTCTCCGAAGCCAAGCGGTGGAGACGGCTTTCGAGGTTCTGGAGCCGAGTGGCAGCGCGCCCGGCCTCGGTGGCGCTGCGCTCGACCGACGCGCGCACCGCAGCCAGCTCGCCCCGCACCTCGGCTGCCGCCCCCGTGGGGGTGGCCACCCCCTCAGCCCACTCTCGGGCGAAGTCCTGCTGCGCCAATTCGAGATCGGCATCGGCACGTTCGACAGCCGTCGCCTCGGGTGCGAGCGCCTCGGTCAGCCCATCCACGTCGGCCAGTTCGCGCTGGAGGCGAGCGGCATCGGCTTCGAGGCTGGCGACGACCGCTTGGTCCACGAACGCGCCCCGGTCGCGCTCGATGCCCCTCCCCCGCTCGTCGAGTACCGCCACCAGACCCCGGGCCCGCTCTCGAAGCGACTCGAAGCGCACGAGCGCATCACCCAGATCGTCGCCGCCCATGGCCGACATCTGGGCCTCGGCTGCAATCACATCGGCGTCGAGCGTGCGCAGGGCCGCTCGGAGGTCTCGCTCGGTGGCATCGAGCTCGGCGCGGGAGCGCTTGCCCTGCTCGAGTCGGTTGCGCAGCCGGGTGATCTCCTGGCCCGCAAGGTGCACGCGCAGCGCCGTCAGTTCTTCGACCACTGCGCCATGACGACGAGCCGCATCGGCCTGCTTCTCGAGGGGGCGCAGTTGCCGCCGGACCTCGCGCAGCAGATCCTGCAGCCTGGTGAGGTTTCCCTCGGTGGCGGTGAGCCGCCGCTCGGCCTTCTCCTTGCGGCGCCGGAACTTGAGCACCCCAGCTGCCTCTTCGATGATGAGGCGGCGATCCTCGGCCCGGGCGTTGAGCACGGCATCGATCTGGCCTTGGCTGATGATCACGTGCTGCTGACGGCCCACACCCGAGTCCGAGAGCAGTTCTTGGATGTCGAGCATGCGGCAGCCGACACCGTTGATGGAGTACTCGGAGTCTCCGTTGCGGAACAAGATCCGCGTGATGGTGACCTCGGAGAACTCGATGGGCAGCAAGCCCGAGGAGTTGTCGATGGTGAGCGAGACCTCGGCGCGGCCCAGCGCCTGGCGCTTCTGCGTGCCGGCGAAGATGACATCGTCCATCTTCTGGGATCGAACTGCGCTGGGAGCTTGTGCACCGAGCACCCAGCTGATGGCCTCGACCACATTGGACTTGCCGCTGCCATTGGGGCCAACGACCACGGTCACGCCCGGTTCCATCACCAACACGGTGGCGTCAGCAAACGACTTGAACCCCTTGATGGTCAGCGACTTCAGGAACAAAACGACTCCACGGATCCGGCCGATCGGTCACCCTAGTGGGGACGGGCTACGGCCCCGATCGTTGCTTGGGTCAGCTCGTCGCGATGACCGAGACCAGCTCGCACGAGCCCTGCGCCGGGCCGTCGAAAGCAACCAGCACCTCTACGTCGGCGCTTCCTCCCGGAGCGATCGAGTCGCTCGTGGCTGAGCCCTCGGCGAAAGTGGCACCGGTTTCATCGAGGAGCGCGGCGGTGGCCACGAACGGGCTCGCCGGCCCGCCCTGATGGGTGACCACGATGGTGGCGAGCACGCCGCCATCGGCCCGACGACACGACCCAAGCTCCCCCTGCGCCGACGCCCCCGACGCGGTAGGTCTTGGCGGCTCGGTCGAGGGCGTCACCACCTCGGTGGTGGCCGACTCACCGATCTCGACCTGTTCGGTGGTGGTGGGAGCGTCAGTGGTGGTCGGCGCATCGGTGGTGGCTGGGGCTGCCGTCGTGGCGACCGGCGGGGATGCAAGGTCACCGTCTTTGTCGGAAGTGAAAATCCACACGACCGCAACCAGCACGGCCACGAGTGCGGCCACGGCCACCAGTTCGGGGATCCATCCCAAGCGCGCTGGTTGGGCCTCGAGCGGGACCGCATCGGGTCCAGGTGATAGGTCGGCGTCCTCGGCTCGAGGTTCGTGGACACCTGCGCTTGGGCCGTTGCGCAAACCCACTCCAGGTGCCTCTGCGCCTGCGGCGGAGATAACCGCAGCGGACTCGGCCATCGCGAGGGCAGCCGGCGAGGAAGTCGACGCTTCGTCGGGGGGAGCATCGTCGGTCAGGTCGATGACCACGGGGTCTTCCGAACTTGCCGAGACTCGATCCATCACCACGAGCGTGCGTCCGTCGCTCGAGACCGACGCGCTCTGATCGGGGCCGAGCAGCACCGGCTGGCGGAGGCCGGCGACGACGCGAGTCCGCCCGGCAAGGCAGGCAATGGTGGCGCCGCCATCGCTCTCGGCGACCGCTTGAAAGCGGCCACGGGGCGTTGAGACGATGGCGGGGCCCACGTGGACCTCATGGCGCCACGGGCTGCGCTTTCGTCCCGCCGAGAACCAGAGTTGGCCGGCGTCGAGCCGGGTCACGAGCGCGGGTTCGCCACCGGGCGCCCGAACTTGTTCACGTGTCCATGACGACCACGGTGCCACCCGGGTCACCGCACCATCGGGGTCGGTCAAGGTAATGGGTTCGGTGGCACCGGTCGGTTCGGAATCCGAAGGACCAGGCCCCTGCCTGCTTCCGTTAGCCACAATGCGTGACTGTAGTGCAGGTTTCGACTCGGAGCGTGAGAATCTTCTCGCTTCTGTGACGCCGTGTGTGATTCGTCCCCCGGAGACCACGCTCTGTGGTGGAGGGGACGGGAGTCAGACTTGGCACGCCTCGCAGAGGTAGACGGCCTTGCCCCCTTGACGCACCTTGGAGACCACGCTGCGGCAGCGACGACACGCCTTGCCATCACGCTCGAATACCTGGAGTTCCGCCGTCCAGCCCCCTGGCTTGCCGGCCAGGTCGCTGTACTGCCCATCGGACGTGGTCACCCCCCGGTGCTTCGCCGCCTCGTGCAGCGTCTCAACAACCGCACGGTAGAAGCGACGGATCTCCTGGGTCGACAGCGACGAGACCTCACGGTCGGGGCGGAGACCGGATTGGTAGAGGATCTCGTCGGCGTACACCGGGCCGATGCCGGCGATGACGGTCCGGTCGAGCAGGAGCGCCCGCAGCTTCACGTCTCGGTGGCGAAGCATGCGCTCACCGAACGAGGTCCACGACACCGGTTCATCGAGGATGTCGACACCGAGCGTGGCGAGACCCGGGACCGCTGCGGTGAGTTGATCGAAGGGCACCACGAACAGCTCGAGGTTGCCGGTGTCGTCGATAGCTCGCAGTTGGCCACCCTGGGTGAAGGTGATGACGACCTTGGTGCGCTTGTCGGACGCTTCCTTCGCCGCCTGGCGACGGAGCTGGCCCCCGAGCGAGATGTCGAGGACGAGGGCATCGCCGGTGTCGAGCTTTACCACGAGCAAGACGTCGCGTCGCACCACGCCGGTCACCTTGGCCCCTTCGAGCAGGGCGACGAACTGCTTCTTGTTCGTGTGGCGAGGAATGGCGCCCGACCCCGGAACCTCGACGGTCTTGATCCGCTTGCCACCGATGTCACGGTCGAGATCCCGTCGAAGGGTCTCGAGCTCTGGCTGTTCAGCCATGGTTTGCTTCCTCTCGTGCGGGGCGGTCCCCGCGTTCGCGATCGATCTGATGCCAGGTGTCTTGGGCGGCGGCCTGCTCGGCCTGCTTCTTGGAGCGGCCGACGCCCACGCCCATCGGCGTGTCGTCGAGGACGACCACGGCACGAAACGACTTGTCGTGCTCTGGCCCCTCCTCGGAGATCTCGAAGCGCACCCGCCGCTGGGGGTCGCTCGCCGCAAGCTCGTGAAGCCGGCTCTTGTGATCCGGAGCGCCCGCGGTTGCGAGGCGTGGGGCCACGAGACGGGCGACGAGTTCCGAAGCGGCAGCGTGACCACCATCGAGGTAGACCGCCCCGATCACTGCCTCCATCGCATCGGCCAGGATCGATGGACGACTGCGCCCGCCCGATGTGTGCTCGCCCTTCCCGAGCAGCAGCACGCTTCCAAGCTCGAGGTCAGAGGCCATCTCGGCCAGCGCCGGAGCGCACACGACCGTGGCGCGGATGCGAGACATCTGGCCTTCACCAGCCACGGGCAGCAGGGCGTACAAATCATCGGTGACCACCAGGCCGAGGACCGCATCGCCCAGGAACTCGAGTCGCTCGTTGCTCGCGTACCCGGCGTGCTCCGCGCACCACGAGCGATGGGTCAGCGCCTGGCCGAGAAGGACCGGGTCGCGGAAGTGATAGCCGAGGCGCTCGGTGAACCCGTGCAGGGCGGCGACCGGGATCGGGTGCGCCCGGGGCGCGCCGGGCGAGGGCGATGCCGGCGCGTGAAGGCGCTCAGCATCGCCCGGGTCGCTCATGCCCGAGACATCGGTCACCAACTACGCGCCGTTCAGCTTCTCGAAGACGTAGTCGACGGCGTCGCGCACCGTCTTGAGGTCCTCGAGATCCTCGTCCTCGATGCGGAAGCCGACCGAACGCTCGCCCAGTTCCTCCTCGAGCTCCTCGACCAGTTCGATGAGCGCCAAGGAATCGGCTCCCAGGTCATCGGCGAAGGAATCGCCTTCCTTGATGCCGCCCGGGTCAGTCTCCAAGATGTCGGCGAGGCGATCGCGTACGAGCTCGAACACATCCTGTCGGCTCATGGGGGCCTGTTCCACGTGGGTCTCGGCGGGCACGGTGTACTCCTGGTCGTCGTGTGGGCGTGGAGAGTGTAGCGGGTCATGAACTTTGTGCGCTCGTGAAGTGCCCTTGACCTGGCACAATGCTCATTTTTGGGAGCGTGCTCCACGAGAGATAGGCGCCGACGTCTTGTTGGAGCTGGGCCCAGACGCCGAGGAGCTCACCGAAGCGACCACCCAGACCCGCATCCGGCTGCGGCGGCTTGGCGGTGCGCTCACCACCCTCTTCGACGGCGATGCCACCGGACAAGCGGAACCAGACGAGGGCGTCACCGCCGATGGCCTGACCTCGCAGCTCAGCGCGCAGGTCCGTGCTCGCCAAGAACTCGGCGCACCCGTGCCACCAACGCTGATCGCCTGGCTCGACGGCTCCGAGTAGCGAATCCGTCGGGCGACTCACCGAACGGGTGGGGAGCGGTCAGCCTTCGCTGGGACGGATGGTCTGGGCCAACGCGCCCACCAGGTTCGCGTCGACCATCTCGGTGGCGACCTTCACGGCGTTGACGACCGCCGTAGCGTTCGACGAACCGTGGCTGATGATGCAGACCCCGTTCAGGCCGAGGAGCATGGCGCCGCCGGTGTTGTTGGGGTCGAGCTGGGCGTAGAGCGGAAGCAGCGCAGGGAACAGCACGTCGCCTGCGGCCTTCGTTTCCTCGCTGGTGCCGAACGTGGCCAGGATCGCGTTGACCAGTGAGCGCATACCGCCCTCGAGGGTCTTGAGTACCACGTTCCCGGTGAATCCGTCGGTGACGACCACGTCGACCTCGGGCGACATGATGTCGCGCCCTTCGACGTTGCCGACGAAGGTTCCGCCGCATGAGCTCGCCCACGATCCCTCGGCCAGCAACTGGTGAGTTTCCTTGACCAGCGCGTTGCCCTTGGTGGGCTCCTCTCCAATGGACAACAGGCCGACCCTCGGCATGTCGATGCCGTAGCGATGGCGGGCAAAGGTGGCACCCATCTGGGCGAACTGCACCAGCCACTCCGCCGAGCACTCGGCGTTGGCACCGGCGTCGAGCAGCACCGTGGGCGTGTCCGCTCCGGGGCACGGGATGGGGGTGGCGATCGCGGGGCGACCCACACCGGGCAACCGCTTCATGCGCAGGAGAGCCGAAGCCATGGTGGCGCCCGTGTTTCCAGCCGAGACCATGGCGCAGGCCTTGCCGTCGCGCACCGCCTCAGCGGCCCGCACGAGCGACGAGTCCTTCATGGTCCGGACGCTCTTGGCGGGGTCGGCATCCATCGCGATCACCTCGGATGCCGCAATGACCTCGATGCCGTCGGTATCGGTCAGTTGGTCAGGGCGACCGACGAGGACGACGTCGACACCCAACTCGTCGCGAGCGCGGACGGCCCCTGCCACGATCTCGGTAGGGGCCTTGTCGCCACCCATCGCATCGATGGCGACGGGCAGGCGGTTCGCGTTTGTCATCGAGGGGATAACCGGGGTCAGTCGACCTCGATGGCCTGGCGACCGTGGTACCAGCCGCAGTTCCCGCACACGACGTGAGGGAGCTTGGCCGATCCACACCGGGGGCAGATGCTGCGCGAGGGAGCATCGAGGCGCCAGGCCGAAGCCCGGCGGCTCCGGCTCTTGGACTTGGAGGTCTTCTTCTTGGGGACAGCCATCGTCGTGGTCCTGAGGTGGTGATCGGGGGCGCTGCGGTGCGCCGGACGCGAGGGGACGATGGTAGCGACCCGAGCCGTCGCCGGTCGAAGCGGCGCCCGCCCTGACCGCCGTGGCTACAGCTCGAGGTCGTCGAGCGCCGCCCAGCGTGGGTCCTTGCTGGGCTCTTCCTCGCCGACCGTCAAGTCGCTCGATTCGGTCGATGCCGGGAAGGTCTCCGGGACCGGCCCCCGGCATGCATCGCCGCACAACGGCGCCAGGGGCAGCGCCAAGAGTGCGATGTCGTGGAGCAACGGCCCCAGGTCGACGTGATCGCGCACGAGTGGCCACGTCTCTCCATCGGTGGGCTTGGTCTCGTAGACCTCGCGCACCTCGATGGTGGCGACCCCACCGATGCCGGTGAGGCAGCGACGGCACGCCCCCGTCCAAGGGATGTCGGCGCGACCCGTGAGCACAACGCCTTCGTGGATCGACTCCACCTCTCCGACGAAGGTGATCTCGGAGCTATCGGGCACGGCCACATCCGAAAGTCCCAACCCATGGGCGATCAGGCGCTGCTCGACCGGAAGGCGGCTCCCCGGCCGGCGCCGGATCTCGACGACCGAGATCAGCAACTCGGGTGGGCCACCCTCGCTGTCGGTCTGGTGGCTCACGATCGGTCTTGGTCGAAGAACGCCTCATCGGCGGGGTCGGGTTCGGGCTCGGCATCGGGGCGGGCAAGGTTGGTGGCCTGCAGCTTCTCGCGACCCGAGGCCACCAGCTTGAGCGTGCGCTCGAGCACGATCTCGAAGCTGGCGAGCTTCTGGTCGCAGAAGTCTTCGCACTCGAGGCGAAGACGGCGGGCCTCGGCCTCGGCGCTCTCGACGATGCGCCGGGCCCGATGCTCGGCGGCCTTCACGACCTCGGTGCGCTGCACCATCTGCTCGGCGCGGGTGCGAGCCGCAACGGTGATCTCGTCGCCATCGGCCCGCATCTTGGCGAGGTATTCCTCGCGTTCCTTGCGGAGCCACCGGGCCTCGCGGAGTTCGTCGGGAAGCCGGTTGATGGCCTCCTCGAGCAGTTCGAGCACTTCCTCCTTGTTGATCATCGCCGAGGCGGACAGCGGCATGGGACGGGCGGCGCTGATGAGGTCGGCCACGCGGCGGAGCAGTTCTTCGGCGTCGACCTGAGTCCGGCCCCGCACCAAGGTGCGGCGGGGTGCGGGATCGTCGCTGTCAGGCGGTTGGGGGTCTACCTCGTGGGGCTGATCGTCGTAGCTCATGTGGGGGGTACCTCTCTGAAGGCTGCTTCGAGGCGCACGGCAACAGAAGCCGGCACCATCGAGGTGATGTCGCCCCCGAACCGGGCGATCTCACGGATCCACTTGGAAGCCACGAAGGAGTGCTCCGTGGCCGACGGGATGAACAACGTGTGCACCCCGGAGATCGCAAGGTTCATCTGCGACTGCTGGAGTTCTGATTCGAAGTCCGACACAGCACGAAGTCCCTTGACCAAGAAGTCGGCTTCGACTTCTTTGGCCAGGTTGACCACCAGGCTGGAGTAGGCGACCGCCGAGACATTGGGCAGATGTGACACGGACTCGGAGATCATCTCGTGGCGTTCGCCGAGCGAGAACAGGCCGGTGGTCTTCTGCGGGTTGCCGATGGTGGCCACCACGACGGAGTCGAAGAGCTTGGCCGCCACCTCGATGAGCTCCAAGTGGCCGTTGTGGATGGGATCGAACGATCCCGGATACAGGACTCGGGTCACGAGGGAGCTCCGGCAGCGGTTGCGAACTGCACCACCGTACCGCCGTAGGTCCTCGACCGAACGCCACGCAACGACGCGGGCAGGACCAGCTCGCGGTCCGATTCGCACACCACGACGCCATCGACGTCGAGTTGTTCGGTCACCGACGCCAACAGCGCCGCCCACCCATCGAAGGCGTAGGGAGGATCGAGGAGCACGAGTCCGTAGGGTCCCCCGACCTCGGCCGCCCGCTCCCCCGAGCGCACGACCACCGTGGCGCGATCGGCGAACCCGACGGTGGCGAGGTTGTCGCGCACGACGGCCGCCGCCCCGGCATCGGTGTCAGCGAAGGTGGCATGACGAGCACCTCGTGACAGCGCCTCGATCCCCAGAGCCCCGCTCCCGGCGAACGCATCGAGTACGACCACATCATCGAGCGCGCCCATGCTCTCGAGGGCATTGAACATCGCCTCGCGCACCCGATCGGAGGTGGGACGCGTGGTGGGGGTTCCGAGGGTGTCGATGCGGCGCCCACGGGCCGACCCCGCCACGATCCGCAACGCGCCCCGTCGACGGGGATGGTTCACGATGCCTCGGCCACCAGTCGTTCACTCTCGGCCCACAGCCAGGCGGCCTGCTCCTCGTCTCGGGCCTGGCGCGAGGGCTTCCATCGTCGGCCACGCGAGTAGTAGCCGCCCGTGGCCGATGCGATGCGGGGGTCATTGGAGCTGGCCAACAGCACCTGGGTCTTGGCGCCGCTCTTGGGCGAGCGCAGCACGATGGGGCCGAACACCTTGATGAACCACCCCATGACGCCGGTGTCGCCGTCGCCGCCGAAGTGGCTGTTGATGCTCCCCGGGTGCAGAAAGTTCACGGTGACGCCCGTCCCGGAGAGCCGCCGGGCCAACTCGAGGGCGAAGAGCGCATTGGCCAACTTGCTGTGGCAGTACACCGGGAAGCCACGGAACCCTCGGGTGTACTGGAGGTCGCTGCGGTTGAGGCCGCCTAGGGCGTACCGATGGGCTACCGACGACACGACGACGACCCTCGACGGTGCACTCGCCACCAGCCGGTCCTGCAGCAGCGACGTCAACAAGAAGTGCCCGGGGTGGTTCACGCCGAACATCTCCTCGAAGCCTTCGGCCGTCTCACGACGAGTGTCGAGGATCAGGCCCGCATTGGCGACCAGCACGTC
>Ga0105044_10014403_pt1 | contig 10695 bp, 6 predicted proteins | sample MAT01_FD_78092 | JGI IMG/M metagenome (GOLD analysis project Ga0105044, IMG submission 78092) | Freshwater microbial communities from Lake Fryxell liftoff mats and glacier meltwater in Antarctica - MAT-01 | ecosystem: Environmental > Aquatic > Freshwater > Ice > Liftoff microbial mat | place... | reverse complement strand
GTGGCAGGTTTTGCATAGGCATTATTGCCAAGTTGATAGGCAGATTCAGGATTTACCATTATGGGTGACATGACAGATTTATCACCGGCCATATAGCTGACGATCTTTTGTGCTTCTCCTCTACCTGATGGATAGTTTCGTTCAAATTCCTGTTCTGTGAGATATTGAACAAATGTAGTTAATCCTTCATCCATCCAAGCCCACTGCCGTTCGTCGGAGTTTATAATCATCGGAAAAAAGTTATGACCTACTTCATGGATAATTACACTGATCATTCCATACTTTGTTCGCTCTGAGTAGGTACCATCTTTTTCGCAGCGCCCAAAATTAAAACATATCATAGGGTATTCCATTCCTATTCTGTCAGCATTGATAGACCATGCCACCGGATAAGAATAATCTACTGTATATTTTGAAAAAGTTTTTAAAGTATGTGCAACCGTTTTGGTTGAATATTTTTCCCACAAAGGATTTCCTTCTTTAGGATACATTGACATAGCCATAATATTGTTATTTCCTATTTTTACATTCATAGCATCCCAAATGAATTTCCTTGATGAGGCAAAAGCAAAATCTCTGACGTTATCTGCTTTGAATGTCCAGGTTTTTGTTGTTAGTGATTTTTGTTTTTCTCTTTCTATAGCTTCTTCTTGTGTAGCAATGACGATTGGATGGACAAATTCTTTTTGAGCGCTATAATATTTATCCATTTGTGTTTTTGTCAATACCTTATCTATATTTTGAAGCGAACCCGTGGCAGCTATAAGGTGATCTGACGGAACAGTAATATTGACCAGGTAGTCACCAAAAATTAAAGTAAATTCCCCCGAACCTAAAAATTGTTTGTTCTGCCAACCTTCGATATCGTTGTAAGCGCACAATCGAGGAAAAAATTGAGCAATGGTATATAGATAGTTATCATCTTCAATAAAGTACTCATAACCCGATCTTCCTCCGAGTTTCATCCTATCATTTATATTATACCAATACTTGATTTTGAAAGTATATTTCTCGCCTTTCTTAAGTGGTAAAGGTAGATCTATTCTCATCATAGTTTTGTTAACCAGATACTTCAGATCTTTGCCATTTACATCTTTGACATGATCCAGTTTAAAGCCGCCATCAAAGGATAGTTTATCTTTTTCTAGAAATGAGATTTCTTCTTTTTCCGTTATTGACTCAGGATTGATTTTATGGCTATCTGAATCTGCACTTCTTTGGTTTTGATCCAGCTGTACCCACAGATAAGTTAATACATCCGGTGAATTGTTGTAGAATGTTACTGTTTCGTCACCAGATATCTTTTGATTTTTGTCATCAAGTTCAACATTTATTTTATAGTCAGCTCTGCATTGGTAATACTCATGACCGGGAGCCCCTGTAGCAGTTCTGTAATTATTTGCAGTGGGCAATAAATCATACATCTGCTTGAAGGGAGATTGATCAGTATTGGGTTGGCAAAATAGAATTATAGGAAGAATAAACAGAATGATGATTAGTTTCACATGTTGCATATCAGGATATTATTTTTACTAAGGTATGATTAATGAATGATTTCAAAAGAATTAGAATGAATTTTTTAGTTTATTTGTTCAATTATATGACAGATTATTATCAGTATTTTTTCTATGACATTGATTTCTTTATTCTAAGTTTGTCTGTTGGAAAGAATTAATGACCTTTTTTGTGAGACAAGGTAATGAAGTATTGTTGTTTCAAAAGCTCTAAGAAAGATTTTAATAAGGTTGCTGACGCATTTTATTTATGAACTACGGGCGATATAATTTTTTGTCAACTATATGTTTGTTTGAATATAATGAAGAATATTGAGGTTGTATATATAGAAATAATGTTTCACGTGAAACATTATAAACAAAAAAAGGCCGGTGATTGCTCACCGACCTTTTTGCTAATTTATTTATCGGAGCAAAGATAATAATTTATTTTACATATGTACTATCTTTTGCCATACTTGCATATAAAAATGCTCCACCTGCAATAGCTATATTTTTTAGGATATTTGCCAATTGCGATTCGTCGGTACTCAACATCTGCGCATGGGGTATAATAAACAATAGAACCAAGATACCTAGAAGAACTGCAGCTAGCTTATCGTACTTACCAATGATGATACTTACTGCGGCAGCAACAAGTGCAAGACCAGTAATGTACACTGTAATTGATCCACCTGGTGCCATTCCAGCCATTTTGTCTGCGGCCATAAAATGCATTAAGCCAAAAATGCCCATTGGTATGGCCAATAAATACTTCCCTAATCCAATAATACTGTTCATAATGTGATTTTAAATGATTAATTAATATTGTTTTGAATTAGCAAATATATGTATTTTAACTTATTACGGTTATACGTTTAAGTAAAATATTATTTAGTTAATTACTACAAACGTAGAATATAATAAAAAATAACAATATTATTTTTATTATTCAATGTTTCACGTGAAACATTTTATATATATTGCCCTGTAAAGGACGAAGATATATTCTTCAATTCTTCTGGTCTGCCTTCGAATACCAAATTACCTCCATCTTTGCCACCGCCCGGCCCAAGATCTATCACCCAGTCAGCTGCTCGAATGACTTCCATATTGTGCTCTACAATAAGTACCGTATGACCGTTTTCTACGAGTGCATTAAATGCATCCATTAGTTTATTGATATCATGAAAATGCAGTCCAGTAGTGGGTTCATCAAAAATGAAAAATATATTTTTTGATAAAAATTCTTTGGTAAGAAAACTCGCAAGTTTTACACGCTGTGCTTCTCCGCCCGATAGCGTACTGCTCGATTGGCCTAGTTTTATATATCCCAGTCCGACATCACTTAATGGTTGTAGTCTGGCAAGTATATTCTTTTTATCTTTGAAAAAAGTAAGAGATTCTTCTATGGTCATATCCAGTACATCATAGATACTTTTGTCTTGAAAAGTCACTTCGAGTACTTCTTTTTTGAATCTTTTACCTCCACACTCTTCACATAGTAAAGTCACATCAGCCAAAAACTGCATTTCTACGGTAAGGTATCCCTCGCCTTTGCAGGTTTCACATCTTCCTCCTTCCACATTGAATGAAAAATGTTTGGGCTCAAAACCCTTTATTTTTGATAGTTGTTGATCTGAAAACAACTTTCTTATATCGTCATATGCTTTGACATAGGTGACGGGATTAGACCTCGATGACTTACCGATTGGACTTTGACTGACCATTTCCACCATTTTAATATTTCTTACATCTCCACTGACGTTTTTGTGTTTACCTGGGGCCATCGCTACAGGATCATTGATGAGCAATTTTAGAGCAGGATAAAGAATGTGTTTTACAAGACTTGTTTTTCCCGATCCTGAAACACCAGTCACTGCTGTCATCGCCTGTAAGGGAATGGTGACATCAATATTCTTGAGATTGTGTTGACTTGCACCGCTAAGAATAATCTTTTGTTGAATTTTTCTTTTTTGAGCAGGATATTTTATGCTTCTTATTCCTGCTATGTATTCTGAAGTCAGACTACCACTTATGCCTTTACTAAACTCCTCGTATGCCCCCGCATACACCAGCGCACCGCCGTGCACTCCTGCTTCAGGACCTATATCCACTATGTAATCTGCATTACGGATCACTGCCTCCTCGTGTTCTATAACGACCACTGTATTTTTCAGATTTCTGAGTCTTTTCAGGACTCTTACCAGTTTTTCAGTATCTTTTGGGTGCAACCCTACACTGGGTTCATCGAGAATATATAGGGAGTTGGTGAGATTGCTTCCAAGTGTGCGAGTCAGATTTATACGTTGGGTTTCACCTCCACTTAGTGTACTTCCTAGTCGGTCAAGTGCAAGATATCCCAAACCAATGTCTATCATAGTGCGCAAACGGTTTTTAACTTCAGTCAGGATTCTTTCTGCAATCTTCTGATCATGAGGACTTAACTCCAACCCTTCTATGAAAATAAGCAATTCTTCTATAGGGATATTTATCAGTTTGGTGATGTCTTTGCCGTGGACTTTTACATAGGTGGCTTCTTTTCTCAGACGCCCGCCTTTGCAAACATTACAAACAGTCTTACCCCTATATCTGGACAACATTACCCTGTTCTGAATTTTATATGCTCCATCTTCCAACTCCTGAAAAAAAGCATCTATTCCATCAAAATATCTATTGCCAGACCAGAGTACTTCCTTTTGTTCATTGCTCAGGTCTTTGTACGGTTTATGGATTGGGAAGTTAAACTGTTCAGCATTTTGTATCAATTGGCTCAACCACAATTTACCTTTTTCTCCTCTCCAGCAGGCTACAGCTTCCTGATAGACAGAAAGGCCTTCATCCGGAATGACTTTATCCGGGTCTATACCGAGCATTTTACCATAACCTTCACATTTAGGACATGCTCCATATGGGTTATTGAAATTGAAAAGCTGATGGGTTGGTTCGAGAAAAATAATCTCATCCAATTCAAAACGATTGTTGAAATACTTCTCTTTGCCATCAATAGCAGAGACGATACACTCTCCTTCAGATTCTGAAAAAGCAATTAAAACTGAGTCTGCTACCCTTTTTTTATTGTCTTCATCATCATTGACCACAAAACGATCAATGAGGACCCTTATATCTAATGTAGTATCAATGACGGATTCACTCTTAATGACATCTTTCTGCTCAAGCAGTTCTTCTATGGTGATGATGGTGTTGTTAAATACTACTCTACTGTACCCTTTTTGCATTAGGAGATCCAGTTCCTGAACGACAGTTCTGTCATGCCTTTTTTGCAAAGGGGTGAGCAACTGAACTTTTGTTTCATTTGCAAGTGAAAATATATAATTTACTACATCACTTACTTCATGTTTTTTTACTATTTCACCGGATACTGGCGATATCGTTTTACCGATGCGGGCATATAGTAGTCTTAAATAATCATATACTTCTGTCAGTGATCCCACAGTAGAACGCGCATTGCTTGAACTTACTTTTTGTTCAATAGCAATGGCTGGACAAATTCCCTTGATATAATCCACCTCAGGCTTTTTCATCCTATCCAGAAATTGTCTTGCATATGATGATAGGCTTTCTACATATCTTCGTTGACCTTCTGCGTAAAGGGTATCTATGATTAGAGACGATTTACCAGATCCTGAAACACCGGTGACAACCACTAATTTATTTTTTGGAATAAAAAGCTCTATATCTTTAAGATTATTCGACCGGGCTCCTTTGATGTGAATGAATTTTCGGAGCTCGGCTCTGTTTTTTTCTTCATCGACAAAATCTATCGGAGAATTTAAAACGTTTTCCATTGGTAAATACTTATACTATATTGATAAATACTATTATAATATTATGATATTCAATTGATTACGAGATAATCGACAATTTGACCATACAATAACCTGACAAGATATTATACATTATGTAACTATAATAGCAGTCTTAGAAGAAAGTTGTAAAATGGCAATAAAATAAGTAATTATGAAAAGTGAATTTTACATTTATAAAAGATCAAAACTATTTATGAATTTGCTAAAATTCTTCCTAACATAGTCTGTTATTTTCTGATACAGCCCTTCCTGAATGGGTAAAATATTATATCTTTGATTTATAAACAAAAAATATGACCATCAGGCTTATCATTCTTGTAAATATATTTGCAGTAGCCGGTAATATATATGGCCAAAATACCTATAAATGGGCGACAGAACCAAGAATAAAAGCACTTATCATCTTCCGATTTTTTATATATGGGGAACGGAAGCTTACATTTAGGTAATTTAGAAAATTTTTACTTGTCTGTAGACAGAGGAAAGTCTTTTACCTCATATAGACCTAATTTTTTTCAGTCTGGCAACAGATTAACCAAAGATCTAAACAATAAGTTATACTTTTTTACATCCACTGACTTTTTTACATCTATTGATCATGGAGCTTCGTGGAAAAAAGAAGATGGAAATAAATATTTTCCGCAATTCAGCGCAATAAAACGGGATGTCAAACCACATCACAGCGGGAACCATTTTGGAAGGAGTGATGTTGCCAACCTGATTCGTTACAACACCTTTGGCGACGCAACGACTGTACATTTTAATGTCAATTATGTACAGGATATATTTCATCATTTTGTTGTATTGCCAGACATGACCGTGCTTTGTTTTCTGGAAAATAAAAACAGTAAAAAGCAAACCCTTTATAGAAAGGCAGGAACCAATGGCGCCACAACAAGCGCAAGTTTTCCATTTAGGCCGACTAATAACACCTTCGTAACAGATGAAGAAGGTGTAATATATATACATAATGGGAAAAATATTTTTGCATCCACAGATTTGGGCACCAATTGGATCAATGTCACTGGAGATCTTCCGGATGACATCGCAATAAATAAATTGGCTGTAGGTAAGGATAAAACCATTTATTTAGCTTGTAAGGGAAGCCATGTTCGTAAATCACTTTTTAAGATAATTAAGACCAACCAACTTGTCTTAAAGACGTATATAGCGAATAGCCTTTGTGACACCTTATTAGATGATAAACCCACACCGATGGTCAACTATAAGATTGATGATAACATATTAACAGGAAATAACATAGGAGGAATTACTTATATTTATCTCGAAGACGATAAGATTGGTAAAGAAGTGGAATTGGTGAATTATAATCACAAGGTATTTGCACCATGTGTAGATACACAAATCATTCCGGTTCAAAATAGTAAAAAAGAATTGAACTTTACGCTGAAAGAATTGAAATCATGCTCGGATCTTTCGGTAAGTATTTCTGCACCCTTTCTGAGGAGGTGTTTTTCTGTTCCAATTATTGGAAGACTTAGAAATACAGGCAGCAAAATTTCAGAAAATACATTTGTCGAGATTCTTCTTGACTCCCTACTAAACTTTGAGTCAGGAAGTCACCCATCAGAAACGGTGAATGACCGCACTATAAAACTATATCTGGGCGATATAAAAGCACAGGAAACGGTCAATTTCTATATTACCGTTCATGTAGATTGTCAGGCTTCTTTTATAGAATTGCTATGCACCGATGTGTTTGTTCACGGTAGCTCACCTTGTGAATCAACTGTTTCAAAAGATCTTATGTGTATATTTCCCATAGGTTCTTTTGATCCCAATGATATTCAGGCGTTTGCCAATGGTAGAAATACTGTCGACTATGTAGAAAAAGGCGACCAATTATTGTATAGAATCAGATTTCAGAATACCGGCACAGATACAGCCTTCAATGTCTACATCACAGATACTCTCCCACCTGAACTCAATGTCCGATCTGTCAGACCAATTATAGCATCTCATGATTACTCCTGGGAATTGCGGGACAATGTGCTGCTACTCAAATTTGAAAATATAATTTTGCCGGATAGCAATAAAAATGAAATGCTATCCAATGGATATATAGATTTTAAAATTGAGATGGGGGAGAATATTTCCAACGGGGACAGAATAGAAAATTTTGCAGACATCTATTTTGATTTTAATCTGCCCGTACGCACCAACATATCAACATTGACAGTCGGAAAACCTAGTTCGACCGACGAGAATTCCGATGAAATAGCAAATGTTTACCCTAATCCGGCGCTGGATGTGTTACATATTCAAATGAAACAATCGTTGTTGGTTGACATGATTACTATTCTGGATCTTAATGGTAAAGTGGTCAAAACCGTACCAAAGCCATACCCCAAAAGTACCTATTTAAAAGTAGAAACAGACGATATACCTGCAGGCATTTACCTTTTGCAAATGAAAGATAATAAAGGTAGAATTTTTCATAGGAAATTTATAAAGTTGTAAAAAGGAGAGGTTGTTTAAATTGCATTTACTTTGTTTAAATTCGTGTATAAATATTCAAGGGACAATTTTTTAAATAACTTTTACAACTGCAAATAATCATCCATAGATCTTGTTCAGACAAACAAACTATCTTTGCCCTATGAATCACCTCACAGATACCATCATCGCGCCTGCCACACCGCAAGGCCAAAGCGCTATAGCTGTTATACGGCTTTCGGGGACGGATGCGATCGCCATTACAGACCGTATATTTAAAGGCAAAAAGCTAAATGATGTTGATTCACATACGATACATTATGGATGGATCGTAGATGGGAATAAGGAAATAGATGAGGTCATGGTGTCCGTATTCAAAGCACCAAAGACATTTACCACAGAAGATAGCACAGAGATATCATGTCACGGCTCACCACAATTGGTGCAGGCCATCATTTCTTTATCGATAAAAAATGGTGCAAAATCAGCTTATCCTGGAGAGTTTACCTTGCGAGCTTTTCTAAATGGAAGATTAGACCTATCACAAGCGGAAGCTGTTGCCGACTTGATACACGCCACATCGACAAAGTCATCTGAGATAGCACTTCAACAACTGAAAGGCCATTTTTCCACTATGCTCAAAGACCTAAGACAGGAATTGATAGATTTTGCAGCACTGATCGAACTCGAACTCGATTTTTCGGAAGAAGATGTAGAGTTTGCCCATCGAGGAAGACTAAAAGATCTCATCCATAAAATCATTCAAGTCATCAATCCATTGCTCGACTCTTTCCGATGGGGCAATAGTGTCAAGGAAGGCATTCCAGTGGCCATCATAGGAGCACCCAATGCCGGAAAATCCACTTTACTCAATACGATACTCAATGAAGAAAAAGCCCTAGTGAGCGATATCGCTGGTACGACCCGTGATTTTATCGAAGATACACTCGTGATCGATGGCATTGTCTTCAGATTTATTGATACAGCTGGCATCCGAGAGACATCCGACATCCTAGAAGGCTTAGGTATAGAACGATCCAAACAAAAACTCCGTGAAGCAGAAATCGTCCTCTTCCTCAGTGATATAAATAACAGTATCGATGCCACTATCACCGACTTCCATAATCTCGAACTGACTAAAGATCAGACAGGCGTCATATTACTCAATAAAGCGGATACCATCTCCGCAGCACAAGCAGAGCCAAAAACTCAAACCATCGCAGAAAGTAGTGGTGTAAAAACAATGCTCATCACCGCAAAATATAAAGAAACATTACAGCCATTATTGACTTATTTTTCCGAATATATCAAGAGCCACAACCAAGCTGAAGGTACCATCATCAGCAATACAAGACACTACGAAGCACTAGAAAACACCAAACTATGTCTCCAGAAAGTACTCGAAGGTATTGACTCCGGCATTTCATCAGACTTTATTGCTATGGATATCCGCGAATCTCTCTTCCATCTCGGAACAATCACAGGGCAGGTCTCTACCGATGATTTGTTAGAGAGCATATTTAGTAAGTTTTGTATCGGAAAGTAAAGTTTTACACTGTACATTTATATGATATTCAATACAATATGTTTATAATGTCAACTATGCATATTTGTAAATATACGCAAATGTGTATAATTAAAATCATCCTTCAACTACGCTCAGATTTAAGGATACTGGTGAATAGTTTATTATATGAAGCGTAGTAATCAGGATAACATTATAGTGAATCAACAGTTTTCTTTATAAAAATGGATCACCTTGGATTGAATTCATATAAAGAGCATTACTTTTGTTTTTTAATAGGAGAATTGTAAATAATTCGGAAATCTAAAGATCATAAGATGAAATTCAAATTTGAAATCATACCTGCCAGAGAGCTAAAAGATGGTGATATTTTTTACTGTACGCCAGATTTTGATATGAATGAATTCGGACAAGATTTTGCTATCACCGGTACTGATCAGATCTTTATTAGAGATGATTACTATGACGAAGACGATAATGGAAACTATGCAATCCTGGTAAATGGTGGCTGGAATATATGGTTTAAGCCAGATGAAAAGGTAGTAAGATTGGCGCATTACCGTAATCTCATCAGAATTATAGATATGGTCAAGGAAGGAAATCCTGACATGGAGCTAGGACCAAATGACAGCATAACTATAATAGACAAAATGGTAGCTGATCATCCTGAATTAAATAAAGACTTATTATCAAAATTAGATCTTGATATAGATTTCAAAGATGATGATGAAAGTGGTCCAAATGATGACGAATTACCTTTTTAATGAAATATGTTTTGAAAGAAGTAAGGATGTTATTCTTTTTCTTTCACAATCTCTTAATATCTGAAGTTTTACATTATTAATTCTTTCAATTCCCATTCTTACATAAAATCGATATTGTAATCTAAAATCAGGAGTAACAGTACTGAATTACTCCTGACTTTAGATTGGCCATTGATTTCATCAGTACCACGTATGATATCGAGCGCTGCTGTAGGATTTGAATTTTGGATGGTTTTTAGATCGGTTGCATGTGATTTCGTTTAGCATATTTTATTAAAAAAGTATTAATTTTGTTTCTAAAATTAAAATACAAATATAGTATGATAATATTGATGTGACAATCACATATTGATGTGAGTATCATTGCAGATTATAATTTCTTGGCAAACATATCTTTTTGGCAAAGCTTTACCAATGGTTAATAATGAAAATGCATTTATGTTTTTTTGACGAAAATTGAAAGAAACTTTGATTCAATATCAAAATTAATTTTATGATTTTCGAAGTTGACTCAATATCTAAAATACTCATAAGCTTGATAAAAAAATACTCAATGTCTCAAGGCCCGCTTGATGAGTTCACCTTTGCTATTGATGTTGAGCTCTCTGTATATCTGTATGATGTGG
>Ga0105044_10014402_pt1 | contig 10696 bp, 8 predicted proteins | sample MAT01_FD_78092 | JGI IMG/M metagenome (GOLD analysis project Ga0105044, IMG submission 78092) | Freshwater microbial communities from Lake Fryxell liftoff mats and glacier meltwater in Antarctica - MAT-01 | ecosystem: Environmental > Aquatic > Freshwater > Ice > Liftoff microbial mat | place... | reverse complement strand
GGGCGGCGGCGGCGATGGCGGCGGCAAGGGTCGGGTGGGTCGGGCCCAGCCCGGCAAGGGCCGGGGCCAGATGCGCGGCAACAACCGGATGGCTCCGGGGCGCACCGGGCCGGGCGGTGTCTCGCCCGGCGGCGATACCGGCCCGCACTTCGGCCACGCCCGGCCCGCGCAGGTTGGCCAGATAGCGGTCGGCGGCGTCGATCAGGTCGGCCAGAGCCTCGGCCGCGGCGGGGGCCGCAGTGGGGGCCGCAGTGGGGGCCGCAGTGGGGGCCGCAGTGGGGGCCGCAGTGGGGGCCAGGATCAGGCGGTCATGCGCGGCGGCGACGCGGTAGGATTCCAGTTCCTCGGCGGGCATCAACCCCGCCTGCCACAGCGCCATCGCCGCGCCATAGCGGACCCGGCCCGGGCCGGGCGTGCCCAGCAGCGCGCGCGCCTGTTCGGGGTCCATCACGCCCCCCCGCGAAAGGCCAGCCGCTGGTCGGCGTCGCGCCGCCGCTGGCCCCGGATCATCACCCCGCCCGCCACGGCCACGCCCGCCGCCACCGTGGTCACGATCAGCGTCGCCAGCGCGTTGATGTCGGGCGTCACCCCCAGCTTGACCTTGGACCAGATCAGCAGCGGCAACGTCGTGTTGCCCGGTCCGGTGGTGAAACTGGAAATCACCACATCGTCCAGCGAGATGGTGAATGCCAGCAGCCAGCCCGACAGGATCGCGGGCGCGATCACCGGCAGCGTCACGTCGCGCAGCACCTGCCAGGGGCGCGAACCCAAATCCATCGCCGCCTCCTCGATCGCGCGATCTGCCGACAGCATGCGGGATTGGACGATGGTCGTGACGTAAACCATCGAAAAGGTGATATGCGCCACGGTGATGGTGACGAACCCGCGCTGGCCGGGCCAGCCGATCCAGTGCGCCGACAGGATGAACAGCAGCAGCATCGAGATGCCCGTAATCACCTCGGGCATGACCAAAGGTGCGGTCACCATGCCGGAAAACAGCGTCCTGCCACGGAACGACCGAAACCGCGCCAGCGCGATGCCCGCCATGGTCCCCAGCACCGTGGCGCAGGTGGACGAGAGCACCGCGATCTTCAGCGACAGCCACAGCGCGCGGATCACGTCATCGTTGCCGGCCAGCGCCATATACCATCTGGTCGAAAACCCGCCCCAGACGGTGGCCAGCCGCGATGCATTGAACGAATAGACCATCATCGACAGGATCGGGAGGTAAAAGAACGCCAGCCCCGCGCCCAGCATCCAGAACAGGAACCGCGAACGCCTCATTCTGGCTGCCGTTCGGCGCGGGATTGGTAATGGCTGTAGGCCATCATCGGCCCCACCATCAGGATCAGCAGCGCCACCGCCACCGATGCCGCCATCGGCCAGTCGCGCGCGGATGAAAACTCGTCCGAGATCACCCGCCCGATCATCGGATTGGCCGCATCGCCGACCAGGGTGGGGATCACCAGCTCGCCCGCCGCCGGGATGAACACCAGCAGGCCGCCCGCGATGATGCCGGGGATGGATTGCGGCAGCGTCACGTCGCGGAACACGCGGGCGGGGCGGCTGCCCAGATCCATCGCCGCCTCGTCCAGCGTGGGGTCCAGCCGTTCCAGATTGGCATAAAGCGGCAGGATCATGAACGGCAGGTAGGTATAGACCATCACCAGCACGACGGCAAAGTTCGAGAACATGAAGGGGATGTTGACGATGTCCCAGGTCTGTGGCGCGATGGCGTTCCACCAGCCTGTCAGCAGCCGGTTAAACCAGGAATTGCTGCCCAGCAGGCCCATCCAGGCATAGACCCGCAACAGAAAGCTGGTCCAGAACGGCAATATCACCAGCATCAGCAACACGTTGCGCCAGGTGCGCGACACCCGGGTCAGCCCCAGCGCCATCGGGTAACCGATCAGCAGGCAGAACAGCGTCGCCACGGCGGCATTGACCAGCGATGTGGCAAAGGCACGGATATAGATGGCGTCACCGAACAGCCGCGCGTAACCGGCCGTGTTGAACAGCGGGTTGTCGCCACCATAACCGAACGGCGGGGCGGTGGGGGTGCGGGTGGCGAAACTCATCGCCACCACGATGGCGAAGGGCAGCAGAAAGAACAGGCTCAGCCAGACATAGGGCACCGCGATAAGGATGTCCGACCAGCCGCGACGGTGAAACCAGCGGCCCATGGGTCAGTCCCTGAGCAGGATTGCGGCGGCGGGTTCGAACGACAGCCACACCTTGTCATCCCAATCCGCGACCCGGCCGCCTTCGTCGGCGCGCCGCGCGTTCACGGCATGCACGCTGACCAGCGCCCCGCCCGGCAGCGCGATGCGATAAAGCGAATCCTTGCCGAAATAGGCCAGGTCGCGCACCTGGCCTTCGACCACGTTCACGCCGGCCGGGCAGTCGCGCGCAATGCTGATCTTTTCCGGCCGCAGCGCCAGCGTGACCGCCAGCCCCTCGACCAGACCCGGCACGGCGCGGGCGGCACAGGTTCCGCCCAGCGCGGGCACGTCCACCTCGGCCAGATCGCCGGTCAGGCGCAGCACGCGGGCGTCAAACGTGGTGATCGACCCGATGAAGGACGCGACAAAGCGGCTGGCGGGGTATTCATAGATCTCGGTCGGGCTGCCGACCTGCATCACATGGCCCTTGTCCATCACCGCCATCCGGTCGGCCAGGGTCATCGCCTCTTCCTGATCATGGGTCACGACGACAAAGGTGACGCCGGTGCGTTCCTGGATGCTCATCAACTCGAACTGCGTCGCCTCGCGCAGTTTCTTGTCCAGCGCGGCCAGGGGTTCGTCCAGCAGCAGCACCTTGGGCTGGCGCGCCAGCGCCCGCGCGAGCGCGACCCGCTGGCGCTGGCCGCCACTGATCTGATGCGGCTTGCGGGCGGCATAGGGGGTCAGTTGCACCAGGTCCAGCATCTGCGCCACCCGTTCGCGCCGCTGGGCCGGGCTCATCGCCTCGTGCTGCAACCCATAGCCGATATTGCGTTCCACCGTCATGTGCGGGAACAGCGCATAGGACTGGAACATCATGTGGATGGGCCGGTCCCACGGCGCGACACCGGCCATGTCCTGCCCGTCGATGACGATCCGGCCCGCGCTCGGCGCCTCGAACCCCGCCAGCATCCGCAGCAGCGTGGTCTTGCCGCAGCCCGATCCGCCCAGCAGGGCGAAAATCTCGCCCTTGCCGATGCTCAAGGTCACATCCTGCACGGCAACAAAGGAACCAAACCGCTTGGACACACCCTCGATGCGGATAAAGCCGTCCTGCACGGCCCTACCCCGCCTTGATCTGCTGCCAGATCCTGGTGATGTCGCGGTCCTGCGCCTCGGTCTGCGGGCGCGGCGTATACAGGCGCGACAGCGTTTCGGCATCGGGATAAATCGCCGGATCGGCCAGGATCGCGGCATCGACAAACGCGCGCGCGGCCAGGTTGGCATTGGCATAGCCGGTGTAGTTGGTGGCAGCGGCGATCACCTCGGGGCGCAGCAGATAGTCCATGAACAGATAGGCGTTGTCGGGGTTGGGCGCGTCGGTCGGCATGCACCACAGGTCAAACCAGGCCGGCGCGCCGGTTCGGGGCACATAATACGCCAGGTTGATATCCACCCCCGCCTCGGCCGCGCGGGCGGCGGCGACGGCGTAATCGCCCGACCACGAATTGACAACGCACAATTCGCCGTTCGGGATCGCGTTGATGTAGTTGGCATTGTCAAAAGTCGCGACATAGGGCCGCATCGGCACAAAGGCCGCTGCCATCTTTGCATATTCGGCGGGCCCGGCGCTGGACGGGTCGATCCCCAGCCACGACATCACCATGAAACCGATATCGGTCGGGCTATCCAGCAGGGATATCCCGCAATCGGCCAGCTTGGCCGCATTCTCGGCGGTAAAGATCGTCGCCATGTCGGACAGATCGGCATCGGGCAGCCTTGCGCGCACCATGTCCAGATTGAACGTGAACCCGACCGAGCCCCACATATAGGGCACACAGTGGCGCAGGCCGGGGTCGAACCCCTCCAGGATCACCAGCACCGCCGGGTCCAGGTTGCCCCACCCGGTCAGCCGCGCGCGATCCAGCGGCTGATACACCCCCGCCGTCACGAATTGCGGCAACGACAGGCCCGACTGCAACACCACATCATATCCCGTGGACCCGGCCAGCATCTTGGCCTGCGCCTCTTCCGAAGACGCATAGTTGTCATAGACGACGCTGATCCCGGTTTCGGCTTCAAAGTCGGCGATGGTCGTCTCGCCGATATAATCGGCCCAGTTATACACGTTCACGCTGCTGCCCTGCGCCCAGGACGGGTGCACGAACGGCATGGCCAGGCCGGTGCCCAGTGTTGTGCCCAGTGCGGTCAGGGCGGTTCTGCGGGTCATTCTCATGGCGCTTGCTCTCCTCTGACGGGTTGGTCGTGGTAAACGAAACGTTAATCCTGCGCCGCCATGGTGCAACGCATTTCAGCGTTGACGCGCGCGATGGCAGCTTCGGACGGGGCGGTACCTAGCGTCATCACCGGCATCAGCGCGCGCAACCCGTCGTGGTGCTGCCGCACGCCCCATTCCAGATCGGATAGGCAGAACCCCTCGAACGCCGCCGAGTCCATCGACTCGTCGGACCAGACCGACAGTTGGCGGTCCTCGAAACTGGTCTCGCGGTCGATCCGCATCGCAAGATAACGCGCGGCGCGGGTCGCGCGGTCCTCGTGCGGATGGCGATATTGCCGACCGGTCAGCCGGGTCTGGCGCGGGGCCCGCGGCAATTCCTGATAGAATTGCGCGCCTTCGGGGGTAAAGGCAAACACCAGGTTGGGAAACAGTCCGTAATAGGTCCAGGCCCGGCGCAGATGGTCCGGCAGCCAGACCTGTTGCGACGCTATCGCGACATAGCGCTGCACCGACCAATGCCGCCCCGGCACATCGCCGAACATGCCGGTGGAAAACGACAGCCCGCCCTGCAGGCTGTAGTCGCGATAGGTCCGGCCATACAGATCCTGCAGACCGGGATGCGCCATCGCGACATGGTAGCCTTCATTGTCCACGTCGCGCACCGATTTCCAGTTCACCGGCAGGTCGCTCGCCCAATCCGCCTCGGGCACCGGCAGCAGCCCCTCACAGCGATAGGCGGCGAAATCGGCGGCGAAGGGGGCCATCAGCACGGCCACCGCAGGCTGCGGGCCCGGGGCAAAGCGCAGAAAGATGAAGCCCTGCCAGACCTCCATCTCGATCGGCTTCAGCCCCAGCGTGCTGCGGTCCAACCCGCCCAGCGTCTCGGGCCGCGCCGGGCCGCGCAGGCTGCCGTCCAGGTTGTAGACCCAGCCATGGAACGGGCAGACGATCGCCCCCTTGCACTGTCCGCGCGGCCCGTTTACCACGCGGCCCCCCCGATGGCGGCAGAGGTTGTGAAACCCTCGCACCACGCCATCTGCCCCGCGCATCACCACCGCGCGTTCCCCGATCAGATCGAATGTCAGCCAGTCGCCGGGGGCCGCCAGATCGCCGACATGCCCCGCCACCTGCCAATGGGTCAGAAACAGCGCCGCCTTCTCCAACGCGAACAGCGCGTCCGACCGATAGGTCCACCCCGGCAGCCCCCGCCGGTCCCAGGCCGCAGGCACATCCAGCACAGGCAGATGAACGGTCATGGCAGTCCCTTCCACGCGACCCGGCCCCATGGTTGGAACCGTGTTAGATCAGACACCGGGCTCGGGGCACCGGACAGCGGCCGCGCCAGCAGTCCCGGTTTGGCGCGCCCCCTCATTTTCTGTCCCCAAATATCCCGGGGGAGGCCGCAGGCCGGGGGCAGAGCCCCCAAACGACCCTGGCCAAAAGGACAACCCATCGTCACACCCGCCCCGGCGGCACAGCCGCCCGCCGCGCGTTGACAAAGAACGGCCGCTTCACCACCCCGACCGGCACCATCAGCTTGGCATATTGCAACTCGCGCAGCGCATGGATCTCCACCCACAGCGCGGCACCCAGATGCCGCCGCTCGACCTGGGCCAGCGCGATGTTGCGCTTGGTCACCGGCGACCACAGCGCGGATGTGATGAACCCCGCCTCGTGCTTGCGGTCGCGGTACAGGATCGAGCCTTCGCAGGACACGTTCCCCGCCACCTCCAGCGCCGCCAGCGCCCAGTGCCCGCCCCCCGCCGCGCGCTGCGCCAGCAGCGCGCGGCGCCCGGTGAAATGGCCCTTGTCCCAGTCGATCAGCCAATCCAGCCCCAGTTCAAACGGCGAGCGTACCCGGTCTTCGCGCAGCGCCTGTTCGGCGGGGACAAAGTCCTGCCAGGCAACGATGAACCCCGCCTCGATCCGCGCCATGTCCAGCGCCTCGGTCCCGATCGGCCGCAGGTTCCAGGCGGCACCTGCCGCCATCAGGTGATCCCAGACCGCCAGCGCGTCGCCGGCATCGCACCAGACTTCGTAGCCCAGATCGCCGGTGAACCCGGTGCGCGAAATCATCACCCCCGCCCCCAGCCGCCCCTGCACACAGCGGAATGGTTTCAGATCCGCGACAGCCACGCCGGCCGCAGCCAGGACCGAGGCCGCACATGGCCCCTGCAGCGCCAGCCCGGCAACCTGTTCGGACACATCTTCAACCGTCACGTCAAAGCCCTGCGCTGAAGCCAGCAGCCAGGGCAGATGCCGTTCCTGACAACACAGCCGATAATCCTGCGGTCCCAGCCGGAACAGCGTGCCGTCATCCATCACCTGGCCTGCATCGTCGCACCAGGCGGTGTATTGCACGCCGCCCACGCTCAGCCGCCCGGCATTGCGGATCAGCAGGCGGTTCAGATAGTCGACCGCACCCGGCCCCCGGATGGCGTATTTGACCATCGGGCACAGGTCATACAGCGTCGCCGCATTGCGCAGCGCGCTGTATTCCATCGCCACATCGCCAAAGCACAGCGCGGCGCGGAAGCCCGCCCATGCGCCCCAGCGATGCAGCCGGTTCAGCGGCCCGGTGCGGGCGTCGAACGGCGTCCCCAACAGCGGGGCCTCGTCGTGGCGCAGCCGCCTCATCCCGGCACCCGCGCGATGATGCGTTCGGCGGCATTCCAGCCCGCCGCCCCGTTCACGCCACCACCCGGATGGCTGCCACTGCCGGCCAGCCACAGGCCGGGCAACGGCGTCGCGTATTGCGCCAGTTCCGGCAGCGGCCGCAGGAACAGCATCTGTTCCACCGACAGTTCGGCATGATGCCAGCAGCCGCTGCCGTGCCGCGCGGCAATATCCTGCGGCAGCAGCATCTGCGCCCCGGTCACCACCGCCCCGATGCCCGGCGCATGATCCTCCAGCACCGTCATCGTCGCCCGCAGCATCGCCGACCGTGCGGCGTCCATGTCCGGCACGTCATGCGGTGCGCATTGCACCAGCGCGGTCAGCACCGGCGCGCCACTGCCCTGCAGGGCCGCCGGAAGGGTGATTTCCATCACCGGGCGATCGGGCACCTGGCCATATTTCACCGGGTTCCACGCATGTTCGACCGAGGCGACATCCGGCGCGATCACCAGCCGGGTCGCCGGATCCGCGCCGCGAAAATCCGGCGCGGCGGACAACTGCAAGGTCAGATGCGCCACTGCCCCCCGCGCCCGGATCTGCGTTGCCCGCCGGTACAGCCCCGCGTCCAGCTGCCGGGCGCCGACCAGATCGCGCAGCGTCACCACCGGGCTGATCGCGGATACCACGTCGCCGCCGATCACCTGCCCGTCGGCCAGCGTCACCCCGATGGCGCGGTCATGCGCCACCATCACCTGCGCCACCCGGGCGTTGCAGATGATCGTGACCCCGGCCGCCCGCGCCGATGCCACCATCGCCGCCGTCACCGACCCCATCCCGCCCTCGGGCCAGAACGGCCCATCGCCCATCGCCAGCCGGTTCAGATACAGGATCAGCGAATTGGGCGAGCGTGGTCCGAGCCACGCCCCCAGCGTGGCGTCAAACGCCAACAGCCCGCGCAGCCGGTCATCGGCCAGTTCATCGCTTGCCACATCGGCTACATTGATCAGGATAAGCCGCAGCAATTCGCGCATCTCGGCCCGGCCCAGCGCCCGCACCCCAAAGGCCAACCGCGCCAGCCGCCACCACTCATTCCCGGCCCCCAATGCCAGCCGCGGCGGCGCAATGCCCCGGAACGGGGCGAGCGCCGCCGCGAACCGGCCCAGCCTTGCCTGCAATTCCGCCCAGCCGACGGACTGGTCCGTCGCAAGCGGGCCGCTGGCCACTGACCCGCGCACCGTCAGGTGCGCGCCCCCGGCATCCAATACCGTGGTGGCCAGGCCGCGCAACCGCAGCCCGTGCCGCGCCAGCCCCATCCCCGCCATCACGCGCGGATCAATGCCTTGGGTCAGATGCGCCAGCGCCAGCATTCCGCCGGGTTCCGCCGCCGCTTCGACCACCGTCACCTGCCGCCCGGCCTGGGCCAGCCGCACCGCGCAGGCAAGGCCATTCACCCCCGCACCGATGATGACGATGTCACAGGACGGCATAGGCGTCGCTCATGTCGGTGCCAATCCGCGCCTCGCGCAGGATTTCCGCCGCCGCGTTGCGCCCCGGCGCGCCCATCACGCCGCCACCGGGATGGGTGGACGATCCGCACATCCACAAATCCCTGATCGGACTGCGATATTGCGCATAACCGGGCACCGGGCGGTTGAACAACAACTGATCGAATGTCAGCTCGCCCTGAAAGATGTTGCCCTCGGTCAGGCCCACTTCGGCCTCCAATTCCCGGGGCGTGCGGATTTCCATGTGCTCGATGCGGTCGCGGAAGCCGGGTGAATAGGCCGCGATCTGGTCCACCACGGTTGCGCCAAACGCATCGCGGTCGGCATCGGTCCAGTCGCGCCCGCCGATCCTGGGCGGAGCGTATTGCACGAAACAGGACATGAAATGCTTGCCGGGCACAGCCATCGTCGGGTCGATCAACGTCGGGATCATCATGTCCAGGAACGGGTCGCGGCTGAACCGGCCATCCTTCCAGTCGTCATAGGCGCGTTCCAGCCGTTCGACCGTATCGCTGAAATGCAGATCGCCCTTCAGCATCGGCGCGCCCTCGGGCAAGGCGGGGAACACCGGCGCGCCATCCAGCGCGATGTTGACCTTGCCCGACGATCCCCGGATCTTGAACGCCTTCACCCGCCGGACGAAATCGCCCGGCAGCGCGCTCTCGTCCACATGGCGCAGGAACGTCCGCTTGACATCCATGTTCGACACCACGCGCCGCGCCGCGACCCGGTCGCCATTGTCCAGTTCCACGCCCGTGGTGCGCCCGCCCTCGACGCTGATCCGCGCCACACCGGACCCTTGCCTGATCTCGCCCCCCGCATCGCGCAAGGACGCCGCCAGCGCCTGAGTGATCGCCCCCATCCCGCCCCGGGCATAGCCCCAGGCGCCGATATTGCCGTCCACATCGCCCATGTAGTGGTGCAGCAGCACATAGGCCGATCCCGGCGACATCGGCCCCAGCGCGGTGCCGATGATCGCGCTGACGGCCATATAGGCCTTGATCACCGGACTTTCGAAATAGCTGTCGAGGTAGTCGGCGATGGACATCGTCCAGAACCGGATCGTTTCGGCCAGTTGCCTTTCGCTCATCTGCCCCGCCTTGCGCGCCAGCCAGGCCAGTTCGCCCAGATCGCGCGCGCGAAACGAGGTCGGGTCGGGCGGGGTGCGCATCAGCATCGGCCGGATGAACCGGCAGTGGCGCATGATGTCGCGGCTGTAGCGGTCATAAGCCTCGGCATCCCGCGGCGAATGGCGGGCAAACTCGCGCCGGTTGGCGTCATGGTCGCGGAACATCGCCAGATAGCCGCCATCCTGCTGAAACACCGCGCCGCCTTCGTAGGGCAGGATCTGCAGGCCGTATTTCGGCAGTTCCAGATCGCGCATGATCTCGGGGCGGAACAGGGATGCGACGTAGGAACAGTTGGAATAGGTGACGCCGGGGTGCAATTCCCGGCTGACCGCCGCGCCGCCGATCCAGTCGTTCTTTTCCACCACGCAGACGCGCATCCCGGCGCGGGCCAGATAGCAGGCCGTCACCAGCCCGTTATGCCCCGCGCCGACGATGACCGCGTCATAGGTCATTGCGCGGCCTTGTCCGCCGCGAAATCGAACAGCGTCATCTCCACCGCTTGTTCGACTGCGGCGAGCGTCTGCGGCAGGGCAAGCGGATCGTGGCCATGCGCCTCGCACATGAACCAGGGCTCGCGGCTGTCGGGTTCGACGATCACGCCCAGATCGTGCAGGTGCCAGGCCATCCGGTCGTAAAAACTGTAATCGCTGGTCTTCCACGCACGGTAGTTGTCGGGGGGTTCGGCAGCAAAGAACACGCCGAACATCGAATCATGCCCGGAAAAGCTGTGGACGATACCGCGCGCGGTCAGGATATCGCTGATCCCGGCTTTGAGCCGCGCGCCATAGGCCGCCAGGGTGTCCAGCGCCGGGGTTTCGTCCAGGATGCGCAAGGTTTCCTCGGCCGCCGCCAGCGATACCGAATGCGCGGTGTAGGTGCCGCCATGCGCCGCCCCGCCAGAACGGAATGTGCGCATCACATCCGCCCGCCCGGCGACCACCGCAATGGGATAGCCGTTGCCCATCGCCTTGGCAAAGGTGGTGATGTCGGGCCGCACGCCCAGCAGGCCCTGCACGCCGCCTTTGGCCACGCGAAAGCCGGTCT
>Ga0105044_10014401_pt1 | contig 10696 bp, 4 predicted proteins | sample MAT01_FD_78092 | JGI IMG/M metagenome (GOLD analysis project Ga0105044, IMG submission 78092) | Freshwater microbial communities from Lake Fryxell liftoff mats and glacier meltwater in Antarctica - MAT-01 | ecosystem: Environmental > Aquatic > Freshwater > Ice > Liftoff microbial mat | place... | reverse complement strand
TTCAGTTCAGCAATCTACTCAGCAATCTACTCAGCAATCTACAACGGTCCCGGTTTCTGCTCTACCTAATTCGGCAGTTGCAGGCCCGTTGACCAACGGAAATGCGGCTACCGAAGCTTCGTATGACGCGATCCCCTCTGCTAGCTTGCCGGTAACGTCGAGCCATCCGGATCGTTTGTACAATGTTGCGAAACTATTCGGGCTGGATCCAACGCCCCCGGAGCGAGCACGAATCTTGGAGCTTGGCTGTGCCGGTGGCGGTAATCTTCTCCCAATCGCTAGCCAGTTTCCCAACGCAACGTGCGTTGGTGTCGAGCTTTCCCAGGTACAGGTCGGTTACGCGAAAACCGCGATTGACTTCGTTGGTCTGAAAAACATCTCGATCCTTCAGAAGAGTATTGACGACATCACTCCGGAATTCGGCAAGTTCGACTACATCGTTTGCCACGGCGTTTTTTCGTGGGTTCCAGATTTCGTACGCGAAGCCATCTTGCGCATTTCCGCTCAAAATTTGTCCGACAACGGAGTGGTGTTCATCAGTTACAACACCCTGCCAGGTTGGTATACGCGCAGCATGCTTCGAGACATGATGCTCCAGCATGTGGATGGAATCAAAGACCCGAAGGTCCGCATCGCTCAAGCCAGGGCCCTTATGAAATTCTTGCTCGACGCAAACACAGGCTCTACGTCGGCACACGCCACAGTACTCAGGGCTGAGATTGCAGCTTTGGATCAGCAGCCGGATCTCTATTTGTTCCACGAGTATTTGGAGACGTTCAATAAGCCCTATTTTTTTAAAGACTTTGTCAAGGAAGCTTTTCCACATGGTCTCCAGTTTTTGGGTGAGGCCAACCTGCCCTCCATGTGGCTCAACAACTACCCGAAGCACGCTATCGAAAAACTCGAAAAAATTGAGGATAGTGTGTTGCGAGGCCACTACATGGACTGCATTATCGGCCGAACGTTTCGCGAGACACTGCTGGTCTCGACCAAGGCAACGATCAATCGTTGCCTGAACCCAAGTTTGACGCAACAAGCACGTTACTCAGGACGCTTTCAATTGGAAGAGGCAAAGCCCACGATGAAAACGGGTAGCCATCCCATCGAAAGGAAGTTTCAAACGAAGAATGGTCGATCGCTATCCACGTCAGATCGATCAACTCAATTGACTGCGGAAATTCTGACTCGCGAGTATCCGAGATCCCTTTCGGTCGAGGAGTTGTGCGTTGCGATCGAAACGAGTCTTGCCACAGAGTCCAACCCGCAGAGTGTCTCGCGCGAGCAGTTGTCGACCGCCTTGATGCACTGGTCTTTTTCGGGCTGGATTGATTTCCAGTTCCATGCAGATCGTTTTCAAACAAAGTCGAATTGGAAGTCGAGTTCAAACGCGAAGCCTACGGTCAGCGTCTGGACACGCAATCAAGCTAAAGCGGGCACAACGGTAACCAATTTAAAGCACCAGATGTCCCGCCTGAATGAGCTTCAGCAGATCGTAGTTCCCCTTTTAGATGGGACGCGAGACGAGGACGCGCTCACCGACGAGATCGGCTTCCTGATTCGATCTGGACTCTATCCGCAGAGTTCGGATTTGGTTAACGTCGATCCCAATGGCCGAGACGCACACCGCAAGATTGCACTGCGGTTGCTAACCGAATTGGCCGAGTTGTCGCTCTTCGTGGCGTAGCGTGTTTCCGATGCTAGCGTATCTGCGTCGTGTTGAGTTGATTTAGCGCGAGGCCATTGTTGCGGATCTTCGCCAGATTGTTCTCCAAATCGAAGAATTGTTTGGAGAGTCTTTCGCGTTCTCGATCGAGTCTCGCATTGAGCGTTTCGATCCGCGAGTTGTTGCTTTCGATCGTGCGTTGCAGCGACTTCGTCCTGTTCACCAGAACGCTGTTGTCGACACCCACCAATCCGTCAAGTACGGTCTTGGCTCTGACACCTAGTCCCGTTTTCTCCTTGGTCAGATACGCTTGAACGTCTTCCGGATGGCTTTCCAAGGCCTTGGCAAACTTATCCTTATTAAAGTTCAATTTGCCTTTGTCGTCGAGGCTGACACCGAGCTGTTCCAAGGACTGAATGCGGCCGGTGCCGAAGGTGCGTTGGGATACGAAGCGTGTTAGATTCTGTTCGACCCGGAGCACTTCGGTGCTTCCGAACAGTCTGCCGGTCGTTTTCGCGTCTTGATCGAATTCGGTTTCCTTAGCGATCTTATCTCGGACCCTGTTGTATTGATCGACGAACAGCTGCAAGTTCTTTTCGATGTTGGAGTTGTTGGAGGCTACGGAAATTTCCACCGGATCGGGTGAGCTCCCCTTAACGTTCAGGGTTAAGCCGGTGATCGCAGAATCAAACGTGTTGCTCGAGGAGCGTACGATGGTTCCACCGGAATCCCCTGCGGCACCGACGGAGATCACCGCATCGCGCGCGGAGGCAGAGGAGTTGATATTGATACCGACAGAATCGCCTTCGGCCGCAATTCGGCCCACTTCGCCCGTGGCGCGCGAGGTGAATAGCAAGCGGACAGTGGATGGTCCAGAGGTGAGCAGGGAGGCTGTCAATGGTCCGTTGGATTCATTTAGCTTTTCGGCGACTTGGGTCAGGGTCTCGGTACCCGTGAGCGTTAGGCGGAATGTTTGCGATCCATTGATCTCTTGACGAGCAGGGGCGCTCTGTCGGATACCGGTTCCTCGGATCCCTAGGTCCAGGGCAGTGTTGCCGCCTTGAGTATCCGCGATGGTCAGCGAGCTTGCTCCGCCAGAACGATCGATCAGGACGATCCCGTCTCCGTCGCTATTGAGCGTGGCTTCGACCCTGATATCGTTGGAGTTAATGGCTTTCAAAACTTCGCCGACCGTTTTGGGCCCAGCGATGGCGAGGTTCACGGTTTTCTGAAGACCGGCCGAGTTGGTAATGGTGAAGGAACCGAGCCGAACGCCTCTACCTTGATTAAGCTTCTTAAGCGAAGTGGCTTCGCTGATGTACTGCGATCCCAGGGACTTGCTGTCGATAGAGTTCTGATCGGTGCTTGCAACGAGGCCAAGTTTGGTGGCTGTAGTGTTGGTGTCATCGTCTGCAATGATGAAATTGCTGGCGGAGGAGCCGGTGACGTCTTGGAGAACAAGACCGGTGCGGGATTTGTTCAAGGACGCGGTAATGCCTCCGCCGCTGGCGTTGATTTTGTCGATGACGTTGCGGAGGCTGATGGAGCCAGATAGGTCGATACTTTTGACGATCCCTGCTCGATTGGTGATCGAAATGGAACCAGGGGTTCCGATCCCTTGCCCCCCTCGGAGCGTTGAGAGCAATGGGCCCTGAAGAGTACCCTGGATACGTCCCCCGGATATTGTCCCAGTCGAACCGCTCACGCCCGTCAAGCCGAGTTGATCGGACAGTTTTCCGGTCGCTTCGAAAGACTCGGTGCCGGTGGTTTTGTCGATGAGTTCGAAGCCTGTTCCATCGGCCTTTATGCGAGCCTCGATTTTGGATGGGTTGGCAGCGTTGATGGCTGTTAAGAGCTGACCTACCGAGGCGGGCGTTTTTGTTTCGTTTGCGTCGATGTCTAGCTGGGTGCCGTCGCGCAATTTAATTTTCAGATCTGTTCCCAATTCGAAGGCAATGCCTCGATTATCGCGGAGCGTGCTGAGACGCGTATTGTTTCCTAAGAAATTGATATCCTCGCCGGTTGCGGTATTGGCCGCGACATTGATGCCGCTTAGGCCCAGCTCGACAGCGGTGCGTCCCTCGGCCACTTCCTCGACAATCAAGTTCGAGACGGTTTGGCCGGAAAGGTCGCTGAGCACGATGCGATCCCCTTCGGTCTTGGCTGAGACGCGAAGACCGCTGGTGTTGTTGATCGCTTTAGCAACATCATCGATATTGGTAGCAAAGCGGAGATCGACCTCTCGTTTGGAGCCGGCTCGATCGGTGACTAGGATCTTTCCTCGCGAGATTCCGTTTCCGCCGCGAAGGTCATCGAGCGAAGCGCTGGAATCCACAAAGCCCCCGGTTCGGACGACGATTTCGCCAGCTTGGAGGGTATCTCCTGCGCTGGTGAATGGGCTGCTCGAAGCGGTGGATGTTTGGGCTGTCTGGATCGTCTGGATGGAATAGGAACCGGCAGAGATCGAACCTGAAGCCGAAGCGGTTATCACATCGGCCTTACTAGAAGTAGCCGTTGTCGTTTTGAGATTGGCCGAGCTGCCCAGCCGATCCGTAGTGAGCTGGATACCGATGGTTAGCGCCGTCAGCTCGGTGATCGCGACCTGTTGGGCCTGGATAGCCCGGACGCGGGTTTGCAACCGAACGCGAGGTTGCGCGGAGACCGCCAGTAATTGTTCGACAGTATTTCGAATGTCGAGACCGGTCGTCAAGCCGATGTTTGATTGGATTCTTCCCATAGTTACCAATTATGACACGCGTTTGGTGCCAGGCTGAATTTTAGAAGTCGATCGGTAGATTGAAATCTAACGAGCTTATCGGAACAATCGTTGACGCTTCTTCGCGAGGAATGCTCAGCGCAGAAAAAAAGCGTGACAGAAATTTCTTTCTGTCACGCTATTGATCTTGGAATAACTCACGTTTTGGCCCCAGCCGCTGCACGGGTTAAACATTAGCGGTAGCGGGGCTTAAACGCTAACGACTTATCGTAGGAGTGACAGGACCGACTGCGAGCTTTGGTTAGCAATTCCGAGAACCGAAGTACCGGATTGGACCAGAATCTGAGCTCGTGTCAGGTTAGCCGACTCTTTCGCGAAGTCCGCATCTCGAATCGAGCTTTGTGCTTCGTTCAAGTTAGCAAGCGTATCGTTCAAGGAGTTCGTATTGCTTTCCAAAGCTGTTCGCTGGAACGCACCCAATCGTCCGCGGAGGGTAGTCACCTTATTGATGACTTCGTCCACGATGGAGGATGCGTTGGTGACATCTCGAATCAGCGAGCTGCTGCCACTGCTGGCCAGTTCGAACAGTTTGCCCGACGAACCACCGATCTTGGCAGTATTCAAGCTGCTGATACCGAGCCGCGCTTGTTGGTTGCTGACAACGTCTGGCCCCAGTTGGAACTGAGCACCGCCACCATTGATGTTGAAACTGACCGAAGTGCTTGAGCCTTCGGAAAGAGTCAGATTCAGGCTCAAGGTCGAAGTGTTTAACAAGAGTTGGTTACCCTTGCCAGTGGCAATGGTTCCATTGATGGTCGCTTTCACGTCCGCACCGACGGCGCGAGGGCCACCGATGAGGCCCGTTGCGAACTTTCCGCCGATACCTTCCTTCAAGACTTCGATACCGACGACTCCTTTCGAGCCGTAATCGATACTTTCAAAATCGATCTTACCAGCATTGATGATCGCGGAGACTCCGGTCGCATCTTTGATGAGATTGATCGATTGGACGATGTTCTCGATGGAAGCGCCTTTTTCGAATCTGAAGACTTCCGAACCTCCGCCACCGGTGAGTTGGAAGGTAAGATCGGCTGCAAGTCCGCCGCCGGTCTCACCTCCAATCAAGGATCTAGTGGTTGGCTCTGTTTCCAGGGCACCCTTGTAAACGCCGTCACCGTTGCTGCCAAACTTGAGCGAAGCGGCATACTTGCCTCCGCTTAGGCCATTGATGGCCGCAGCGATGTCGCTAAGCTTGGTATCGCCCGTCTTGCTGACTTTGATAAGGATGTTGTTCCCAACAAAAGCTGCTGTGGGAGCACCTGCAGTAACAGCGCTATCCTCTTCGAACGAGACGCTTACTCCATTGGCCAAAGAGCCGTTGGCTGAAGCACTGATGAGCAACTCATCTTTTGATCCAGAGGCGTTCGTTGTTCCGCCGCCCAAATTGAGCAGCGAGATTGAGGCACCAGTGACATCTCCCGCTTGTAGGACGGCGTCACCATTGACCAGCGAGCCTGGGGTGACCTGAAACACGCTGCCAGCTCCGGCGGTAATCGCGTCCGCAATCTGCTGCGTGGTGGCACCCGTCGCCACTCTGACGGTCAATACATTCGTTGCTTCATCGTAGGCTGCAGTGGAAGCCGAACCGGTTGCTGCTTCGAACTTCACCTTGGACGAGTTTCCATAGGTGCCGTCCGCCAAGCCGCCGTCGACAGCTTTGATGTCAAAGGAACTTGGGGAAACAACGTCTAACCCTCCCGTGAAGGCAACTGATCCTTGAAGGCCGGTATATTTGGAGGAACCCTGCTTGACGTCAGCGACACTAAACACCTTGGTGCTTGCAATAGCGTTAGCGATATCGTCGATGGTTGCCCCTTGGCCAAGACTGATATTCAGTTTGTTGTTGGAGGCGTCGTAGGCTGCTGTCGTGTTTCGCGTGCCGGACGAGGTGTAATTGAGCGTTGTAAGATCCCCCTTAGCACCATCGGCTAGTCCGCCGTCGATTGCGGTGAGCCTGAAGCCAGCGATATCCAAACCACCTTTGATCGCACCGGTAACGGAAGCCGACCCGGTTAGACCTGTGAGTACCGGGGATGTGCTATCCGTCAGCGTAAATTTACCGGAAAGGGCCGTGTTGAATGCATTGAAATTTAATGTCGCAGTTGTCGTCGTGTCGATGTTGAGTTCGATGGTATTGGACAACGAATCGAATTTTGCCGCTGAGGCAGTTGTCCCATAGGTGTAGAGAATCTTCGTTTGATTGCCGAGGGATCCAGGAATGGAAGCGTCCACGGCGATGTTGAACTTGAGCCCTGCGGTGCCCAATTGGATGCCTGTTCCGGCCGCTTGAACGACTGCCGCACCTGTGGCCAGATCTGAGCCCGAAGTCAAGACGCTTGACTGCAGACCAGCATCGCCGGTGGAAATGGTGCCGGCACCCGCCCCGAACGAGAACAACTTGTTCACGGCGGTCGAAGCGGTCAAGGCCGTAACGACGTCCGCGGAAGACTTGCCGGTTTCCAGGTTCAAGTTCAGCGTGTTGGAGGCAGCGTCGTAGCTAGCTGTGGTGGCGGTTCCGCTGGCGACAGTACTGACATTGATTTTGACATTATTGCCCGTTAGACCATCGACCACCGATCCGTCAAGAGCTGCGATCGTCAGCGAAGCACCGCTGTCCAGTCGCAGTGTACCGGACGCTTCGTTCGCGGCAGCGGCTGCAACAAACTCGATTGCCGCGCTCGACTCCGTGGTCTTAACCTTGGAGTTAGCAAAAGTGACTTTGCCAGCAGCTTCAGCACCGATAGTGGTGTCATTGAAAGTGAAGGTGGCTGAGGCCTTGGCTGCCGCTGCGGGTGTTGGAATGTCGGCGGTTACTAATGCCTTGGTAGCCGCGGCGGAGATTTGCACGTTGACCGAGATCGAACCTGCGGAACCCAAGTTAGCGGAGTCGATTTGCAAGTCCTTGACTGAGCCAAAGCCGGTTCCCTGTTGAACTTGGAAGTCGAGCGAGCCATCGAGCAGTCGTCGGCCTTGGAACGTGGTGGTTTGAGCGATTCGATTGATTGCTTCGAGCGAGGAATCGATTTGAAGTTGATTTGCAGCGATTTCGTCTTCGCTCAATCCGCCTTTGTTCGCAGCTTCGGTAACGAGACCTCGAATATCGTTGAGGAGCGAGCTTACTTGACCGAGCGCGGAGTCCGCGGTACCAATGATTTGATTGGCGCGCTGTGTGTTGGTCAAAGCCTTGTTAATGCTAGTGATGTCGCTCCGAAGCGATTCGCTAGCGATCAAACCTGCAGGATCATCTTTACCACTGTTGATTCGAAGACCGGTGCTGAGGCGGGTCAACGAGGTCTGTAGATCCCCGTTGGTGCGTTGCAGACGGTTTTGAGCGGTAAGCGAGCTGACGTTGGTGTTGATTCTTGTCATGTTACTAAAATTCCCCCGAATGGATTGGTTAAATTCACCCTAAATGATGATCAGGATGTGGCGTATGGAGACGCCTGTGTAAGTCCTAAGTTGAAACACGTCGCATTTCATCCGAAAACCCACACGCTACCCTGCTGAACATCAATAGGGATTGCTAGTGGCTGTGTCGGGAGTCTGATCAGGCCCTCTCAAACACACGGACTCGCAAGACTAGCATCGGATTCCCTGCGCAAAGGATTTATAGCTCTTCACATTCCATGGATTTATTGGCGATATTTAGGCGACCTGTTGGGCGCTACAGGCACAATCGGTACAATGCGAACAGTTTTCCTGTCCAGCAATGTTTTCCACATCATAGCACTCATGTTTCGATGATCCGTAAAATTGTGCTTTCCAACTTTATGGCTCATGTACAAACGGAGCTAGAGTTGGCTGATGGGTTGAACGTGATCGTGGGCCCCAACAATATCGGCAAGAGCAGCATTGCCGTCGCCCTCAAGATCCTGGCGCGCAATTCGAACTCCAATTTCGTGATGCAGCACGATCAAAAAGAGTGTTCCGTCACTGTCGAAACCGGCGACGGGCATACGGTTCAATGGCTCAAGCGAAAGAGTCCAAGCTATCGCATCAACGGTCAAGCGAAAGATCGGCTCGGTCGTGGCGGCACCCCACCCGAGTTGGATGAGACCTTGAGGTTGGCTTCCATCGAATTCGAGGACAAGGATTTTGAACCCCACTTCGGCGACCAGAAGTCGCCCATCTTTTTAATCAACCGCCCTCCAAGCCAGATTGCTCAGTTTTTTTCGACTACTTCCGATGCCGAAAAACTGGTTGCAATGCAGAGGCTCCATCAGCGTCAACGAAGCGATGCCCAAACCCCTTCAAAGCTCGTTTCCGACCGCAATCAAACGGTCCTCCGATCGATCGACGCCTTAGCCACAATTCCTGAACTGGAGTACGAACTGGGCTCTTTGGAGCAGGAGGCGATGTTCATTTCTGATCGAACTCGGGAAATCGCCGACTTGGAATCGCTTATTGGAGTTTTTGCTGGCCTGCTTTGGGATCAACACTTGGAAGACTTGAGCCTGGATTGCCTTCGGCGGTTGCCGGCAGTCCCGCCGATGCACGCAACGGAAGTATTGGAAAACCTCGTGGATCAGTGGTCTGGTTCTCACGAAAACGAGATTCGCTACCGGGCAGCCTGTGGTGTGCTTTTCCCATTGACCATGCCCCCTAGCCTGAAAGACGAGCAAAGGCTGACTGAAACGAATATCTCAATCGCAACAACCATGAGCAAGCACGGTTATTGGAAAGGACAACTAGCTGCACTCGAGCAGCTCACTCCACCCGTGCAAAGCCACAACATTGATGGATTGCGGAGTGTTGTGCTTTCGTTCGAGCAATCGCAACGTGATGCTGCTCGCTCTCAGGCTTTGCTGGCGATCGTCAAGTTCCTTGTAGCCCCCTTGCCCGTGTCGAACGAAGCACCGCTCGTGGAAACCATAGCCGGTATCGCCGACGCGTGGGTCATTATCGTTAAGAACGAAGCCGAGCTAAAACTCGCCAAAGAATCGCTCGTGGATTTGAGCCGAGAGACAGAGTTGTGGCTGAAGACGGAGCCGCAATGTGGAACCTGCGGCGCCCAACTGTCCGCGGACTCGATTCGCTTCCGAGCACATCCGCATGAAGGCTAATCGATGACCGAGTTATTGTCGCTTTCCCATTTCGTCGAGGGACCGACGCAAGTCTTCGTCGAGCCCCAACCGAAGTCTGGATTATTGTTTATTGGCGATCCTCATATCGAAGGGAGAACGCCCGGCTTTCGTCGGGACAATTATCCAGAGACGATCCTGAGCAAGCTGCAGTGGTGCCTCGATTATTGCGACCAGCAAAACTTGCAGCCCATTCTGCTTGGCGACATCTTCGATAAGCCACGGGACAACCCGAACTGGCTGATCGCCAGACTGCTTGACCTGTTCGATTCCCGAGCGATACCAACCATTTTCGGTAACCACGACTGCGCGAATCCTCACTTGGATGAAAACGATAGCTTGACCCTATTGGCCAAGGCGGGAGCGGTGCGTATGTTGGACGAACGGCATCTTTGGGCTTGTGTCGTAGAGGGCAGGACGGTTGTCGTTGGTGGCTCACCCTATCGCTACCCGATTCCGGATGTCTTTGCAGTCGACGCGGACTGGCCTCCGTCGCTTGCCCCGCCCCACCTAACGGTATGGCTGACGCATCACGACCTGACCTTTCCCAACGCCCACGAAGCGGTCGTGACACATTTTAAGGAGTTGGTTGGAATCGATTACGTTATCAATGGCCATATTCATCGCAGAGCTTCCGCCAATGTCGTTCGCGGTCAAACGACTTGGGTCAACCCAGGTAACATCGCGAGGCGTTCGCGAAGCGATTCGATACGCGGTCATGAACCGGCGGTCCTTCGTATGGATATCGCCGTGGACGGCCAATGGCTGCACACCATCAAGGTTCCGCATCAGGATGCCTCAGATGTCTTTTACGATCTCGAAATGATCCAAGATTTGGAATCGGAACAATCCCGTTTCGTCACTGGGCTGGCAATGCTCGAATCGCGAAAAACCCAAACGGGGGCTGGCCTGATGCAGTTTCTGCGCGACAATGTGGCTCAGTTTGATACCGAGATTGCCAACGAGATTCTCAAGCTGGCGGATATTGTCCTAACCGAAGCCAGCCCACCGGTTGATACCCAATAGGCCTTGCCCGAACATGACCACTAAGAAATCAGCCGATTTGCCCGCCGGCCAACTTTCGCCCGCCGGCCAACTTTCAATAGAGGAGTTGCAGACCAAGCATGAAGAACTAAATCGCCGCAAAATCCAAGCTGAGACTCGCCATCGCGATGC
>Ga0105044_10014398_pt1 | contig 10698 bp, 6 predicted proteins | sample MAT01_FD_78092 | JGI IMG/M metagenome (GOLD analysis project Ga0105044, IMG submission 78092) | Freshwater microbial communities from Lake Fryxell liftoff mats and glacier meltwater in Antarctica - MAT-01 | ecosystem: Environmental > Aquatic > Freshwater > Ice > Liftoff microbial mat | place... | reverse complement strand
TAAGGTCTAAAAGCTTATCAATATCGGTTTTATATCGTGAACGGGCATTTTCATTATAACCCCAAAACCATAACGTATAATAGCTATCGAAAGTCATCGCGTTAAAATATTCTTGCGCGGTATCTAGCATTTCGCGAATCTCTTTAGAATTAAGTTGTCTTATTTTTGACTTATCGGTCTTTTGATTTAAATATTCTGAATCAAGATGAGCCGTAAACTTATTACGGAGTGGAGCTAATCTATAAGCTATCTCTTTGACCCAATACTCAAAACCGGTTTTATGCTTTGTTTTACCTTCTTCTTTTTCATTCTTTTCTTTTTCCTCAAGATTTTTTATAAATTCGTCCCGTATTTGCCTGTGAATAGGGCTTTCTTCAAGAAGTTTTTCATGAATTTCTTTCCCTATTTTCTCGAATTTCTTTACAAATTTATTGCGTATTTGTTGATTTTTGGCGTTTTCTTGGAGAAATCTATAGAGATTAGGTAAAGTGTATAATATCTCAGGTTGTTCTCCTTTTTTGGTTTTTCTATCAATATCAGTAACTAAACTGCTGAATCGAATGATAAACATCTCGAAATGAGCGAACTTTGTAGTACGAAGGAAATGGTTATGGCCGCTTATATTAAATAAGTCGTAATCAAATTCTTCCAACCGTTGCACATATAGCCAATACGAGTTGCAATAAGAAAAATAATTTTGAAGGGCGGCATACCAATATTCTTTGCATTCTTCTATTTTATCTTCTTTTAGATAATCTTCCAAGTTCACGTTATACATGATATTTCCCCCTAAATGATGATTCAGAATTATCGTTGGCGGGCGGGCAAGCCTCGCCCCTACAGGATTTCTGGTGATTTGGGTGTGTAAAATTGCCTAACATTGATGAAATCAGTATAGAGGGTTTGCGACAATCCGTGTTGTACGGACATAAGCATCCTTCTCAACCGATTCCCTCTGCCCATAAATCTATGGACAGAGGGTGAGTTCTAACTATCGCGCAACCTGCCGAAGGATGAGGCGGACGGCGTTGTCATCAAAGATGATGAACTGCGTCTCACCGTTGTTATGTAGTACATCGATCACCTGATCTTGGGTGAAAGGGAGCTGCTCTGCGGCTAAGATAAGATAACTATCAGCCGAAATCAGATTCACGACCATGATTTCCGAGAAGGTTTCAGCCAGTGAGGGCAACGTTTCCGAGGCCGGATTATCGAAACTGAACCGTCCAATTTCTCGCCCGACGATCACGCCGTCTACCGCTAGTTGATCAATCAGCGAGTGATACATATAGATCCCGTCGTCATTGAGGGATTCGCCCGATAGATTGACCGTCCATGCAATCACCAGCGCATTCAGCGCCAGTACCGACCCGATCAGTAACCGCATGGGGCGAGAAGGCCGGAATTTACGAGGTTCAATCGAATTAGGTGGCATAAAAGCGAGTGTATAACCCTCGTTCACCAGATAAGTCAACAGGCCGTAAATGAGGATGATCACACCCAGCATCTCGCAGAGTTCTTCGACGGTGGCGATTACCAAGTAGCCATAACTCAGCCCGCCAAGCGCATCCCAGCGAGCGGCGCTAATGCCTTCAACCACGAATGCGCCCCCCACATAGACCACCCCCGCCACCATGAAGTGCAGACGGGTCGGACGGGGCAATCGCCACCAGAACCGGAAATAAATGAGGCCGAATAATGCGAGGAACGGTAAAGCCGCCAACTGCCAGCCAAACGTCCAAAATCCACTGAGTTCAAAGTCGGTTTGCAGCCATTTCGCCGCGATCTCGTGGATAGACGCGGCTTCATCCAGTGATAGGTATAAGAAAATCACAGCGAGGCTCGTCCACAGCCAGCGGCCTCGCGCAATGATGCCCGACTTCCCGACGCTGACAAGCAAGAATAATAACGCAGCCGCAAACAAAAGTAGGCTGCTATACCACGTCGGAATCGTCTGTTCGGTATTAACGCTAAACAAGTCAAGGCTAGTGACAATATACGGGTGCGCTTGTTTATCGATAACCACCTCAACAAGATATTCAAATAACAGACTTTGAAAGGCCAAATAAACAGCTACAGACCCCAAAAACAGCCCGACTAGGCGGGGTGAAACACGATATTCAAGGCGCACGGCAATATCCTCTAGGCGGAGATGATAAGGTTAAGAGGCGATTGAGATAACAACTGGGGCATAAGATCGTCATCATTACCCGATCACATGCCCCAGTTATTAATCTCAGGATTGAGGGATTAGGTGGTTTTCTTACGCTTCTTACACTTCAGCTTGAAGTTGTTGCTGTTGCCATTACGGCTGAGTTTGCAGCCATACGGGACATAGATCGGGCCGCCGGGTGAACCGGTCAGGATAATGTCGATGTCGATCACAACCACGACCACTGCGATTACGATGATCGTATTCCCATTCTCCAGCAAATCACCCTCAATACGGATGATGTCGCCAATGTGGATGGTCGTCAGGATAGTATTATTCGGGTCTATTTCGATATTAAGACCGAAAATTGTGATGATGTTGCCCACAATCAGATCAATCGGTCCTTCGATGATGATGACCACGCCCGACGAGTCATTATCTGTAGCGCGATAGCTGGCTGTATCGGAATCCGAGACCGTCGCGCCTTCAAAGTTGGCGCTAACGCTGGCGGTATTGGTGTAATCCTGATCCCCAGCTGGAAACGGACCGACCACACACTCATACGCCTCACCTGCATTCAAAATGCCGGGGAGTATACAGGATTGGGTGCTATGGGTATCATCCACCAGTGTGATCGCCGAGAGGGTCACATTACCAATGTTGGTCACGACCAGCTTGTAGAAGACATCACGCCCGTTGGCGACCCGAATGCTGTCCGCCCATGTGCCGCCGCCATCTTTCGAGATGGTTTTATCAATCTGCACATCCGGCAAATTACCTGTGAAATAGTAGGCGGTGTCTGTGGCGCTGACGCTAACGCCGCCAACAATGGCAGAGGCAGTAGCGATGTTCTCATGCGGGCCATCCACTGCCGCGAAGGATCCGATGGTACATTCGGTGAGCGCGCTTACGGCCAGCGTTGGGGGTAAACTGCATCCGCTGGTATCGTAAACACTATCGGTCAAACTAAGGTTGGCGAGTTCAACATTTCCGATGTTCGAAATGACAAACTTGAACGATACCTGATCCCCGGCCTGATATTGCGGCCCCGGCGCGTCGTCGGCGTTCTCCCATGTCACACCATCTACCGTGACGAACTTGTCAACGTCGATTGAGACGACTTCACAGGACGGCCCCGACAAGTTAGCGATCTCGAATTCATTCGAAGCCTTGACCGCGACCTGCACTGACCCCTCGGCTACATTGCCGATGAAGCCGATGCTATAGGTGCGCGAATCGGTGGTGGATAGCGACGTATCCCACTTAATACCATCCACGCCAGTGGTCGGGTCTACCCCAAACGAGATGGCCTGCGTAGGGCTAGTGCTGGCGATCAGCAACGGCGGGGTACAGCTAGGAATACCTATGTCGAAGTGGCTAAGGTCATGAGGCGCGGAAGCGCCCACAACGATATAACTAAAGGTAGTCTGGTTGGTGACAGAGTCATAGACCTTGCCGCCGTAGCTGACGTTAAAACCGAGCAATTGCCCGTCAATGGCGGTATCCTGTGCGGCGACCAACGGTAAACTACAAACCATGATCACTAACCAGATCAAGATAGACAAGGGTTTTTTCACCCCCAAAAGTATTGTTTCCATGCGAGCCTCCATGAGTCATCATAACCGTAATAATTAGGTTAATGATACGAGTAATAACGCTGAAACAAGCTCAATGTCGCTCAATTGGGTACGAATGTACTGTTTTGTTAGGAGGCCTATTCCATCTCTTGACCGCTATCGGTTATGATTTTTTGACGCGAATAAGACTCGTGGTTTGTTTCTAGATTGAATTGAGAGGAGAGTCGCATGGGACACCAACATTTCTTAAGAGGAATGCTATTGATAATGGTCTGGTGCATCGGGGCGGTTTCGGTTAGCGCGCAAGAATTGGTTGTTCCCGACCTGACCGGTCTAAACATCCCACAGGCCGCCGCGCAATTGAATCGCGTCGGGCTGGCTTTAGGGAGTGAAAATGCTGTAGCGGTCACTGAAGGCGTTGCACCGGATATCATCAGCGGTCAGAGCATTGCGGCTGGTGAAATAGCGGCGGCGGGAGCAACCGTCGATGTGCAAATTCCACGGACATCCAACGTCAGGATCGTATACGACGATAATGATTTGACGGTCATCAACCTGAACAATGCGAGTATCAACATTGAGGATGTGGTATTCGAGACGGTGGACAGCACACAGTCTGCCTCGTTCAATGCAGGTCGATGGGGGCGGCAAATTCGGGCGCAGCAATGTACACAGATTTGGTCGGTCAATCGCAACGGTCCTAAAGACCTCACTGGATGTCGATATATCCAGAATTGGTTGACCACCACAGACAGGTCTGCCCATTTCTGGACAGCCGCCATTGGCGTGCAGACCTTCCGCGTGGTACAGGGTGATGCCGAGCGCGCAACTTGTCAAGCCGCTCGCGCCAATTCACAAGACACCCCAATTCAATGCGAGTTCTATCTTCCGGCAGGCAATCAGGGAGATAAAACTTCGTATATTTATTTAGCCTACCGCGCTGACCGGTTCGCCGTAATCAACAATAGCAAAACCCAGTGGATGCCGGTCAACACGGTACGCTTCATCAACGGATTAGCTGACCCGGCTCCGTTGGGACAAGAATTCCGCATCAACGCACCGCTGTTCGGGCGGCCTGACATCGTGGCGCGCATCAATCGACTTGCCCCTAATCAGTGCCTTCTGTTCATCAGTAGCGCGGCAGAAGACGCGGAGCCGTTGCAAAACTGTGACATCATCGCCACTTACCCCTTACAGCCATCACAACTGTGGTGGACTGCCAACTTCGAGGTTCAGGGGGCGGATGACAGAAAACGCCTGTGTAAAGCCACGACGCCAGATAAACTGACCTTGTGCGTTATGTCACGATGAGCGATTCGGGGTTCAATCTCGTCTAATGCCCTCTCCAGTATCTTGGAGAGGGCATCTGGGGCTGAAGTCTACCCGCACGAGTCCAAGTCGCGCCATTTGGCGACCTGATGGGTGAATTCATACACCCCGTCGGCGGTGGGCGTGCCTAAACTATCCAGCCCCACCGTCACGACACGGTTAGAGATTTCTTCGCAATCCGTCCCCTTTTCCACCGCGTCCCACGTCCCGCGCACAAATTTATAGTCGATGCTGATGCCTTCTTGGAACTCCAGCGTGATGGCAAATTGATCGTTGCCGAGGTTCTCCAGCAGCATGTTCGGCGCACCCGGATCCCACGTCGCGTAAGCGTCACCACTCTTGAAGTCGCCCGCCACATAGACCACCGCGTCATCCGGCGTCTTTTCCGGCACATCAACAATCAGGCGCACCTTGAAAGTCGCCCGCGTGACATCAACCTCTCGGCTATCCACCCGCGCCGACTCGTTCAGCCCGTTATCGACCACCGTGACCGCGTAGGTGTATTTGTTGCCCTGTGAGACGGCCACATCGTCATAAGTGACCGCATCCGCGCCCAATTCGGCCAGCAACGCCGTAGCGCCCGATGAGTCGGTGCGATAGACGCGATACAACGCCGCGTCTGCATCGGCAGAAATATCCCACGCCAAGGACACGCCGCTGACGCCCGCCCCAATCACGTTGACCGCCGCCAATGCTTCCGGCGGGGTGGTGTCGCTACCGGGGTTGACCACGACCACTGGGCTAGACCCATCGGTTAGAATCACATCCGACCATGTTTGGCCGGCATCGCTGCTGAAACGCGCCGCAACCGCATATTCCCCGGCCAGAATCGGCGTCAGGGTGACAGAATAACCGTCCGCGTCACCGACCGCCCCGCTGTACGCCATCGGAGTCCACACCGGCTCGACATCCGGCAAAACCAACGCCGCCTGAGCGCGCACGCCGCGTGTCGATTCGCTACCGCCGGTCACATCGGTGATGCTCAAACCGGCGACCACCTCCACCGCGAGGCCGACTTGCAATTCCAGCGTGGTTGACGGGTCAGTCACGAACGCCACCGCGTCAATCAGATACGACGGCACAGCTGGAGCGTCTGCATACACCAACTGGCCCGCGACTCCGGCGGCATTGGCGGGCGCGACGGCGTAGTGATAGACATAACCGTTGGTGACGAGCGAATCGACATACGAGGTATCGGTGATGGGGTTGGCGATGATGCGCTCAAAGCCGCCAACACTGACCGGACTGCGGTAGACATAATAACTCGCCGCGCCTTCAATCGGCTGCCACGTCACCGTCACCGCGCTCGCCTCAGCGGAAACTGTGACCGTCGGGGCGATTTGCGCGGCTTGGAACAGCGCGGGGTCTGTCGTCACCGTCCAGACCGCCGTGCTGCGCGGGGCGAGCGTTACGGTGGTCTCAGCATCGGTGCTGACGGTTTGACTCGCGCCCAACGCCGGTTCAAACGTCAAACCAAGCGGCAACACCCCGCCCGCAAATCCGGCGGGCAGCGTATAACTCACCTCAGAATCGGAGACATTGACCGCGACCAGCGCCGCGTTACCTGCCGCCGCGTCTAAGCGAATGAAGGCCAGCAGGTCGTCCGTCGCCTCAATGGTCAGCATCGCGCCTTCACGCAAGGCGGGGTTGGCGTGACGCAACGCGCCCAACGCCTGATAATGCGCCAGCACGTCCTCATTCGGCGCGGGATAGGTATCACCGGTTTCATCAGCCCACGGGTACGGGGCGCGGTTATACGGGTCGTCTTGCGCGTCGATATTCGGCGCGTCGATAGCGATTTCGTCACCGTAGTAAATGGTCGGCGCGCCGGGCAATGTGAATAACACCGAAGCGGCCAATTTCAAGGACTCGACATCATCCCCCAGCGCGTTTAAGCTGCGTACCGTGTCGTGGCTGCCGATCAGATTCATCATCGCGTGATAAGCCATCGGCGGATAATCTTCCTCAACACCGCGAATCGCCGACTCGAACTCAGCGGGGGTCAAACCAGCGATTCGCCCGTCGTTGTCAGCGAAATCCTGACCGTTGACCAAGCCGAGGATGGCGCGACGATAGCGGTAATTCATCACCGAATCCCATTCGTCACCCAGCAGCCATTCGGTAGAATCGTTCCACTCCTCGCCGATAATCACCGCTTCTGGGTCAACAGCGCGCACGACCTTACGGAAACCTTCCCAGTAGGTATTATCGGCGTCGCGCCCGTTGTCAATGTCTCCGCCGACATCCAACCGCCAGCCTCCGATGCCTTCCATCCCCCATAAACGCGCCACGCTGTCCGGCGCTTTGAAGAAATAAGCGCGGGAGCCGAACTTGGTATTGTCGATTTTCGGGATGCTGTCAAAACCGAACCACGACTCGTAAAAGGTATTGCCCGCGCCGTCATCGGCACACGCGGCGGGTTCTGCGCCGGTTGGCGCTGAAAACACAAACCACGTCCGATAGTCGCTATCGGCGCTCTCACACGCGCCCAAATCACCGTCAAAGCGCCCGTAGCGGTCAAACAATACGCTGTCACTGCTCATGTGATTGAACACGCCGTCGAGGATGAACGTGATGCCACGCGCCTTACCCTCGGCAATCATCGTGCGAAAATCGTCCATCGTCCCTAAAAACGGATCGGGAGCCTTATAATCTACCGTGTCATACCGGTGATTGCTGCGCGCCTCAAAAATCGGGTTGAGGTAAATCGCGGTCACGCCGAGGCTGTCCAGATAATCCAATTTTTCGGTGATTCCGGCAAAGTCGCCGCCGAAAAAATCGCTGTTGAAGTAGCCGAGGCCGCTGTCGGTCTGGACACGCCGCCCATCTACCGGCGCTTCATTCCATGTGTCATGGAAAATCAAATCAAGCTCACCATAAAACGTCTCGCTGCCGGATGCAGGGTCGTTCGACTTATCGCCATTGCGGAAACGGTCTGGGAAAATCTGATAGACAATCGCGTTTCGCATCCATTCCGGCGTGTAAAAAGCCGGGTCATACACGCCAATCTGATAGCTGGCGTCTAGCGAGACCGCCATTGCCGCGCCGACGCCGCCCTTCTGCGCGATGTTATAGTCGCCAGTGGTCAGGGTATCGTCCTCGTAATACCAGACCCGTGCGCCCTTGCGGAGGATGAAGCGGTAGTAAATTACCGTGGTATCCGCCCCGACATCCAGCGTCGTCTCCCACAGATGATAGCCGTCTGGCGTAACGGTCACATTCGCCAGCGGGATGACATTTTGAGTCTGACTAAACGTGCTGTAAACCCGCACATTCACGCCGTCCGCCTCACCTTCCAGCGTCCGCAGTCGCAACGTGACTGTCGTCCCAAACGGCACTGCCCCGCCGGGGGTGCGGTACAAATCATTGCGACTATCATGCAGCGCGCCCGACGCGGCGGCGTCTTGCGCGATTATGGTTAATGACAGCAGCATCATCAACATTCCGACAATTAAAATCCTTGCCCAAGTCCTAAGTTTCATCGCGACCTCGTGGAAAGCTAAAAGCCAACATTAACCTCATTCCAAGCCTCATCTCCCCATAGAGATGGAATTGAGGAGTGAGGTTTAGATGCTGCTGACTTTAACACGCTCGCAAAACCCGCGCAGAATTTCTGTGTAATCTATCTAAAACGACGGGTTAGCGTCCCAACCATCCCGGCAAGTCAATCCGTGTCACGCTGTCCAATAATTGGCTGAGTTCGCTGACTTTGGTCGTGCTGGCATGTCCCTCACAGCGCCACAACACCACGCCCGACGTATCGACCAAGAACAAATACAAATCGTCTTCGTGCGGGATGTCCAAAAATTGGCAGAAATGCTCTTTGTCTACGTAGAGTGTGACCACGGTCTCCAACGAGAGTTGGTCTTCCAGCACAAAACTGGTTCGGAGATTGCCATCTTGCTCGGCTTGGTCTTCTGGCGACATACTTTGCAGCGTCGGGACTTCATAAAAGCGCACCCGTTCATACTTCTGACGGATGAGTTTGAGATACTTGAGCCAAGATTGCACCGCGAATTGGTGCGTCGGGTTAAACAAGACCAGCAAAATATTAAATTCGCCGTCCAGTGAAGATGGGATGATCAAGGATCGCCCATCCAAGTTATGACCTCGTGCAGTCGGGAAGTACACGCCTAAAAATCTCCCACGGTTTTTCACATAAGCATAAGTATAAAAAAAGGCCGGGGCTTGTAACAGCCTCGGCCTGAAAATTCAGGACATTTCGCCCAAATTACGGGTTGAGCGTGTGTTCGGCAAGGGTTTGCAAGCCGCGCAACTTTTCGCTCAAATCGGCGCGCCCTTGCTCATTGAGCGCCTCAGCCGCCGTCCGCAACACTTCGACCAAGCCGGGGCCAAAATGCTGTAACCCCTCTGACAACAAGGCCGGGGCGGTGGCTTCATCGGACGACAGCAGTTGGTTGATGAACTGCACTTCGGCGGGCATCGTCTGTTGAATCATCGCCACAACGCGCTCGTAAACGTGCTTGAGACGACCCGCCGACGCATTATCGCCCCGACGTTCTGCCTCTTGGACATTGGCAGACAATACCGCCATGAACGTCTCATCAATCAGGCCAGCGTTGGCTTGTAAGGCTTCGTCAAGGTTCTGCGAGTTCATCAAGGCTTGCAAGAACTGCACCGCCGAGCCGACGCGCATTTGCGATTGTTCGTCAATCATCTGGGTCAGTTCAACCAAGCGCGCCCGCAATCCGTCCAGCGCAGGCACATCTTCGGGGATGGCTGTGACGATACGCCCGTCCAAGAGCGCGTAAAATTCTTCGTCAAAGACCGGGCGCACCAAACCGACCAACGCTTGCAGGCGCATATCATCCTCAGCGTATTGGACGGCCAAATTTAAGAAGTCCTCGCGGGTCGCGCCCTCACCCAATGTTTCGAGTTCATCGGCGACCACTTCGACCATCGCTTGCTGTGCCTCGCGCTGGGCTTGAACTTCCTTGCCAAAACTCGAACGATCTAAAACGACTTGTTGAGTCGCCATCACCGCTTGCGCCATATCCGAACGACCACTTTGCGCTAGACGCTGCGCCATCGACGTGAAGGTCTGGACAAAACGTGCGTCAATCGTCGAATCATGCGTCATGATGAGCGCGTCAAGTTCATCATCAGCGGCTTCGACGAACTGCTGCACCAAAACCGTCCGCGCCTTCGCCTCAGCGATCATCTCCGGTGTGATGCCGTCGGCCTGCAAGACCATCTCGATCAGGCCTTGCATGGTCAGTGTCCGCTTAGGGTTGAACATATAGCCCTTGAAATTTTCTTTGGGCAGCAACTTCATCAAATCGCCGATGATGCGCTCGATTTGATCTTTGCCAACGTTGAGTTCCATCGGCACAAATGCGATCAACATCTCTTTGCTGCCATCGTGATACAACATCGGCACGGCCACGGTATTGACCGTCCCACACGCCGGACACTGCGCCCGGTTCAATTGCTGATTAATCATCTGCGCCTTCAAAGCCGGCTCTTGCTGGGCGTCCAAAAAGGACACAATACGCGCTTGGATCGGCTGCCCACAGTTAGAGCAGCGAATGGTCGAGGTCGATTGCATTGGGATAGGACTCCTGACTTCAGTTCAACAAAGGGTCGTTAAAGGTCTCTGGGCAACCGGATATGGAACGT
>Ga0105044_10014396_pt1 | contig 10698 bp, 8 predicted proteins | sample MAT01_FD_78092 | JGI IMG/M metagenome (GOLD analysis project Ga0105044, IMG submission 78092) | Freshwater microbial communities from Lake Fryxell liftoff mats and glacier meltwater in Antarctica - MAT-01 | ecosystem: Environmental > Aquatic > Freshwater > Ice > Liftoff microbial mat | place... | reverse complement strand
GCTGACGAAGCCGGTGATGTCCGAGTCGAGCACTTCGCTGTCGCCGTTGAAGTCACCGATGAAGGTGAAATCGGCTTCGGTGCGTGCGGGGAACAACGCGATCAGCGACGCGAAATCGCCCGTAAGGGCGCTGACGAACCCGGAGATGTCGCTGTCCAGCACTTCACCATCGAAGTTGAAATCGCCCTTGAGGAAGGCGGGGGTGACGGCGGTGAGGGTGACGTTGTCGAAAGTAAACCGACGTCCAACGGGGCCGTCGAGAGTGAAGAAAAACACCGTGGCGAGGTCGAAGTTGTTGGCGGGGCTTGCGGTGTCAAGGGCAGCGCGAGCGGCCGGTGTGGCGACCGGAAGTGTGAAGGAAACCGAGCGGACTAGTCCGTCCGAGATGAGTGTGAACGGCGTTGTGAAGAGGCCACCGACGATTGTGCGGTTGCCTGACCCATCTCCGGCGCCGTCGAAGAATCGAAGGCCGAACTCAGTGATGCTGCCAGGGGTGGTTAATTGGGCGGCGAGGGCTCCGTCGTTGATCGGGGTGACTCCGTCTCCCTCGGTTTGGGTGAAGTTGAAGGTGTAATCGAAGGTGATGACCGCGAGGCCAGTGGCGTCGAATCGGCGAACTTCGCGGACGGCGTCAACCGACTCGCTCGCATTGATCTGCAGCTCGGTGATGCTATTCCCGGTAGCACCTCCGCCGAAGGGACGCCGGTTCTCAATAACTTCGCCGCGGAGGTCGTCACCGGCTCCGATGCCGGGGGCAATACCGCGGGCGACGCCTTCGCCACCGGCGTTGAAAATGAGGCCTCCGGTTTGATCGGGACCCGGGCCCGTCCAAGCACCGAAGGAGCGGAAGAGATTAAACGAGACGTCGAAGCTGTTGTCGATGATGTTCTGCGCCGAGCCGACTGTCGGTAGGGCTGTCAGCGCTGCCAGCATTACGACGGATGCGACCGGTAGGCGGGATGCGAATCGGGACATGTTCTTTCCTCCTCGAAGTGATGTGTCGGCCGGGTTCTGACCTCACGCTGGTCGGACCGATAACAAACCAGCCACCCCCGCAAACGTTAAGCGGGGCGTCAGAGCCAGTAGATTATCACACAATAATGCAATCGATACCTCTATTCAGCGCATAAGTGTTGCCCGATTGCGTCAACTGCGTGCCGATCGCGTCGAATTTCAATAAGGCCGACGGTAAAATTTGTAAATCTCCCGTTCCCCCCCCCCCGCCGCCTCTCCCATCGCCCAATTCATTCGCAGAGACGAAAAGGTTCCCCCCGGATCCCCCATGCGGTCGATCGCCTCGGGCTGGAGTGGACGCCTCCTAGACGCGCGTCGCCGGCCGACCCTCAGAAGCCGGCGCGCGGCAAAGGTCGCGGCGGATATGCTCGGGAGATGGACAAATCGGGACCGAATCGGAAATCGGAGTGTCCGGTGTGCGGAAACTCCTCACGGGCCTACGCAGCCAAGCAGCGGCAGGGGCGGACATGGACAATCTGGCGGTGCGACAACCGGGCGTGTCGGCACGGGTTTGTCTGGCCACGACCAGGGCTTACAGAACTCACGGACGTCAACCAAGCCGAGTCGGTCGCCTCCGACCTAGGTCTTCCTACGCCCACGAGCGCGATGTCGCGGCGGGACGTTCGAATCACGGTGGAACTGGTGACGCGGGTACGCGGGAAGGCGAAGGGCGGAAGGATGCTGGACGTCGGCGCGGGGGACGGGTCGTTTTCGGCGGGGCTCTCCACGGCGGGGTATCGGGCGCACATGATTGACCTCGATCAGCGGTGCGGGCGGGCGGTGGAGACGGTTCCGGGGGCGAGCTTTGCGCTGGAGACATTCGAGGGACTGTCAGACCGGGGGCCGTACGAACTGATTCTGATGTCGCAGGTGTTGGAGCACGCGCTGGACCCCGCCGACTGGCTGGGCAGGGCGCGGGGGCTGCTCGCACCGGGGGGGATGGTGGTGGTGCTGCTGCCGAACTTCGGGGGGATTTACCGGCTACTAGGGTCGCGTGATCCGTACTTGATCCCGCCTGTCCATGTGAACTTCTTCACGCCGGGCAGTTTGGAAAGGGCGATGGTCTCAGCCGGGCTGGTGGTGCGGTCGATGGACTCGGATTCGTGGATCGGTGGCGGTGGGGGAATGGCCAAGCGCGTGGCGGCGGGGCTGGTGAGCGTGGTCCGCGGCGTGGTCGACCCGCGGGCGATGGGGATCATTTTGCGGGGAGTGGGGGGCGTGGGGGGCGTCACTTGAGGATGAAGATCTCGATGTGGCCGGGGCCGTGGACGCCGGTGACGAGGTTCATCTCGATGTCGGCGGTCTTGGAGGGGCCGGTGATGAGGATCAGGCCGGAGGGGTCGTTTTCGGCTGGGAGTTTCTGGAAGAGGTCGACGAGGTCTGGGAGGAAGTTTTTGGGTTCGAGGAGGATGAAGTGGTAGTTGGGGACGAGGGAGAGGGCGCGGCCGTGGGAGGCGGTGGGTCGGATGACGACCGAGCCGGTTTCGGCGACGGCTGCGTGGGCGTCGGTGATTCCGGCGTCGACGTCGTAGGTGGGGTTGAGTGCGGCGGGGCCCCAGGGGAGGAGGGAGACGCCGGCTGCGGCGAGGGCGGGGAGGATCTCAAGCTGGTCGATGAGCTTGGACACGGGGTACGCAGCCGAGGCGATTCCAAGCTCCTTCAACCGCGCGGTTAGCATCGGGGCGGCGTCCTCCGGGGAGACGAAGGTGACCCGCATTTTGTTCTCCCGGGCGCGGGCGGCGAACAGCTCCGGCAAGCCGAAATCCGAGTGCACGAGGCGGATGAGTGGCTCGTCCAGTTCGGGCGGCGCGGGGATCTCGGTGGGGGTTGCCGACCGGCCGAGGGCTTGGCGGACGGATTTGAGGACGGGATGGTTCTTGAAGGTGGCCATGGGCGTCATCCGCGGCGCTGGGCCCACTGGGAGCGGAAGCTCCGGGCAGCGGGCTTGGGGATCGGGCGGACGTCTGTCCAGCCGCTGCCGGGCCAGGGAAGCTTGTCGACAAACTCGGACTTGCCCGCGCGGCGACGCAGCTCGATCTTTTGCGCCATCGCCACGAGGTTGTACAGAGTCGTCGAGCCCTGCGTCCACGCCCAGGCCCGGTAGATCAGCCTCTCGACGGGGTGCGACAGCTCGCGCGAGGTGATGTCTCGCCGGAGGTTGATCAGGTGCCGGGGGATGTTGATCTTGACGGGGCACGCCTCGTAACAGGCGCCGCAGAGGGAGGAGGCGTTGGGGAGGTCCTTGAATTCGGCGAGGCCCTGGAAGAGCGGAGTGAGCAGCGCGCCGATCGGGCCGGGGTAAACGCTGCCGTAGGCGTGGCCGCCGATGCTGCGGTAGATCGGGCAGGCGTTGAGGCAGGCGCCGCAGCGGATGCAGGCGAGGGTTTCGCGGTAGTCGCCGGCGAGGATCTCGGAGCGGCCGTTGTCGAGGAGGACGACGTGGAACTCGGAGGGGCCGTCGGCTTCCCCCTCGGCGCGGACGCCGCCGAAGATCGAGGTGGAGACCGTCATCGGCTGGCCGGTGGCTGAGTTGGTGAGTGGCACGGCGACCACCGAGAGGTCCGCTAGGCGGGGCACGAGCTTCTCGATACCGACAAGGGATACGAGCAGCCGCGGCGTGGTGGTGGACTGCCGCGCGTTGCCCTCGTTTTCGACAACGCAGATCTGCCCGGTTTCGGCGACGAGAAAGTTGCCCCCGGTCATTCCGAAGTCGGCGTTTCGGAACTTCTCGCGGAGGTAAACGCGGGCTTGTTGGGTGAGGTGGATCGGATCGTCGTTGTAGGGGGTTTTGAAGTAGTCGGAGAAGAGCCGGGCGATGGCCTCCTTGTTCATGTGGATGACGGGGGTGACGATGTGCGAGGGCTTGTCGTGGTTGATCTGGACGATGAACTCGCCGAGGTCGGTTTCTGTGACGTCCATGCCGGAGAGTTCCAGGGCGTGGGCGAGTTCGATCTCCTCGGACGCCATGGACTTGGACTTGATGCAGGACTTGCAGTTGGCGGCGGCGGCGAGCTTGAGAATGATCTTCTTGGCTTCGGCGCCGTCGCGGGCGAAGTGGACCGTGCCGCCGCGCTTGCGGACGTTCTGCTCGAACTGCTCGAGATAAAAATCAAGGTAGTCCAGGGTGTGGCCTTTGATCTTTCCGGCGAGCGTGCGGAGTGCGTCGGAGTCGGGGAGGAGGGCCAAGCTGCGGGTGCGGGCGGCGTCTTGGCGGACGACCGCGTTTTGGACGGCGGCTTTAAGGCGGGTGTCGCCGGCGGCTTCGACGGAGACCGAATGAAAGTCGAACTTGGACTTGCTGGCGGCGTGGAGGTGGGGGTCCCGTTTCTTGGGGCCTTCGGGCGGGAGGGTGGTGAGGGGGAGGGCCATGGGTGCGACCGAGTATATGATCGGAAGTGGGCGTAATCTCGGGCCAGATCTGGTGAAAACCGCCGGAGCTGCCCGACTCAGCGGGAGGCTCATGCCGGTCGGCCGGTTGCGCGCTCGGCGTCGGTGGACTCGATCTCGGCTTGCTCCTTCTCCGACGGGGCGTGGTACTTGCCGGTGAGAACCAATACGCCGGCGAGGGTGTTCCACACGATCTGAACGAGGCGAATCGACATCGTCAGCGCGAAGGCTTGACCTACGGTCGCGCCTTGGGGCCGGGTGAGTAGGATCGCAAAAAACTCCATCACACCCGCGCCCTGTGGCGAGATAGGCATGGCCCCAGCCAGCACGACCGTCGGCACGACCACCCAGTAGTAAGTCCAGTGCAACGGCAGGGAGAATGCCCACCCCGCGAACATCGCCGAAACCACAATCGTCGCATGGACCGGGAAGGACATCAGCAGCGTGCCCGCCAACAACATCGGCCGTCGCTTGTACAACGACATCCCCTCCCACGCCTTGTTGACGCGGTCCTGCATCGGCAACTTGCCCATCAGCCACTCGACGCCCAACGCGACGCGCAGCGGACGGAAACCAATGACAACCAAACCCGCGGCAAGGCACGCCAGGATCACACCGGCCGCGATGGCAACCTGCCGGCACTGCGGTATCTGCCACTGCAGCGCCGCGCACACCCCGCCCATGATGATCAGCGCCACCAGCCCGACCGCCCGATCGATCACCACCGTGAGTACGGCGCGCGTGCGGTGCTCCCGTGCGTTCTTCGCGGCGTAGTAGGCCTTGAGCACGTCGCCCCCCGTCTGCCCGGGCATGAATGTGTTGTAAAACGCCCCCACAAGGTTGATCTGCAGCGCCAGCGAAAAACGTATCGGCACCTCCAGCCCACGAAGCAGCAGCCACCACCGGTACGACGTGATGAGGTACACCAGCGGAAGCACCCCGACAGCCAAGAGCAAGTACGTGGTATCGGCTTCCTTGAACATCCGGTTCAAGCCGATCTCTCGCGCGGGAAACGGCACGAAATCCGGGTACCCCCCCGCCACTTCCGCCGGCGTGATCCACCGGCCCCGTCCCGACTTGGTGTCCGACGCGAGAATCCGCGCGGGGGCCACGGCGCCGGGCGGCACGTCTAGGGCGAGAACGTATACGCTGGTCTGGTCGGCCGCGCGGACCACACGCGTCCGGTCAGGACGCGTGAGCACGTCCGACCTGTCGATCGTCCGGCCCGTCCCGTCGGGAACATTGACCGCAAGTGGCCAGGTGTCTTCCGGCGGCGTTCCGACAACGGTGGCGGTTTCCGGGCGGGCCGTCCCGGGGTTGAACAGCAGCACGTGGTCGTTCAGGTTCAGGTTCCACACCACATACGAAATGCCAAGAATGGCGATGGTGGCTTTGAGAAACCGAAAGACCCAAGTTTTGGTAGACGATCTGGCCACGTGGGTCGAAACTTCCGGGAGAGGTTGGGCGAACGCGTGAGACGCCGGCCAGCGAGTTTACTCCCTCGGCGGGGAAGGTGGGAGGGGGGCGTCGGACGGGGAGACCGGCGGGGTTTCCAACACGAGAGTCGCCGACGCGCTGTCCCCCACCGACTGCCTCAGCGGAGAAATCAAAATCGAAACCAGTGGCAGCAGCAGCAACAGATCAACGGCTTTGAAACAGTTGCGGAGCAGAATCCGCGACGGGTGCGCCGTCTTACCGGTCAGGTCCGTCACCCGCAAGCCGAACACCGCCTTCCCCAGCGTCTTGCCCGCGATCAACTCCGAAAGACACGTATGCGTCACCACCACCGCAATCGCCACCAACTCGGTGAACACCACCTTCGGCGTCAGCACAAACTCCGATGCCATTGTCGTGTTCGTCGAAACCAGATACGCCGTCACCAACACCAGCGGCGAGCAGTCAATCAGCCCCGCAAGCAGCCTCTTCGTCCGCGACGCCAGCGGAAGTCTAAACGCCCCCTCCAGCACCGCAACCGGCGTCTCAGACCGCCGCCTCCATGACAACAGCACCGCCAAAAACAAACCCCCGAACGCGAACGCGCCCACCGCCACTGAAAGCCGATCCTCGTTCGACGGCCCCAGCGGAAGCACGACCCGCCCCGGCTCGCCCAACTGCTCGCCCGTCGCGTCAAAGACGCGCTCGAAGATTTCCGGTTCAGTCGAGGAAGAGGGGGGCCTCACGCCCCCGGATTTGGGAGAATAAAAGAGTCGCACGCGACCGCCCGAGACGGCGGCTTCGCCGCCGTCGGCCCCGAGGGAGAAACTCGGCGGAGTTCGTCGCGCACGCTCAGCCGATGGCGAGTCGTCAAGTCTTTCGTCAAGGTACACATCGCCGCCGCTCGACAGTCCCGGGTTCACCCACAGCGCCACGGAATTGCCCAGCGGAAACAGACGCAGCGACTCTGCCGGCTTACGGGGCGTGAACGGGGGCCTCGACGCCCACGTCACCGGGGCGGTCGCCGGGGAGGTCGCCGGGGAGGTCGTTCGTGTCGAGGGTAGGGTGGTCGAGAGGCTGGGCGGCAGCGTCGACGACACCGCCACCATCACCTCGCCCCCGTCCGCCACCATCGCCACCGTCGCCACGTCGTTCATCACCGCAAGCTCGACCGTCCCCGTCGTCACCGGCCCGAGATTTGGCGGCGCGGGCAACTCGCCCAGCTCACGCCACGCCCCGGCTTCCAGTCGCACCAAACGGAACACCCCGGGTTGCGCAACCAACCCAAACAGCGCGTCCCCCTGCGCCGCCAGTCGCAGCAAAGTCCCGTCCCGCACCGGAACACCCGAAGACGAACCGCCGACGTATGCCGACCGCCACGTGCCGTCGGCCTGAAGCAGCACCAACTGGTTTCTCCAGACCGCCAGGTCCGACGTGAACCCGGCAAACACCCCGAGCCACGTCCATTTCGAATCGCCCGTACCGCGGGCGAACACCGCGCTGGACTCAAGACGCTTGCCCGCATCCTTCGGGTCCTCAGTGGAGCTCATCAGAACAAAAAACAGCTCGTCGGCGTCCCCGATCACTTTCACCCGAAATTCCGGGCCGGAGGAGCCCGCGCGCGGCTCGCCGGACGACGACACGCCGGTCGAGTTCTGACCTCTTGCCGGCGCGTTCACCAGCAAAACAAGCGCTACAAACAGACAAACGATGCGGGAAAAAATGGAGATCGGCATTAAGGTCAACTTGGGGAGAGGTTCGGTTCCGGGGCCGGCCATTGTTAGACCCCCCCGCCGCGAAAGCAAAACGCAACCCGATCCCGCCAAACTCCACACTATCCCGCATACCCGCGCAACAACCCCGCCGACCGCTCGTACTGCTCCACCACATCATCCCCCCAGCAAAACTCCACCCCCACGTGCCCCTCATACCCCGCCCCCAGCACCGCCGGAAGAATCTTCCCATAGTCGATCCGCTGCTCATCCGACAACGCCGACGGAGCGTCCCTCCCCGGGCTGCCCGCCACATGCAAATGCCCGATCGCCGCAAGATTCTCCAGAATCAGTGGCAAGGGGTCCTCCCCCATCCGATGCGAGTGATAAATGTCCAATAGCACCTTCACATGCGTCGACCCCACATCCCGCACCGTTGCAAACGCATACCCAGCCGAGTCGCACTGATAGTTCGCATGTTCGTGCGAGTTCAGCAGCTCCAGCAGCAACGTCACCCCCTTTATCTCCGCCACCGGCGCCACCAATCGCAACGCCGCCACCAACTGTCGCCGACCCTGCTCGTCCCCTCGCTCCCCCCTCGCACCCCCAATCACGCGCCGGTTCCCCGAAAACACAATCACCTGCGGAATTCCATTCGCCTCAGCCAGCTCAATTTTCTCGAGCAACTGCGGAATCACCACCTCACAGTGCTCCGCGTCGTTCATCCCCTCCGTCATCCCCGGCCCGGCGATGTTTAACAATCCCAGCCCAACCGACCGCGCCGCCGCCCAATCGCCCTCCTCCGCCATCTCCACCGCCGCATACCCCGCAGCCGCCAGTCGCGCAAACACCCCCTCCGCCTCCACACCCTTGCGCGACAAACACCACCACGCCGCCGACAACCTCAGCTCCGACATCGCCCGACCCTCCCATGAAACAATCTTACTTCACCACGCCCGCGATCTCGTCAATCACGAACACCCCATGCCCCAGCACACCCTTGCCGCTCCCCGCGTAAAGCGCCACCTCGATCACGTCCGCCGGCTTGAACACGGGCGACCCCGGCGCGTCCGCCAACTTGGTGTTGGGCGCGAGATCTGCAAACGGAATCGTCACCTCCCTCGGCGCGTCGTCGCCGGGGGCAAATTCCAGCGTCTTGCCCCATAGGTCGTGGATGTTCTTCCCCTCGGCGTCGGCGATGTTCATCTCCAACGTCAGGTGGTGCCCCGCCTTCCCCGGCGTGAACATGAATCGCACCGCGTCACACCCAGACAGATCCCACTTCACATGCGCCCGGCAAATCGCCGCGTAATGCTTCCCAGCCAGGTTCGACGTGTTAAACGCAAACCGCATGCTCCTCCCCTGCCCCACCAGCGGTTCGGCAAGCGTCTGCGCCACCGGCGCCCCGTGTGGCGAGTACCACGCCAGCGCAAGCTCGACGTTGGACGGATAAGTATCGAACCCCTCGATCGGCACCGGAGCCGTGTGTTTGGTTGCCATTGTCCACCCATGATACCGCAAACGCGCCCAGCCCGCTGACACAATCGCACGCGCCCTTATTGCCCTATTTACCCCCGACCTCGCCCAGTCGCACCACATTCGCCACCGGCGGCGGGCTTGGAAACCTGAATGACACGTCCCCCGGCAAGTTGTTCCGCGACGCCTGCATGTTGCGAAGTGTCAGTCGAATCGTCGCCTTCGACTGCGGAAAGCTCATCACAATGTCCGTCGGCACGAGCGCAGGGTTCTTCGCCGACAGCGCGGCGTGCCTGCCCAACTCAGACCTCACCGCCACACGCCCGTCCAGCGAAAACAGCAGCACCCGTACGACCTTCAAACTCGCCCGGTCCACATGCACCTCGCGCCGAGTAACGAGGCTAAGTCCGTCCGGCGCCGACTGGATGAACGTCAGCACATACGCGTCAGCCGCCGAGTCGTACCGCAGCACCGGCGTGGGATACTGCGTCAGGTCCGTGCCCCAATCGGCGATCCCCAGCACGTCGGCGACAAGGTCCGGCCGAGCGGGGATTGTCGCCTCGCCCGGCTTCGTTGCCGCAACCTCCGCACCCTGCGGCAACCAGTACATCGTGTCGATGTCCGCCAGCAACGTCAGCCAAGCCCGCTCCCGGTTCGCCCCCAAATCAAACACCTGCCCCATGACGTCCTTCGACCCCTGCAGTCGAACCTCCACCGGCGTCCCCGCCGCCGACCCAGCCGGCGGCTTACGCAACAGCAGCACCCCATCCCCATCAAACGACCTCGGCTTGTCGTTGCGGTCCAACACCGTCACCGCAAAGTCATGCCTCGCCCACAACGTCCTCAGCGGTGCCGCATTCTCCGCCAACCTCGCCACCAGAACAGACGTGGACATCAGCGCCCCATCATACACCGCCACCACCGGCGGCGGCGGCTTGGGCCTGCACGCCAGCGCCGGAATCAACACCAACAATAAGAAAACGCGTCGCATTCCCACACACTAAACCCACCCCAGTGAATTCCCAAACAAGGTCTCCGGCACTTTCCGAACGCATCTCCCTCACCAACCACAGCGTGAAGGTCTGCTCTCCTCGATATGTGTTGCATTACCCTCCCAATTCCAGGTTGCTTTCACGCTCGATCTTCCATTGCTCGACGAGATCAAACATCCCCGTCGCGAATCGCCCGCAGGTCCCGCGCACCACGGCCCAGTCATGCCACTTGGCGTCAACTCGCTTGTACTCCGACAGGTTCGTCTGCTCCAAGTTATAGGGGAGCGGATTAACGAGCTGCACTTGGAGTTGTTGCAATGCCGACTCACCGCTGGGCTGAGGATACAGCTCATCGAAACGCTCAAAAGCACTTGCGGTCGCGGGGGTACCTAAGCGCTCGGCAAGGGCGGCAAAATTGAGGTAATCACGGGTCGCATTCCGCTTGAGAATCAAGGCGGCTTTGATCCGCAGCATCTCCGCCGAGGTGGGAAGGGTGATTTTGAGGCCCGCGTGCTCGATTTGCTGTGTTTCCATAGACTCGCGGCGAATCAGTTGCCTGGTGCCCGTCTCAATCCCGTCGAGGCTACCGAGGATCAGCACCGGACGGTTCACCCTCGCCGTCTCCCACCCAGCGACCGACTCCAACTCCCCCAGCACTTGGTCGAACCGCGACTTGAGGTCGG
>Ga0105044_10014394_pt1 | contig 10700 bp, 6 predicted proteins | sample MAT01_FD_78092 | JGI IMG/M metagenome (GOLD analysis project Ga0105044, IMG submission 78092) | Freshwater microbial communities from Lake Fryxell liftoff mats and glacier meltwater in Antarctica - MAT-01 | ecosystem: Environmental > Aquatic > Freshwater > Ice > Liftoff microbial mat | place... | reverse complement strand
GTCCTTCGCCCAGGCGCCGCAGGCGTTCCCGCCGCCAGCCGTGCCAATCGAGCTGCGCGCCAGCCGGGCCGACGTGTCTCCCGTCATCGACGGCCGTGTGGACGACCCGGTGTGGGCCCGCGCGGCGGTCGCCAGCGCCTTCGTGCAGGCGGAACCCCAGCAGGGCGAGCTGGCGAGTGAGCCGACCGAGGTGCGGGTGGTCTTCGACGATCGTTATCTGTACATCGGGGTGGTCTGCACGGATGCCGACGGCGCCGGCGACCTGCGCGTGCGCGACCTGCGCCGCGACTTCGACGAGACGACCGACGACTTCTTTGGTGTGGCGATTGACGGCGTGCAGGACGGCCGCAGCGCCATGGTGTTCCGCGTCAACCCGCGCGGCGCCCTGCGCGACCAGCAGACGGTGGATGGCGGCCTCGCCGATGTCGACTTCGACGCCGTCTGGGTCGCCCGCACCCAGCGCACCGAGCGCGGCTGGACGGCGGAGCTCGCCATTCCGTGGAGCACGCTGCGCTACCGCGCCGACGGCGACACGTGGAACGTGAACTTCCAGCGCCTGCACCGGCGGAAGAACGAAAGCTCGGGGTGGTCGCCGTGGCCGCGCGTGATGCAGCCCTTCCGCATGGACTATGCCGGCAGACTCACCGGGCTCGAACCGCCACCGCCGAGCCGCAACCTGCGCCTGCAGCCGTATGTGCTCGGCGACGTCTCGCGGGCGGACGTGGCCAACGGACGACGCGAGGACGAACGCGCCGACCTCGGCACCGACCTCAAGTGGGCGATGACCACCAACAGTGTGCTCGACCTGACCATCAATCCCGACTTCGGCCAGACCGACGTCGACCGCCAGGTGGTGAACCTGACGCGCTTCAGCGTGTTCTTTCCGGAGCGCCGGCAGTTCTTCCTCGAGAATCGGGGTGTCTTCTTCACCGGCAACGGCGGCCGCTTCGAGCCGTTCTTCTCGCGCCGGATCGGCCTCGATTCGGCCGGAGAACCGCTGCCAATCCGCGCCGGCGCGCGACTGACCATGCGCTCGGCCGGCCACGCGTTTGGCGCGCTGGCCGCCTCGCAGGGCGGCAACGGCACCGAAAGTGAGTTCGGCGTGGTGCGCTACGTGAAGAACTTCGCCGGACAGAACCGCCTGGGCGGCATCGTCGCGGCCCGCCACGACCGGGGCGGCGAGTCGAACGTCGTGGCTGGCGTGGATGGCTTCTGGCGCATGTCGTCAACGGCGTTCGTGCGCGGCACCGTGACGCAGTCGGCCACGAGCGGGAGTGGCGGCGAGGGTGTGGGCGGGTACGTCTGGATCGCCAACGACACCAACCGCGGCTACTTCGGCTACATCAGCGAACTGGTCACTCGCGGCTACGATGCCAGGAGCGGATTCGTCGTGCGCAATGACTACATCCGCATCAGTCCCGCCGTCATCCTCGACTGGCGGCCCCGCTGGCGACCGAAGATGGTGCGCCGCATCCAGCCGGGGTTCACGCTCGAGCACTTCATCGATCCGAAGGGCGGCGCCGTCCAGGAAGGGGTTCTGTCGCTGCGGCCGTTCACGCTGCAGTTCGAGAACGGCGGCACGCTGCAGTACGCGGCGCTACCCAACTGGCAGCGGCTGCGCACGGCGTTCCGGCCGGTGCCTGGTGTGAACGTCGCCCCAGGTGCCTACGACTACCTGCGCCATGCGCTCACTGCACAGACCGACCCGTCCGCCCGGGTGGCCGTGCGCGTCGAAGGGCAGGTGGGCGGCTACTTCGACGGCGGGCTGGCGACCTGGCGGGGCGTGCTGCAGGCCACGCCGGATCCGCGCGTGGCGGTCAGCGCCGACTACACTGTCAACCGCCTGCAACGAGTGGGCGGATTGCGCACCACGCTGACCACGCACCTGCTCGGACTCGAGACGCGCTTCGCCACGACCCCTCGGCTGCAGCTCATCAGCTTCGTGCAGTGGAACACCGCGGTGCGGCAGCTCACTGCCAACGCCCGGCTGGCCTGGGAATACCGGCCGCTCTCGTTCTTCACGGTCGTCTACAACGACCGCTCGCCGGTCGACGGCCGCGGCGTCGTCACACCGGCGCCGTTCGCCTCGCGACAACTGCTCGCCAAGGTGACCTGGCTGCTGCAGCTCTAGCTCTAGCCTCAGACAGCAGTTGCGTTGGCGTGGTGTCCGGTCGTCGGCTCCGATGAGTCGCGTCGGTCACTCGCGCCTCTCGGCGACGCGTCCTGCCGTCCAGAGCATTTCTGGGGCCCCCCATCCCCTGCCCTGCGTGTCGCCCGCACGCTCGGCGCGAGTGTCGTGCCGGGTTGGCGCGCCAGCGCGTCTAGGCTAGGAACACGCGAGCGAACACCCAGTAGACGCTCCTCCGGCGCGGCAGCCACCGACCACCCACCGTACGAAACCGCCCGTTCATTGCAGCCCGCTTCGTGCCTCGAATCGGGCGGGCCTAGCATGCGTGTCATGCGTCGTCCTCTTCTCACCACCCTCTGCCTGGCCGCGCTGGCCATGCTCGCCGGCGCCGCGCCCGCCCTGGCCCAGACCGCGCGTGTATCCGGCCACGTCACCGATCCCTCAGGCGCGGCGGTCGCTGCGGCCGGTGTCACGGTGACAAACACCGCCACCAACACCTCGCAGACCACCGTCACGTCTTCCGAGGGTGTCTACGTCGTGCCGGCAGTCACACCCGGAACCTACCGGATCGAAGTGGGCAAGACCGGGTTCCGCACGACCGTCCGCGACGGCATCCGGGCAAGCGTCGCCACCACCGTGACGGTAGACGTGGCGCTCGAGGTCGGCGACCTCAGCGATCGCGTCGAGGTGCGGGGCGTCGCGCCGCTCGTCGAACGGCAGTCGGGCGGGGTCGGCACAGTCGTCGACCGGCAGTTCGTCGAGAACCTGCCGCTCAACGGACGGAGCTTCCAGTCACTGCTGGAACTGGTGCCTGGCGTGGTGTTTGTCGAGCCCGACATCTTCAACACTGGTCAGTTCAGCGTGAACGGCCAGCGTGCCAACGCCAACTACGTGATGGTGGACGGCGTGAGCGCGAACGTCGGCACGAGCATGAGCGCCCAGTCGTTCCAGCAGGCGGCAGGCACCGTACCGGCCGGTACCGCCCTGGGCGGCACGCAGGGTCTCGTCTCGGTGGACGCGCTCGAGGAGTTCCGCGTGCTCACCTCGACCTACGCGCCGGAGTTCGGCCGGATGCCGGGCGGCCAGGTGTCGCTCGTCACGCGTTCGGGGCAGAACCGCTTCACTGGCAGTGCCTACGATTTCGTCCGCAACGAAGCCCTCGACGCCAACGACTGGTTCAACAACCAGGCCGGCCGCGACAAGCTGCCGCTGCGCCAGCAGCAGTTCGGCGGCACCCTCGGCGGACCGGTCCTGATTCCAGGTCTTGTAAACCTGCGCAATCGCGCGTTCTTCTTTGCGTCGTACGAAGGCCTGCGTCTCAGGCAGCCGCAGCCCGACATCCGCAACGTCGTGGTGCCCTCGGTCTCGGCCCGGCAGCGGGCCACGGGCAACATCCAGACGCTGTTTGACGCGTTCCCCCAGCCGAACGCCCCGGCGCTGCCCGGTGACCCGACGGACACGGAACGCTACCTCTACCGCATCAGCTACCCCTCCTGGTTCGACGCCACCGGCCTTCGGGTCGACGTGCCGGCCGGTCGAGCGCAGTTCTTCTCGCGCTTCTCGACGACGCCGTCCGGCTACCGCGAGTACGTCTTCGCGAACCAGCAGAACGAGTTCTCGAAGGACTTCCTGTCGTGGACGGGCGGCGTGACCTGGACACTCTCGCCGCGACTCGTGAGCGACACGCGCGTGAACTGGAGCCGCGAAGCCGGCCGCTTCGCCTTCGGCGGCCGCGGCGTGGACGGCGCAGTGCTGCCACCCGACGGGCTCGTGTTCCCCACGGGCGTCACGCGCGAGACCGTGTCGGTGTCGTTGCAGGTCAACCCGTCGGCCTTCAATCCGACGTCACTCACCCAGGGCAAGGCGCTCGGCAACAACCAGCAGCAGGCGAACCTGGTGAGCACCCTCACCTATCTGGCCGGCCGGCATGAGGTGAAGGGCGGCGTCGACTGGCGCCGCCTGACGCCGCTCACCGACTTCCGTGAGCGCAGCATCTCGTACAACTTCGGCAGCGTCACGCAGGCCCTGCAGACCGGGCTGGCAACAGTCAACGTGCAGGCGCTCGCACCGACCAGCTCTTTCGCCATCGACAACCTGTCACTCTTCCTGCAGGACACATGGCGTGTCTCGCGCCGCCTCACGCTGACCTTCGGCGCCCGCTACGAGCTGAACCCGCCGCCCTCGGGCGATCGACTGCCGTACACCTTCACGGACGTCGACAACCTGCTCACGGCCGACATGGCGCCGGCCGGCACGCGCCTGTGGAACACCGACCGCACCAATCTGGCGCCCCGCGTGGATGCGGCCTACGTGCTCTCGGAGCGCCAGGACCTGGTCGTGCGCGGCGGTATCGGCCTCTTCTACGACGTGGGGAACGGGACGGCGCTCCGCGGCTACGGCAGCTATCCGTTCAACTCCACCAAGAGCGTGACGGGCCAGCCCTTTCCGGCGCCGGCCGACGTGCTGGCCGCCGCGTCGTTCGACACGACCACCCGCCCGATCGCGTCCACGTTCTACGTGACCGACCCCGACCTGCGGCTGCCGAGTACGGTGCAGTGGAACGCGTCGGTCGAACGGCGACTCGGCGTCAACCAGTCGCTCACCGTGTCGTATGTGGGCGCCCGCGGACGCGACCTGCTGCGCACCGAGCAACTGCGCAACCGCCCGGCCCCGACCGAGGTGCCTTTCGGGATTCCCACCGTGACCTTCGTCAACCCGGCGGTCGTCGCGCCGACGACGTCGGTGTTCGTCACACGCAACGCGGGGGAGTCCCGCTACGACGCGCTGCAGGTCCAGTTCCAGCGGCGCATGGCCGGCGGCATTCAGGCCATGGCCGCCTACACGCTCGCCACGTCAACCGACACGATTTCGAACGAAGTCTCGGCGGGGCTGTCGTCGTCGGGCCTGCCGAGTCTCGCAAACACGCTGGACAGCGAACGGGGGCCGTCGGACTTCGACATCCGCCACGTGCTGGCCGGCGGTCTCACCTGGAACCTCCCCTCGCCAGAGCTGGGGCTCGCCCGCCGTCTCCTCGGCGACTGGGGCCTCGACCTGATGGGCCGGTGGCGGTCGGCGACGCCGCTGCACGTCATCACCCAGGCGATCGATCCGATCAACTTCTCTGGCACCAATCGCCGCGTGGATCTCGTCCCTGGCGCGTCGCCATGGATCGACGACGCCAACGCGCCTGGCGGGCGGCGACTGAATTTCGAGGCGTTCCGCGTGCCGGCGTTCGGCACCCAGGGCTCCATGCCGCGCAACTCGCTACGCTGGCGGCCGGCCCATCAGATCGACGTGTCGCTCCGCAAGGCCGTGCCCGTCGGGCCGACTCGTGCGCAGTTGCGAATCGACGTGTTCAACGTGGCCAACGCACCGAACTTTGCCGAACCTGGTGCGTCACTGCCGTCGGCCAACTCGCCGCTCTTCGGGGTGTCGACGCGCATGCTGAACCGCGCGCTCGGACCGGGCGGCACGCAAGGCGGGCTGAACTCGCAGTACCAGATCGGCGGTCCTCGGTCGGTGCAGGTGTCGCTCCGGGTGGCCTTCTGACGCGGCGCGGCGCGCCGCGCGTTGCCAGTGTGCTGGCGGTCCTGACGGTGGTCGTGGCCTTGGGGGTGGCGACGCGCGCCGCCGCTCCGGCGTACGCGCCGGTGTTCCGGACGCAGTGCTTCGCCGTGGAACGGCTGTCGCCTGAGGACCGCGTGCTGGCCGACGAATGGCTGCTCGCCGCGCTCGACCGCGAAACGCTCTACACCATTGCGGGCGGCCTCAAGCCGATCAGCACAGGCACCCGCACGTTCACGTTCAAGGCCGAGGCGCCAGCGCTCGACGAGGTCGATCAGGCCCGGCGCATCGCCGCCGCGCTGTCGTGCGGCGGCCTGACGGCCGTCGTGCACCTGTTCTCGGCCGGCACCGGCCCCGAGCGCTACGCGGAACTCGTCTTCGTGCACCAGCCGTCGCTGGATCGCCGGCTCAGCGAGAAGCGCGCGTTCTTCGCCCCGCTGGGGCTCACACCAGGCACGCCGCCACTGCAGGTGCTGGGTGTCGTCGAGCATCTGCCGCGCCCGGATCGTTTTCGTGGACTCGGGTATCTCTTTGGCTTCCCCGACCACGCCGTGGACTTCTTCGTGCAGGCCTCGGTGCCGGACAAAGCAGACGTGGGACCGGGCAAGGATCGTGACTTCTACTCCGTGCCGGTCTTCCGCGCCGGCACGAACTACTTCGTCTGGGCCGTCCCGCTCGGCCACCGGGAATCTCCGGCCGACCGCGCCATCGCGAATGGCGCGGCGCCGATTCTCGAGGCGTATCGCACGCGTCGCGCGCGCTTCGTTGGCGATGGTCTGCCCGGGGTCGTGGACCTGCTGCGCGACTGGCTGTGTGACGAGTCGGGCATGTGCGGCGCTGATCGGGCCACGGCGCGGCTCACGACCGCGCTCCGCGATCCGTCGGAGCCATTGACCCGCGCGCGGCAGCTGCTGCGAGACGGCCGCGCGGGCGACGCCGCGGCGCTGCTGAAGCCGATCGACGCCGCCGCGCTCGATGCCGAGGGCGCGCGACGCCTGCGACTGATATCGGAGGAGGCCGCCATTCGGACCGGCGACGCGGCGTGGCTGGCGCGGGTCAACGAGCGCCCGGAACGCTACACCTTCGCCAACGGCTACCTGATCATGACGGCCTGGGGTTACCTCAAGGCTGCCGACACGGCGGCCGCCCGCGCGTATCTGGGACGGGTCAAGGCCCCCGAACGGATGGAAGACCGCGAGCGGCGCCGCTGGCACGCGCTGCTCGCACGCATCGCGCAGCTGGAGCGTCGCCCCGCGGAAGAACTCACGCATCTCGACTGGATGATCGAACATCAGGCCAGGTGGGCTACGCCAGCCTGTCAGCAGTGCCACGACGACCAGGCGCGCTACGGCGCCGAGGTCACGAGTTTCCCGCTCACCACCTGGTGGGCCGGCGAACGCTACAGCGAGGCCCTGCGGACGTCCGGACGGGCCGCCCGCGTGGCACGAGACGCCCAACGGCGTCTCGACGCCATGCCGGAGAACGTCGAGGCCCGATTGCGGCTCGCCTACGCACAGCGGGCGCTTGGGGCGTCCGACGAGATGGTGCGCCTGCTGCGAGATCTGCCGTGGGCGGCGTTCAGCGACCGCCCCTACAAGGCGCCGCGGGATCTGCTGCAGTTCCCCTGACCGGCCATACGACGCTGGATGCGTCGATCGGCTACCGCTTCACGCTCGGCGACCTCACCCTGCGCGGCCGCAACCTCACGGACCAGCTGTACACCGACGCGGCCTCGCCGGCCATCAGTCGGGTGGTGCTCGGACCGCCGCGGACGGTGGACTTGACGTTCACCGTTCGCTACTGATGCTCCTCGACCGCGCCCGAACCGTGCCAGCGCACCGGCGACGCCACCCGGGCCGTGGCCCACCGGGAACTTCCCGGCTTCGGCGAACAGATGTGCCAGATCAGCCTACGCGTCGTGCCGACGGCGCTGCTGTCGCGGCAGACCGCGGTCGTCCGCGGGCAGGCCCTCATCGTGAACCTGCCTGGACGGCCGCCATTCGCGAGACGCTCGAAGGTCCGCGCGCAACCGACGGCACGCTGGCCATGCCCGGCATCTTCGCCGCCGTGCCGTACTGCCTCGACCTCATCGGCGGCCCCTACGTCGAGACCCATGCCGCCGTCGTACAGGCGTTTCGACCGCCGGCGGCACGTCGACGCTGAGCCCGCGTGCCGGGGTCGGTGTCATCGCACACCAGCTCGCCGCCGGTCGTGGACTACTGTGATGCGCGACCCGTCTTCCTCACACAAGGACTCCAGCATGATGAACGTCGCCTATCTCTTCGCCACGAACATGGCCAGTACCACCAAACTCGCCACCATGATTCTGCCGCAGCTCGAACGCGGCACTCACGGCGTCGCGGTGGTCGGGATGATGTTCTTCGACGACAACGTCTACTGCCTGCGCGCCGGCGATCCGGTCGGCGAGCGCCTGGCGCGGGTGGCCGCACAGCAGGGCATTCTGCTGATGGTCTGCGATCAGTGTGCCGTGCGACGTGGACTCGCTGACGGCACGTTCGACGAGTGCGGCACGGGCAGTGTCACGGCCAAGGGTTTGGTGGACGGCGTCGTCGCCGGCTGTTTCCCTCAGCTCTACGCCGCCCTGGGCGGGGCCATGCCCGACCAGGTCATTACGCTCTGACGACCGCAGGCGAGATAACACGCCCCGGACTTTGGTGAGTGATCTGGCGGCCTTTTGACCGTGAAGCCTGGCCCCTTGCCTACCGGCCGCGCACAGGCACGCAGCAGTCGCAGTCGGCCGCGTGAGCCGGGGGCCGAACGGCGCGGTCAACAGGCGCCGGCCGTCCCCGCAGGTAGGCCGCCGCGGTTGGCGCCCGACTGATGAGGCGCCGGCAGATCGGACAGGCTTCGAGCTCGTCGGCACGCGCCAGCGGCTTCAGCTCTTCGAACTCGACGTCGCAGTCGTCACAGGCATAGACGTAGATCGGCACGGGCCGGTCACCCGAGCCAGCGGCGCAGCCCACGGCGTTCGCAGGCGCGGAACAGCGGATCGATGACCGCTGCCGTGGTCTCGGCCGGCGTCCCGATGAACACCAGCCGCGTCCGCGGCGCATCACTCCCCCAGGGCGCGCCGAAGGTCACCTGCTCGCGCTTGCCCACCAGCTGCACGAGTGACCGGCGGTCCGGTTGCTCGTAGAACCGGACGAAGCCTTTCATGCGGTAAACGCCCGTCGGCAGTTGCTTCACGGCGTGCTTCACGGCCTCGAACGACAGCGGCGCCTCGGATTCGAACACATAGGTGCCGAACTCTTCGCGATGGGCGTGGGCCGTGGTGGCCGTGCCGTGATCGTCCGCACCGTCACAGGGCCCGTCGTGTGGAGCGTGCGTGTGTGCATGGGAGCGCGGGTGTGCGTCGCCGGCCGCGGCCGGTGCGCTCAGGCGCTCCGGATCGAACCGGCCATCGGCGAACACGAAGGCCAGGGGCACGATGCCGTGATTGGCCTCGACGACGCGCGCCCGCGGGGTCAGATAGGTCATCAGCTCGCGCACGCGTCGCAGGTCGGCGTCGGCTACGAGGTCGACCTTGTTGAGCACGATGATGTCGGCGTGCTGCACCTGCGGCATGAGCAGCCACGGCCGCTGCTTCGACTGCTCGATCCATTGTTCGGCGTCGACGACCGACAGGATGTTCGCCACCGTGAAGTGCGCGCGCCCTTCCGACTCGAGGAACGGCAGGACGATGCCTGCCGGATCGGCCACGCCCGAGGCCTCGACGAGGATGTGTTCCGGACGCGGGTCGCGGGCGAGCAACTGCAGGCAGGCGTCGAGCACCTCTGCCTGCAGCGAACAGCAGATGCACCCGTTCGACAGGGCCACCGTATTCCCTTCGACGCTGGTCACCAGTTCGGCGTCGATGTTGACCGCACCGAAGTCATTGACCAGTACCGCCAGCCGCAGGCCATGGTCGGCCGCCAGCACGTGGTTGAGCACCGACGTCTTGCCGGCGCCAAGGTAGCCGGTCAGCACGGTCACGGGCACGCGCGTGGTCTGGGTCATGCCGTCATCCTCAGCGCGCACCCGTGGCCGATTCACCGCGATTCGGCCGTGTTCGAGGTGGCGCCCCGACAGGATCGCGCCGGCCAGCCGGAGACGCGCGCACAAATCAACCAACGGGCGCAGACGCCGCGTGGGCGGTTCTCCGTGGAGGCGAATCAGACCGCGGGGGTGGGTCGCCGGAACGGGTGAGGGTGTCGCCGCGTGCCCTACCTCCGTGAATCATGGACCGACCACCACTGATGGCCGCTGCCGCACTGCATCATGAGATCTGACTGACCGCGCCGGTCGGTGCAGCACACACTGCGGCAGGAGCCCTGACTGATGGCCATGGTCACCCCCATCGACCGACGGCGCTGGCTGACCAGCGCTCTGACGGCACTTGCCGGAGCCTCCACGTCACCGGTCTGGGGCCAGGCCCCGGCGTCGCCGCCCCCGCCCGCGAGCAGTCTCGCCCGCGCGAGGTCAGTGACGCCGTGTCGCACCATCCGCAGACGAAGTCCGGTCGCCGTCCGAGCGCCCACCACGTCGTGCCCGTTCCGCGCGTCGACGGCCCGCGTGTCGGCCCCGAAGAACCGACGACCGCGCGACCGATTCGGCGGCGGCCGCATCGGCGTGGGGCAGTGATGCGGGCGCCGCTGCGACGCTGCCGGCGCCGGCTGGGCGACGAGCGGCAGCGGCCACAGACTGGCCGGTCCGAGCACCAGCAGGTCGGTCCGATCACGCGTCTTGCTCCCCGTCCGCGTCAGGCGGCCGCGTTGGCATCACACGATCGTCGATATCCGGGGCACCCCAGGCGTAGAGCACGTGGGTCTCGACCGGGCGCCCGCCTTCGAGATGGTCCGCGACGATGCGGCGCGCCAGGCTCGGATCCACGTACTTGTACCAAAGCCCGTCTGGCTGCACGATGACGACCGGGCCGTCGTCGCACCGCCCGTTGCAGAGGGTCTTGGTGGTGTGCACGCGCTCGTGCAACCCACGCGCGTGAATCTCC
>Ga0105044_10014391_pt1 | contig 10702 bp, 6 predicted proteins | sample MAT01_FD_78092 | JGI IMG/M metagenome (GOLD analysis project Ga0105044, IMG submission 78092) | Freshwater microbial communities from Lake Fryxell liftoff mats and glacier meltwater in Antarctica - MAT-01 | ecosystem: Environmental > Aquatic > Freshwater > Ice > Liftoff microbial mat | place... | reverse complement strand
GATGACATGATTTTGAATATCCTCTCTAACTCCAGTGTAGCGAGGGGGCTGGTAATTTTCGGGGGATGCTTGGGCGGTAAGTGTTTTGGTTTTAGTTGGTTAGGTGAATTTATTTTGGTTGTGACCGAGGTGGGGCCAGGGGGCGGATTCGTGATGTGGGAAGGCCAAAGTCTGGCTTTTGGGCCTTACTGCACAAATATTTCGCAGCGGCTCGACGCCTTGAGGACGATTCGGTCCCGCAGTTGCCCCACGAGGGTTTGGAGGTCAATTTCTTTGGCCGACACACTATCATTGTGGCTCAGCCCAGCGATGGTGGACTAGCTGTCCAGCAAAGTCGCGCAGTGTAGAGGAGAGTGGAACTCGAGTAAGTGGAACTGGGCAAAAGGCGTGGTAGGCGAGGTTCCCGTCTTCGAAACGGTCCTCTTCGATCACGGCGCGAAATACGTGGGATTGCACGATCCCATTATGATCCGGGGACGCCACGTTGATCCGTCACCATCATCAGATTCGCCCTGGACCAGGCAGGTTGGGAATGAGCCCGGCGGATAACTCCCTGATGGGGCACATAGGTATCACTTTCAACGCCCGCTTGGCAGCAGGGGCAGCGTGCCAGCGGTATCGCCGGCCGCGGTTTTGTGTGACCCGCCGCTTAGGCGCAAGTGGATGAACCAGCGCCCCGGCCTAGAGTATCGCCGGCCGCGGTTTGGTGTAACCCGCCGCTTACGCGGGCGGGGTAATGGGGGAAAGGGACTTTCCGAACTGGCGTCGCGAACCGCCCAATTCATGCGATGTTCGCGGAGTCCTCAAGAGTACAATCGGTGGGCGCTACGGGTGTCGGCTGTCGCGTGGTGAGAATGCCGAGCAGTACATCGGGGCGTTCAGCCAAATAGGTTGAGCTGGCGATCACGACAGCCGGGCGGACCTTGGTTTCCACTGCGCCTTCAAGGACACCAATCACGACATAGCCCGGCTTCAATCCCCGTCCTCTACTTCGCTTGCTTCGAGCCGCTTCAGGGAAGCCGCACGAAACTCCCGAAGGTCGTCGTCGGACCAGGAATCGGACCAGTCAATCTTGCGATCCGGCGCAAGTGAAGCCAGACGCTCGATTAATCGCGACAACTCGATGGCCGCGTCCGGTGGCAGAGTGCGGAATGCGTTGACTAGTGCCGTTTCTTGCGAATTTAGGGCGATTCCCATGACCTAACCTTTAGGATACGCTTCCGCGGAAAGATAACGAACGATCAGTCGCGCAGTGTTGAAGAGAGTGGAACTCGAGTGACTCGAATATGCGGTGGAATTGCCACTTTCACCCCCGCCTGACGGCGGGGGCTAGTGAGCCATCCCATACGGCGGCGAAGCGGTAGGAATCGGCGAAAGCGGGGAGGGCGAGAAGTAACAAGAGAAAGGGCATGCCGGAGATGATACGACAGGCCTTGGGGCGCTATACTCCGGGAAAGAATGCGCTTCACCTCACTGTCATTTCTCTCACTCGTCCTGCTGGTGGCCGCCGACGATGCCAAGCTGCTGAAGGACTTGAAGTACCGCTCGATCGGGCCTTATCGGGGAGGCCGCGTGACGGCCGTGGCCGGCGTAGCGACGCAGGCCAACACTTACTACTTTGGGAGCACGGGCGGGGGCGTTTGGAAGACGGTGGACTCCGGCGGTAGTTGGACCCCGATGAGCGATGGCTTCTTTAAGACGGGGTCAGTCGGCGCCATGGCGGTGTCTGAATCGGACCCCAATATTCTCTACGTGGGCATGGGTGAGCAGCCGATCCGCGGCAATGCTTCGCATGGGGATGGCGTGTATAAGTCGATGGACGCGGGCCGCACTTGGAGCCATCTGGGCTTGGCGGAAACGCGGCAGATCGGCCGCGTGCGCGTGCATCCGAAGAATCCGGATATCGTTTATGTTTGCGCATTAGGCCACATGTCCGGCGCCAATAACGAGCGAGGCGTTTATAAGACAGTGGATGGCGGCAAGACGTGGAAGCAGTCCTTTACGCGCGGCGACAAGGCCGGCTGCGTGGACTTGGTGCTGGACCCGACGAACGCCAATGTGCTCTACGCGGGCTTCTGGCAGGTGATCCGAACACCTTACAGCATGGAGAGCGGCGGGCCGGGTAGTGGGCTGTTTAAGTCCATCGACGCGGGTGATACCTGGACCGAGATTGGCCGTAATCCGGGTGGCCCCAGTAAGGGCGTGCAAGGCAAGATCGGCGTGGCCGTGTCGCCGCTGAATCCGGAGCGCGTGTGGGCAATTATTGAGGCCGAAGAGGGCGGCGTGTTTCGGTCGGAGAATGGTGGCAAAACCTGGACGCGGGTGAATGAGCAACGCAGCCTGCGTCAGCGCGCCTGGTATTACTCGCGGATCTTCGCCGACCCGACGCGTGCCAATACGGTTTATGTGCTCAATACGGGCTGCTACCGCTCCGACGATGGCGGCAAAACCTTTACCGCCATCCCCACGCCGCACGGCGACAACCATGACTTGTGGATTGCGCCCGGCGACTCGAATCGGATGATTGAGGGGAACGACGGCGGGGCCAATGTTACGAGCAATGGGGGGAGGACATGGTCCTCGATTATGAACCAGCCCACGGCGCAGTATTATCGGGTGGCGCTCGATAACGACTTCCCCTATGGCATTTATGGCGCGCAACAGGACAACACGACGATGAAGGTGAAATCGCGTGGAAACGCGGGGGCGATCACGGAGCGTGACTGGCACGATGTGGGCGGCGGCGAGAGCGGCTGGATTGCGCCCGATCCGAAGGACCCGAACGTGGTCTACGCCGGATCCTACGGCGGTTTGCTGACGCGCTATGACCATCGCTCCGGCCAGTTGCGCACGGTGAACGTGTGGCCCGATAACCCGATGGGCGCGGGGGCGGAAGCGATGAAGTTTCGCTTCCAATGGAATTTTCCGCTGCTGTTTTCGCCGCATGATCCGGGGGTGCTTTACACGGGCGGCAATATGGTCTTCCAGTCGACGGATGAGGGCCAAAGCTGGCAGTCGCTGAGCCCGGATTTGACGCGGAACGATAAGACAAAACAAGGGTCCTCGGGCGGGCCGATTACGAAGGACAATACGAGCGTCGAGTATTACTGCACGATCTTTACGCTGGACGAGTCGCGGCTGACGAAGGGGCTCATTTGGGCGGGCAGCGACGATGGCTTGGTCCACGTGACGCGGGATGGCGGGCGCAAGTGGGACAACGTGACGCCGGGCAAGGAGATGATGCCCGAGTGGATCCAGATCAATTCGATGGAAGCTTCGCCGCATGATCCGGCGAAGGCTTACGTCGCGGCCACGGCTTACAAGAGTGACGACCATCGGCCGTACCTCTATCGCACGACTGACTACGGCAAGAGGTGGAAGAAGATCGTGAACGGCATTGAGAACAACGCCTTCACGCGCGTGATTCGCGAGGATCCGAACAAGAAGGGCGTGCTGTTCGCCGGTACCGAAACGGGCCTTTATCTGTCGCTCGACGATGGCGAGAATTGGCAGCGTTTCCAACTGAATCTGCCTGTAGTGCCGATTACGGATCTGGCCTTTCAGAAGCGCGACAACGACCTCGTCATCGCCACGCAGGGGCGCTCCTTCTGGGTCTTTGACGATCTGCCGGTGCTGCATCAGTTGGCCGATGAGGTGCGCGGCGCGGCGGTGCACTTATTTACGCCGAAGCCCGCTTATCGCTATGGCGGGGCCGGGGGCCGGGGCGTCACCGGTGCGGTGGGCCAGAATCCGCCGAATGGCGTGGTGGTGAACTATCGCCTGAACAGCAAACCCGAAAGCGAAGTGACGCTTGAGTTCTTCGATCCTGCCGGCAAGAGCATCCGCAAGTTGTCGAGCAAAGCGGCGGAAACTGCGGCGGCGGCCGCTACGCCTGCGGACGATGACGAAGGGCCGCGCGTGCCGGTGGGCCCGTCAAGGATCCCGGCTGCTGAAGGGATGAATCGCTTCGTTTGGGATATGCGCTATCCCGATGCCTCCAGCTTCCCGGGCATGATCTATTGGGCTGGCGCCACTCGCGGACCGATGGCCGTCCCTGGCGACTACACCGTGAAGCTAACGGCCAACGGCAAGACCCTTTCGCAGCCCTTCACCATCCGCAAGGATCCGCGCATGGGTGGCACGCCGGCGGATCTGCAGAAGCAATTGGACCTGTCGCTGCAGATTCGCGATAAGGTGACCCAGGCCAACGACTCGGTGGTGCGCATCCGCGATGTCCGCAAGCAGATCGACGAACTGGTGACGCGTTCGGGCGGCTTGAAGGACTCGGCCAAGGTGGTCGAAGCCGGCAAGAAGCTGTCGCAGATGCTGACGGAAGTGGAGCAGGAGCTTTATCAAACCAAGAACCAAAGCAGCCAGGATCCGCTTAACTTCCCGATCAAGTTGAATAACAAGTTGGCGGCGTTGCTCTCGGTGGTGCAGGGATCCGATACTGGGCCCACGACGCAGAGCAATCAGGTGTTCGAAGATCTGGCCACGCAGGTGAACGGACAGTTGCGACGGCTGGACGGCCTGGTGAACACCGAACTCACCGCCTTCAACCGCCTGGTGCGCGACGCCGGGGTGCCGGCGATCATCCTTAAGGAAAAGTAAATGAAGAACCTATTTATCGCTTGCCTCATAGTCGGCCAAAGCTGTTTCGCGCAGCCTGCAGTGGATCCGGCGTTCTCCGCCGAACGGCTGGCCAAGGTGGACCGGCTGCTTGAGCGCTATGTCGACTCGAACCTGATCGCGGGCGCCGTGGCGCTAGTGCTGCACGACGGTAAGCCGGTGTACGAACGCGCCGTCGGTTGGGCCGACAAAGAAGGCGGTCGGCGGATGACGATGAACACCGTCTTCCGGATCGCGTCGCAGACCAAGGCGATTACCAGCACGGCTGTGTTGGCGCTGGTGGAAGAGGGCAAGATCGGCTTGAAGGAGCCGGTGGGCAACTTTATTCCGACGTTCAAGAAGACCATGGTGGCCTTGCCGGAGGCCACCGGGATGGTGCTGGTGCCGGCCAAGCGCGCGATCACGATTCAGGACTTGCTGACGCACACGGCGGGGATTTCGTATGGCGTCGAGAGGCATGTGGCGGCGTTGTACCGGGAGAAGGGCTTGGGTCCGGCGGCGGGCAATGGCTGGTATACGGCCGACAAGACCGAGCCCATCTGCGACACGATGGAACGCTTGGGCACGCTGCCCTACGTCGCGCAACCGGGCGAGGCTTACGTTTATGGCTACAACACGGACATCCTGGGCTGCGTGGTGGAGAAGGCCTCCGGCATGTCGCTGGATGAGTTCATCAAGGCGCGCATCACCGGCCCGCTGGGCTTGAAAGACACGCGGTTCTACTTGCCAACGGCCGAAGCCGAGCGGCTGGCGGTGGTTTATGGGACCGGCGCGGATGGCAAAGCGGTGCGGTCGGCGGAAGGATCGAAGGGGCAAGGCAGCTATGTGGAGGGTCCGCGGAAGAGCTTTTCGGGCGGCGCCGGACTGACGTCGACGGCCGCTGACTACGCGCGCTTCCTGGAGATGATTCGCAACGGCGGCGCTTTGGGCACCGTGCGCATCCTGGCGCCGCGGACGGTGGAACTGATGGTGACCAATCAGTCGGGCACGCTGCATTCCACTACCGGCTTGGGCTTCGGCCTGGGTTTCGAGACGGTGGACCGCTACGGCGCAAACGGCATGTCCGGCGTCGGCACCTTCAGTTGGGGCGGCGCTTACGGTACGAATTATCAGGTGGATCGCCAAAGCCGCACGACGATTGTGCTGATGATCCAAATGATGCCCAATGGCACGGATATTCAGACGAAGTTCCCCGCCCTGGTTTACTCCGCACTGTTGAAACCTTAATCGGTCGATCTGCCAGTCTTACCCTGGTGTAGCGACCGTAGAAGGGAGGGGATCGCGCCAAGCAACGGTCCGCCATTTTACGGCGCCTTCAGTGCCGCGGCTCGCAGTGCCGACAAGGTGGTGCGCGGGGTGCTGACATCGGTATCGAGCCGCAGGTGGATCAGCGTCGGGCCATCCGCCGCCAAGGCCGCGGCGAAGGCCGGCTCGAACTCCGCCGTCGATTCCACCTTTGAGGCATTCCAGCCATAGGCCCGGGCCAGAGCGGCAAAGTCCGGGTTGGCCATCAAGTCGCTGCCGCTGACGCGGGCCGGGTACTCGCGCTCCTGGTGCATGCGGATGGTGCCCCAGGTGCCGTTATCGACGACGATACCGATCAGCTTGCTGCCCTGCCGGCGATAGGCCTGGTAGGTCGCCAGTTCCTGGCCGGTCATCTGGAAGTCGCCGTCGCCGGCCAGGTTGACTACCGTGCGATCGGGATACAGGAGGGCCGCAGCGACTGCGGCGGGCACGCCAAAGCCCATCGCCCCGGCGGTGGGCGCGAGTTGCGTTCGGCCGTGGTGCTGCAGGCCGTAGTAACGCGTGTAGCGATGCAGCCAGGCGCTGAAGTTGCCCGCGCCGTTGGTGTAGACGGTATCCTCCGGCGCGAGACGTTGGATGGTCTTGATCACCTGCGCCATGTCGAGCGGGGTGACTTCGGGCGCCGAATGGTTGGCCTCGTAGTCCTGATGCGCTTTTTGGGTCCAAGACGCCCAGGGTACTTCCGCCGGCGGTGCCAGAGTCGCCAGGGCCTCGCCCGCCAGGCTCAGCGAGCACTGGAGCAACAGATCGGCCGCATACACCCGCCCCAACTCCTCGGCACCGGGGTGCAAGTGCACCAGCTTTTGCTTGGGGCGCGGAGCCTCAAGAAGCGTGTAGCCGCTGGTGGTCATCTCGCCCAGCCGGGCGCCGATAGCGAGCACCAAGTCGGCGTCGCGCACCCGGGCCGCGAGCTTGGGATTGAGCCCGATGCCGACGTCGCCCGCGTAGAGCGGATGGTGGTTGTCGAAGGTGTCCTGAAAGCGAAAGGCGCAGCCCACCGGCAGTTGCCAGGCTTCGGCGAACCCTTGCAAGGCCCGGACACTCTCCGCCGTCCAGCCGGAGCCGCCCGCGATCACGAAGGGCCGTTCGGCTTCGATCAGCATCGCGCGCATTCGTTCGAGCGCCCGCGGTGCCGGCCAGGCTTGGGCGGCTTTGATCTGGGGCAAGACAGGGGCAGCAGTCGGAGTAGTGAGCATGTCCTCCGGCAGCACCAGCACCACCGGCCCCGGACGGCCCTGCATCGCCGTATGGAAGGCCCGGCCGATGTATTCCGGCAACCGATCCGCCTGCTGCACCTCGCCGACCCACTTGGCCATGCCGAGCGTACCCGGGCCAAACACCTGCCGGTAGTCGAGTTCCTGGAACGCCTCGCGGTCGCGCTGCGCGCTCGAGACCTGACCCACGAAGAGGACCATGGGAGTGGAATCCTGAAACGCCGTGTGCAAGCCAATCGAGGCGTTGGTGGCGCCCGGTCCGCGGGTGACGAAACAGATCCCGGGACGCCCGCTCAGCCGGCCTTGCGCATCGGCCATAAACGCCGCCCCGCCTTCGTGACGGCAGGCGATGAAGCGGATGCTTTCGGCATGCTCATGGAAGCCATCGAGGACGGCCAAATAGCTCTCACCGGGCACGCCAAAGGCGGTGTGAATGCCTTGGGCAATCAGGGCTTCGACGAGGGCATGTCCGGCGAGACGTAATTTCCGCATGGGATTGAGTGTAGCGTGCCTTCCCTGCTCCGTTCACCGAGCACCCCGACGGCCGGAACTCACTGGCGCGCAAGTAGGCAAGGCAGTCACGTTCCGCGGCGGCCGACGAAGAGATTGAGCGTCACGGCGGTGAGGGTGGCGAGGAGAATGCTTGAGTCCAGCAGGGGGTGAAGGCCCGGGGGCAGGTGCTGGCTCCAGCGGGGCGCTACCAGCGGGATTATGCCGACGCCAATCGACACGGCGACGACGTGGAGGTGCTGGCGGTGGAGGGCAAAGTTTACGCCGGCGAGGATGCGGATGCCGGTGGCGGCCACCATGCCGAACATCACGATCCCCGCGCCGCCCAACACCGGCTGGGGAATGCTCTCCACCAACGCCGCCATCTTCGGCAGCAAGCCCAGCAGCATCAGGATGACGCCGGCGGCCACGCAGACATAGCGGCTGCGGACGCCCGTCAGGCTGACCAGGCCCACGTTCTGCGAAAAACTCGTGTAGGGAAAGGTGTTGAACAGGCCGCCAATCAGCGTGCCGAGCCCGTCGGTGCGCAGGCCCGCGGCGAGACGCCCGGGCGAAAGGGGCTGCTCTGTAATTTCCGCGAGCGCCAGAAACATACCCGTGGATTCAATCAGCACCACGACCATCACCACCGTCATCATCAAGATGGATAAGGCTTCGAAGCGCGGCACGCCAAAGGCCAACGGCAGCACCAGGCCGAACCAGGCCGCCTCGCCCGCCTTCGCGAAGCTCATTTTGCCCAGCACTGCGGCCGTGCCACACCCCAGCACGATGCCCAGCAGCACGGCGACATTGGCCACCAAGCCGCGCCCGTAGTGGGCGATCGCCAGGATGGCCAGCAGCACGAACGCCGCCAGCGCCAGGTTGTCCGGCGCCGCATAGCGCGGATTGTTCACGCCATCCAACTGCGCCATGCCGGGCGGCCCGCCCATCGCCCAACCAATGCCCACGCGCATCAGGCTGATGCCGATCACGGTAATGATGGTCCCGGTGACGACCGGCGGAAAGTACTGGCGGCACCGGCCCACCAGGGGCGCCAGCAGAGTGGTGAGCAAGCCGGCCGCGATGGTGGCACCGAAGATGGTCCGCGCGCCCTCGAGGCCGGGGTGCGCCTCGGCAATGGCCACCATGGGCCCCACCGCCGCGAAGGTGACGCCCATCATCACCGGCAAGCGCACGCCAAACCAGCGCGTCACACCCAGCGATTGGATCACCGTCGCGATGCCGCAGCAAAACAGGTCGGCCGAAATCAGCGCGGCCACCTGGGCGGGCGGTAAGTGGAGCGCCCGGCCGATGACTAGCGGCACGGCGATCGCGCCGGCGTACATCACCAGCACGTGCTGCAAGCCCAGCGCCGCCAGCCGGCCGATCGGTAGTGCTTTTTCAGTGGCTAACGCGTGATTGGGCAAAGTGTTATTGCCCGCGCCAGCGGCGCCGCCCCGCTCGGGAGGAGTGACCAGCAAAACCGCGAACCTAGCCTAGAAGTATAACTTCAAAGCGGCCTGCATAATTCGCGGATCGCGGGCGCTGGTGATGCGGCCGAAGTTGGCGTTCTGGAAGGCGGCGATGGGGTTGAAGAAGTTTGGCTTGTTTAGCGCGTTGAAGACTTCCCAACGGAACTCCAAACGGCGGCGCTCGGTGAATTGGAAGGCCTTGAAGGCACCCAGATCGAAGTTGATGATGCCGGGTCCGTAGAGGTAGTTGCGGCTGGAAGTGCCGAAGGTGCCCAAGGCCGGCAGCGCGAAGGCGCCCGTTTCGAAATAACGGGGAATCATGTCGTTGCGGGAGACGCCGCCGTAGATTTGGGGGGCGCGCTGGATGTCGGCCCGGTCGCGGCCGATGCCGGCCAGGCTACGGTCGACGCCCGCCGAAACGCTGAAAGGCAATCCGGTTTGCAGGGTGGAGATGCCGTTCAACTGCCAACCGCCGAGTACGTACTTCTTGAGGCCCTTGGCGCCGCGGCCAAAGGGCAAGTCCCAGAGGACGCTGTTCACCACGCGGTGCCGGACGTCAAAGTCACTGGGGCCTTTATCGAGATTCTGCCGGAAGGGATTCGTCGCCTGGTTACCGGTACCGGAGTTGCCGTCGTTCGAAGCGAGGTCCAGGCTCTTCGACCAAACGTAGCTTCCCAGAATCGAGAAGCCGCCGCTGAGGCGCCGGTTCCAACTGAGTTGCAAGGAATGGTAAGTGGAATTGGCCGTGGCTTGCGTGCTGCGAATTTCGGAGAAGCCCGGGTGTAAGCGGCGCGCGTCGACGTTGCCGGTGGTGGATTGTCCCGCCACGAAGACCGCGGGATTGATATTCTGGCCGACCATGAATTTCGAGCCTTTCGAGCCGATGTAAGCCACGGTGAATACGGTCTTCCAGAGCAACTCGCGCTGGACGTTCAAATTCCACTGCTGCATATAACCGCTGGTGAAATCGGGGTCCACCGAGTTATGGTTAATGGGAGTAATAAAGGCGCGGCGAGCCCGGTCCTCGGCGGTGACTGGAGGCGTGTAGTTCCGCAGAGTCTGCAACTGGCCAGGATTGGCGGCGTACGGGTCACTCAATTGGACGGTAAAGGTGCGCAATCCGAACGAGAAGGGTTGGTTGATGGAATTCGTATTCAGGCCCACCAGGCGCAGCGTATCCCAGAAGATGCCATAGCCGCCGCGAATACTCGTTTTGCCGTTGCCGAACGGATCCCAGGCGAAACCAAAGCGGGGCGCGGGTTTATTCCAGTCGTTGTTTACAATGGCGTTGGGGATGTTGTTATCGCCAGGGAACAAAGCGCCGAGGGGCGCGCGCGGATAGATGGTGGATTGCTGGCCGGGCCGGAAAGCGCCGAGTTCCTGATTCTTCTCATTCACCATCAGGAAGGGCTCCCAGCGGAGGCCGACATTGAGGGTCAAGCGACGCGTAATGCGCCAGTCGTCCTGGAAATACAAGAAGGGCGTCCACTTAGACTGATAGGCGCGGATTGGCGAATTTTGGTAGACATCATTGGCGGCGCCCAGGAAGAAGTCCGCGTAGCCATATCCCTGGTTGCCGCTGCGCTGGCCGTT
>Ga0105044_10014390_pt1 | contig 10703 bp, 8 predicted proteins | sample MAT01_FD_78092 | JGI IMG/M metagenome (GOLD analysis project Ga0105044, IMG submission 78092) | Freshwater microbial communities from Lake Fryxell liftoff mats and glacier meltwater in Antarctica - MAT-01 | ecosystem: Environmental > Aquatic > Freshwater > Ice > Liftoff microbial mat | place... | reverse complement strand
TGCCTTCCTGCAGGATGCGGCCCTTGCCGATCTCGAGCGGCCGCAGCTCCTCGCTGAGCTGCGTGCCAGGCCCCGAGCCGCGCGGATAGCGGATCGCCGACGGCCCGTCGTCGATCTCCGCCGCCGTCGCGATCATCCGCTGCAGTTCGGCCTCGTCCGACGCTGCCATCACGACAAAGCCCGGCAGCGCCCCGAGGAAGCCGATGTCGAACGATCCGGCATGGGTCTGCCCGTCGGCGCCCACCAGCCCCGCGCGGTCGATGGCGAAGCGCACCGGCAGCGATTGCAGCGCAACGTCGTGCACCACCTGGTCGTAGCCGCGCTGCAGGAAGGTCGAATAGATCGCCGCAAACGGTTTCATGCCGCCCGCCGCCAGACCGGCCGCAAACGTCACCGCATGCTGCTCGGCAATCCCGACATCGAAAAAACGATCGGGAAATTGCTTCTGAAATTTATCGAGCCCGGTACCCGACGGCATCGCCGCGGTGATCGCCACGATCTTGGGGTCGGCCTCGGCCGCCTTCACCAGCGTATCGCCGAACACGTCGGTATAGCTCGGCGGGCCTTTGGGGCCTTTTTGCTGTTCGCCGGTCACCACGTTGAACTTGACGACACCGTGATATTTGTCGGCGGCGTTTTCCGCCGGCTCATAACCTTTGCCTTTTTGCGTGCGGACATGGATCAGCACAGGCCGGTCGATATCCTTGGCATTAGCGAGGATCGGCACGAGCTGCGTCAGATCGTGCCCGTCGACGACGCCGACATAGAAGAAGCCGAGATCTTCGAAAAGCCCGCCGCCGCCGCTGACCAGCGTGCGCGCGCCTTCTTCAACCCGCCGCGCCACAGCCCGCACCGAGGGGCCGAGCGCCGTCACGGCCTTGCGCGCCGCACGGCGGAACGATTGGTAGCCCCGCCCCGAAAAACGCCGTGCCAGGAAATGGCTCATCGCGCCCACCGGCGGGGCGATCGACATGTCGTTGTCGTTGAGGATGACGATCAGCTTCTTGGTCGCCGCCGCTGCATTGTTCAGCGCCTCATAGGCCATGCCTGCCGAGATCGAGCCGTCGCCGATCACCGCAATGACGTGATTGCTCGCGCCCGCCTGATCGCGCGCCACGCAAAAGCCGAGCGCCGCCGAAATCGAGGTCGAGGCATGCGCCGCGCCGAAGGGGTCGTACGCACTCTCGCTGCGCTTGGTGAAACCTGAGAGGCCGCCGCCCTGACGCAGGGTGCGGATGCGGTCGCGCCGCCCGGTCAGAATCTTGTGCGGATAGGCCTGATGCCCGACATCCCAGATCAGGATGTCCTCCGGCGTCTTGAAGACGTAATGCAGCGCGACGGTCAGCTCGACAACGCCCAGCCCCGCCCCCAGATGCCCGCCGGTCACGCTGACCGCGTCGATGGTTTCGCGTCTCAGCTCGTCCGCCACCTGGCGCAGGCGGCCGGTCGAGAGCTTGCGCAAATCGTCGGGCGTGACGATCGAGTCGAGGAGGGGCGTGCCGCCGGTCATGTGTCCACCAGAATTGACGTCCAGTTTATTGGACACATGTTCCGACACTTGGCGGCGAATGCAAGCAAGAACGCGCGCCATGCGGCGAGAAGGCGCATGAGGGCGGATTTCCGCCCTCATTCTGTAGCGCTTCACCGCCTAAAAGTGTCTAGTGCCGCGCATAAAGCCCTTGTCGAGGTCGCCGGACGTATGAGCGTGAAGCCGTTTTTGAACACCCTGAAGGGCGAAACCCTCGCCGTGCCGCCGATCTGGCTGATGCGTCAGGCCGGCCGCTATCTCCCGGAATACCGGGCGCTTCGCAAGGATGCCAAGGACTTCATCGACTTTTGCCTGAGGCCGGAGCTCGCCATCGAGGCGACGCTCCAGCCGATCCGCCGCTACGGCATGGATGCGGCGATCCTGTTCGCCGACATCCTGCTGATTCCCCACGCGCTCGGTCAGCAGGTCCGCTTCGTCGAAGGCGACGGACCCAAGCTCGACCCGGTCCGCACCCGCGCCGCGATCGAGGGGCTGTCGGAAACGCGCATGATGGAGATGCTCGATCCCGTCCTGCAGACCGTGCGCGGGGTCCGCGCCGCCCTGCCGGGCGAAACCACGCTGATCGGTTTCGCCGGCGCGCCCTGGACGGTCGCCACCTACATGGTGGAAGGCGAAGGCGGCACCGAGCATGCTGAAATCCGCCGCATGGCCTGGCAGGCCCCCGATGTCTTCGCCGTCCTGATGGACCGTCTGGTCTCGGCGACCACCACTTATCTCATCGCCCAGGCCGAGGCCGGCGCGGAGGCGCTTCAGATCTTCGACACCTGGGCCGGCGGCGTGCCATCGCCGCTGCTCGATGCCGCCGTCATCAAGCCGACCGCCCGCATCGTCGCCGGCGTGAAGGCGCGCTTCCCGGATGTGCCGATCATCGGCTTTCCGCGCGCCGCCGGCGTTCATCTCGCCCGCTATGCCGCCGAGACCGGCGTCGATGCGGTTGGCGTCGATCACATGAACGATCTGGCGGGGGCGGCAGCCTCCGTCGGCGCGCGCACCGCCGTTCAGGGCAATCTCGATCCGGTGCTGCTGCTGACCGGCGGGCCGGCATTCGAGGCCGAAATCAAGCGCACCCTCAACGCCATGAAAGGCCAGCGCTACATCTTCAATCTCGGCCACGGCGTGCTGCCGCCCACCCCGCCCGAACACGTCGCCCGCCTCGTCGAACTGGTCCGGGGCGGTTCATGATCGAAACGGGCGTCACCGCGCCCGTCCTCGGCGCTGCCGCGCCGCGCGATCTCTGCACCGATTGCGGGGTCTCCCGCACCGCCTTCGCGAAAGCCTGCGGCAAGGCCTGCCAGTTCATCCATCCGCGCTATCCCGAGCTTGAAACCCGCGTCCATGGCCGCCCGCGCGATGCGGCGCAGCCTGACGAAATTCACTTCGGCCCCTTCCGCCGCATGGTGCGCGCCTCGCTGACCCCGCCGCGCCCCGATGCGCAATGGACCGGCATCACCACGCGCCTCGCCGAGCGTCTGCTCGAAACCGGCGCGGTCGACGCCGTGCTCACCATGGCCCCTGACCCTGACGATCGCTGGCGGCCGATGCCGGTTCTGGTCACCAAAGCGGAAGGCATGGCCGCCTGCCGGGGCATGCGCATGGGTTATGCCCCGTTGCTCGCACTTCTCGAACCGGCGCGCGCCATGGGCTACCGGCGCCTCGCGATCATCGGCATTCCCTGTCAGGTCTACGCCCTGCGCGCCCTTGAGGCCGAGCTTGGCTTCGAGCGCCTCTACGTCATCGGCACACCCTGCTCCGACAACACCACCACCGAGCGCTTCCACCAGTTTCTGGCGCTACTGTCGGATCAGCCCGAAACGATCACCTATCTGGAATTCCGCGCCGATTATCACGTCGAGCTGCGCTTCAGCGACGGCCGGGTGAAGACCATTCCGTTTCTCAAGCTGCCGATCTCGCAGCTCCCGCCGGATTTCTTCCCGCTCACCTGCCGGACCTGCGTCGACTACACCAATGTCCTGGCCGATATCACCGTCGGCTATATGGGCGGACAGGGCGAACAATGGCTGATCGTCCGCAACGAACGCGGCGAAGAGCTCGTCGCACTGCTCGGCGACGAACTACGTACGTCTGAGCCCGGCAGCGCGGGCAAGCGCCAGGGTGCGGTCAAAGGCTTTCTCGTCAACGTCCAGCGCGCCGCCGGCGGCCTGCCGCTCCGCCGCATGCCGAACTGGGCGCGCACCATTGTCGGCTGGCTGATGCCGCGTATCGGACCGCGCGGGCTTGAGTTCGCCCGCACCCGCGTCGATATGAAAGCGGTCGAGAGCATCGTCCATCTCCGCCGTGAGAAGCCCCGCCGCGTCCGCACTATGGTGCCGGATCACGTCTGGGCGCTCGCCGCACCTTATGGCCTGAGCCGGGAGCCGGGCGAGATGCCTGCCCTCCCAGGAAAGCCAGAAGGCCCTTGAATGACTTTGGGGCCGAAGACGCGCTAGGGTGTCCGCTATGTCGGGGGCCGTCAGTCACAAGCGCGACGAAAAGCTGCGCTTCCGCCTGCGCGCGGCGACACATGACCAGCACCGCGCTACCGAAGATATGTTCGCGCTGGAGCGCCGCATCGCGACACGCGCCTCATACCGCGATCTGCTCGTCGCGCTCTATGGCTTCCACGCCGGGATCGAACGGCGCTTTCGCGGCCTCGGCCTTGAGAGCGCGCTCGATCCCGAGCAGCGTCTCGCCAAGGCGGCATGGATCGCCCAAGACCTTTTGGAGCTCGGGCTTCAGGATAGCGACATCGCGCGCATCCCGCTCTGCGACATGCTTCCCGATATCGCCTCCCCGGCAGAGGCGCTCGGTGCGCTCTACGTCACGGAGGGCGCAACCCTTGGCGGCCAGGTGATCCTGAAGGAAATCAAGGCGCGGCTCGGCCTCACGCCCGATCGCGGCGCACGCTATTTCGCCAGCTACGGCATGCGCATCGGCGTGATGTGGCAAGGCTTCCTCACCGTTCTGGAAACTGAGGGCCGCGATCCTGAAGCGGCGCGCGCTATGGAAGGCGCCGCGCGGGCGACCTTTGTCGCGTTCGGGGCCTGGCTGCCACCCTTGCCAAAACTTCCCATGATCGGCAGCGTCGCATGAGCGAGAGCATCGCCTTCGGTCAGGCCGGCCTTACCGACTGCGACCGCGAGGCGATCCATACGCCCGGCAGCATCCAGCCGCACGGCGCGCTGATCGCCCTCGACCCCGGCACATTGCGCATTGTGCAGGCCGGCGGCGCCACGCAGCGCTTCTTCGGCGTCCCGCCTGAGGCGCTTCTGGGACAGGCCGCCGAAGTCTGGCTGAAGCCCGCCGAGCTGGAGCAGATGCGCGCCGCCCTCAACGAGCCCGGCGCCCGGGCGCGGCCCGTTCAGGCCTTCAGCATGGCCGTCCCGGGGGAAACGCTGACCGCCGACGCCATGGTCCACCACGCCGACGGGCATGTCATCCTGGAGCTTGAGCCCGCCGTGGTGACGGCCCCGCACGATCCGCTGTCGCGGGTGCAAACCATGATCCGCGGCGTGCAGGATGCCGGCGAGACCACGGACGCCGCCCACCGCATCGCCGCCGAAGTGCGCGCCCTCGCCGGCTTCGACCGGGTCATGATCTATCGTTTTCTGGAAGACGGCAGCGGCGCTGTGATCGCCGAGGCGCGCGACGCGGCGCTTGAGCCGTATCTGGGCCTCCGCTACCCGGCGAGCGATATCCCGCAACAGGCCCGCGCCCTCTATCTGCGCAACTGGCTCCGCCTCATTCCCGATGCCGCCTACACGCCCGCCCCGCTCGTCGGACTGGCCGGTGAGGGCGCGCGCCCGCTCGACCTCAGCCTCTCGGTCCTGCGCAGCGTCTCGCCGATCCACGTCGAATACCTGCAGAACATGGGCGTAGCGGCCTCAATGTCGATGTCGATCATCATCGACGGCAAATTGTGGGGCTTCATCGCCTGCCACCATTTGAAGCCCCGTTTCCTCGCCTATCGCCTGCGCATTGCGCTGGAACTCTTCGCCCAGATGGCCTCGTTCCATTTGAAAACAAAGACCACCGAGGAAGATTTCGGCCTCCGCCTCCGCAGCAAAACCCTGCAGGAGGAAATGATCGCCGACCTCGCCCAGGGCGCCGGCCTGACCGACAGCATCGGCCACTACCGCGCCCGCCTGCTTGAATATATCCCCGCGTCCGGCCTAGGCCTATGGATCGATGGCCGCTACACCGCCTTCGGCACGGCGCTCGGCGAAGCGGAGATGGGCGATCTCGTCGCCTGGCTGAACGCCCATGCCGATCCAGGCGTTTTCGAGACCGATTGCCTGTCGCAGCATATGCCGGCAGCGGCGGCGTGGGCGCGCGTCGCCAGCGGCGTTCTCGCAGTGCCGGTGTCGCGATCGCCGCGCGATTACATCGTCTGGTTCAGGCCCGAACAGCCGCACACCGTCACATGGGCAGGCGACCCAGCAAAAAGTCGCGACAGCGCCGCCCGCATCTCGCCGCGCAAAAGCTTCGCCGCCTGGCGCCAGGAGGTGCGGCTTCGCTCGGCACCGTGGTCCGATTTCGATGTGAAGACGGCCCAGTCGCTGCGTGTGTCGCTGCTGGAAGTCGTGCTGCACCATATCGACCAGATCGCCCGCTAGCGCGAGCGCGCGCATATCCAGCAGCAAGCTTTGCTCGCCGAACTCGATCTGCGCATCAAGCAATGGGAAGACACCGCTGAGCAGCTTCAGGTCGAGGGCGCCCGGCGCGCCGTTCTGGAAGGGGAACTCTCGCAGGTTCTACGCCGGACCGTCGTGGATCAAGAGGCGGAACGTCAGCGCATTGCGCGCGAACTGCACGACAGCCTCGGCCAGTATCTGACACTCATGAATCTCGACCTCGACGGCATCGGCCGGCACGAAGAAGCCAGCGCTGCGATCCGTGCACGGGTCGGGAAGCTGAAGATTCTGACCGCCGATGCGGGCCAGGAGGTCAATCAGCTCGCCTGGGAAATCCGCCCGACTGCACTCGACGATCTGGGCCTGCAGACGTCGTTCCAGCAGTTTATCGAGGAATGGTCCAAGCGGACCGACCTCGAGTTCGACCTCCATCTCAGCCTCGGGGGCCGCCGCCTGCCTGAATCTGTAGAGACTGCGCTCTATCGCTCGCTTCAGGAGGCGGTCCGCAATGTGGTTCGCCACGCCGTGGCAAAGCGCGTCGGTATCATTCTTGAGGCGACCGATGCAGAAGTGCGCCTGATCGTCGAAGATAACGGGAAGGGCTTTGAGTGGAAGGCCGACAGCATGATCGACGCGCCCTCTTCACGTCTCGGGCTTCTGGGTGTGCGCGAGCGGCTTGCTCTGGTCGGCGGCACGCTGGAAATTGAATCTGCGGCCGGCGAAGGAACGACATTGCTGATCCACGTGCCGCTCTGAGCGTCCCGGCTGGGTTGTGAGTGGCCAGGAGAGACAGCGAAGCCCTACGACCGTCGCGCCATCGAATCGACGCTTTTCCGTGATCTGAAGAAACCTGATCGGCGGCTTGCCCTTGTTGGCAGGACGCTGGCGGTGGAAACTATGCCGGGCAACGGAACAACCTTGCTGATTCACGCCCCTTATTGAGGTAATCGACGTGTCCAGCCCCAGCCTGCGCGTGCTCCTTGCCGACGACCATCCGGTCGTCCTGGCAGGAATGAAGGCGCTCGTCTCGGCCGATGCGGGACTTGAGGTCATCGGCGAAGCGCGCGACGGCCACACGGCGCTGCGCCTCGCGACCGAACTCAGGCCCGATATTGCGGTCATCGACATCTCGATGCCCGGCCTTAATGGCATCCACGTCGCCGAAATGCTGCGTACCGCGTGTCCGGATTGCAAGGTACTGATCCTCACCGTCCACGAGGACAGCTCTTATCTGCGTCAGCTCCTCGAAGTCGGCGTCTCCGGCTACGTCCTCAAGCGCTCGGCCTCGGAGGAACTCATCCGCGCCATCATCGCCGTTGCGGCAGGTGGTCTTTATCTCGACCCCGCGATCGCCGGGAAGGCGGTCACCAATCGCCCGGCCCGTCCGGCAGACCTGCCGCCCGGCGAGGCTGTCGATTTGAGCGCCCGCGAGATCGAGGTGCTCCGCCTCACCGCCTCCGGCCATTCCAACAAGTCGATGGCCACCGAACTCAATATCTCGGTGAAGACGGTCGAGACCTACAAGGCACGCGCCATGGAAAAACTCGGCTTCAAGACGCGCGTCGAACTGGTTCGTTACGTCCTCGGCCGCGGCTGGCTCGACAGCTAAACGCGACGCGCACCCCGGCGATCGAAAGCCGGAGTGCGCGCGCCATCACTTCGTCGCGCTGGAAAAGTTCAGATATTTCTTCAGGATCACGTCCGCTTTCTTCTGCGGCACGGTCATATAGAGGCGGCATAGCGACCCCAAAATCTCGTGCTTGCACGCGTGCAGCGCGCTGATCTGCTCGGATGTCAGGCCTGCAATGGACTTCGGGTCCATACACATCACCCGCGCCCCACCCGCCACCAAGCTTTGTGTGAACTTCTCTCGACTTGCCATGTGATACACCTATAGGTTGTGCGCTCTTGGCGCTTTCACCTTTAGGGTGTATTTCTGGTTGATGCAACCACGGAGCAAGTCCATGCGCGACGGCACCTACGCGTACAAATTCAACGGAGCCTCGATGGCCGATGGCACGGCTTATCACCTGGTCGGGATCGGCCAGATGACGATCGCGAAGGGCAAGATCACCGGCACCCACCGCTCCTCGATTTTGCCTTTGAGGGGTCAGGATGCGGTCCTCACCAACACGCGCTTCAAACTGTCCGGCAGCGCCAAGGCATCGACGGGCGGCTTCAGCACCGCCGAGATCGTCTTCAAATTCACCACTGGCAGTCAGAACGGAAAGCCGCTCGAGATCGATCAGACGCTGACCGGCACGTTCGATTTCGTCAGCGCAGGCAAAGACCGCTACTGGCTGATCTCGTCAGGCGCCCGCAACAAGACGCTTGAAAGCTGGGCTGCCGAAGCCGTCTCGGGCGAACTCGTCAGGATCGCCGGCTGACCGCGCGGCGCGCACCGATCTTCGGCGTCAAGTCATTTAAAGACGCCCGCGCTCGCTCCTCCTGCCAGACTGACCCCATGGCGCGCGCCAGATTGATTGCGTCCGTCAGCTCGATAATGGCCTGCGGCTGCGCCCGTGCATCCACCGACAAAGCCGAGACGCGCAGGGCCTCAGCGCGGAAAAAGCGCTCGGAGGGATTGATGCTCAGCGCCCGCGCCGAAACCGTGCGCGCCGTTCCCTTGTCTCCGGCCTCGATATGCGATTGCGCCAGCCAGGTCAGATACATCGTCATGCCGTTTCTGGAGCCGTTGATCGACATGCGGCCGATCCCGTCCGTCATCAGGGCTATGCCCTTCTGCCGCCGCCCTGTAATCGCCAGAGCCCGGCCAAGCACAATGCGCGCAGTCGCCGCGAACTGAGGAAAACTTTCGGCGTCCGCAGCCATCATCGCCTGACGCGCCAACGCCGCACCGCGCGCCCCCTCGCCCATAATGACGAACTGCATCGCAGCCATATAGCCCGCGAATACGCGCGCATAAGCCGACTCGGCGCGCAGGCTGTGCGTGACGACACGCGCAGTTCGCTTTCGCGCCGCTGCCTCATGGCCCAGCAACCAGGCGATCACCGCACCATTGCCGAATGTCTGCGGCACGGCACCGGGCCGGCGCAAGAAAGCGGCATTGCGGAAATAGGGCTCGCCGGCACGAAATGCTGCCTCACCCTCGCTCAGCGCGCCGACGCGGTACGCCGACGTCATCTGCATCATATAGGCAGTACTGAGCGTCTCAGCTGCCCCGGCCGCTTCGGCCAGCGGCATCGCGCGGGCCACCAGATCGCGCGCCAACCCGTAGTCGCCGCTGCTCGATGCCGCCATCCAGTCGGCAGAGAGTTGCGTGAACATCCGAGCGCTGTCGCCAAGCCGTTCGGCCAAAGTACGCGCCCGCGCCGCCGCCACAGCAGGCGCCGGAGCGGCATAGCCATCCGTGATCTGCAACGCGTTCGCCAGTGCAGACGAGATCTCCATGTCCTCACGGTCGCGTGCCGCCGACGGCGGCAGATCACTCAGAACCTCGAGCGCTGCGCTATAGGCCTGTGCCGCCTCGCCATAGGCACGGTCTCCAGCATTGCGCCGCCCGAGATCGCGATAGGTATCGGCTGCGCGGCGAGGCTCTCCTGCTTCCCGCCAGTGCCGGGCAATGGCGATATCTTGCCCTCTCCCGGCGCGCGTCAGCGCCAAGGCTGCACGCCGATGCAGCGCCTGGCGGTCCTCTTTCACGAGGGCGCCATAGGCCGCCTCATGGATCAGGGCGTGTCGAAACTCGAAGCCGCTGCTGTCGGCACTGATAATTCCGGCGCCTATGAGGGCATCGAGCCCCTGCCTGACACGGCGTTGAGAGAGGCGTGCAACCTTTCCAAGCATCGCGGCGTCAAAGTGACGTCCCATCGCCGCCGCAGCCCATGCGAGCTCTGCGGCCTCTCCCGTCGCATCGAGCCGCGCCGTCAAAAGCCCGATCAGCGTTTCGGGCAGCCCGCCCTTGCGGCGCGGATCAGCGCCCAGATGCGCCGCCAGCTCTTCGGCAAACAGCGGATTGCCTTCAGCGCGCGCGACGAGCGAGGCAAGCCGAGCCGGCGCAACCGGCTGGGCCGCCGCGTTGGCCGCGACCCCGGCAATCTCAAAGTCGCTCAGACGATCGACACGGATGACACGCGGCGGCACGGCAAAGCGCCACGACGGGCGAAACTCGGGTCGCGCCGAAGTTATGACCAGCAAAGGCACGTCGGGCCGCGCGGCGATCAACGCGCGCAGCAGATCGAGCGACGACGGATCGGCCCAGTGAAGATCCTCGACCACCAGAACGGTCGGCTTTCGCCGCGCCTGCGCGATCGTCCAGTCGACAAGAACGCCGGAGACGCCGAGCCTCCGGTCCTCCGCATCGAGCTGCCCCGGCGCATCGATCGCCATCGCTTCGTCGCCCGAAATCGCGCGCGTGACGAGTTCAGCGCGATCGCCTGGCAGTCCGGCGCGCTCGAGCAGCGGCGCCAATGCCGCCGGCGAGACATCGCGGCCGGCGCCCAGACGGCCGCGAATCAGCCGCCCGGCAAGGCCATAGGGCTGGCCCTCCAGCATCGGGTCGC
>Ga0105044_10014387_pt1 | contig 10704 bp, 8 predicted proteins | sample MAT01_FD_78092 | JGI IMG/M metagenome (GOLD analysis project Ga0105044, IMG submission 78092) | Freshwater microbial communities from Lake Fryxell liftoff mats and glacier meltwater in Antarctica - MAT-01 | ecosystem: Environmental > Aquatic > Freshwater > Ice > Liftoff microbial mat | place... | reverse complement strand
TTATCAGCGAATTTAAAAATGACTTCCCGCTCTTAGTTTCAGACCTTCCACTACAAAGAGAACCTGGTACAAAGGTTTTGCAGGAAAGCAACTGCCCGTCAGTTTTGATTGAAGCAGGTTATAGCACCAATAAGAATGATCTGGCCTATTTAAAAACTGATGCAGGAAAAGAAAAGATTGCATCAAATATTCTTGCTGCCATTAACAGATATGCTTTTGCAAAAGAGAACGAATTATCGATGGTAATTCAACCATCTTCCACCACCCAAAACATTACCACTAAAAAAAATGACACGGTACCACAATTAGATTTAAAGAAATACGACAATGCATTAATCATCGCAGACGGTAAAGAAATCAGCAATAGCGAATTAAAAAAATTAAACCAAAACAACATCAAGAGTATAACAATCCTAAAAGACAAATCCGCCATTGCTAGCTATGGTGAAAAAGGTAAGAATGGTGTTATCATCATTAACACAAAAACAAAAGAGCTGGTATCAACGGAAATACCTATAAATAATATAAATGATACAATTTCGGGAAACGGAACACTAAGCGGAAATATAAAATTAAGGGGTAGTTCACAAGACCTGGAAAAACAGCCTTTATATGTAATAGATGGGAAGATAAATACCGAAAACATGGATCTGAATTCAATTGACCCTAATAATATAAAAAGCATTAATGTTATCAAAGGGGAACCTGCAATTAAACTATATGGAGAGTCTGGACGAAACGGTGTGGTTGAGATAATTACAAAAAATAATCCTGCAATAAAGAAAATACCCATTACAGACGTGCCGGGGACTAAACCGCTCAGAGAAGTTGTGATGGTTGCTTACGGAAAATTTGATAGCATAAATGTACGGTCGCTCCACGATGAACCCATTTTTATAGTACCAGAAAATGAACCCAGTTTTCCAGGTGGTCAAAAAGCATGGGAGCGATACCTGGTAAAAAATCTAAGTCCAAACCTGCCCATTGAAGAAGGTTGGAAACCGGGCCAATATAAAATCACGGTCTCCTTTATTGTAAGGAAAGATGGATCTCTTGCAGACATCAAAACAAACGATTATCCCGGATCAAAAACATCGGAGCAATGTATTGATTTGATAAAAAAAGGCCCTAGGTGGGAACCTGCTGTTCAAAACGGCCACATTGTAAATGCCTATAGAAAACAACCGATTCTTTTTCTGGTAGAAAAGTTATAAGCAATCGATACATTGACTACGCATAAAGTTTACACCTTTCTAAAAAGGTGTAAACTTTATGCGTACAACTCAATAAATAATCTCCTCGTCCTTTAATTTAATTACCAGCTCTTTTTTATCATTGGCCTCTACCCTGCCGATTACCTGAGCATCAATATTGAAAGACTTTGCTGTTGTGATCATTGTTTCCGCATCTTCCGGTGAGCAATAAATTTCCAGGCGGCAGCCCATGTTAAACACCTCGTACATTTCTTTATTGTTGCTGCCACTACTTGCTTTTATGATGTTGAAAATTTCCGGAGCATCAAATAAATTATCTTTTACGATCCTGAAATTATCGGGCAGGTATTTCATGCACTTCGTTTGTCCGCCGCCGCTGCAATGAATTAAGCCATGTATTTTTCCGAAATGATTTTCCAGTAATTGTTTCAAAACCGGGGCATATGTTCGGGTTGGCGAAAGAATGAGTTTACCAATGGTTGTTGTAAAGGGTGAATTGTCAACGTTGAATGTAATGCTATCAGACAGTTTATTCTTACCGATGTAAACCACTTCTTCATCCAGGCTGGTATTGTAACTTTCTTTGAAATTTTCAGCGTAATATTTACTGAGCACATCATGTCTTGCGCTGGTTAATCCGTTGCTGCCAATGCCACTATTGTACTCATTTTCATAAGTTGATTTACCAAAACTTGCAAGCCCCACAATTACATCCCCCGCTTTTATTTTATCATTGCTGATTACCTTTTCTTTTGGCCAGCGGCAGGTCATGGTACCGTTTACGGCGGCTGTACGTACCACATCGCCTACATCCGCAGTTTCGCCACCGAGGTAATGAATGTGTACGCCATATGTTTTTAGTTCATCGAACAGTTCCTGAGACCCATTGATAATCTGAGATAATACTTCACCCGGTATGATGGTTTTGTTGCGATCGATGGTTGAATTAAAAACAATGTTATCATAAATCCCTACACATAACAAATCATCTAAATTCATTACGATTGCATCCTGGGCAATGCCCTTCCAAACGGAGATATCGCCTGTTTCTTTCCAATACAAATACGCAAGAATACTTTTGGTGCCTGCCCCATCGGCATGCATTACACTTACAAAATTTTCATCCCCACCCAAATAATCAGGATAGATTTTGCAAAATGCATTGGGATACAATCCCTGGTTGAGGTGCTTTGTAGCCGCATGTACTTCTTCTTTTTGGGCAGAAACTCCTCTTTTATTATAAAGACTCATAATATTATTTGAGCTGCAAAACTATTTATCAATTATCAATTAACCATTAATAAATTTTAAGCCATTGGAAAAGGGTTGCCAACCTTTTGAAGAACTCAGCAAATCTTTGATTTCCTGTTTGAAAGGTTGGCAACCCTATTTGTAAGAAAATTTGGATTGAACTTAATTTCAGGTAGTTTTGCACCTATTTTCTATGACTGTTCATACCAACATACAACAACTGCCGGTTTTTAAAAATGCGCTGATTACCATCGGAACTTTTGACGGTGTTCATGGCGGTCACCAGCAAATTATTCGACTGATGAAATCGGAGGCGGCCAAAGTTGCCGGCGAAACGGTCATCATCACTTTTCATCCGCATCCAAGAAAAATAGTTGCTACCCTAAAAGCGCCCATCTACTTATTGAACACCCTTGAGGAAAAAATTGCCTTGCTGGAAAAATATGGCATCGATCATTTGGTGATTGTTCCATTTACCGAAGCATTCGCCAACCAAACTGCTGAAGATTACATTGCCGATTTTTTGGTAAAAACTTTTCATCCGCATACCATTATCATTGGTCACGATCACCGCTTTGGAAGGAGCCGCACAGGCGATTTTAAATTACTGGAAGACAAAGCGATTGAATACGGCTATGAAGTAAAAGAAATTCCCGGCTACATGTTGCAGGATATGACCATCAGTTCTACCAGGATCAGGGAAGCGTTATTGCAGGGAGATATTGATACCGCCAATCATCTTTTAAGCTACGATTATTTTTTTAGTGGTAAAGTTGTAGAAGGCAACAAACTCGGCAGAACAATTGGCTTTCCCACGGCTAATCTTTTTATTGACGATGAAAATAAACTGGTGCCGGGCAATGGCGTGTATGCTGTAACAATTAAAAATGAAGAATTAAAAATTAAAAAAGGCGGTATGATGAACATCGGCGTTCGACCAACTGTAGATGGAACCAAGAGAATGATTGAGGTAAATATTTTTGATTTTGACCAGGATATTTATGGTGAAACACTTATCATCATCCTAAAAAAACACCTGCGCAGCGAAGTGAAATTTAACGGACTGGATGCTTTGAAAGCCCAACTGGCAAAGGATAAGGAGGAGGCTTTGGTTGCTTTATTGGCGTAGGCTTTATTGATGAATGACGAATGAGGAATGATGAATTATGAATGAGGAATGACTAATAAAAAATTAAAAATGAAAAACAGGAATTTGGGCGAGTGCTTAATGATGCCAAATTTTACGCTTTTTGATAGTTGCGAAAAATCTACTCTTTAATATTCTACCGGCATTAAATCTTCATAAACCCGCCAGTTCCAATAATGCTGTTCGTTTTCGTTGCTCCATATTGCTGAAAAAGTAAAAGTGTGCGACGCAACAATGTTTAATAGTAGTACAACGCCAGGTAAAAAAATAAATAAGGACTAACAAAATGAAAAGTAGTAACGAGTAAACCAAATACTCTCCAACCTAAGTTCCCCTTCAGGGGACAGGGGCTGTATTCCTCTACCCCATCATCTTCACCACCATCTCCTTCATCAACGATGCATCCGAAGTAGTGCTGGGACTATTAACGCCCACGCTTTTTAAATTGTATTCGTGCAATAGTAGCAGCGAGCGCTCCACGCCCTCGTAATTGTATTTTTTAGCAGCAACCAACGCATCTTTTGCAGCAAAACTATTGTTGAAAAATAAATGTTTGATGGCGCCCTCACTTTTATCCGCCATTCCGAAAATAGCATAGAGTTTACTAAAATATCCATACAAGGCAGGCAGCACCATCTGAATAGGAGCCGCTTTAGGATTACCTTCAAAATATTGGATAATGCGGATGGCTTTTGCCAGGTCCTTTTTGCTCAATGCATCCTGCAATTCAAACACATTGTATTCCTTGCTTACACCTACAAATTTTTCAATATCATCTTCGTTGATACTCTTGCGTTGACCAAGGTTAACTGTTAGTTTTTCCAGCTCATTTACGATGCGGCTTAAATCGTTGCCGAGATGTTCGGTTAACAACAGGATCGCTTTGGGTGTCATTGAAAAATCCTGCGACTTTAAATAATCGGTCACCCATTCTACCAATTTATATTCCCTTACTTTTTCAGAGAGAAAAACTTCGGCTTCCTTTTTAACGAGCTTGCCCAGTTTGGTTGTTTTATTAACCGTCTTCTCTTTGTGACTTACTACAAAAATGGTGGACGCTAATGGATTTTTGATATAATTTTCCAGCTTCTCCAGATCCTTCATTTGCTGGGCTTCCTTTAACAATACTACCTGTTTATCTGCAAACATCGGGTAGCGCATACAGGCATTTACCACATCGCTCCAGTTGGCATCTTTGCCATAAAACACAGACAGGTTAAAGGCTGCCTCGCTTTCCGGCAATATTTTATGCTCGGCATAATCCATCAGGAGATCAATGTAATAATCCTCCTCTCCTTCCAACCAATAAACAGGTTTGAAAAGCTTTTTATTCCAATCGCCAATAATTTTTTGTGTTGACATAAGGGGACAAAAGTAAGAAAAAAAGAAACCCCGAAAGAGCCACTAAATCCCTTGAAGGGACTTTGTACCCTAATGAGGTAATGTTTCTTTTTTTTTGGGGGGGTGTAGAAAGCATTTACCTATTATCATTCTTGCTACAGAATTGATGTACAGTGAAGGAACAGGCAATGTAGGAATAGGAAATGTAAGAATAGGAAATGTAGGAATAGGAAATGTAGGAACAGGCAATGCAGGAACAGGCAATGCAGGAACAGGCAATGCAGGAACAGGCAATGCAGGAACAGGCAATGTAGGAACAGGCCGCGGCCTGTTCCTACAATACAACCCGACAATCGCCGGGTTGTATTGTAAATTCGTGTAATTAGTGCCTTAAAATTCGTGTAATAAATAATTAATTCAACGACCTGAAATCCACCGGCACCAACTTGCTTACACCGGGCTTCTTTGAGTAGACATTGTACTCAAATGATGCAATATTTACTTTCTTTATTTGGGTATAGAAAGCATTTAACTGAAATGCCATTAACCTTTGGAAATAAAAAAGTAAATTTGGTGAAACACGTATAATATGGCAAATGTACTAGAGCAGGAATTATTCAGTTATTTCACTCGCTTAAATGAGCAGGAAAAAAAATCGTTTGTTCATTTGCTGAAAGACTTTTTAAACAACCGAAAAACACACACCCAGGTTCCTTCGTTAGAGGAATATACCAAAGAATTAGAAATTGCTGATGCCGAAATAGAAGCAGGTAGTTTTATATTACATGAAGATGTGGTAAAATATTTCAGCAAAAAATAACCCATGCCCATTATTATAAAATGGAATAAACGAGCTTTTAGTGAATTGATAAAAGCTATTGAATATATAGAAAATGTCTCTCCCCACAATGTAGGAACAGGCCGCGGCCTGTTCCTACAAAAAAAACCCGGTCATCGCCGGGTTGCATTTTAAATTCGTGGAATTCGTGCCTTAAAAATTCGTGTTATTAACCATTAATTCAACGACCTGAAATCCACCGGTACCAACTTGCTTACACCGGGCTCCTGCATCGTTACACCGTAAATCACATCTACCGCACTCATCGTTTGCTTGTTGTGTGTTACAATGATGAACTGGCTATTCTCGCTAAATTGTTTAATCATCTTCGTAAACTTGCCCACGTTGGCATCATCAAGCGGCGCATCCACCTCATCCAAAATACAAAATGGTGCAGGCTTAATTAAATAGATGGCAAAAAGCAAAGCCGTTGCAGTCAATGTTTTTTCTCCTCCACTTAACTGACCGATGGAAGACGGACGCTTGCCCTTTGGCTTGGCCACAATATCAATTCCGGTATCAGCTAAATTCGTTGGGTCTACCAATACCATATCTGCTGTATCATCCTCTGTAAACAAGGCCTGGAACACTTTCTGAAAATTCTCCCTTACTTTATTGAAGGTATCCAGAAACTGTTGGTTGGCCGTTGCTTCCACTTCCTGTATGGTTTGCATCAGGCTATCCTTGGCCGTTACCAAGTCGTTCTTTTGCTCCATGATAAATTCATAGCGCTTCTTCATTTCGGTGTAAGCCTCAATTGCTGTTGGGTTGATCTCGCCGATATTTTCCAGTCGCTTGCGCATCCGGTCATTCTTTTCCTGCAAGTCTTCCAGCGGCACATCGCCTGTACGGGCCTCATCAATAATAGTATCCAAATCAATCCTGAATTCAACCTGCAATCTTTCCTTCATTCCGGCCAGTTGCAGTTTTAGTTCAGTCAATTTATCCTTTATCTCGTTCAGTAAATGATCAATCGTTTCTTTAGATTTTTGCTTTAGTCGAAGCTCGCTTTCTTTTGCAGACAGTGCATTCCTTAAATTGTAATAAGCCTGGTCTGCTTCGTTCAGTTTCTTCTCCTCCAGGTCTTTATTTTGCAACATCGTAATCACCAGCAATTCCAGTTCAGCCAATGTAGTAGCAGTTTCTGCAATGCTATTGGATGCTTCTGTTAATTGAACGGTACTGCTTTCTACCTGTACCTTTAAATCATTCAACTGCCTGCTCTTAAATTCAAACTCCTGCTTTAACGACGTTACTTTACTTTGCTGTCTTGTAAACTGCAGGTTACCGTCGTTATAGGTTGCCGTCGCAAAATTGTACTCCTGTTCAGAAGATGCATAGTCCTGTTCAACTACCTGCGTTTTGTCAGTCAACTCTTCCAGTTGGGTATTTAGTTTATCCAACTCTTCACGGGTGCTTGCAATGGCATCATGATTGTTTTCCAACTGCTCTTGCAAGTCCTCAATTCTATTCGTGCTGGTTTCTTCCAGGTGATGCAGGTTCTCAATTTTATTCTGCAAACTAAACACATGATTCGTCAGGTTATTGATATCCTGCTGTGTTTGCCTGATGGCGTTTTCTTTCAACTGCTCATTAAAAGCAATTACTTCATTGTGCTTTGCCTGTATCTTCGCCTTCAATTCATTCACCACTACTTCCTGTGCAGCAATCTCTTCTACCAGCTTCTCTAAATTTTTCGCACGACCGATTTTCTTTCCTTCAAAAAGTCCAACACTACCACCGGTGATGGAGTATTTTCCTTTTACATATTTACCAGTTTTTTCCAACACTACGGCTCCGTTGCTATTTGCCAATGCATCTTCATTTTCCGCAATAAAAACATTGCCCAGCAAGTGTTTGGCAAGGTTGCTATACTTCGCATCAATCTCCACTACACTCAATGCGGGAATGGTTCCTGCGGGTTGGTGACCTTCTTCAAAACCCGTAAATTTATCCTGTAAAAAAAAGTTTGCTTTTCCTTTCTTGTTATCATCCAACAAATGAATGGCCTTTAAACCTTCTTCCAGATTATTTACTACATAATAATTCAGGTAAGGCTCCAATACATTTTCAACTGCCGCTCTGTATTCAGGCTGCACATAAATGATATCACTCAGCAAAGGTGCTGCATGATTCCAGTTTGGATTCTTATGTAAAAACTTCACACTCTCCGGGTAGCCTTCCATCGAATCTACCAGGCTTTTCAGCAAAGCGTATTCGTTCTTCTTGCTATCAAACTTGCGACTTTCTTCAGCCAGCGCTGCACGCAAAGTTTCCAGCACGCCCTGTGTTTGTAATATTTGTTCTTTGGTAAATTCGTGATGATCCTGTAATTGCTGCAGGTCTATTTTCTTTTGATCCAGCTCGTCGGCCTTTACTTTACGTTCGGCTTCCAGTTGTTGCAACTGCACCTGGCGCTGGGCTTTTTCGTCCTGTATTTGTACAATCGTTCTTTGCAAATTCTGAATGCTGGTATCCGCAATCGCTACTTTCTTTTCCGCATCAAATTGATTGCGTTGAATGGCCTGGTTCTCCCGGCGCAATGCATCAATGCTGCTGCGCTTTTCATCAAATACCCTGCGTTTATCTTCTACCGAATTCTTCAATTCATCCAGCCGACCTTCCAGTTCTTCCAGTTTTACTTCGTCTTCATTTATCTGTAAGCTGGTAAACTGAATGCTTTCGTCCAACCCTTTCAATTGTCCACCGGCCTTTTGTAAAAAGTCGTTCAAACTGCCTTCTCTTTCTTTTAGATATTGTAAACGCTGGGCAGCCAAACTCTTCTCACTTTCTTTGCTGCGAACAGCTCCCAACATATCATTGAAGGAATGTTGCATATCCTGCAAGGCCTTTTCCTGTGTAATAAAACCTAGCTTCTCCTGTTCCAGCGCCGCATCTTCTACCGCAATGGCCGTTTCAATTTCAATGCGTTTATCAACTTCAATTTGCTGTTGGTGGTTAAGATCACGGTAGGTAATATTAAAACCTTCCAGCGACGCTTTTGCCAGCTCAATGCTCACTTCCTTATATTCCTTCTTGATTTCAAAATATTTCTCTGCTTTTTTTGCCTGGCTCTCCAAACTTTTCAGTTGGTTATTGATCTCAAACAGCAAATCTTCTATACGGGCCAAATCCTGCTCCGTTGCATCCAGCTTTAGTTTGGCTTCTTTTTTACGGGTTTTATAAATAGTTATCCCCGCCGCCTGCTCCAGCATTTTGCGGCGACTGTTCTCTTTGTCCTTGATGATATCGTCCACCATTCCCAATTCAATAATGGCATAACTATCGGTGCTCACCCCGGTATCCATAAACAAATTATGAATATCCTTCAGGCGACAAGCCACATCATTCAGGCGGTATTCGCTCTCCCCGTTTTTGTAATATTTACGGGTTACGGTTACCATATTAAATTCGGTAGGCAATAAATTTTTGGTATTTTCAAAAGTAAGGCTTACTTCTGCCAATCCACTGGCACTGCGGCTTTTGCTGCCATTGAACACAAGGCTCTCCAGGTTTTCACTCCGCAGATTGCTGATTTTATGCTCGCCAATTACCCAGCGGATACTGTCAATAATATTGCTCTTGCCACAGCCATTTGGCCCGATTACGCCAGTAATTCCCTCATCAAAATGGAGTACGGTTTTATCAGCAAAACTTTTAAATCCTTTAATTTCAAGACTCTTTAAACGCACGTTTCTATAGTTTAGTAGGACGGCAAATATAGATGAATGGATTAAGAAGTGAATCTGAATGTTTACACAGTTATTCACCGTTATTAACAGTTTTTACACAGCTACATTTTGATTAATTCCCATATGATTCAACTTTAAAGGAGAAATACATTTTGGTCCGGGCTAAGCAGCAGCCATATGGGGCATTGTTGCATCGCCCTCTTGTACTTTTTCAGCTATTGGGAACTGAAAACAAATGAAGCATTGGATTATCTATCATCACATTGATCTCAATATTTTTTTTCTTATCTATACCAAGGCGAAGTTGGAAGAAATTAAATAATCTTCGCAAAAGAGTACAGCAAAAAAATATCATTCTACAAATTAAAAAGGTTTGTTATTTAAGAAGTATCAGGAAAATCGACAACACCAGTAACTTTTATAATTGATCCGCTGGCAGCAGCTAGTTCTGGGGAGCTTACTTCACCTGTTTACCAATGTCCTGAAAAAAATAAAGAAGGTATGATATTGGGTTTTTATGGAAGTTATTGGAATGATGCTGCCGTGGTTTTTTAAGGGTTTGGCTTTAAGGATTTACCAAAAGAAAAGGCATTGGAGTTACTTAATTTATTCAAAAAAAACATAACAGAATTTAAAAAAAAGCCTCTGTTAACAACGATAACGATAACATGTATTTTGAATACGATGATGTTAAATGCTTGATTTACTCCGGCACATACGATGTTAAGATAAGACTATTATGGGGGAATTTTGATTCTGACTGGGATATAACAGCTTTTAAAAGAACAAAAAAAAAGGTTGGGAAAAATTAGATTACGTTGGATTAACAATGTTGTCAGAGCGTTTTTCAGTTCAAACTTAAAGACTTTAGTTATAATTGCTTTTTATGCCTTTATTTTCTTGCCCATTCTAATCCGTCATCTGATATCTTTCAGAAAAAAAGTATCATCGAAATAGTATGAATGGGTATTTTTTTTATATTGCAGTACAAATCCGACACTATGAAAAAAACAACCACTTTGTTATTGCTATTATTATGTAGCATTCAATTTACAAAAGCCCAATTTTTTAAGCCCTCCCAGTCTTCAGAGGCATTTGCCGATTCACTCGCCATCATTGTGCAAGATTTCAAAAAGAATTTCTCCGGTATAGAAGGCAGACAATTGCCCTCGCAGGGAGAAATGGATGTGTTTCGTTCCAAAGCCACCATCCCCGGAGCTG
>Ga0105044_10014382_pt1 | contig 10707 bp, 8 predicted proteins | sample MAT01_FD_78092 | JGI IMG/M metagenome (GOLD analysis project Ga0105044, IMG submission 78092) | Freshwater microbial communities from Lake Fryxell liftoff mats and glacier meltwater in Antarctica - MAT-01 | ecosystem: Environmental > Aquatic > Freshwater > Ice > Liftoff microbial mat | place... | reverse complement strand
TCCGGGTCAAGCGGGTTCATGCGATAGGTGACTTCAACGCCGTCGCTCAGGCCGTCACCATCGGTATCCGCATTGTTTGGGTCAGTGCCTGTGAGTAATATTTCATCTTCATCTGAAATGCCGTCATTATCTTTATCGGTCTTTGCGCTGGGCGGCGGTGTCACTCCCTGAGGAGGCGCTTCCGGTGACTCGGGAGCTTGCGCGGCGAGGCCATAGAGAGATTGCACGCCGGCAATATCATCCTGCCCGAGGAAGCGGTGCGGCCCGGAATACGATGGATACATAAGCGCGTTCGGGTTGGCGCTGTGATCGAGGCCAAGGTTATGTCCGATCTCGTGTGCTGCAACTGTGAGCAGATCCACATTTTGGGTTTCACTGTTGACCCATCGTTCCGCATCATCAAAGTGAAGGAATACCGTCCTATCCTGGTAGGGATTTGGATAGGACGCGTGCGCAAGCACATCACCGGGGCCGTCGAAGGAGTCGCCGTCGCCATGGTCGCCCTCTGCCCACCCGATGAGAATGTCTGCTTGAGCGGAGTCAGAGGTCTCGTTAAATGTGATCGGGATCTCTTTTGTCCATAGCGCAAATGCCGCGCGGACGAGTTCGCGTTCGGTATCCCCGCCTATTTTTCCAGTCCCATTGATGAAATAGTAGGTGATATTGGTTTTGCCCCACTTTGAAATGGCAGTGAATTTTGAAGCAGTTTCATTTTCATCACCGGCATCGGGCAGGCTGTCGTATCGATAATTTATCTCAGGCTCGGATGCGGGGGTAAGCGATGAGCATGCCAATGAGGTCAAAAGGAGTACGATAAAAGTTGTAATGAAATGCTTGAAGAATGAATGGCGCATATTCGTAGTCTCCGATAATTAATGGTTTATAACGCTCTCTTATAGCACAGGGAAGAGGACATTACAAGCGCGTAATTAGTACTGCGCAGGTGCTATTTCTACATTACAATAGTTATGTGAATATTATTTGTGGAGTAACTTTATGAAAGAATCTATGGTTATAAAGTCTGATGACCCCATACTGAACACTTTGAATTTCAAACCATACCGCAATATGGTGCAGCGCAGAGTAGAGCTTTTTTCGCCCAGGGATGATGAACCGCAAACCAGAGAGATTACGACTCCATGGGGAGCAGTATTGACTGCCCAAAAAGGAGATTTTATTATCAGCGAAATGGACGCGCCTGATGATAAGTGGCCTGTAAACGCTGGAATATTTGACGGTTCCTATCTCATCATTGGCCCGGGTCTTTGTGTTAAGCGCGCGGTTACCCTGCTGGCGCCTCTGACAGACCTGACCGACGGCGATGAAGATCAAACAGTGACCGTGCATACTTTGGAAGGTGTCGATAATGTGCGGGCGGGAGACTTTCTTCTTGCAAAAGGTATTCAAGGGGAAATTTGGCCTTATCCAAAGGAAAAGGCGGCAGAAGTAATGAGCCCCGTCGAGTGATTCGACGGGGCTTTGTTTTGCAAGTTGTTCTTATTTTTTCTTCGCAGGCGTATTCTTCCTGGGCGGCTTGGATATTTTAGCGGGTACTGGTTTGCTTAGATCGGGTAAACCGTCGTAGGCCCCGGCAACGAAACCATAGACATATTTGGATGTGTTGATCTGTTCGATCACGCCTCCTGTCTCGCGCATTAGTTCGATCATGTGACGGATGAGGCGCGCGTCGCGGTCTTTCGGCCTGCTGTTTAATCCATTCCATATGGCGATGAGGCGGACTTTTTCAATTCCGCGAATGAGGGATGAATACAGCGCCCAACGGTTGTTGCGTTCATAGGGATCGTCGCCCTCCCTGGGTTTGCCAACATTTTCAAGCTGGTACATTTCATCCACCAAGGGGTGACTGCGGATCTTGTAAAAACGTTCCACCCATGCATCGCCGCCGGGCGATACAAATTCACGGATATAAGCTGCTTCAGGCAGGGGCAGGTGGACTTCCACATGAATTCCCATCTCTGCGCAAATCTCTGCAAAGATGATCTCGCTCCCGGCAGAGAGGCCGCCTGTGAACGCCAGGTCGTTTGGCCCTGCGTTGAATTTTTCCAGCTTCTTGATGATCTCGAGACGTATGTCACTTTCCTTATCTGCGGGGAAAGTTTTCTTTTCCTTGGCTGGAAAGTCGATCATATAGCCGGTGAAAAGGAATACCTGCCCTTCAACTTTTTTCTTTTTCAAGGATCTTTTTTGCTTTTCAGGCGTGGCTGTGCCATCGTCATCGACCCGCGCAATTTCTTCCTGGATTGTGCCGATGCCTGCCTGCACAAATTCGTCCCGCAGGCCCAGGGCCTTGAGTATTTCCAGTTGTGCCAGGGATGAATTCAGAAAGAAAAGATTTCGGCGTGAGGCCGTGAGCGCTTTGCGATAGGATCGAATTACGCTGGCAACATTTTCCGCAGTCAGTACCCTTAGCTCAGCAAGCGAAATCAAGGTCCAGTAATCTGCTTTGTCATCGTCCGCCTTGGTTTCAAGACCGAAAATCAGTGCGCCGCGCAATTCAGAGATATGGTTGCGGATGTGGGTAATATCCGGATCGGGATCCTTTTTATCATCAAATTTATCAGCCAGGTGCAGGGCAAGAGTGGAAAGTGTGAGCGCATTGACCCCGGGGTAATAATTGTTCAAGTCGATGTTGAAGCCTTTCAGGTAAATATCTACCGACTTGATCAACCAGTGATAGGAGTCAAACGCGCTTTTCATGCGCTTGTTTTTGTCGGTGATATTCTTCCATGAATCGGTCCACATTTCCTTGTATATGCGGCCCAGGTACGAGATCACTTCACTATCGTTTGGATAATCGGCGAGCAGGTTTTCAATTTTTACAATGGCTTCGTCCACGCGCGTGAGACGATTCAGGTTAAATGCCTCTTCCCGCCGGAAGATAAGGCTGCTTGAATTTACCTCCAATCCTTTTCGATATTGCGCCAGTGAAAGTTCGTTGCGTCCCATATTTTTGAGGGCCAGACCTGCCTCCCCAATTGCCTCTTCTTTGATAAGAGGATTCTGTATTTCTTCAGTCAGCAGCAATATATCGCCGATGCGTTTTTGGCGTTGTGCAACAGTGACTTTGTCTTTCCATTCGTTATATTCGCGCCAAAAACCTGTTGCCAATGGGGTGCGCAAAGTTTTTAGTTCCGGTTCCTTTAACCCGGAGAGTAAGTTGAAGATCGGGCTGTGAATTGCATCACGGTCAGAGGCCCACGTATCTTTTGTCATGCGGGCAATTGCTTGAATATCACTTTTGATAAAGGCCGGGTCCGGCACACCTTCCGCCGTAATATGATACGGCAGAGTGCGGACATTGAAAATATCAAAGGGCATATATGCGCGTCCGGCTTGGATATGCACCACGCCTCGTTTGCGAAATGCGTGCCGGATGCCAAGCTCGTAATAAACATTTGCATTATCTATGCTCAGGTCGCATAAGCAAAGGTCCGCCAGTAGTAATTCTTGAAACATATCCGTCAGAATGTCGCCGGATGTGGTTTCTTCGTCCGCGCGGAATGGTTCGAAACCTGCTTCTTCAAGCGCGGGTTTGATCAAGGTCTTATAGATCTCGTTGAAGTTGTAAATCGACCCATCGCCGCCTTTCTTGGTTCCAAACGGCATCACCACAAAAACATGCGGACGAATTTCCGGGCGCACCAAGCTGGATATTTCATCCGCTTCGACCACATCGACCGGAGTCTTTAACTTGGCATCCTTCTCCTCCTTTGTATTCTGGACGGCAGCGGTAATAACGCCGACAGCAGCGGGAGAAGGCGGTGTCGACGGTATCTCAGGAGTAGGAGTGACTTGCGGAATTATTTTTTCTTTCGGAGTGTTTACATTTTGCTCAGTCATAGTGGTTGTCCTTGATATTGCCTAACCAACAGGATCCTGAGATTTTGGCAGGCGTGACATCATACTATTAAGCACGGCGACAGGGGTATTGCCGCTAATTTCCACATCCTTGAATTCATCCTCCATTTCTTTTATAGAGGATGATAAGCCAATGCGTTCTGTAATGTTTTCGACGACATTATGAACGGCGTCCCGCATGGCCGCAAGTTCGGCCTGCACCAATTCAGACGATGCATCCTCTGCAAGTGCGCCAAGCGCAGACTTGAAAGTTTCAGTCATCGTTTCTTCTGTTTCAACCAGGGTCTCTCGTGTGAAATCGACCACTGCCTCTGTAATTTCATTCTTGAAGCGGCGGTCAGATTCACGCTGCTCTTTGATCACGCGGTTGATCAGGCTGGTCTCTTCTTCCAGATCGGATTCCTTTAGGGCTTCCTGCATGGCCTTGATATATTCCACATTTTGGGCCCACAGAATATCCTCTGTGGATCGTACCGTTTTAAAGAACTCTGTCTGATTTTGTTCCTCGCTCTCGAGGTTTTTCCAGTGGTCGAACAGAATGTTTAATTCCATGATCACTTTGCTGTAATTTCGAACCACTGAATCCAAATTACGCAATTCCTGCCAGCCGATAAAAGCGGAAGCGAAAGCAGCGGAGAGGGCAACCCATAAAGCGATCGGAGGTCCCCACGCCGCGAGAAAGGCGCCCATACCGCCTGCGATTAAGATCCAGATTTGCAGGCGCGTCCGCTCTTTTTGTCTTCTGATTACTTCGCGAGTATGCCAGCCTAATTCATTTTCAAGTCTGTAGCTAAAATATTCATCGCCTGTTAAGTCGTGAAAGCCTGGGTCGGTATTAGGATAGCTTGGATTAAAGCGTGAAGTGGGCGGAAGAACCCCATCATATGGTTCAAGAAGCAATTCGCCGTTCATCCCTTGATAAACGGAGCGTTGAATTTCTTCCAATCTTTTTTCAAGCCAGACGCGTCGAGTTGGCTCCTTTTGCAGAATGGTGCGGTAAGAGTAGATTTCTTTTAATATCTCTTCTGCGCCTGCGCGTGTCACCAACCAGTCGCCGGTTGAGAAGAACTTACTCACGAACGCGGCAAGAATCGATCCTATAATAGGGATGGCAATCAGAAATATTTTAAGAACCAGGCCCACCAAGCTGTCAGCGGGAAATAGTGTGGTAAGGATGGCAAATAAAGTTGCCAGAACACCAAGAACTGCGATCCACCGCCTCATACGGAGGTGCGCTTTTGACCGCCTTAATGATGCTGCGTCCAATTGGGCAAAACGTGTCCAGGCAACTTGCAAGATAGGGGTCACTTGTTGAGGTTGAGTTTCCATATCGGCTTCTCCCATTATTTAATCAAGACCTAAATTCCAACTATCGAGAAACAAACCAGGCTGCCACATAGCCTTCGTGCGTGGCATCTTTTACCTTGATCCATTTATCGTTTGCGCCAACTTTTGTTTCACCGCCCGGTTCTGTTATGGTGAATTCGTAGTTGATCGCCACTCTTTTGATCAAAGAAGCATCGCTTACCACCGGTTGATTGCGGAGGGCTACGCCTTCGGCTGCGGCTTTCACCTTTGTAGTTCCACCTGTTGTTGGGGTTGATGCAGTTGCCTGCGCAGTCAATCCGCCGCTGTATTTAACGTACCATGCGGCAACATATCCTTCCTTTTTGCTTGCATCACGAACCTTTATCCATTGGTTTTTTACGCCAACTTTTGCAATCGCCTGGCTGACCGGCTCAACGCTGATTAATTGCTCCGTTGTAGGAACCCGCCGAATTAAAGTTTCCGGCGAGATTACAGGTTGGGATCGGAAGGATAATTCTTCCGTGGGATAGAGCGCCATAGCGCCAGCGGGTACGGGCGCAGTAGCCGGCTTCGGGGCTGGTGCGGAACCGGGTTTCGGCGCAGCACCGGGTGCGGATACAGCCCCTTGTGAGGGAACAGATACCGTAGTCGAGGAAGAAGCGGGTTTTCCTTTTTGCTCGGAAACATACCAGGCGGCTACGTATCCCTGCTCTCCCTTTGGATCCTGCACCTGAATCCATTGGCCTTGTACGCCGATCTTGGCCCTGGCCTGGGACTTGGGTTCAAGGCAGATCAATTCTGTTCCAAGCAACATACGCTTCCATAAATATCCGCCAACGGAAGGTTCTGCGCGCAAAGATAGATCATCTTCACCGGCATAAATAATATAATTTTCAGCAGGAACGGGAACTTTTGTTACTTTGGGAGGTTCAGGCGGGGTGCTGCTATAGGAGTTGAACCACAATACAGCGCTGATCTCTGATTCTAATTTTGCGCCATTATATTTGTAGCGTGTGGTGAGCAATACTTCTTTATCGGGGCCGTCGCCGCCATATTTGTATGGATCATAAATCGAATAATCACTCCCCTTTTTTTCTTTTACCAAAACAAAATGAGTTTGAAGACCCGCCTGCTTGTTCCAATCCACTTGCAGGATCACAGGCTTGCCAGCCGCTACCGCCGCATCGATCTGGGCGATGGGCGCAGGATACGCCTCACAGTATTGCATATCGTTATAGGCGCAATTGGGCCAAACATAGGGGAGGAAACTCGGCATAAAAAGCGCCCCGCTAAAGCCGCCAGCGCTCTTAAATTTTTCGTTGGCGGTGACCGGGGTCTCGTTATAACCGATTCCATTAAGCATCATGGTCACAGACGTAAGCAAACATCCCCATCCGCCGATGGTCTCACTGGAATTGCCAAGAGGGGTCTTTTTCCACGCATCGTCGTTCTGGTAAAGATTCCTGGTAACAAACATGGGCCTTACCTCCTACCTCTGTTATTTTGTGAAATTCGAATTATGGGATAATTTTACTCCATTTCAATTGCAATGTACTTGTAATGAGTGTGCACGCAAAGTATGTAAATGAGTTTGCTCCCTGCGCCGAGAACGGCGGCTTGCGCCCGTTTATTTTTCTTATTAATTGAGGGTAATATACACCAGTTGTTTTTGTATTATTTTGGATACTGGCGGAGCCACCAGTCAGTGCCGGGCAGGCCGCTTTGCTTAACCAGCTTAATTAATTCATCGGTGTCGAAATAGATGCGGCGTAAATCCACATCCAGATAATTTTCATTCTGGCTGATGATCGTATATTCAGCCCACGGCAGCAGGCTGGGTATATTGCCGGGCGCGTAAGCGAATACGAAGGTGTTACCCACACTCCCTGAATTTAAAACAAGCTTTTCTCCGTGGCGGCGATACATTTGAATGTGTGAATGCCCGCCAATGAAGACATCGGCTTTATATCCTTCAAAATAGCGGTCCAGCACATCGGTGGGAGTTGTGGATTGAATAAGGTCGGTGGGTGAAAGCGGCGATCCGTGAAAGCAAAGTATGGTCACCCCGTTCGATAATTTAATTTCGTGCGTAGATTTAAACGACCCGATAAAATTTAGATCATCCAGCGTCAGCCGCTCTCTGCCCCAATATAGATCCGGGATAAGATGTTCTGTAATTTCATATTTTTCAGCTTCTTCAGGATCTAAAATAGCCGCATCATGATTCCCCTTGATCAGTATACAATTTAATTCCCTGAGGGTATTCAATACTTCCTTGGGTTGCGGTCCAAGCGTGACGGTATCCCCGAGGCAAACGATCTGGTCGATATTTTGTGATTTAATGTCCGCGAGAACCGCCTGAAGGGCGGTGAAATTTCCGTGAATGTCCGAGATAAAAGCAATTCGCATGGATACCTTTATGGTGTCAGATATTGTACACGAACAAAATGAAATCCCTAATGATTTTCGGATGGATTAGAACTTTTGGGTGATAGTCTGGTTTAGACCAATTGGATGGGGTGTGTTGCAAATGAGTTGACAAAAAGAACGTCCCGAAGGTTTTGTCGAGAAAATTTGGTCGTTTGTGCCAACCTTCGGGACGGTTTTTACTGATAATGAAACACACCCAATTGGATGTATGAAGGAGCGCGTGTCTTTGTGTACCCTTGCCTGCTGCCGTCCGATGCGCGTTTATTTCACCGATGAAGTAGCGCCCGAAAATTCCCATAAAAAGCACGCGGCCGTTTGGGCCGCGTGCTTTTATAATTGAGAAAAAGCTTATGGTATGTCGGCAGGCGCGGGTGTTGTAATGCTCACTACGAGCGTATAAGTTTTGCTGGCATTGCCGAGAATACTGATTATGTCAATTCGGTAGTCTCCGTTTGCTGGAAGTGTTCCGCTCCAGGAAGTGTTTGCGTCCAATGGCCTGATGGCAACGCTGCTGGGGTTGTAAACCGCCCAGGCAATTTCATTGGCAGGTGTGGATGTGAGCGTGACGGTCATAAGCTGGCCCTGACCGCCTGCAACTACATAGCGGACAGTTGCGCCTTGCGCGGCAATGCTTCCGTTGATCGTTGATGAAGTAGTGCCTTGAGCAAAACTGATGCGGATTGGGTCTGTTGAGGATGGAACTGAAGTTGGGGTTGGCCCAGGAGCGCTGACGACTCCAGTGGATGAGTTGAGCGGCACCTTGATGACACTGCCAACCGATAAGGTGCTGTTCAGGTTTGCTGCCTGTAAAACAAGGACATCCGCGTTGTATCGTTGCGCGATGGAAGCCCAGGTATCTCCTGTTTGAACTGTATGAGGCCCCACACAGGGAGGGCCGTAAATTTTGCCGACACCGCCTATACGCGGCACGGTGACGGTTGTGTCAGCTGAGATCATGTTGGGGTCGGTGATATGTGTATTGGCATTGCGCACCTCGGTGAAGCTTGCTCCATAACAGCGCGCAATTTGGAGCAGCCATTCACCAGCCACAACTTTGTGTTGAATGGTGGTACCAGCGGGTAGATTCGCGGGTGAAGTTGAGTTAGGTTGAACTACATTGCTGTTATTAACGATGGCGGTCGCCGGTTGGGATGGCCCCGCTCCGCCTCCAGATGCGGTGGCGCTGTTCGTGACATTGGCAGCATTCAGGTCCGCTTGAACGATGGTGTAGGTCGCTGTGCAGCTTATGGTTTCAGTGGGGAGCAGGGTGACCGTATTTGATCCGCAGTTGAGCGGCGCAGGTATGCGATTGTCAGTGACTGTGAATTGGGTTGGGCCGAGAGGCATGTTCCCGGTGTTCTTGGCATTATAGGTATACGTGATGACCTGGCCGAGTTGATTGTAGGTGGCCGGGTTGGCGGATTTTGTGAGCGTCAGGGTTTTGTTTTGCACAATGGCAGTCACAATATTCGCAGTGTTCGAACTGATACCGCCCGCAGTGGCAATTGCGTTTTTCGTTACCGCAGCTGTATTGATATCTGTTTGGGTGATGCTATAAGCTGATTTACAGATAATCGTTTCGTTTTGGTCGAGGGAGGCATTGAGGTTGCCAATGGTAACCAGATCCGGACAGGTGACCGGCGTCTGAGCGTCTGCCACGGTAACAGGCCCTGCCAGGGCGGCGCTTCCCGTGTAATTAATGACATAATTATAATTAATGATCTGACCGACTGTATTGAAGACATCCGCTGCGTTTTGAACCTGGACGGTTAATCCGAATGCTGGAAGGTCTGCCAACAGGGAATTGGTTGTCGCCGCCGCCGGAACGCCAAACAAACTGCACGACCCCAGTGCCAGCACAATCGTTACTAACAGAGCGCTGCGAATGATCTTAGTCATATCCAAATCCTCTTCTCTGTCTTAAAGTAAAATCGAACAATTGAAACAATATTAGTATAGCATTGTTGAGGGTGAAAATTACAACCGATTTTTTATTAAGCCATCCCATTTGATACGGCAATAAATGGGGCCGATCAGAAAAACGATGATCCAGCCCATCAACAAAAAGCTGATATTCGACATCAGGACGGAAATTTTTGTAAAGAAAAGGGATTTAAGTGTGATGAAGAAAACAGCCAAACTCCAGACGATGCCGAATAAGACCCAACCTGTGGCGCCGCTGAAGATCGTTAAACAGAATGGCGTATATGTGCCTGCAATCGCTGGCGAGGATTGTGGCTATGCCTACGCTTCTGCGTGTGGGCACTTGCTGTTTTACGCCGCTAATATCAGCCAACGGTTACCTGATCCCCAAATAGGAATATGCTGAGGCGAGAGCCAGCCCCAACCAGGCTTTCGCAAACTCACTCAACGGCGCTGGGATGGCAGTGGGATACAGAATATAGATGACAACGGATGTCACACCGCATATGATCCAGACAACAATATAGGCTGTGGAGACGAGTTTCCTAAGCTGCATGGAGGATCTGGTCATCCTTCTATCTATCAGTTTGGCAGACGGCAGTTCCCCGGGCTGTGTAATGGCCAGTTCTGTGATCACCAGCGCGGATATCAGACCGCCGACAACGTTCAGGATCAGATTAACGCCCTCGATGCTTTTCGAGTGCAGCGCTAGCGCACAGGCAGAATTGGTGCCGCATTTTCTGGCTGCCAGAAACGTGGAGTTGACGGCTGTGCCAATTGCAAATATGTAAAAACCCAATAGAATGACTGGAATGATCTGGGCAACAAAGTCTTTTGTTCTTTCCCTTCGGCTCATGATGTTTGCCTCCTGCCTGACCTTTATGAATAGATGATGATGCGGGTGAACTGTCTGAATAACCGCCTGTGGACATTTGCGATGTCACATTATATACCCGTCGCTGCGCTTCGGGTACTACATCCCCCAAGGAGAAAGGCTGGTCCGCTTACTAAGCGGTTTGTGCATTGCTTTGCAAATTAACAAAGTCATCACGCAACAAGCACTCTCCTCTTTAGGGGAGAGTGGGGAGAGAGGTCATCCCCAATCCAAACTTTCCTCTGCCAAATTGGATTTATATCAATGATAGAAACGTCTCGTATTATCCAGAC
>Ga0105044_10014377_pt1 | contig 10709 bp, 8 predicted proteins | sample MAT01_FD_78092 | JGI IMG/M metagenome (GOLD analysis project Ga0105044, IMG submission 78092) | Freshwater microbial communities from Lake Fryxell liftoff mats and glacier meltwater in Antarctica - MAT-01 | ecosystem: Environmental > Aquatic > Freshwater > Ice > Liftoff microbial mat | place... | reverse complement strand
TCGAGGCCCAGCACGTAGGTGCGCGCCGGGGCCAGCGGTACCAGGAAAGCGAGGTTGGGCCCTGTGCCGCGCTTCTCGGCGGCGTCCATGTATTCCGGGAAGGTCTCCCAGTCCCACTGGATACCGGCCTTCAGCACTTCGGCTTCCATGCCCTCGACCGTGATCAGGTCCTGGCACAGCAGGTCATGGTGTTCGGGGCGGCACGGCGCGACGCCAACGCCGCAGTTGCCGAGCACCACGGTGGTGATGCCGTGCTCGGACGAGCTCTCGAGCAGGCGGTCCCAGCTGATCTGCGGATCGTAGTGCGTATGCGGGTCGATGAAGCCGGGGCACACAACCTGGCCGGCGGCGTCGATGGTCTGCGCGGCTTCGCCCTTGGGCTTGCCGATCTCCAGGATGCGGCCGTCCTTGACGGCGAGGTCGGCGGCGTGGCCCGGCGCGCCGGTGCCGTCGACCAGGAGGCCATTCTTGATCAGTACGTCGTAATTCATCGTGGTCTTTCGGGTGAGGGGCTTGGTTAGGAGGAAGTGAGGATCTTGCCCGTGCGTTCGCCGGTGGGCTGGCCGTCGCGGTACAGCGTGCGACCGTTGACGACGACGCGCGCGATGCCCTGTGCCTTGGCGTGCAGGCGGCCGGCGCCGGTCGGCAGATCGTAGATGAAGGCGCCGCGCTCCGGCGAACCGATGGTGTCGGCGTCGAACAGGACGACGTCCGCGCCCTGACCGGGGGCGATGCGGCCGCGGTCCCGCAGGCCGAAGAAGTCCGCGGGCTCCGAGGTGATGCGCTGGATCGCGTGTTCCAGCGTCAGCGCCTGCTGCTCGCGCACCCAGTGCGAGAGCAGGAAGGTCGGGTAGCCCGCCTCATACAGCATGTCCACGTGCGCGCCGCCGTCGGCGAGCCCGATCATGGTGCGCGGGTCGCGCAGCATGTCGGCGATCTGCTTGCGGTCGCTGTTGCCGCGTTCGTAGGCGAACAGCGTCTCCAGGTTGTCCTCGATGGAAATGTCGAGCATCGTGTCGAGCGGATCCTTGTTGCGTTCCGCGGCGACTTCACCGACCGTGCGCATCTCGTAGCCGCGCAGCGCCGGATTGCCGACCTTGCAGATGATCGTCTTGGGTGGCTGGCCGGTGAAGCGGCGGCCCTCGGCGAGTTCGGCCTTGATCGCCGCCCGGAACGCCTGGTCGGCGTAAATCTTCTTCTGTTCTTCCACGGTCTGGTTGAACACGCGGCCCGCCGACTGCAGTTCCATGAAGGGGTAGGGCTTGATGAGCGTGAACTCGCGGAGCATGGGCCGGATCAGCATCTGCGGCGCGCAGCCGCGCGCCAGCAGCGGGGCGGCCTTGTCGAGCACGTCGCGGCAGCCGTTGGCCTTGGCGGGGTCGTTCAGCAGGGAAATCCACGTCACCTTGCGGCCGCTCTGGGTGAGCAGGTGGTCGAGCAGTTCGTATTCGTCGTCCGCCAGCGTCGCGAAGCGGTTGGTCACGGCGATCTGGACCACGCCGCGGCCCGCCTGCTTCAGCACGCCGCAGTAGGCGGTGTATTCGTCGCGGCTGGTCAGGCGGGCGGCGAAGGGCTTGCCCTGATAGCCGATCTGCGAGCGGTTGTTGGAGGAGCTGAAGCCCGAGGCGCCGGCGTCCATGGCGGTCCGCAGCAGCCCCGCGATGACCTGCGTTTCTTCCGGCGTGGCGCCGCGGTCGCTGGCGTCGCCGCCCATGACATAGGTGCGCAGCGGCGACAGCGGCACCAGAAAAGTGCGATTGAGTGCGCAATCCTGGCGCCCGGCCATGTCGAGGTAGTCGGTGAAGCTGTCCCACTGCCACTGGATGCCCTGTTCGAGTACCGACTTCGACATGCCTTCCACGTTGATGAGGTCCTCGATTACGCGGTCGTGGTCCGTCGGGCGGCAGGGCGCGACGCCGACGCCGCAATTGCCCATCACCACGCTGGTTACGCCGTGCTCGGAGGAGCTGTTGAGCAGGGGATCCCAGGTGATCTGCGCGTCGTAGTGCGTATGCGGATCGACGAAGCCGGGGCACACGATGAGACCGTCGGCGTCCACGGTCTCGCGCGCGGCATCCTTGACGGCGCCGACTTCGACGATGGCGCCATCCTTGATGCCGACATCCGCCCGCCGGCGCGGGGCGCCGGTGCCGTCCACGAGGGTGCCGTTCTTGATGAGGAGGTCGAGCGCCATGGGAAATTCCTGCTGGGAGATACGGGGGAGGGCCAAAATATAGCATCACCGGCGCGGGTTGAGGTTTGCGCGCGTCGAAACGTTCCGCGGCGGCGCGACCGTGTGTATGATGGCCGCTCTCTGGAGGTTAGAGCGGGTGTCGCGCAGCGCTGCAAGGACCATCGCAGTTTCGGTTTCGGTGTTGAGCCTGGCCACGGGCTTCACGTCGGAGGACGCTGCCGCGCAGGCCTATCCCGCCAAACCGGTGCGCATCGTGGTCGCGTTCGTGGCCGGCGGCGGTGACGATTTCCACGGCCGCCTGATGGCGCTGAAACTCACCGAGGTGTTGGGACAGCAGGTGATCGTCGAGAACCGCGGCGGCGCCGGCGGCTTCGTCGGCTGGGAGCACGTCGCCAAATCCGCACCTGATGGCTATACGCTGCTGCTCGGCGGCGGTTCCCTGACCACGGTACCCAGTCTGCGGCCCAACGCGAGCTTCGACGTGCTTCGGGACTTCACCGGTGTCTCACTGATCTCGACCTTCGGGCTGGTCCTCGTCGTCCATCCCTCGGTGCCCGCGAAGAACGTCCGCGAACTGATTGCGCTCGCTCGCAGCAAACCCGGCAAACTCAATTACGCGTCTTCGGGCGCCGGCGCCACGCCCCATCTGTCCGCCGAACTGTTCAAGCACATGGCGAAGCTCGACATGGTGCATATCCCGTACAAGGGCGGCACCCCGGCCTTCGTGGACCTGATAGCGGGGCAGATCGACATGTACTTCGGCGTGCTGGCCGGGGCGTTGCCGCAAATCCGCGCCGGCAAGGTGCGCGCGCTGGGGGTGACTGCGGCCAAGCGCACGCAATCCCTGCCGGAGGTGCCGACGATCGCAGAGGCGGGGCTGCCGGGTTATGAACTGTCGTCGTGGTATGCCATCGTTGGTCCGGGCAACCTGCCGCGCGACGTGACGCTGAAGCTCAACGCGGCCGTCCACAAAGTGGTGGCGATGCCTGATGTTCGCGAGCGGTTGCTGAACGCGGGCTCCGAGCCGGAAGTCAACACGCCGGAGCAGATGGCCGCGCTCATCAGGACCAATGTCGAGAAGTTCGGGGTGATCATCAAAACGGCCGGCATCAAGGCGGATTGAGCATTCCAGAATGAATGACAGATGGAATGCTCAACCCCTCACCCCGACCCTCTCCCGGAGGGAGGAAGGGTGAGAATGGCACTAATTCGCTGTCGCGAATTAGTGAAAGATCAATAGGGGCGCCGTCGGCGCTGCCCGCACGAAGGCATTTCATGACCACCTACAAACCCTTTCCCGTCTACAGCATCGAAGGCGATGCACGCGAGTGCGGCGAGCAGTATGGCGCGCAAGCGGCCGACCGCGTGGCGCGCACCATCGACATCTACCTGTCGGCATTCAGCCGACAGGCGAAGCTGTCGCTGGCGGAGGTGCGCGAGCGCGCGCGGGCGTTCGCCGCGCAGATCGAAGCGCTGGACGCCGGCATCATGGCGGAGATCGGCGGCATCGCCGTGGGCGCGAAGCAGAAGCTGGAAGACATCGTGGCGGTCAACTGCCGCACTGAGCTGCTGTACGGCTCGCTCGCCGGCACCCAGCCGGCCACCGAGTGCACCACGATCATCGCGCTGCCGGAGGCCACCAAGGGCGGCGGCGTGATCATCGGCAAGAACTGGGACTGGCGCGATCCGACGGTCGACGCGGTCGTGGTTCTGCGCGTGAAGCAGAAGGGCAAACCGGCGCTGTCGCTGATCGTGGAGGCCGGCATGGTGGGGCGCGACGGCTTCAACGAGCACGGCATCGTCGTCTGCGGCAACCTGCTGGTATCGAACGAAGACAAGGGACGCGTGGGTGTGCCGATCCCCATCCTGCGGCGGCGCATCCTCAATTCCCGCCATTACTACGAGGCGATCGACACGCTGGTCAAGTCGCCACGCGGCGCCTCCGGCAACTACCTGATCGCGCACCGCGACGGTGTGGGCATCGACTTCGAAACGACGCCGGATCACGTCTATATGGTGTATCCCGAGCGCGGGCTGCTGACCCACGCCAATCACTTCCAGTCGCCGGTCGCGCAGGCCACCGGGGTGGCCAAGTACTACACGGGCGACAGCGTCTACCGCGATTTCCGCGCGCGGCAATTGCTGGAGCCGAAAATCGGCTCGATCACGGTGGACGATGTAAAGGCAGTGCTGAAGGACGAGTTCGGCGCGCCGCGCTCGATCTGCCGTTACCCGCACGAGTACGCGGGCGCGGAACCGACGATGACGATCGCATCTCTGGTCTTCGACCTCGACGCGGAAGTGATGCACGTGGCGGCGGGGCAGCCTACGCGGTCGAAATACGTGCCCGTGCGGCTGCCGGAGAAGGACGGCAAGAAGGTGAGGGTGGTGCATGCGCGGTAAATTCAAATGGCCCGAGGGCGTGCGCTGCGCGTGCATGATCACGGTCGATTTCGACGGCCCCTCGCACGAAATCGGCCGCAAGCTGCGGCCGCTGGGGATCAATTCCTGGGGGCGCTATTCGGCGCGGCGCGGCATTCCGCGTTACATGGACCTCTTCGAGAAACACGGCATCCCCTCGACCTTCTTCGTGCCGGGTTATGACGCCGAGTACTACCCCGACACGGTCAAGGAAATCCATCGCCGCGGCTTCGAGGTGGCGGCCCACGGCTACCTGCACGAAGGCTGGGAACTGGGCGACGAAGAGGAAGAACTGCTGACCCGCACGCACCGGATCCTGACCGACCTCACGGGCACGGCCCCGGTCGGCTGGCGCTCGCCCTCCGGGCGCAAGACCGCCCGCACCATGCGCGTGCTGAAGAAGCTGGGCTACCTCTACGACTCCAGTGACAAGGACTACGACCTGCCGTATATGGCCCGCATCGACGGCGTGCGCCTGACCGACATGGTGGAAATTCCGAATAACACCTACAGCCTCGACGATTTTCCGTGGTTCAAGTTCAGCATGACCCCGGCCTCCGAGGTGCTGACGCAGTGGAAGCAGGAGTTCGATTCCTTGTACGCTGAGAACGGTTTTTTCATGCTGACCTTCCATCCGCGCAGCGGCTGGGGCTCGGGCATTCCGTCGCGGGCGCGGATCGTGGAAGACCTGATCCGCTACATCAAGCAGTTCGAGGGCGTGCGTTTCTACAGCCTGCAGGAACTGGCGCGCTGGTGCCTCGCCAACCCGGGGGAGTTCGAATGAGCACGACTCCCCTCTGGCCTGAAGGCAAGATCTGCGGTGTGACGGTGACGGTGAACTTCGATGCCGAGTCGGTCGACCTCCACGAGGTGGCCAAGGAGAACCTCTACGGCCGTTTTTCCTACGGCCGCTACGGCATGCGGGCCGGGGTATGGCGCCTGCTCGAAGTGCTGCGGGCGCAGGGCGTGAAAGGGACGTGCTTCGTGCCGGCGCTGGATGCCGAAAACCATCCTCAGGCGGTGGAAGCTGCGGTGAAGGACGGGCACGAAATCGCCGCCCGCGGCTACGCGTTCGAGGATCACAGCAAGCTGGGCGATGCCGAAGCGGCGACTCTGGCCAAGGCGCACGCGGTGCTTGGGAAGATCGCCGGCCGCGCGCCGGTCGGCTGGCGCGCGCCGCAGGGTCTGCTGTCGCCGGCCACGCTCGGCCATCTCGCCGATCTCGGCTATCGCTACGACAGCAGCTTTCAGGACGATGACACGCCGTACGTCATGCGCACGGCGGACGGCAAGGAGATCGTGGAGCTGCCGTCGATCCAGATGCTCGACGATTCCACGCTGTACGGCCCGCGCCACAGCCACGACCGCGTCATCAAAACATGGAAGGAAGAGTTCGATGCGATCTACGGCTGCGGATTGTTCGTGAATCTCACGCTGCACGCGCGCGGCGATTCGGGCTCCGGCCGCGCCAGTCGCGCCCGCGTGGTGGACGAATTCCTGACCTATGTACAACGCCGGCCCGGCGTGTTCTTCATGACCTGCGCCGAAATGGCCGCGTGGTGGAAGCAGCATCACCCGCAGTCCGAAGCGGCGCCGGTATGAGGCAAATCGGCATGCGATCGTTGGGGGTGGTCGCGGTCTGCGCGCTCTTACTGCCGACGCCGGCCGGTGCGCAAGCCCCTGCTGCCGGCGCAGCACAGACTTTTCCCGCCAGAACGATGCGCCTCGTGGTGGCCTTCCCCTCCGGCGGCGGGGTCGACATCCTCGCCCGCACGCTCGCGCTGAAGGTGGGGGAGAGCCTCGGCCAGCAGATGATCGTTGACAACCGTCCGGGCGCGAACGGCAACATCGGCGGCGAATTTGTCGCGCGCGCCCCGGCCGACGGTTACACACTGCTGCTGGTGGTCTCGAGTTTTGCCACCAACCCGCACGTGTACGCCAAACAGTCTTTCGATCCGCTGAGCGATTTTGCACCGGTCACGTTGCTGAGCTCGGCGCCCCTGGTGCTCGTCGCGCACCCCTCGCTGCCGGTGAAGTCAGTGAAGGACCTGATCGCGCTCGCCAAGACCCGGCCCGGGGAGCTGAACAGCAGCGTGGCCGGCCTCGGCTCCGGCGGGCAGCTTGCGCTCGAACTGTTCAAATCGATGGCCCGGGTGGATATCGTGACCATCCCGTACAAGGGCGGGGTCGCGGCGATTACCGACACCATCGGCGGCCAGGTCCAGTTGACGATCAACAATCCGCTGGCGCTGCTGCCGCACGTGAAAACCGGCAAGCTCCGCGCGCTCGGCACCAGCAGCCTGCAGCGCATGGCTTCGGCGCCGGAGATCCCGACGATCGCCGAGGCCGGGTTGCCGGGATACGAGGCCACGCTCTGGTACGGGATCGTGCTGCCGGCCAAAGCCGCGCCGGCCCTGGTGGCGCGCCTGAATGCGGAGTTCAACCAGGCCGTCCAGCAGCCAGACGTGCGCGAACGCATGACGAGCGAAGGCGTGCTGATCATCGGCTCGACGCCGGAGCAGTTCGCCGAGCATCTGCGCCGGGAATCCATCAAGTGGGGCAAGGTGATCCGCGACGCGAAGATCAAGCTGGATTAGGAACTCCCTTTGAGCTGCGAGTCTCGGTTGCCGCACGCCAGCGAGGAGGAAAATCCCGAGCTGCGCGCCACCTGCCAGCATATTTTGCAGACGCGCGGCACAGTATCGAATGTGCTGAAGAGCTTCAGCCACGCGCCGGAAGGCCTGAAGCGCTACGCGGCCCTCGGCGAGTACGTGCGCTACGGGACCGACCTGCCGGGGCGCACGCGGGAGCTCTCCATACTCGCCATCGCGGCGGGTATCGAATATGCCTGGGTGCATCACCTGCCGCACGCGCGCAAGGCGGTCGTGTCGGATGCCGAACTGGCGTCGCTGAAGGCCGGTGGCATCCCGGAGGGCGCGAGCGCCGCGGAAGCCGCGGCGATCAGCTTCGTTCGCGCCTATACCGACCTCGGGCGGGTGCCGGATGCCGTCTATGCGGCGCTGGCGCAGCACTTCACCCCGCGCCAGATCACCGACCTGACGCTCCTCGGCGGTTATTTCGTGGCGCTGGGCTCGGCAGTGCACGCCTTCCGCATTCCCATCGAGCCGGAGTACCAGAAATGGGTGGCGCCGCCGGCGCCCGCGCCGCGACTGCCCGACCGGCCGCGCATCGTCTTCGTCGGCGCCGGCGCGGTCGGCGGCTACGTGGGCGGGCACCTGGCCCGCGCGGGCCACGACGTGACGCTGATCGATCCGTGGCCTGCGAACGTGGAGGCCATCCGCAAGAACGGCCTCCAGCTCGGCGGCACGCAGGGCGAGCACAGCGTCAAGATCAAGGCCCTCCATGTGAGCGACGTGCAGTCGCTGGCGCGGCAGCCGGTGGACCTCGCGTTCATCTGCATGAAGCTCTACGACACCGAATGGGCGACGGCGCTGATCAAGCCCTATCTCGCGGCGGACGGCTGCGTGGTCACCATGCAGAACAGCCTCGTCGAGGAGCAGGTGGCGGCGATCGTCGGTCGCGCGCGGACGCTGGGCTGCATCGCCAGCACCATCAGCGTGGAGGCCACGGGGCCGGGGCGCGTGGTGCGCAGCCAGTTGCCGGGCGGCGATGCCTATACCGTGTTCCGTTTGGGCGAACTCGACGGCCGGATCACGCCCCGCGCGGAACAGATTGCGGCGATGCTGCGGGCCTGCGACAGCGCGAAAGTCACCACCAACCTGTGGGGCGAGCGCTGGGCCAAGCTGGTGGCCAACACCATGACCACGGGACCGTGCGCGCTGTCCGGGCTCAATCTGAAGGACATCTTTGAAAACGCGGTCGCGCGCCGCCTGCTGATCAAGCTGGCGGGCGAGGCGATCCACGTCGGCGAGGCGCTCGGTTACCGGCTGGAGCCGGTCCGTGGATTACCGGCAGCGCAATGGATCGCGGCGGCGTCAGGCGATGCCGATGCCTTCCGCAGCGTCGAAGCGCATATGCTGGAAGGCGCCCGGCGGCGGCCGGAAGGCGGTTGGTCGGGGACGGCGCAGGACATCGCCAAGGGCCGCTGGCCCGAGATCGATTTCATGAACGGTTATCTCGCGCGAAAAGGCGCCGAGGCCGGGATTCCGGCGCCGACCCACGTGAAAGTGACCGAGCGGGTGAAACAACTGGCGCGCGGGGAGTTGACGGCCAGCCTGGCGCAGTTAGAAATGATCTAGGGCATCTCTGAACAAGCGGTGTTCGTCATTCCGGCGAAGGCCGGAATCCAGGGAATTCAAGCGTCTGGACACCGGCTACAGGGGAAGGGGCCCCTCTCCCTTCCTGGCCGGTGTGACGAGCTTATTCAGAGTTTCCCTAGCGGTTGGGCGAGGTCATTGAAAGCAATAAGGAAGCTCTGAAAAACGCTACTTCCGTCCTTCCAGCGAAAGCTGGAATCCAGTGAAATCAATGAAATGGGCACCAGCTTTCGCTGGTGTGACGGGGTTTTTCAAAGGTTCCTTAAAACGAATCGAACGCCCGCGTTTTTCTCGCCCAGATGAGAGTCGACGGTTGTGGCGCAGATGAGTGGTAAGCCAGAACGGGCAAAGAGGCTGATAGAGTTCACTGAATAAAGTCTCGGGACCGCCTCTCTTGTCGTTTAATCTGCACTACAGAATTGCCGCGCACACTCGATGGCGCCTTGGGCGGATTGCAGTTATTCGCTGCTGAGAATAGTATGGATAAAAAGAAAATACGGCACTTAGCCTGATACGGCTTGCACGCAAGGAGGATCTGATGGCGAAGAACACTAGGCGGCGCGTATTGCTGGGCGCGTCAGCAGCAGCGTTGGGCGGGGTGATCGCTCGTGGTGCTCATGCTGCAGAGCCCGCGGGCAACCTGCCCCCCAACGTTCCCGAATGGATGAAGCGCGAGGGGCTCCCGCTCCAGGGGCAGCCCTATACCCTGCCGTCCACATTCGAGAAACATGTGGCGCGCATGGGGCGGCGCGACGAGGTCATGCCGGGTGCCGGCTCGATCCAGACGCCGCATCAATTCCTGCGCGGCATGATCACGCCGGCGGGGCTGACTTTTGAGCGCTCGCACGCCGGCGTCCCGGAGATCGACCCGGCGCAGCACCGGCTGGTTGTGCATGGTCTCGTCAAGCGTCCGCTGACCCTCACCATGGACGACATCGTCCGTTTCCCGTCGGTTTCGCGGATCTACTTCATCGAGTGCTCGGGCAATGGCTCGCGCGAATGGCGCACGCCGTTCGGCCGCAGCGTGCAGATCACGCACGGCCTGCTGTCCTGCTGCGAGTGGACGGGCGTTTTGTTGTCGACCGTGCTGGAGGAAGCGGGCCTGAAGGAGGGCGCTTCCTGGGTGCTCGCGGAGGGAGCGGACGCGGCCGCCATGACGCGCAGCGTGCCGATGGAAAAATGTCTCGAGGACGCCATGCTGGTATACGGCCAAAACGGCGAAATGCTGCGTCCCCAGCAGGGCTACCCCCTGCGCCTCTTCCTGCCCGGCTTCGAAGGCAACATGAGCATCAAGTGGCTGCGCCGGCTCAAGGTCGGGAACGCACCCTTTATGACGCGCGAGGAAACCTCCAAGTACACCGACTCGCTCCCGGACGGCAGCGCACGCCAGTTCACGTTCATGATGGAAGCGAAGTCCGTGATCACCTTTCCCTCGCCGGATCATCGGCTGAAGGAGAAAGGCTTTTACGAGATCTCGGGGCTTGCCTGGAGCGGCATGGGAACGATCCGCCGCGTGGATGTTTCGGTCGACGGCGGCCGCACGTGGCGCGAGTCGCAGTTGCAGGAGCCCATTCTGCACCGCGCGGCGGTGCGGTTCCGGCTGCCGTGGATGTGGGACGGCAGCGAGGCGATGCTGCAAAGCCGGGCGATCGACAGCTCGGGCTTCGTGCAGCCGACACGCCTGCAACTCGTCGCGCAGCGGGGCTACGGTTCGCAATACCATTACAACGCGATCCAGAGCTGGAAACTGTCGGCCAGCGGGGAGTTGACCAATGTCCATGCATAGGTGCATCGCCATCGCAGGACTCTGTCTCCTGGCTCCGATCGCGCAGGCGCAGGTGTATAACCTGGGCCGC
>Ga0105044_10014369_pt1 | contig 10712 bp, 9 predicted proteins | sample MAT01_FD_78092 | JGI IMG/M metagenome (GOLD analysis project Ga0105044, IMG submission 78092) | Freshwater microbial communities from Lake Fryxell liftoff mats and glacier meltwater in Antarctica - MAT-01 | ecosystem: Environmental > Aquatic > Freshwater > Ice > Liftoff microbial mat | place... | reverse complement strand
TTCGCAATTTTTACGTCACGATCTCTATGGGTTTCTGCAATCTGCGTTTCTCTTTCTCTATCTGCTAACGCCTTCCCAATTTCACCAATTTTGGTTTGTTCTGCCACGCTAATAATGGCTTCATTTACCGCTTTAGCAGCAGCTTCTTTACCCAATGCTTCAATGTAACCAGATTCATCTCTGATATCGGTCACGTTGACGTTAATGAGTTTTAGACCAATTTTTTTAAGTTCAGCATCCACGTTCTTCGAAATATTGTCCAAAAACTTATCTCTATCTGAGTTGATCTCTTCAATGGTCATGGTGGCAATCACCAAACGGAGCTGACCAAATAAAATATCTTTCGACAATTCTTGAATTTGTTCTGGCGTAAGGCCTAATAACCTTTCTGCAGCATTGTTCATGCTATCGGGCTCCGTAGATATCGCAATGGTAAACCTGCAAGGCACGTCCACTCTAATGTTTTGCCTGCTGAGCGCATTCGTTAAATTAGCTTCAATAGAGATGGGCTTTAAATCTAAGTAAGCATAATCTTGAATCACCGGCCAAATAAATGCTCCACCACCATGCACACATTTGGCGGAAGTACCACCGGTGCGACCGTAGATCACTAAAATTTTATCGGATGGACATCTTTTGTAACGAGAAATCAAAGCGCTGATCGTTACAAAAAAAACGATCACAATCACAACAATCAAAATCAATGGTGTCATAACTAAATTGAGTTTTTTGGGTTTTTATAATTTTTCTACCAATACCAGATTATTACTTTCTATTTTAACTATACGCACCATACTTCCTGATGGTAATTTTTCTTTTTCTGTGATGGCATTGATCTCATGCACTGCCCCATGTACGCTTACCTGCACTTTACCAAATCCTGATTTTTGTTCGGGTATGGTCAAATAAACCGTACCCGTTTGTTGTAAAGTTTTTTGAATGTTGAAGGTATTGTCTTCGCCTAGTTTTTGTAATTGTCGTATTAATAAGAAAAACACTACTACAAATAACACGCCCACTAGCACACTGAGGCCAATGAGCAATCCTTTACTGTTTATAGAAGAATAAAATGCTATCCCTGTCCAACCAATTCCCAGCAAAAGGTTCACCATATTGCGCAAAGAAAACAATTGGAAGGGGGCTTCTGCACCTGACAAATTGCTATCGAAATCTGCCTCCAGGCCATCTGTAGCATCAGCACCGACAAACGTGAGTACGGTTTGCACCAAAAATATAAGGGTGGCCGGTATGGCAATAAACCAGAATGTTTTAAGCAGCGGCTCCATTCCATTAAAAAATTCCATATCGCGGTTTAATTTAAGTTGGGTCGAACAAAAAGTATTCCTACAAAAGTATAAAAAAACGGTTTGCCAAAGCCGATTATTCTTTTCCCAGCATCTTATTCAACTTATTATTGATCTGGTTCAGTAGATCGAACTGTTTGGCTTGGCTTTCAAATAATGTTTTAATTTGTTCCTGTTCGAGCAAATCTATTTTTTGGTGCAAACTTCTGATTTGCATTTCTGCTTTTAAATTAATAAGGTAATCGTTTTCATTTTGTTTACGGTCTTTTTCTTCTTGGCGGTTCTGGCTCATCATAATGATGGGAGCCTGTAGTGCTGCTATAGAGGAAAGAATCAGGTTCATTAATATAAAAGGATAAGGATCAAACTTCCAATGTCCCAGCGCAACCACGTTGAACAGTATCCATACTAACAAAAAAATCATGAAGAAAATAATGAATCTCCAGCTACCCCCAAAACGAGCAACTTTATCAGATATTTTCTGACCCCTGGTCAACTGCTCTTCGGGAGGATGCAATAAATTCTTAATGATCAATTCTTCGGCTGCAATGGATTCTTTAACGATGTTTTGCAATTTTTTCAGATGTTCGTTTTCTTGCGTCAACATTTTTTTTACCTGATCATTTTTCATTCATTTAAATTTTATGTTAAAAACAAAAAACAAAGATGCGATGGTTTTAATCTAAATAAATACAACGGACTCTTAAAAACTTCCTTATTCTCCCATACCTTCTGCCTCTTCAGTTTTACTACTATTTTTGAGCATATCGTTCACGGCATGTATTTCTGCGTCGGTAAAATAGCGCCATTTGCCAGGTGCCAACCCGCTTACACTGATATTCATGATCCTGGTTCTTTTCAAAGAGGTAACCCGGTAACCGAGCGCCTCACACATTCTTCTTATTTGGCGATTCAGCCCCTGTGTTAGTATGATGCGAAAGCGATGATCACCCTCCTGTTTCACAAAACATTTGTTGGTAACGGCTCCTGGAATTTTTACACCGTTCCGCATCTTATTGATAAAATCGACGTTTACGGCTTTATCTACCATCACCATGTATTCTTTTTCGTGTCCGTTGCCCGCCCTCAAAATTTTATTTACTATATCTCCATCGTTGGTTAAAAAGATCAAACCTTCTGATAATTTATCCAATCTCCCCACCGGAAATATCCTGGTTTTATAATTTACAAAATCTACGATATTGGTTTTGTCTTTGGTATCGGTGGTACAGGTTACGCCTTTGGGTTTATTGAGCAGCAAGTAAACGGTTTGTTTTTTCTTACGAATGGGTTCGCCGTCAATCTTCACTACATCACCCTCCTTCACCCTGTTGCCTTTGCTGGCATCTTGGTCGTTGATGGTGACCCTGCATTCGTCGATATATTTATCAGCCTCTCTCCTGCTGCAAAAGCCGCTGTCGCTGATATACTTATTCAAACTAATATCCATACTGCGAAATACCTCAATATTTATGAATAAATGTGGTTCTGCCGAATTTATTAATGGGGAAAATTTGCACGGAATACAAATGCATCCATCATCTCCATCACCGTTGCCGCCGACTCAGGGGTACACGGATTGGAACCGGTTCCATTAAAATATGCTACTACTTTTTCAATCATAGGTTGTTGCACATGCGGCAATGGAGGAAATTCCAGTACCTGTAAGGGTAGATTATTTAATAATACCCGGATGCTGGTGTTGTTGAAAACGGAAAATTCAATACTACCCTTGGTTCCTCTGATGATGCAAACATCCGATTCCTGATCTGGAGCTGCGTTAAAATTCCACACTCCGGAAAACTGAATTCCCTTTTCAAACAAAGCCAAACCAGTAATCAAGTCATCAGCAATAGTAGCCGAATGGTGATTACCCGAAATACCTTTGCTGAAGACTGGATTGCCAAAAAAGAATTGCATCAATCCAAGTTGATGGGGTGCCAGATCGTGAAACAATCCTCCGCCCGACTGTGCAGGATTGAGCCGCCAAGCCAAGGTGGGTTGTAACAATTCTTTGGCTGTTGGCGGTTTTCTTCGATAATCAATTTGCGCAGTTAGCAGTTTTCCGATGACATTTTGCTTGAGTAACTCCTTTACTTTTAAAAAAATGGGCTGTGCATTTCGGTAGTGAGCTACCACCAATTTCACGTCTTTTTCCTTTGCAAATGCAGTAATTTTTTTTGCCGAAAAGCTGTTGAGCGTCATGGGCTTTTCTACATACACTGGTTTACCTGCTTCGATGGTGGCCAGTGCATACAGTTCGTGTGAATCGGGCGGAGTGGCTATGTACACCGCATTTATAATAGGGTCTTTGATGAGCGCCATTGCGTCGGAATAAAAAACGGGTACCTGATGCCGCTGCGCATAATCGGCAGCTTTTTGATGATCCCTACGCATCACGGCATACAAGGAGGAGCCCGCTATTTTGTTAAAAGCGGGACCACTTTTTACTTCTGTAACATCACCGCATCCGATGATTCCCCAATGAATGTGCATATTGTTATTTTTTAGCAGCAATATTTTTAATGGCAGCAATCAATTTATCAAGGTCTTTCAATGTTGTGTACACATGTGGCGTTATTCTAACGCACTCGATGTTTTCCCAAACTATCCCCACGGTATGTATCTTATACGTGTTAAACAATTCACTGTCGAGTTGGGCAGGCGTTTTTCCGGCCACACTTACCCCACATATAGCGCATGACCACCTGGGATCTAAAGATGTATGTAGTTTTACACCTGGTATTTGTTGTACTGCAGACGCCCAATAATTTTTTAAATAATGTATCCTGGCTTGTTTCCTGGCCGATCCGATGGCATTGTGGAAGTTGATGGCTTCCCCAATGGCTTGTTCAATTGGAAAACTACGGGTACCAAGGGTTTCAAACTTACGAATGTCATCGGATTCAGGTTTGTCGTTGCACATCATGGGCCATAATGCTGCGATTCGATCTTTTTTAACCCATAACATTCCACTGCCTACTGCGGCACTCAAAAATTTGTGTAAACTGGTTCCAAAATAATCACAGCCAAGATCGGGTATTTTAAAATCGAGTAAGCCAAAAGAATGTGCTCCATCAACAATGGTTTGAATTCCTTTTCGTTTAGCCATATCCGTTAGTCGTTTCACCGGCATAATTTGACCCACCCAATTGATTAGATGCGTAATATGCAGCACCTTGGTAGCTGGTGTAATGGATTTTTCGAATGCGGACACGATAGCATCATCATTCTCTATAGGAAAATCGAAACTGATCTGTTTGTAAACAATTCCTTCTCTCAAAGCCCGTTGTTTCCAGGCTTGTATCATGTTGGGATAGTCTTGTTTGGTGCCGATCACTTCATCGCCTTTTTGCAAACGTAGTCCGTAAATCACCGTATTTAAGGCCTCGGTAGCGTTGCGGTTGATGGCAATTTCGTTGGGATCGCATCCTGCCAACTCAGCTAATTTTGCTCGCAAGGGTTCTCTTCCCTGATCCAAAATTCGCCACATATAATAAGAAGGCCCCTCATTTGCCAATTGATTGTAACGCTGCAATGCCTGTTGCACAATTGTGGGTGCAGGGCTCACGCCACCATTATTGAGGTTGATAATGTTGGGATTTACCGTATATGCCTGTTGAATAAAACTCCAGTAGTCTTCGTCTGCAGCCAATACCTCGGGTAATAGATGTGATTTATCCTGCAAGGCTGATTTCCAGGTTGCTGCAACAGTTTGGTTGAAAAGGCTATTCAAAGAAAATGCGCCGGTAAGCATGGCGGCTTTTTGTAAAAAAGCCCTGCGATTGCGTTCCATATAGTTAATATTTATTTGTTCAACAATTGAATTTATAAAAGCTGCCGCTAATTTTCTAGATTTTTATGTGGATAAAATATTACAGTAGAAGAATGATTTCGTGGTGTAGAATTTGTTAAATTTACGCTTTGCGTCCCTAGTTGAGAAATATTAGTTCAACAATTCAATTTCCTATTCGTTATGTTTAAGCAAAAGCATTTGTTTTTCTTGTGCACCACTTTGTGCCTGATCGTGAGTACGCAGTTATCTGCACAGGTTCAAACGCCTCGTTACACCGTAGTATCTAACAATTTGAAAGCTTTTTATGAGTATCTGCCTGCGGGGTATCCCGCAGCCGGGCTAAAATATCCATTGTTGATATTTTTGCATGGAGCTGGTGAAACCGGGCAGGGAACTTCTACTTCGTTACCATTGGTTTTACGGCACGGACCGCCAAAACTCATCAACAATGGAACCTTTCCTGCAAGTTTTACGGTAAATGGACAAACACGCCGTTTCATCGTATTGTCGCCACAGTTTGTAGGGTGGCCAGGTGTTGGAGACATCAACAGTTTGATCAACCTTGCCATGCAGCAATATGCGGTGGATCCCAACAGAATTTACCTCACCGGTTTAAGCATGGGCGGCGGAGCTGTGTGGGATTATGCTGGTTTCAGCCCCGTATTTTCTAATAGAATAGCAGCTATCATTCCCATTTGTGGGGCAAATGGTCCTAATCAAGCCTCAGCCAACAATATGGCTAGCGCCAATATTGCTATTTGGGCTACTCACAACAACGGTGATGGAACCGTTTCGGTTGCAAATACCAATTCCTATATTAGTCTCATCAATTCTGCACCTACCCCTCCTAACCCACTGGCCAGAAAAACCATATTTCCGGTTAATGGCCATGATGCATGGAGTACCACTTACAACCCTACTTATAAAGAAAACGGTTTGAATGTGTATGAGTGGATGTTGCAATATTCACGTAACCTTAATGTATTGCCGGTTACTGGACTCAATTTACAAGTGCAACCAACAGCTACCAAAAAAGTAGCATTGAGTTGGCAAACCATTTCAGAAACCAACAATGCAGGTTTTGAAATTTTAAGGTCTAGCGATGGAGCCCAGTTCAGCCAGGCAGGCTATGTAAACAGCAGTTCTGTTAACGGAGAAGGGGCATCTTATAGTTTTGTTGACAATCAACCGCTGGCTGGTAAAAGTTTTTACCGGCTGAAGATGACAGACAGAACAGGAGAATATTCTTTCAGTGATATCAAAATCATACAACTTAACACTGCTGCAGATATCCAAATTTTCCCGAACCCGGTAAAAGATATCCTAAGTATTTTATCTGGAAGAAGATTTGAAAATGCGCAATTACGGATCCTAAACGCAACGGGACAAGCACAACTGCAACAGACTTTGAATGGTAGTGGAAGTTTACCAGTTAATGTGGCTAAACTAACTCCTGGTTTGTATATCCTCGAAATTATAGAACGCAACCGTGATATTGTCCGACAGCCTTTTATCAAACAATAAGCTTAAAAAAGCCGCCGTTAAAAATAACTGGCGGCTTTTTTACGATTTTTTATACATTTATTTCAGCTATTGTAAAATAGGATAGTTTATCCGACTGATCAGCGATTCAACTAAGATTTATTGCGCAATTTTTTTTATTTGATCACCCAATGCATCTACCAATTTACCAGAATTATCAATGATCATTTGATTCACAAATTTATTTTTGGAACTTTCTTTTACATTTACAGTAATACTGTATGCACCTTGGCTGTATACGGGTTGCGCATTGTTTCGCTCTACCATGTGGTAGCCGTAAGAACGGGGAACAATGAAACTCCAGCCATCTAATTTTTTCCCTAAAAGTTGTTCATAATATCCAGAATAACCTGGCACATCTTTATCAAGTGGTGCTTGTCTTAAGAAAAAATAAAACTTACCTAACTCAATATTTTTAAACAATTGCCCTTGCGGATTTACATAAGAACTGTTGAAAATAATCTCAACATCCATATTCAGAAAATTATTATTGCCTGGCACTTTGGCTTTGGCATAATTGAGTTGGAGACTTTTTAGTTTTAACCTGAACACGGAGTTGTTCAGAATCTCATACGGGTTACTGGCATCCAGTTCAAACTCCGCTGTGAGTGCAGTATCCAACCTGCCATTGTTATCAAATGTTCTTACCAATTTAAACCCACTAAATTGAAGTCCAAGCGGATCGAAAGCTCCATCCACCGACAACTGATCGTAGAAATATAAATCAGTTAAGCCGTATTTGTAATCGGCCGTGTATTTTTTCTGGTCTTTTGCGATCATTTGTTTCACAGCGTTGGTGGCCAACGAAACCGCCCCGCCTACCAAGCCAGTAAGCGGTCCGCGATCGCCCGAACCACGACTAGCCATATCAGGTACGGCCTGTTTTTGAAGCGAGGCATATTGAATTACATCGGGTTTCTCCTTGATACTCATATTTACATCTTCCCTCTTTTCTGCAGAACCCTGTTTGGATACTGCACAACCCGCAATAATAATGGCAAGTATAAATGGGAAAGCTACAACGCTACAATTTTGTTTCATAAAATGATGATAATGATTGCTGATAAGTTTGGTTAGAAGGATTAAGTTGAACGGCTTTTTTGTACCAGATCAAAGCTTCTGCATTGAATTTATTTTCTTCCAGTAAAAATGCTTTTGCAAAAGCCGTTTCAGCGGGAGTGCTTACAGGCAGGTCTTTTAAGAGAAAGGAGATTATTTTTTTGTACTCTTTTTGATCCCATATTTTGATATAATTTCTTTCGCAACTGGTGCCATCTTCTGCAACTATTTGCCAATAGTATATGCCAGGTGTTAGCGTTTTAGTCAAAGTGCCTATCTGAATACTATCTGTTAGATTAACTTTTTGTTTTATGAGCGCTGCGCCTTCATATAATTCCGGGTAAATAGCCGCATACCCATTGTTATAAAATGTTTTAAAATGAATGAGTAATTTACTGTTGGTTGAAAGCTGTATGGTATCTGTGTGCATACCATACACTACATCCGTGCAACCTCTGCTAACCGCCCCTACATTTTTCATGAAGTCACCCGGTTTTTTTTCAGGCTTGCCCACTGTATGCGTCAGTTCATTCCATACGTATTTAAAGTAAGAACTGCTGTAGGATGCACTGGTTTTGAAGCATTGTTGAATTAAAGTAGCAATGGAATAATTTCCCTTTTTATTAAGTTGAATAATTTTATAATTATTGCAAATCAATACCACACTGGAGGCATCTTTTAAGATCAATACATCTTTTAGAAACAGTTGGTCGCCCTTTTTTAAAATTTGTTTGCTGTTTGTTTTAGTGCTGTTTCCTTTTACATGATACACAATAAAAGAAATATCGTTGGCATTAACAGATTGCAACAAAAAACTCAATAAAAAAACATAAATGAATTTCATATTAATGGTGATGAGCGTTGATGAACAATGAGTGATATCCAAATCTCTTGTGCAACCATGCAGTAATGGCTTCATAAAAATACAAGACATCCACCGCCAGGATAATGGCTATAAATGTGGGGGTAAGATTGATCCGAATATCCCATTTGTAATAGAACAATAATCCGAGATAAATAAATAAGATCGCAGAAAGCACTTGCGCAATTTTAGCTACCAGGTGAAACCAAATATGTTTTTCTATGAAATAGCTGATGAAAAGGCTCATGTGCAACCATCCCAACAAAGCCGCAATCATCCAATTGATCCAAGCGGACGAATTCTTGATGTAGTCAGCATTTTTTACCATTTGGATAATATTAGCATGGATAAAGATACCTTCCATATCTGGAATAGTTTTACCTACCGACTTTTTATTCAACGGGGTAAAATGTTTGTCTTCTAAACTGTATTGACTGCCAGATATAAAGCCCATCAACACCACTTTGTTTTTAAAAATAGTATGATTGAAATTCGAATCTTTTAAAATTGTTTCTCCATCTACAACAATATAATCACCAGCGGAGCGGGTATAATTCACTGTTTCTGTAACCTTGTTTCGTTTTTTTAGTGCGTCATAAGCACTTGGATGAGCTTTCTGGGAAACGGCGGCAGCAAAGGATTCGTATGTCTCGTCATTGCTTTTATAAAAGGGTGCTACAAATCTGATAGAGCCGCCTTCCTCTCCAACAAAATTTGCGAAGCCTTTGCTGGCTACATTGTGGTAAAGGAATCCGCTACTGCTCACCTGGTCATCTTCTACTTTCAGATTGTATGCCAAAACGATTTTGTTATCTGTATTGAAAGCAGTTAGCAGTAAAGAATCTGAAAAAGAATCTTTTGGTTCATTGAATAAAATATCTACCCCAATAACAGCTGGTTTAGCAGCGCTGACAGACTGTATCATCGAGGCTATGGCTGTTCTGTCTGCTTCTCCGATATTAACAACAACAATACTGGTATCGATAGACGGGTTAGCATTTTTATTAAATTTCGAATACGCGAGATCGTTGTAATCAAAATCCTGCAAAGCCATTTTGATCGGATCTAATACGTGGGTGTTTATAGGAATCAGGGCTAGTAAACCCATTACTGCAAATACCATCATGGTAGCAAAAATGGTATCCCTTTTAAAGAGGTATTTAAACATGTGAATTTATTCTGTGGTTCTGAGAACTTTTTTATCAATCGACCAAGTAATAGGTGTTATTACAAGATTACGCGTTTTGCTGCCAGTAAACAATAAATCTTCGAGCGGATTGTGTTCTCCTTTGGTGGCGGTATCTGGCCCCCTGGTCAAAACACCTTCCTGATTAAAAACTGAAAGGTTACTGATGGCTTGTTCGGAAGTTAGCATAAAGTAATTGTCGGCTCCCGTGGGTGGTGTTATCAGAAAATCTGCCAGGTGTGTTCTACCATCAGCAACTCCATCAGCATTGGTTACTGGAAAACGGTTTTCTGTATTCCCACTTTCGATAGAAGGGAACAATAAATTGGTATTGCCTTTGCTGTCTATTGAAAAAACATAAATATATCTTTTTTTGAAATTGCTTTTCCATCCTCCGTCGGTTTTATCTTCCTGAAAAAATACGGAAAGCGTATCCCCTACTTTTACTTTGCCGGAGCTAACCTTTCGTTCAGATTCGTAGTAATTAAAATCGAGCTCAAAAGGAAATTTGTTTTGGCCCTTGGGTTCTGTGAGCATCAGCCAATCGCGGATCTTTGCAATCTTAAAAGCCGATTCAGATAATTTTTCTGCAATACCAGCTGCGCTAGCCGCACCAGCATCATAAGCGATGTAATCAGTTCTGGCCGGTAAACTTTCGGTAGTATCTTGTAGTGTTACCTGACTTTTCACCAATGCATATTCAGGAACATTAGCTTCGTTTAAAACGCCGATCAAACTGTATTGAGACTCGTTGGCATTGTTTACAAGTTGGATATTATTGTATGTTTCAAAGCTCTTGGATATTTGCTGATAGAGGGAAATTGTTGGCGGTAAACTTACAAAAGCAGAACTGGCATTGCCTAAGCTTGACTGAAATGCAGCCGTTGTAAAACCTGTTTCCATGGCCACTTTCCCCGCTTTTTTATCGTTGTAACTCCATTTTCCATTTTCGATATAATAAAT
>Ga0105044_10014368_pt1 | contig 10712 bp, 13 predicted proteins | sample MAT01_FD_78092 | JGI IMG/M metagenome (GOLD analysis project Ga0105044, IMG submission 78092) | Freshwater microbial communities from Lake Fryxell liftoff mats and glacier meltwater in Antarctica - MAT-01 | ecosystem: Environmental > Aquatic > Freshwater > Ice > Liftoff microbial mat | place... | reverse complement strand
GAGGTGATAGACGTGCTCCAGATTCCGGCTTACTTGTGTATGCAGACAGATTTGATGGTGGCTGCTGCAAAAACCAAGCGGGTAATAAATATCAAGCATGGTCAGTTTTTGGCGCCTGATAATATGAAGCACCCGGTTGGTAAATGTGTGGATAGCGGCAATGACCAAATTATTTTAACGGAGCGCGGTTTCACCTTTGGCTACAACGACCTTATTGTAGACCCTCGCAGCTTTTACCACATGAACAAAATTGGCTATCCCGTAGTGTTTGATGTTACACACGCCATTCGTAAATATGGAATACCCAGTGCCGATGCAAAAGGTGGCGCACGCGAATTTTTGCCGGTGCTTTCAAGAGCAGGTATTGCTGCTGGGGTTGACGGTGTGTTTATTGAAGCGCACCCTGATCCTGACAAAGCCTTGTGCGATGCAGCCAGCCAGCTAAACATTAATCAACTTGAAGAATTTTTAAAGCCGCTTATCGAACTTCATAATGTGGAAGTAAAATTCCGCGAAAAATCTCTCATCGCTCATTAAAATTATAAACCATGGAATTGTATTTAGACTCAGCAGACCTAAAAGAAATCGAAGAGGCATTTCAACTTGGCTTTTTAAATGGATTAACCACCACACCTACTTTCATGCACCGCGGTGGTGTGACCGATGTAGATGGGTTGATAGTAAAACTTTCGAAGATCGTCCCAGTTCTTCAAATTGAAGCTCTTGGCGATACTGCTGAGCAAGTTTTAGCAGAAGCAAAACGCCAATTGGCCTTGGGTCTAGATCCTAAAAAAACCGTTTTCAAAATTCCTGTTTCGTTGGAAGGGGTGAAAGCCTGCAACCTATTGCGTAAAGCAGGATTGTTAGTGAATGTTCACTTGGTTTATACACTTCAGCAAGCTTATATGGCTATGCATGCGGGTGCAACTTATGTTTGCCCTCTTGTCGGTCGCCTACAAGATCAAGGACATGATGCGTTGGATTTAGTGAGCCAATGCGTGATGGCCGTAGATCATTATGGATACGATACAAAAGTGATGTTTTCTTCGGTTCGACATGCCGAGCACGTACGCAATGCCATCAACTTAGGCGTTCACACGATCACCGCTCCTTGGAAGGTAATGAAAGCCTTGACTGATAATAATTTGACAGCATTAGGTACTCAACAGTTTGTAGAACATACTAAGTTGATGACAGTACGCGTGAAAGATGTGTTGAGCAGCAAAAATCCTATTGTCACTGCGGATACTTCTGTGACAGATGCATTAGTAAAAATGACAGAGTACGGTTTTGGAAGCATCACCGTAACCAAAGACGGAAAAGTAATGGGCGTGTTTACGGATGGCGACTTGAGAAGAAAGCTTCAAGAAAATGGCCGTGAAATCTTAACCAAAAAAATGGGTGAGTTTCAATACAAAGAACCCGTCTCGATTGATGCAGATGCATTGTTGAACGAAGCATCTGATATTTTCAAGAAAACAAAAGTGGATACAATTTTAGTTACCGAAGGTGGTAAGCCAGTAGGTATGTTGGACATCCAAGACCTTAAAGATTAATCTTTCATTTTGGACGCGGCCGGTATACAATCTTTATTCGCTGAAATAGGCGGTAGGTTTTGTGTGCCTGCCGCTGATATACAAATCAGACTTCAAAAAGTAAAGGCATTTGTTTTTGATTGGGATGGCGTGTTCAACGATGGTTCTAAACGCGACCTTACGGGAAGCGGTTTTTCAGAACCGGACGCGATGGGCACCAATATGTTGCGCTTCAGCTATTGGCTCCAACATCATTCTTTACCTGCAACAGCAATTATCACCGGAGAGGAAAATGAGTCTGCGCTTTTCTTAGGTAAGCGAGAGCATTTTACATCGCTTTATTTTAAGGCCTCCAATAAGCTCAAATCATTTCAGCATTTTTTACAGGAGAACCATCTGCAAAGCAGTGAAGTTGCGTTTGTCTTCGATGATGTTTTAGATGTGGGTGTCGCATCTCAATGCGGTATTCGCATAGCAGCTCATCGACATTCCAATCCCTTATTCAATAAATACATTATTGATAACAATATATCTGATTACCTAACTGGCCAATCTGGAGGCAAACAAGCGGTACGTGAAGCGTGCGAACTAATGATTGGTCTATTTGGAAAATATGATCAAGCGATTTCTGACCGCGCTCAATTTTCGGATTTGTACAAACGATATCTTGCGGACAGGCAAAAAGTTCAAACTTCTATCTTTAGTGGACTTGCCTAACTCGCAGCCCGTTTTTGCCAACGTAAAATCAAAGATGCCAGAAATTATATAGTTGACTCTGTCTATCTTTGTGAGAGTTATTTTGCCGTCAGTACAGTTTTGAGGCTCGTAATCACATTTAGGATTTTGAAAGGTCGCGCTGCAAGATGAATCAGGAAATTTATTTAATGGGTAAGAAGTGGTGGTAAGTGAGCCTCCGTAATATTTTTCTAGAATAACCATTCCAAATTGGCGAAATGGATCGTATCGCGTGCCAAATATTTGTAGTATGCCCGATTGATAAACAGCCCCAGCATCAATACTAGTTTCTGGCAAAAAAGCCTTGCCATTTACAAGGCAGCCAAAAGTATTTTTTCCCTCTTGTGTAGCTGGAGGAAGTTTTTCCAATTCAGTTAGAGGTTTAGGGTCTTCTTTTTTACAACCATCGCAAGAGGCGAGCAGCAGCAAGAGAATGAGGTTTATAAAGTTTCGTGTTTTCATAGCTGATTACAACTGGTAGTTAAATAAGCCCGATTTACATTTTGATAGATCAAATTCAAATTGTTTTGAAAAACAGTACCAACTTCTATTTGGCCAAAAGCCATCATTGGTAATACTACTGCGAGTAGAAGAATTAGTTTTTTCATAATTATTATTGTTTTAGGTTAAGGAATGTATCTAATATCAAATCTTCCGTTGGTGATTTTCAGGGTGTCGCAGCCTTTGCTTAGAGTAGTAAAATCAAAAGTGCCAGAGACAATGTATTTGATCCTATCTATTTTAGTTAACGTTATCGTGCCACTGATACAATTTTGTGGTTCATATTGGCAAGAGCTTAATTCATCTATTTGGAAAGAAGCCTTAGCATACGAGTCGGGAAACTTGTTTAAGTCGTATTTACTAAGACTTACAGTTCCATTATTCCCTTCATAAATGTTTAAACTAAGTGTTTGGAATGGTTTGAAACGAGCACCGTAGATATTCAAAAAGCCAAGCTGATAGACAGCCCCGGCATCAATACTCGTTGCAGGCACAAAGGCCTTGCCATTTACCAAACAGCCAAACGTATTTTTACCTTCTTGTGTAGGGGGCGGCAGCTTCTCTAATTCAGTTAATGGCTTTGGGTCATCTTTTTTGCAGCCATCGCAAGAGGCGAGCAGCAGCAAGAGAATGAGGTTTATAAAGTTTCGTGTTTTCATAGCTGATTACAACTGGAGGTTATACAAGCCCGATCTACGTTTTGATAGATGACGTTCATTTTGCTTTGAAAAACAGTACCAACTTCTATTTGGCCAATAGCCATCATTGGTAATACTACTGCGAGTAAAAGAATTAGTTTTTTCATAATTATTTTTGTTTAGGTTAGGGCGTGTATCGTATATCAAATCTTCCGTTAGTTATTTTTAGAGTATCGCAATCCTTAGCGACTGTGACAAAATCAAAAGTGCCAGAAACAATGTATTTGACCCTATCGAGCTTCGTGAGAAGTATTTTACCACTTATGCAACTCTGAGATTCGTACTTACAAGATTGGGTGCTGCTTTCGAGCTAAGCACTGCAAGATGAATCCGGAAATTTGTTTAATGGATATGTAGTAATTGTAAGAGAACCTCCATAGTATTTTTCCAGGATGCTCATTTCTAATGATAGAAATGGCTCATATCGCCTACCAAATATTTGAAGGATACCGATTTGGTATACAGCATCAGTATTTGTTGTAGATTCGATTACCCATGCCTTGCCATTTACTAGGCAGCCAAATGTATCCTTACCCTCCTGCGTAGCTGGTGGCAATTTTTCCAATTCCGTTTTAGGCTTTGGGTCATCTTTTTTGCAGCCATCGCAAGAGGCGAGCAATAGCAAGAGAATGAGGTTTAAGATGCTGCTTACTTTCATCTGTTTACAATTTTTAGTTTGAGGCTAGATGATTGAATAAATTTACAATCGCAATGTGTCGTCTCAGTGAAGTGTTGGTTAATTGTATGCGAATTTTTCCAGATTAAAATTTTAAAAAATACTGTTCATGTTGTGTTGAAAAAGACAATATTATCCGCCATAGACTTTGTGCTACAAACCTCTCACTTATGAAATTGGTCTCAACTACCAATTTACAAAATAACACTACACCACTTTCTTCCTTATCTGTTTCGCATACGTCCGGCTTACAGGAAAACTTTTCCCGCTTTGCATTTTCACGATCATGCCTCCGTTGAAGTGCCGCTCAATTTCTTTGAGGTAATTGACGTTGACGATAGTAGAGCGATGTACCCGGATGAACGTGTCAGGGTTCATCAGTTCTTCTAGTTTTCCAATTCCAGATGAGCTAACAAACTGATCGTTCTTAGTCGAGATTATAGTGTAGTCCCCAGACGCCTCCAAATAGATAATTTCATCAACTTGCAAATTGAAGAGCTTCTCGGATTTCTGCACAAAAATATGTGAGTCATAACTGTCCCGGTGTTTTACCTCTCGCAAGCTTCCAAGCAAGTCCTCAACCCGTCCTTCTTCCATTTTCTTTCGCTTCATCGCTCGTTCCACCGCCAATTTGAACCGCTCCTCGTCCATCGGCTTCAGTAAATAATCGATCGCGTTTCGTTCAAAGGCTTTGATAGCGTATTGATCATAGGCGGTAGTAAAGATTACGTAGGGCTCGTGACTAATTTCATCCAATACCTCAAAGCCCGTCATGCCAGGCATTTGGACGTCCAGAAAAATTAAATCAGGTTTTAACCGATTTATTTTCTCTACGGCCTCCGAGCCTTTAGAGCATTCGTCTAATAGTTCGATGTTTTCAAACGGTTCTAAATATTCGCGCAAAAGATCGCGCGCCAATTTCTCGTCATCAATAATCAGACAGGTTACTTTATTCATATGGTTGAGTTTCAAATTTTTCTTTCGTTAAAATTGGTTCTGGAGCCGTTTTGTCGTTAATAAAAAAACGAACGGCATAGCCGTTTTCAGATGCCTTTATTTGTAATCCCGATTGCTGGCCAAAATAACTTTTTAGCCGTAGGTCTGTATTGGCCAAGCCAATTCCGCTAGAGCTTCCGTCCATTACTTTTTTTGCTTTCGAACCAAGGCCGTCATCTCTTACCTCGAAAGAAATAATTTTACCTGATCTTCGAACCGTTAAATAGATGGTGCCTCCTTCTTCTTTTGGGCCAATACCGTACTTCACTGAATTTTCTACCAACGGCTGCAAAATCATTGGAGGAATTTCGATTTGAAGGCACGAAGCATCAATTTCTTTCTCGAAATTTAAACGGTCGCCAAACCTTACTTGTTGGATTCGCACATAGTTTTCAATGAATTCGATTTCATCACTTAGCTGCACCAGTTCTTCTCCGTGCGAATCTAACGCATATCTAAAAATGTCAGAAAGGTTGGTAATAACTTTGCGGGCCTGTTCCTTGCTGGTGTGAATAAGCGTGCTGATGGAATTAAGCGTGTTGAAAAGAAAATGCGGATTGATTTGCGACTTCAATAGTGAAATCTGCATTTCTTTGTTCTTGATCGCTAATAAACTTTTCTCTTTCTCTTGGCGCTGAATGCCCTGAAAATAGCGGATTACATAATATACCCCCACGGTAATGATATATTGATCATGAAAACGGAGCGCATCCCAACTCAGCAAATCAAGCATATATTCTTTCCAATGAACAAAGTAAACTAAGCCGTCCATATAGTCGGTAAAGTAATAGGACAATGTGCCCATCGCAAGAAAAAAGAAAACGATGCCAAAAACATGACCGCCAACCTGAAAGACGGGTTTAAAATTCGACAGCCAATGTGACCAAATGAAGATGAGAATGATAAAAATAATGAGTGCCTCATATAAAAAGAACGCATTCCACAACACGTATAGAGCAGGGTTGACGAATTGCCATTCAATAATCGCGCTAATGGAAAAATTAATCAAATACCAAAGGCAAATGAGCCAATAGGCGCGCTTCCAGATTTTCGGTATACGTTCAAGCCACTTCAAGCGTGTAAGATTCTTTTTTAAATTTAATCATTTGGAATGAATCGGGGGTGATGGCCAAAAAAACAGTTGAATGCCCCAGTAATTCGATGAGTGATTGTGAAGGACTAATCGAGAAAATGCTAACTTAGCCTCTACAAATCTATGAAATATTGCTTGGTGCTTTTTTGTGCCCTTAATGCATTTGTTTCAGTTGCCCAAAAGATCACCATTTCGGGCAAAGTGGTCGATAAAGAGACCCAAGAACCCCTTTCGTTCGCCTCCATCGGGATTTCAGGTAAACCGATAGGTACCATCACCAATTTGCAGGGGGAGTTCGATTTCCATCTGAACAATACTCTTCGAAATGACATTTTTGCCATCAACATGCTGGGATACAAAAGTTTTGAAGCCCCCGTTTGGTCTTTACTGAAAGATTCGTTGAAAATTGAGATGAACAAATCCAATTTCATTTTGCAAGAAGTGCTAATTGCAGATTCGTTGAATGGCGGTGATATTCTCAGCATCGCCCTTGGACGAATTAATGAAAACTATCCAACCGCACCTTTTTTGATGGAAGGGTTTTATCGCGATTTGAAAAAAGTAGCGAATACGTACGTTTCATTGTTGGAAGCGGCAGTCAAAATCTATGATGAAGATTATAAAGAGCCCAGAAACAAATTTAAACTGCGCGAACGGGTGGCGCTCAAAGAAGTAAGAAGAAGCTTGGGATATAATAGCAAGTTCACAGCTTTTTTTGATCAGGGCAACTTACTAGAGGACTTGTTGCTTCACAATAGTATCCGTTACAGGCATTTACCGCAAGAGGATGATTTTCTCAAACAATTGGTGAGAGAGAAGGACAATTATTTTAATAATCATTCAGTATATGTGGTGACACACAAGGAAGATCAAATTACCATTCTCATTGAAAAGGGCAGTTTTGCAATCCTCCATTTCGAGGACGAAAACACGTCTGGTGTTTTTGTCGGCAAAAAGAGCGGCCTGATCAGCAGGCTAGTGAAGGTGAAGAGAGTGGTTGATTTCAAGCCCTTCAACGGCAAATTTTATCTAAATTATCTAACTGTTAATTCTCAGATCAACTGGTATGATAGCGATACCAACGAACTGAAATTTGAAACAGAACTTCAGCAACTGCTTTTGATTAACGCTGTAGAACCCTCTACAAAAAGTAAAATCGGGTTTGGCGCAAAAATGAAAGGTTATGGACTTCAGTATCAAGATCAAGCCTACAACAAAGAATTTTGGGACAATTATAATGTGATTAAAGAAAGTCAACTGGAAAAAAAGATCATCTATGATCTCGAGCGCGAAGAGCCACTGGAAAGCCAGTTCAAAGACGGTCGTGATTAATTTCTAGTTTCAAATTCCACCTTCTTTTCCCTACATTTAAGTATGATTTCATGGGCCGAGCTTTCGGAATATACGCTTGAGAAAAAGATCGGGTTGCTTTATCAGCACGCGCAGTTTGTAATGGGCATTCGATATTATAGTTATAAGGTAAACCTTTATCTGTTGGGCACGGACTATGTGGAGGTATTTATCAAGCATAAATGGACGTGCGTAGAACGCATCTCTTTGCTGGACCGAAACCACACCCGGATGAAATTTTATTCTGACCAAATAAAACTGCCCATTGGCGTGTGAAAGAACCAACTGGATGTCCGGAAAAAAAACCCGGAAAATTTCGGGTTTTTTTATCAGCAGAGGAAGACGGATTACCAGACGTGATCCCTTAGTAGGGAGTGTCAAACCAAATCAAAGTCGCTTCGTTCTTTTTTGTTGTCGTCCTGTCCTCATTCACACGAAGCGTTTTAATTGGCTTGGCCAACAACAAAAAATCCCGCTTTTGCGGGACTTTGTTTTGGTTTGCAGAGGAAGAGGGATTCGAACCCCCGGACCCCGCGAAGGGTCTCCGGTTTTCAAGACCGGTGCAATAAACCGCTCTACCATTCCTCTGTTTAATCTTCCAAGCGTTAGCTAAGAAGGTTGCGGTTACTCGATTTTGGACTGCAAAAGTAATGGTTATTTTGTTTTTGACAAATGAACGTCCCTACTCTTCACTAAAATCCGCAAAAGTCTTTTTGATCTTTTTGTTATCGTATTTGGGGTAAGCAGGTAGGGAGGCACTCAACTCTAAAATTTCCAGTTTTTGATTATTGATAATGGGAAGCAGCTTATCGCGGTCGGCATCAAAAGACTTTTCTCTGCGGGCAGATTTGAGTGCGTACTTGCGGGCAAAGTTGTCGCCTTCCAATTGAAGCTGATTGCTAATTTCCACATTGATCTTGAGCTTGTCTAAAATTTCATTTTTCGATTTGCCAATTACTTCAGTTGCTTCCAGCGTGCCCAAGGTGAGCACGGTGGTGCCGCCAATGGCCGACACGGCTCTATAACTGTTCGGATCGTTTGATAAAATCATCGGAGACAAGCCAGTAGTTGCGCCTAGTAATGCGTTTAACATAGCGCGGTTCTTTTTTCCCCTCTTAGCTTGCTTCAACGTTCTGCTGAGCAGCTCATGGTTTTCATCCAAGCGTTCAATCAATGCTTTGGCTTGTATGAGTGAGCTTTTATATTTTTGAAAAAGGAATTTGTCTTTCTCTTCTAAGTTCTCTGCATCCAATACTTTTATCCTCACTCGATTTTCGACACGGTTATTGGATCTATCCAACACAAAAAAAGTTAAGTTAACCAATCGCTGCTTTTCTGCCTCTTCTACAAATTGATACCCTGGTAGCCATGTAAACTCTCCCTGTGCATTGGTGTTTTCTTTCAAATTACTTTTTGCGATGCGAGCGTCAGAACTCACGAAACCAAAAGCATTTATATTTTCATCTCCGTTGGGGTCGGAGGCATAAATTTTGAAGTTCAGCCGTTCGTCTTCTTTGATGGTGAATATGCTATCCCCGGGAAGGATCAATAAATCAGGAGGAAGGTCGAGTTGAGTCTGTGCTATTTTTAATTTACCATAAGTCTCCGCTTTTTCAGGTTGGTCTTGGATCGCAAATTCCAAAATCAACGGATTATTTTTTAATGAATTAAATTGATTGCGCGAAGGATTCCATGTAATCAATCCCTGAGACGAAAAGTTCAGTCCTTCTGGCAATTGAGAGACAACGGGTTTGTAAACAAAAGGGTCACCATCGGGCTCGCTGACATAATCATTCGAAATCTGGTGCTGGTTTTGCGTTGCTTGTTTTACGTAAAAAGTTGGCAAATCGTCCACGATAGGTGGCCTATTTTGGTGAAGGATTGTAAACGAAATGGGTTTTCGAACACGGTCGCCATTTTTCCAGTCTGCCTGAAAAATAACGCTGATTTCCTTTTGTTTCTCCACCCTGTCGACAAGATCAAACGAGGGCGTCCAATTAAAGTGGCCCAATGTGTCGAACTCAATTTGATAGTTATTGAGACTCTCTAAAGTGTAACGTGGTTTTTCTATCGTAGCCGCTTCTATTTTAAATGAAATGGAAACACCTTCCTTAATTGTTGGCCAATTTTCCCTAGCCGGAAAAATTAACTGCTGCGCGGCAAGGCCAAATGGAAAAAAGAGAATAAGAATTGATGGCATTATTTTTAACATTCAATCTTGCTTTAGAAATGACTCAAATTTAGTTTTTTGAATTTCTATAAACGGTGAAATTATTTTTTTGCTACAAGTTTCAGCATCGATTCGAGCCTTCTTTCCTAAATTGGGAAAATGCTTTCTTGTAAAACCTTTAAATTTCAGGATTTTCAGAGCTTTTTATTTGGGTACACGCTTTGTCATTCGGCAAACCAAAGAATATCTTATGAAAATTTTACTTATCACTGTGGCGCTCGCAGTTTGCATTCCAGCAATGGGGCAAAAGCAACATTCAGGCATAAAAATAATATCGACAAGTGACGGTGTTTTCCATTTTAAAGTTGCTAAAAAATTAAGAGGGGCCGTTGTCGAGGTTTTTGATTGTTCCAATCGACTAATTAGCAAGCAAGGAATGCACTCTAAGCGAATGATAATTGATTTTTACCGCGCGAGTCCTGGAACGTATCAGATTCAAATTTCCGTAGATGATTTTATTAAACGGTTTCAATACACAATAGTTGAGGAGCTACGTTATATGAAGATAGTGAACTCCGAAATGAAGGAAACCGACCTGTCATTTGAGAGATAATTCCTTTCAATTTTTATTGAAAAACTCTCAGTTCGCTAAGTCTATGGTAAAGAAGTGGATATAGTAAATAAGCGGTTTTTAGAAATGTCCCTATGGTATTTGCTAATAAATTGTGATGAAGACATTGATCATCGAGAAGTAAAAAACTTGGAGCGTGTAACATCAAGCGAGTCCATTGATGGCTGCTTATTCTATTCGTTTAAAGAATCATTGGTTTAAAAAGCTGAAAAAGGTATTTTTGATGAGGGCTTTGGGGTTTAGCCGAATGGTATAATCAATTAAAAATGCGAGCGTTTATGGTCTTGCGTACAATGGCTAATGTAGATGAGTACTTTTGCAGGGTTT
>Ga0105044_10014367_pt1 | contig 10713 bp, 10 predicted proteins | sample MAT01_FD_78092 | JGI IMG/M metagenome (GOLD analysis project Ga0105044, IMG submission 78092) | Freshwater microbial communities from Lake Fryxell liftoff mats and glacier meltwater in Antarctica - MAT-01 | ecosystem: Environmental > Aquatic > Freshwater > Ice > Liftoff microbial mat | place... | reverse complement strand
TCAATTGCTTTGACGGCCAGTAAGGTTTTACCGCCGCCGGTCGGCACCTTCAGGCATACCGCCGGCACACGCTCGCCCAAGCCGTTCTTGCGGCTGTAATAATCTTCTCGCCCGGTGTACTCTTTCCATGCCTGCTGATCCCAAGGAATATCCATCCCTTGGGTAAACTGGCGGACTGCCTCAACCTTTTGCTGCGTAGCACCCAAGACACTCAAGTAGCCACTCAATTTATCGAGTGCGGTTTGCTGATATTGCTTGAGCTGCATTTGACTTCACCCCAACAATTAGCTTATCACTTCTCGCAAAATAACCAATGCGATTGAGTTAGTCTGCCCGATACTTGTACACGCCCCACGGCAACTGGCAAAATTCGATGCCATACTCGTCCAAGCGATCTTCATCCAGATATTTCATAGGCCCAATGACCAGCCGCTTCTTCATGCCTGTTTTCCAGGCCGGCAACTCCATTGCAAAACGCAAGTTCAGCGGCGTGCTCTTCAGATAGGCAATATCAGGCTGATAGATCATGTAGACCTCGTAACCTGAGCTTTGCCCCAAATATTGATTTTTCTCCCTGACTTGGCTGTCGTCCAGTTTTTCGCCGGTTGTGGTGAAGAATACATAGCGTGCCATATCCAGATAACTCGGCAAGCCGCCCTGCAGCAGTGTTTCTTCATCCATATTCTGGCCCAGCGTGAAATAACTAAATGATCCACCCAGGCCTTTCTTTAGGTGCGCATCTTTGGAAGTCTTGACGCCCTTAATCACCCGGCGCACGCGCTCCGCAGTCATCTTGTCTGCGTAGTTCTCTTGCTCCACAAGAATAAATCGACGCCTCCCACTATCCTCGGCATTGAGCGCGAGTACGGCGTGGGCGGTTGTGCCGCTGCCGGCAAAGCTATCAAGCACAATAGAGTCTTGATCAGTTGCAATTTGCAGAATGCGTTTTATCAAACTGGAAGGTTTTGGAGTCACAAAAACATCTTCTGAGTTTTTGAACGCCAACAATGAAAGCAATTCGCGTTTTGCATCCTGCGTGTGTCCCACATCTTCGTAATGCCACAATGTCTGCGGGACAACCCCTTGCTTCACTTCAGAGAGAAACCGTTTTTGCCGTGGCATATTACTGCCATTTCCCCCCCCACCAAATTCTATTTTCTTGATTAAGCCCATTGAAATTTTCTTGAGACACAAGCCAATATCTTCCCATCGCAGGGTGGAACTTTTTCCCGCTGGGACTTGTTACTTCGTAAGTCCCGGCACTGTAATAATTGCGTGCAGTTAAGTCACCTGAACTCCATGGGCCACGTGGATCGTCATCAGGATTCTCAAATCGTTCATCCATTTCTTCTGTGCGTGGAAGTAAATTGGGGTGCCATACTTCTAAATTTCGAGCATAAACAATAACGTAGTCATGATCTTCGGAAAAGAATTTGGCTGAATTTTTCGGTGAAAAGACTTTTTGCCATATGACTGTTGCAACGAAATTTTCCTCGCCAAAAATCTCGTCCATCAATTGACGCAAGTGATGCACTTCATTGTCATCAATCGAGATGAAGATCACACCATCATCGCGCAGCAACTCGCGCAACAGCTTCAAACGCGGCGTCATCATGCACAACCACTTGTCATGCCGCGTCAAATCTTCCCGATCAACAACTTTGCTCAGCCAATCCTGCAACATGGGATGGTTAACATTGTCGTTATACACCCACGCCTCATTGCCGGTGTTGTAGGGCGGGTCGATGTAGATGCACTTCACCTTGCCCGCAAAGGCCGGCAGCAAAGCCTTCAACGCGTGCAAGTTATCGCCGTGGATGATGACATTACCCTGCAATGAGGCGCGTTCACCCTTTGCCAGAACGCTTTTCTTCTCGTCCGGCACCAACTGCTGGTACGGCACAGTCAGGTGATGCGAGTGAACAATGGATTTGCCTTTGAACTGAATGGAGGGCATACACCAAGATTATGTGAACAGACCCAAATGAAAACAAGCCTTCTGCAATCGAATTGACCACAGAAGGCTCACTGCTATCCAGCGCACAAAACCCGCCAAAAGATGGAGCCCACGTTGAACGTGGGCTCCACCTGACTTCGGCCCGCTATTCAATAAACTTCACATTCAACTCGCGCATCTGCTTGTCGGCTGGCGGTGAGGGAATGCCCAGCATCACATCGGCGGCCTGCTGGGTCTTGGGAAACGCGATGACTTCACGAATATTCGGCGCGCCGGCATACAGCATGGCCAGGCGGTCCAGCCCCGGCGCAATGCCACCATGCGGCGGCGCGCCGTACTCGAACGCATCCAGCAAGTGCCCAAACTTCTTGTGGGCCTCTTCCTTGCTCAGCCCCAACAGCGTCATCACCCGCTCCTGCACGTCGCGGCGGTGAATCCGGATCGAGCCGCCGGCCACTTCATAGCCGTTGCACACCAGGTCATATTGCTTGCTCAGCACGCTGCCGGGGTCGCTCTCCAGCTTGTCCAGATCCTCGTCCTTGGGCGAGGTGAACAGGTGATGGTTCGCCACCCAGCGGTTGACGTCCTTGCCCCAGATGAACGAGGGAAAGTCCACCACCCACAAAAAGCCGAGCTGGTTGATGTTGCCCAGCTTGAGCCGGATGCCCAACTCGTGGCGCAACTCGCCCAACGCCTCGTTCAGGGCCGTGCGGTCGTTGTCGGCGGCCAGCAACACCAGGTCACCCGGCTGGCTGCCACTGGCAGCGGCAATCGCCTCTTTCTCAGCCGCGCTCAATTTGCTGCCGGCTCCTGAGTTGCGGTAGCCCTCTACATCGTGCCACAACACGATCAGCCCCTTCGCGCCGTTCTTCTTGGCGATCTCGGTCAGCTCGTCAGTTTGCTTGCGGGTGTAGCCCGCGCACTTGGCCGCCACAATGCCCTTGACATTCGCCGCCTGAAACGGCAAAAACTCGGTGCCCTGCATCGGCGCGCTCACGTCGAACAGCTCCATGCCGTAGCGCACATCCGGCTTGTCCCGGCCAAACCGCTCCATCACCTCTTTGAACGGCAGGCGCATAAACGGCTTGAAAAACAGGGTTTTGCCGTGCAATGCCGCATAGTCCTCGGTGAATTTGGTGATCAGCGATTCGACCAGCGCCAGAATATCCTCGCGATCCACAAAGCTCATCTCAATGTCCAGTTGCGTAAATTCGGGCTGCCGGTCGGCGCGTTGATCCTCATCGCGGAAGCAGCGCGCCACCTGGAAATAGCGCTCGACGCCGCCGACCATCAGCAACTGCTTCAACTGCTGCGGGCTTTGCGGCAACGCATACACCTCGCCCGGATGCACACGGCTGGGCACCAGATATTCGCGCGCACCCTCAGGGGTGCTCTTGAACAGAATCGGCGTTTCCACTTCGAGGAAGCCCTGGCCGTCCAGGTAGTCGCGGCAAAATTTGATCAGGCGGTGCCGGGTGGTCAGGTTATGGGTCATGCGTTCGCGACGCAAATCCAGATAGCGATAGCGCAGGCGCAGCCCCTCGTCCATGTCCATGCCGTCCTCATCCACCGCAAACGGCAGCACTTTGGATGGGTTGAGCACGTTGAGCTGCTCGATCATGATCTCGACCTCACCCGTGGCCATTTTGGGATTCGCCATGCCGGCTGGCCGCATCGCGACCTTGCCGGTCACCTGAATCACATACTCGCTGCGCAGCGCCTCGGCCCGCTTAAACTGCTCGCCCTGCACACCGTCGGGGTTAATGACAATTTGTGACAGGCCAAACCGGTCGCGCAGGTCGATGAAAATGACGCCACCGTGGTCGCGTCGGCGATGCACCCATCCCGCCAGTGTCACCGTCTGGCCAGCCTGGGCCGCGCGGAGTTCTCCGCATGTGTGTGTCTTGAACATGATTGCTCCTAGTCAAATGATTCGCATGATTCACATTGACGAGGTCGTCGACGTCAGCGTCGACGTCGACGTCGACGTTCGCGTTTGCGCAGTGCATTGCGCCTGCATTCTTCACCCAACAAAAAAGCCGCCCCACGAAGGGCGGCTCTCAGTCACTACGCTTGGCTCAATTTGAACACACGAAAGACTAAGCGACGCCCTCTAGAGGCTGTCGTTGTCGTTATTATTCGCGTTCGAATCAAGCATCTGAATTTGCATGTGAGCGGCGATGATACCAGAAAGCCGTTTTTGGGAGGGTCCGCAAAAAAATCTTGAATAAACTCGGGTTCTCGCGGAGAATGCCGCTCATGAGCACGCCCGAGTTTTACGCTGAAGCCCAGGCTTACGACATTGCCTTCGGCGACCGAGATTTTGTGGATGAATGTAACTTCCTGGAATATTGCTTGCGGGAATTTGGAGGTGTCCATGCGGATCAGGTGTCGCCTGCGCCATCTTTCCTGGAGCCGGCCGCCGGTCCCGCCCGTCATGCCCGCGAGTTTGCCCGCCGGGGCTGGCGCGCCGTTGCGCTGGATCTGTCGATGGACATGTTGAACTATGCCCAGACCGGCGCGAACGAAGAGGGCGTGGAACTGGAACTGGTGTGCGCGGATATGACCGACTTCAAGCTGAAACAGCCCGTGGCACTGGCCGCAAATCTGATGGAGAGCCTCAGCCATCTCGTCACCAACGAGCAGGTGGTGGCGCATCTGCGTGCAGTGGCGGCCAACCTGTTGCCCGGCGGCATCTTCGTCATCGAGATGGCCCACCCCAGCACCATCTGGCGCGACAACCTGCCCAACTCGTGGGTGTCCGAAGCTCCCGACGGCACCTCCATCGAGATCCTGTTTGGCGCGGCCGACGATCCCTACGACTGGATCACGCAACAGTGGACGGTCACCACGCGATTGCGCATCAACAACCCCGGCCAGCCCGAGCGCGTGGTCGAATCGCACAATCAGCACCGCTGGTATCTGGCCCAGGAATTGCGCGCCCTCATCGACCTGTCCGGCGCATTCAGCCAGACCCGGTTCTTCGGTAATATGGTGGTGCCCGTGCCGCCGCTGGACGATTCTGCCAACAGTGATCGCATGATCGTGGTTTTGCGCAAATGAGAAGAGTCAAGAGTCTTGAGTCTTGAGTCCGTAGCGCCACAGCCGGTTCTACAATTGTTGCCATGTCAGCACTCATTTCCAACAAGCCCCCTGACGGGCCACGTTCTGACGTGCCGCGTTCTGACGTGCCGCGTTCTGACGTACCCCGCCGCATCGCTTCCTCCGTCAGCGCGCGCCTCAGCACCATCCGTCACCGCTTGCGCCGCACCGAGAGCGAGCTGGATGCCATCCGCCGCATCTGCCGCATGGTCAATGGCAAATCCGATCTGCGCGCCATCCTCGACATCATCACCCGCACCACCACCGAAGTGCTGCATGTCGATTCCACCTCGATCTATCTGCTGGATGAATCCAGTCAGCGGCTCATTCTCAAAGCCACCACCGGCCTCTACCCCAGCGCCATCGATCACGGCTACCTGCTGATGGGTCATGGCCTGACCGGCTGGGCCGCTCAACAGCGCCAGATGGTGGCCGTGCGCGAAGCTCAAAAAGACCCACGTTTTCGCGAGGTGCCGGACACTCGCGAGCGCTCGTTCAAATCCTTGCTGGCCATGCCGCTCATCAGCCAGGACCGCGTCATCGGGGCCATGAATGTGCAAACGCACCGGCTCCACACCTGGACCGAGAGCGATGTGGAATTTGTGGCTGTCATCGCTGATGTGGTCGCCGGCATCCTGGAGCGCGCCGTGCTGGAGGAACAAACCGAGCGCAAAGTCCGCGAGCTCACTGCCGTGGCCGAAGTCAGCCGCGCCGTCATTTCGCCGGTCTATCTGGATGAGACGTTGCGCGTGGTCGCCGAAATGGCCGCCCGGGCCGTGGGCGCGCGCCGCTGTTCTTTATTGCTATTGGATGAGAACGAGAATGTGTTTGCGCCGCGTGCGGTATGGGACGCGCTGCCCAACATTCGGCCCGAGCCAGTGTGGCCGGTCAATGATCTGCCGCTGCTGACGATTGAGTCCCTGCACAAGCCCGTCATCATCGGCGATGCCCATCTAGAGTTGCGCGCCGAGCATTCGGTGTGGGCCCAAAACGCCGGGTTGCGCACCTTGCTGTGTGTGCCATTGATCCTCAAAGATCGCACCGTCGGCCTGCTCAATGTGTGGTCGGACAACGCCGACGGTTTCGATGACCGGCAGGTCGAGGTGTGCACGACGCTGGCCAACCAGATCGCGCTGGCCATCGAGAACGCGCATCTGGTCGGCAACGCCGCCATCGTGCAGGAGATGCACCACCGCGTCAAAAACAACCTGCAAAATGTGGTGATGCTGTTGCAGATGCAACTGTCCGATGGGCGTGCCGATGATCGCACGATCACGGCCAAGGACGCCTTGCACGAGGCCGTCAATCGCATCATGTCCATCGCGGCCGTGCACGATGCCATGGCGCACGAAGGGTTTCGCCTGGTCGATGTCAAAGAGGTCATCCAGCGCGTAGTCAGCCTGGTGCTGGCCAACATGACACCACCCGGCCTCGAACTGGAAATTCAGGTGGTCGGCCCCGAGATTCGCGTCTCCTCGCGCGCGGCCACGGCGCTGGCGCTGTGTGTCAACGAGCTGGTCTCGAATTCGATGGAGCATGCATTTGTGGGGCGCAATCAGGGCCGCATCGAGGTGAACCTGATCGACAGCGGCAACGGCCAACTGGAGGCCGAGGTGCGCGACGACGGCATCGGCAACACTGCCAATGCCACCAGCGGCACAGCGCCAACCAGCCTCGGTCTCAACATCGTGCAGGCACTGGTGGCCGAGGATTTGCGCGGCACCTTCACGCTGGAACGCACCGAGCAGGGCAGCATCGCCACCATTCGCGCGCCGATTGCGCTGTCGTAAAGATGCTGCTGGCGGTTGGCTGCTAGCGACTAGCCTCTGTCCGCCAACAGCTAACCGCCATTCACCAGCAGCTTCTTAAACGCTTCCACTATGTCTCGCTTGGCCGCTTCATCAAACGTGGTCGCGCCGTGCCACGATTCGGCCAGCGCCTGCACCACGGCCTCGCGCGGCAGGTCGGGTCGACCGGCCAGCAGCTTCTTGAGACGGCCCCACTGCGGCAGTTTGCCCAACTGATGAGCGAACTCTGTGGCCAGCACCCGCGCGGCCAGATCGAGATCTGTGACGTCCAGGCGCTCGCCGCCAAGAATCAAATCGTGATAGCGCAAAACGCGGCCGGCGGCCACTCGCTTGTTTAGCCGGTCATACACATATTCCACCGGCTCAGTCAACCCGGCCGGGTTCATCTCGCGCACCCAGCTCAGTTGCACCGCGCTGCCAAAGCCCAGCAGGGTGATGCGTTCGCCGTTGTAGCGGGTAATCTCGCGAATCTCCGAAGCCACAATCAGCATGTTGCGGCCCACAATGCTCTCGTCCATGAGCGCGCACCGCCGGCCACCCGCCAGGTCATACTCATCGCTGCCGGTGCTGGTGCGCACGGCCAGATGATCTAGGAAGCCGGCCATGTGGCAGCGTGGGATGGCTTCAAGCAAGACCAGATTAAAAGCAGGTACAGCATCGTCAGCCTGATCCACTGCATCTGCCGCCAACAAGCCCGCCTCTTTGCACACATCCAGCAACTGCGCCCAGGTCTGCGCCACCTCGCGTGCCACATGCGCATTGATGCCAAATTGAAAACAGACTTTGCCGTCAAAATTATTTTGCGCCGCATACGCATACGAGTTGGCCAGCAAAAAATAGTCGCTGACGTTCTGGCCTTTTTTGATGAGGCCGGCCCGGTTGCGGCGTTGCACCTGATCATCCCGGCTCAGCCGCATCAACAAATCGCGGCCACCAACCAGCGCAGCCAACAGCGCCACCTCACGCACACAACCAAAGTGTTGCGCCGCGATCAACATGCGCGCATAGCGTGGGTGGGCCGGAATGCGCAACATTTGCCGGCCCACATCGGTGATGACGCCGCGGCGATCAGAATCGTCGCGATCGAAATCGCCATGCACCGCCCCCAAACTTTCCAACAAGGCTTCGGCCACCAGCAAACGCGCCGCATCAGGTTTGTCCAGAAAATCGAAATGGGCCACATCGCGCACGCCCAGCGAATGTAGCAACAGCACCACCGCCGATAGCTCGGTGCGTTGCACTTCCGGCATATTTTTGAGGGCGCGCGCCGCCTGGTTTTTCTGCGACCACAAGCGATAGGCCACACCCGGCGCGACTCGCCCCGCCCGTCCCGCGCGCTGATCGGCCGAGGCCTGCGAGATCGGCTCGATGTGCAGGGTGTTGATCCCACGCTGTGGATCGTAGCGGGCGATGCGGGCCTGGCCGCTGTCGATGACGTAGCGAATGCCGGGAATGGTGATCGACGTTTCGGCCACGTTCGTGGCCACAATCACGCGCCGATATTCGGCCGGCGCAAAGATGCGATCCTGCTCGCGCGGCGGCATCTCGCCGTGCAAGGCCAGCATCACCGGCGGTGTGCCCGTGCCATTCTGCTCGCGCCACACGCGTTTTATCTCTTCAATTGTGCGGTTGATCTCGTTCATACCGGGCATGAACACCAACACATCGCCGGCCTCGGTCTGCTGCAAAATCTCCACAGCCTGTTTCGCCGCGCGCTCCCACACCGGCCCATCGTCGTCCCAGCTTTGGTAGCGAATATCCACCGGATAACTGCGGCCCAGCGATTCGAGAATCGGCACTGGACTAACGTCATTGGCGCTGGCTAAATAATCGGCAACCGGCCGCGCTTCGAGGGTGGCCGACATGACCACCAGCAACAGATCGGGCCGCGCCTGTTGTTGCAATTGCTTGCACCAGGCCAGGGCCATATCGCTCAGCAAATTGCGCTCGTGAAATTCATCGAACAGCACGGCATCCACGCCGGCCAGTGCCGGATCGCTCTGCAACCAGCGCAGCAAAATGCCCTCGGTCACAAACGCAATGCGCGTGTCGTTGCTCAGATGTTCATCGAAGCGCACCTGATAGCCGACGAGTCCACCCAGCGGCACGTCCATCTCCTCGGCCACCCGCCGCGCCACGCTGCGCGCCGCAACACGCCGGGGCTGCAACACCACGATGCGCTTGTGGCCGCGGCCGTGGGCCACGAGATCCTCGTAGAGCATCTGGCACACCTGAGTGGTTTTGCCGCTACCGGTCGGCGCAATCAGCACCAGCCGGTTGTGGGTGTTCCAGGTTTGGCGCAGGGCCTCGCGCAGTTCGTAAATGGGAAGATCAAGTTGCATGGCGGCGGCGATTCTACGCGGTGTTACTGGATCAGTTGAGGATTCATGCATGTCTTACGTGTCACATGCACGAATCCCCGGCTGACTCCGGCGACAACCTTATTCAGCGCTCGCGTTCAGAACGGGATTGGAAATAGCCCGCCCCATCGCCCGCTCCGGCTGAGCCAGCTCAAAACGCAACTGTGCATTGCCCACCCGCTGCGCATCACGCGGGTCTCATTGACATAGGTGCCGTTGCGGCTGGCGTTGTTCTCGATGAACCAACAGCCGTCTGCGCCATCCCACACCAGTTGGGCGTGGCGGGCCGACATCGCAGTGATCAGGAGTCAAGACATTGAGCAAATTACTTGACTTTTGGATCCAATCAAGTTAACACGATGTCATTCCTACAAATGTTCATGATGTTCATATTAAAAGGCGTGGCGCGTTCGGCATGGCGCATGGGCTTGATCGACAGCGAACAGCTTGAACGAATCCGCGACAGAGATAGGCCCGGGCTATATCTGTATGATTACCCTTTAAACGAGGTTAAACCAAATGCAAACACAGTCCCCTACCCCCATCAGCAAATGGGTCATTGATTGGGCAGACGCAAAAGCGGCGATCCGTTCTCGTGCTGGCGATCTGCCGCAAATTGCCGAACTCGACCGGCTCATCACCGAACTCCTGGATGTGATGTTGACTGGGGCCGATTCATTGCAGGCGACCGAGGCAGAACTGGCTGCCGAGGATGAACTGTGGGATACAACCACTGCGCAGCACGCCGACAAGCTGGCAGCACTGGCGGCGAAGATTGAGGCGGCCCCAGCATTGCCCATGTTTGATGCGCAGGGCCGCTGGGCCGTGGATGACTATCCCGTGTCGGCACAATGAACCCCTATCGCTCCGAACTCACGCCACATTTTTTGATGCTGTATCGCAAGCTGCCACTGGATGTGCGTGAACGGGCACGCCGGGCGTATCGAGTCTGGCACGAAAATCCTGATCTACCTGGTCTGCGCTTCAAGCGGTTGAGCACAACTACGCCACTTTGTTCAGTTCGCATAGATGCTCAGTATCGAGCCGTGGGGCTCATACGTGGCAACTTAATCCGTTGGGATTTCATTGGTCATCACAACGCTTATTCTGCCTACCTGGATGATCATTGACATGCTCTTAAATCCTTACTCTAGGATCTGGGAAGGACCCACTACTGCACTCCCCTCCGGTGCCGGCCTCACGCCGGCGTCGAAGATGGACTGGACACAACTCGGCCCATTGCGCGCTCCGGCTGAGCCAGCTCAAATCGTAGTTGTGCATGGCCCACCCGCAGCGCATCACGCGGCCGCAGCGGGCTGCGCATCACACGAGCCTCGTTGACAAAGGTGCCGTTGCGGCTGGCGTTGTCCTCCACAAACCAGCTGCCCTCGGACGCGTCCCACACCAGTTGCGCGTGGCGGGCCGACATCTGCGCATCGTCCACATAGATCAGCGAATTGGGGTCGCGGCCGATCCAGGCATTGCG
>Ga0105044_10014359_pt1 | contig 10714 bp, 5 predicted proteins | sample MAT01_FD_78092 | JGI IMG/M metagenome (GOLD analysis project Ga0105044, IMG submission 78092) | Freshwater microbial communities from Lake Fryxell liftoff mats and glacier meltwater in Antarctica - MAT-01 | ecosystem: Environmental > Aquatic > Freshwater > Ice > Liftoff microbial mat | place... | reverse complement strand
GCGGTCATCTTCACTGATCGGTTCATGGTCCCCATGCGTGTCCAAATTTTAGAAAACGTTGCTACCCATGAACCGCCCCCAACTCAACCCTCCGGCACCCGCGGAGCGTGTTCTCCCTCTCCCCCCGGGAGAGGGTCGGGGTGAGGGCCGCTCGCGGTCTTCCTCGCTGATCGGTTCATGGTCCCAACGCGGGAAACTCCTTTCGTCGTCCCTACCCATGAAACCCGGCATTCTCACCCTCCTCAGCATCATCGCCCTCTGCACTGTCGCCACCCTCACCTGGGCCCAACGTTCCGTTCCCCTCACCACCTTGCCGTTCAGCCCGGCCCGAAAAGCCGGCCCCACCCTCTATGTCAGCGGTCAGGTGCCGCGCACCGCCGAAGGCCTCGAGGTACGGGAATCCGTCGAAGCTGAAACCCGGCAGGTCATGGAAAACATCGGCCGCATTCTGAAGAAGAACGGCTACACCTTCGACGATGTGGTCAACGCCAACGTCTACCTCAAGGACATCAACGATCACCCGGGCATGAACAAGGTCTACGCGTCCTATTTCAAAAACGGCTTCCCCGCCCGCGCCACCGTTGGCGGCGCCCAGATCATCTCGGGTTTCAAGGTTGAGATCAGCTGCATCGCCTACAAGGAACGCCCCTGAGAGCCTGTCTGAGGCGCCATCAATCCCTCACGGAGCCAGCACGGCGCGGTAGTACCGATGCGTCCGACCCGCCGCCGGTGCGTCGTTGAAGACTGCGACGCCACCCGTCGCCACCACGGTGGCCAATGGCTGCCAGGTCGCCAAATCCGTCGACGCCTGCAAGGTGTAGGAGCGGCCGTCCTGCCCGTTCAAAGTCAGAACCCACTGCCCGTTGGCAGATACCGTTGGGCGTTGGAAAACCGGTGAGGTTTCGTTGCGGATCGTCACCGATCCCCCCACCGCCGTCACAGGCTCCAATCGCGTTCCCGAACTGCTGGACAACACCACATTCGAAATTGTCAGCGGCGTTCCCCCTCCGAGAGCCGATGGGACCACCCGGAGCGGCAGGGTCACGAGTGTCCCGTTCACCATCGGCCGGTTGGAGTCCGAATAGACGAGAACCCGCACCACACCCGGGCGGGACGAACCGGAACGGATCAGGAATCCCGTCCCGGCCTGATCGGCCACCGCGTAACCCGGGGTCAATCGGGCGGCGTCGAAGTGAACGTCAAACTGCAGCGCCACGGGGCTCGCGTCGGACTGGAACTGAACCGCAACGCCGGCGAACTCCCCGGGGCCGGCCCCCGGCGAACCCAGAGAGAGAGTTGTGGCGGCGAGGACGTTCATCCAACCGAGGGCAAGGAGGCAGCCGACAGCGCGCAACATCGCGCGACGTGGCGGGGATCCGCGCTGCCGCAACGCGCCTCCCGAAGTGTGGCAAGTAGGTTCCATAGTCTTGGATCGAGATGGTCGGTAGGTTTCGACGTGCACGGGATCAAGGGAATCCGGGGGCAACCAACCGGCCCCCATTGGTCTGATCAAGCGTTCCGGTGTTGGTGAATGTGGTGGGATTGACGGTCAACAGACCGCCGGCGACGTCCGCGCGAATCGTGCCCTGGTTCACCAGCACCGAGGTTCCGCCCAGGAAGATCGCCTGCCCTATGCGTCCCGATTTGCCATGGACCAGCGCGTTCAGGCCCAGGGTCAGGGTCGTGTTGCCGTCGATGCTCAGGAAACCGCTGTCCCCCTCGAAGACTATTTCGCCGGCAAAGGTCTGGTTGCCTTCAAACCCGATGCCCCCGTTGTTGTTCAGCCGAATCCGCCCGCCATTCATCGTAAGGCCGTTGCGAATCCGAGCCCGGCTGGACGTGGCCGTGAGGTCCAGGTCGCCCTGGACCGCGATCGATTCCAGGAAGTTCTGGCTGCTGCTGCTGAATCGCAACTGGGCTCCTCCGGTCTGGCTGATCGCTCCATTCCGCAACGCGCCGCTGTTCAGCAACAAGGACCCGGTGGTTCCGTTCAAGGTCAGCGTCGCACCCGCAAGATCCAGCAGACCCGCCAACTCAAGCGTTCCGCCGTTGGATACGAAAGCGCTCGCCGGTCCGAGAGTGATTGTCCCACCCAACTGAACCGCACCGGTGCCGGCCCGTACCGTCCCGTCCTGAGTCAAGGTCGTGGCGCCGATGGCCAGGATTCCGCCGTTCGAACTCTCCAGGTTGCCCGAATTCGTGAATGTGTTGGGGTTCACCAGGATCGTGCCCCCGGCGACGTCCGCGCGAATCGTGCCCTGGTTCACCAGCACCGAAGTGCCGCCCAGGAAGTTCGCCTGCCCGATGCGTCCGGATTTGCCATGGACCAGCGCGGTCGGACCCAGGGTCAGGGTCGTGTTGCCGTCGATGCTCAGGAATCCGTTGTCCCCCTCGAAGACCATTTCGCCGGCAAACGTCTGGTTGCCTTCAAAGCCGATGCCCCCGTTGTTGTTCAAACGAACCCGCCCGCCATTCACCGTGAGGCCGTTGCGAATCCGAGCCCGGCTGGACGTGGCCGTGAGGTCCAGGTCGCCCTGGACCGCGATCGATTCCAGGAAGTTCTGGCTGCTGCTGTTGAATCGCAACTGGGCTCCTCCCGTTTGGCTGATCGCGCCGTTCCGCAATGCGCCGCTGTTGAACAACAGCGACCCAGTCGTCCCATTGAGCGCCAAGGTCGCGCCGCCCAGGTCCATCAAGCCCGTCAACTCCAGCGTCCCCTCGCTCGAAACGAAGGTGCCTGCTGGCCCAAGTGTGATCGTCCCACCCAACTGAACCCCGCCCGTACCGATCCGTACGGTCCCGTTCTGAGTCCAGGTTGTCGCGCCGATGGCCAGGATTCCGCCGTTCAGGCTCTCCACGGTTCCCGAATTCGTGAATGTGTTGGGGTTCACTAGAATCGTGCCCCCGGTGACGTCCGCACGAATCGTGCCCTGGTTCACCAGCACCGAGGTGCCGCCCAGGAAGATTGCCTGCCCGATGCGTCCCGATTTACCATGGACCAACGCGGTCGGACCCAGGGTCAGGGTCGTGTTGCCGTCGATGCTCAGGAAACCGCTGTCCCCTTCGAAGACGATTTCGCCGGCAAACGTCTGGTTGCCTTCAAAGCCCATGCCCCCGTTGTTGTTCAGTCGCACCCGCCCGCTGGTCACCGTGAGGCCATTGCGAATGCGAGCCCGACTGGACGTGGACGTGAGGTCCAGGTCGCCATTGATCGCTATTGATTCCAGGAAGTTCTGGCTGCTGTTGAATCGCAACTGCCCCCCACCCGTCTGGCTGATCGTTCCGTTCCGCAGGATGCCACTATTGAGCACCATGGGCCCCGTCACTTCGTCGAGCACCAACGTCGCGCCCGCAAGATCCAGCAATCCGGTCAGTTCCAGGGTGCCTCCGTTCGACACGATGGCACTCGCCGGACCGAGGCTGAGTATTCCACCCCATTGAACCCGGCCTGCGCCGACCCGTGCCGTCCCATTCTGGGTCCACGTCGTCGCGCCGATGGCCAGGATTCCGCCGTTCGAACTCTCCAAGGTGCCCAAATTCGTGAATGTGTTGGGTTTCACCAGCAGCGTTCCTCCCGTGATGTCCGTGCGAATCGTGCCCTGGTTCACCAGCACCGAGGTGCCCCCCAGGAAAATTGCCTGCCCGATGCGTCCGGATTTGCCGTGCACCAGCGACCCTGGCCCCAGGGTCAGGGTCGTGTTGCCGTCGATACTCAGGAATCCGCCATCGCCTTCGAAGAGCACCTCGCCCGCAAACGTCTGGCTCCCCTCGAATCCAATCCCGCTGTTGTTGTTAAGGCGCACCCGCCCGCTCGTGAGCGTCAGTCCATTCCGGACCCGCGCGCGGCTTGACGGAGTGGTCAGATCGAGATCGCCAATCAGAGTGAGTTCATCAAGGAAGTTGTCTCCCCGGCTGGTAAACTGAAGGGCTCCGCCTTCCAGAACTTCAACCCGGGCCCGCGCAAGCGTCCCTCCATCGATTCGCAGGCGTTCGCCCAAGAGAATGTTGGCGCCAGACGCTGTTCCGGATCGCATGGTCACCGTGACATCCCCGGGGAAGAGGTCGACGACCACGTCGTCCGTCGCTCCGGGAACGAGACCGGTGCTCCAATTGGAGGGATCGTTCCAAAGTCCGTCCGTTGGCCGAATCCAATACACCGCGTTGCCGACCCGGAAATGCCATGAAAACGCCTCCACGAGGTGGTTGCCACCGAGGTCGGCGATCGACGTTCCAAGGACGGCGTAGTACTTGCCGTCCGCCAGCGGCGAAATCGTGGTGAAGACCGCCGCATTGACGTCCAGACGCACTGAGGTCGCACCCGCCAGCGGCACGTCGTCGGCCGTGTTGGGCTGGCCGTCGAGTCCGTAACCGAATGCCCGGAAGCCTGCACCGCTCAGGGTCGCCGGATCCACCGGTTCGCTGAAGTAAGCCGTCAGGGTTTGAACCGCCCGTCCCCCGCCCACCGGCGTGACCCGACGGACCCTCGGCGGCGTGCCATCCACCGCCAGCTCAACCGTGAATTCCTGGGTCCAAGTCGTATTCCCGGCCGTGTCCGAGGCCTTCGCCCGCAGCTTGAACGACGTCCGTGTGGAGCTGATCGACGGTGCGGTGAAGCGAAACTCGAACGGATAGTTCCCATCGGTGCCAACCCGGACGCCGTCCAGGTAGAACTCCACGTTGCGCACCTGAACGTCATCACTGACATCTGCGAACACAACCAGGTTCTTGACCTCCTCCGCGCGGGGCGGGTTCAGGGAAAACGAGGCACGCAACGCGATGCCCGGCGCCACCCCGAGGGTGTCGCGGGCCAGGAAATTGATCACCTGCAACCCGGATCGCCCGTCCGCCGCATAGGCCAAACCGTTGTAAAGCGACACCGCATGTGTCGCACCCGGTGTCGGGAAATTTGCGATCAGAACGTCGTTCTTCGTCGGGTCACTGGTGTCGTACAGGAACGCATCATGCGCCGGCGCGTCATTCGGTACCGGCCCCACCGACGCCACGCCGCGTCCCGCCCCATTGAGGACGATCTGCTTGAAGGAATTCGGACCCGCATCACGGGCGGACGCCACCTTGTTGATGCGAGCAGGATCGCAAACGTCGAAGACGTCGTACCCCGGGTACGTGGCGACATAGGCATAGCCGCCACCCACGAAGATGCGGATCAACCGATCCAAAGTACCCGCGAGCTGGAAGGTCGGCGGACCCGAAGCCCCTAGAAACTCAAGGCTGCCGTCCGAGAAGAGTTGGTAAACCCGCAGTTCCCTCAGGAGTTGGCAGTAGACCAAGTCCCCTTCCACCGCGAGGTCGTGGACCTCGGCGGCATGGGCCACCCGTTCCAGCACCAGACCGGACAAGAGGTCGACCGACACGAGATCGCCGTTGCCCAAACCGACCAACGCCAGATTGCCTGACGTCGCCACCGCCTGTGCCCGCCCGCCCACACCGACCTGAAACGTGATCCGGGCATTGGCCGGGTCTCCGACATCAACAATCGCCAAACCCGACGTGTCGTCCGCCACGGCGGCAAAGCGCCCCGACAACGCGACCCGTCGCGCCGTGCCAGGGGTGTCCACCTGGGCCACGAGAACCGGATTCAGTCCGTTGAAGATGTTGAAAACCGCCAAACCCGCGTCCATGTCGGCAATCGCGGCCAGGTCATTCAACGCCCCGATATCGCGGGCATCGCCCGGCGTGTCAGCGCTGGCGATCACCCCCGTGCTGACGAACAATCCGCTGTTGGGATCACCGCCCTGGCGTGTCTCGGTCCCGTCGTTGATGCCGTCGCCGTCGGTATCCGCCTTTGCCGGATCGGTTCCCATGATCGCTTCGGCAAACGCACCCAACCCATCACCATCCGCATCCGGAGACGGATCCGGCACCAGGTAGACTTGGGGCATCGTCTGGCTCTGACCATTTCCCGCAGAAACATCGTCCAACCAGCCGACTTCCAGGGTTTCGGCGCGGAGCAGGTAATTCCGGAAAAGCCGGTTGGGCGGCAGAATGAGGTTCACGTGACCCACGCCGGCACTGCCTGCGGTCCCCCGTTGAACGATCTCGTTCCGGGCCCAGTCGTGGATCGCGTAGTAGTGCAGACCCAGGGAAATCTCGGTCGAACCCGGAATGGGCAGCGGCGAATCCACCGCCGGCGTTCCGGCCGCGTGCAGACTCCGCGGAGCGGGCCCAGCACCACATGCCTGATCCGCCGTGTTGGAGACCAGATTGACATCGGCGCCCTGATTCACCACCGCATGCGAAGCAAGCGTGGACTTCAGATTGAAATCGGCACCGATCGAGTTGAAGGAGCCATTTCCACCCGGTGGCCGAACTCCATCCTTCGTCCGGAAAAGATTCACGATCACCTGCGTCGGATTGGGTTGGGTGACCAACCCGACCATGTCGCCGCACCGGCTGAATTTCCAAAAGCCCCCGATCGTCGCAAATGACTCCGAGGCCACGTGGGCTTTCGTGAAGAGGTTCACAAGGTTCCACTGCACCTGGTTGGGCTGCGGCAGAAACGCATAGACAAAACTGCGTTCCGCACATTCCGTGCTGAATCCCCAGGTTCCCGAGCCTCCCCCATCGATCGGCACCGCGCTGGTGGTGAAGGTTTCGTTCACCCGAAGATCGCCCGACGTCACGCTCACCACCGCCAGCGACACCGTCGAGGCACCCTGGCTGATCGCGTAGAGGAGCCAGTTGCCCTGCGGACTGAATCCCGTGAAAGCCGTGGCAAACGACGATGACCGTATCCAGACGGGCACCGACGGGTTGAGCCGGGCCAGGTTGTGCAGCACCACCGTGTAGACCTGGCTGCCCGGGCCGCCGGTCAGGTAGTGGTACATGAACGCGTCCCCTTCCGAGGCAAAACCCCAGCCCGCGTTCGCCGTGGGAATCGTCACATTCAACACTTCGGTCCCGTTCAACGTCCGGTTGATTCGAAGGTTCACCCCGCCACTCGCCGCCGTCGCCGTCAGCCGAAACCGGCCATCCGGGGATGTCCCATCCAGATTGACCTTCGGCAGTTCAGCCGCCTCCGGGCTTTCGTAAAAGCCGGTCCGATCGCAACCGCATTCCACCCCGCCACATTCACTGCCAGCCCCCTGCGGACCCCGCGGCGTCGGATCGTGCGTGTCCCGGATGCCATCACCGTCATCGTCGAGATCGCTGGTGTTGGGCTGCCCATCCCCGTCCACATCGTCGTCCTCGGCATTCGGAATCCCGTCGTTGTCGATGTCGTCGTCCGAACTGTCCGGCGTGCCGTCGCCGTCCGTGTCGGTGTCGTCGCCGCCATCCGTCCCGGCGTCCTCGTTCGGACCACCACTGCCTCCGCCCACGCTCTCGTCATCGCCACCACTACCCGGCTCGGGTCCTGGCCCAGGGCCTGGTCCGGGGCCAGGTCCAGGCCCGGGTCCGGGTCCACCACCCCCACGGCGGGGACGGTCACACCGGTTGTTTCCACCCGGCTGCGTTCCATGCCATCCCGGCTGGAGAATCCCAACACCCGGATCGCTCTCCACAAATCGGCCGTCCGCCGAAACCGTCATCGGCCCCACCACCTCCCACTCCCCCTTGTCGTGGTTGAAACTCCATAAAGCGCTCTTGGCTCCCGGGGCCAACACTTCGCCCGTCACGGGATCAGGCAGATTGGGAAAACGCACCGGAACCGGCCGATCAAAGTTCGATGCGCCATCCGTTTGCACCGTGATGACCAACGGGAAGTTCAACCCAACCGGAAGCGCTTCTGGCAAACGGTCAGGAGATACCGGGGCGATTCCCACCCGGCCACCCCGCGCGCCATTCTCACTGAGCAATGCATTCGCCGGGACATCCAATTGCACCCCCGCCAATGCCGCGTTGTCCCGCACCACCGACGCCGGAAACGTTACCACCGTGTTCTCGGTGACGCTCACCGGGGTCAGGCTTCCCTGGATGATCCGCGGCAGGTAGATCTCTCCCGTCCCCCCCGCGAGGTTGTCCTCGCGACCGGCGATCGCCTCCCATGCCTTGCCCACCACCGGATAGTAGTTTCCGTTGGGCCACTGGCTGCCCGCGGCGGTGCGCCCGTCCACATGCACGAAAAACACCCCGGCGGGCACCGGCTGCAGCTTGAAATTGCCATTCGCATCCGTCGTTGTCCGAAGCCGCTCCTCCTTCCCATCCACGGTCACGATCACACCCTGCAGCGGAACATTCACCGACGCCGTGGTGTTGTTCGGCCCGGGAACCAACTCGGAAGCGAACACTCGCCCAATCACCGCCGTCGTCCCTACCGGCTCCGTGCTGAGCGTGTCATACCGGAGTCGCGCCACACCACCCGGCTGACCATCCCCGTCCGCATCGATCGAGCGCCCCAGAAAATCCAAAATCCCAGCCCCATCCAATCTCACGGTCACCTGTGCATTGCCCGGCAGCGGTTCCAGGTAGAACAAGGTCACCGTCCGTCGGTCCGAGGCAATCTCCACGCGCGACAGAAGCTTTCGACCCCCTGCGAACCCAGTGAACTGGTCGGCCGTGATCACGGCGGTCGGCGACAGCGGCAACGTCAGCCGAAACACGGACTCGCGCGTCACCGCCACATTGGGTTCGCCTTCGTCCGGAGACGTGACCCGCACCCGAGCCAAGGGCGGTGGCGGAAGCGGCGCCTGGCCCAGAATGCTGATCGCCAACCGTTCCATGTCCTGGTCATTGATGTAGCCGTCCTGGTTCAGGTCCGCGAACGGCTCCAGGTCGGCAGGCAGCGAAACCACGCCGGCGACATGGTTCACCAACCGCGCCATATCCAGGACCGTGGGCACCCCATCGGCATCAAGATCCCCCAGGTAGACGGGCGTGGCGGCTATTGTCGGGCAGGCCAGCAACCGCGCGAACGCAAGCCAGAGAGCCCATCGCCAAAGGTGACACAAAGCAATAAGACGGCGCGACATGGTGAGAGGAGTTCCTTGGACCGACGCCTAGTAGTCGCCTTCGTTGCTCGATTGTTCAAGAGATTTTCCCAGCGGGCCCAGGAGACGGATCGTGCGGTAATCATCGGTCCCTCAGCCGCCTGCCTGCCGGCAAAGCCTGGCATCGATTTCACCACCGAGAGTCGTCCGCGTCGGCAACCCACGGCGCCTGTCGTCCGCAGTCGAAGACCTCACACTCCGAAACGATCCGAGGATCGCACGCGCTTCGCGCGCCTGGCGCACCAGTTCCTCGACGTACAACGCATCCATGTCCCCGCCTGGCGGGAGCCGAAGCAATCGCATCAGCGTCGCATAGGTGGGGTTGGCCTTCTGAGATGGCGAAAGACCCGGCGTCTGCCCGTGAACCGCGGCCATCCCAGGTCCCCGAAAAGATGGGCGTGTCCGTCGATGATCACCGGTGGCGCCTTCGTGGGGCGGTACGTCGCCCATAAGACCACCGAACCAACCATCCCCAGGACGACCGCGCCCCAGGCCCCCCGCCGCAACGTCCATGGCCGACCGCGCACGCGCCGAGGCCGTGGACCGATGTAGGAGATGGCCCGCCGCGATTTGAGATGCAAAACCCAGGACGGCGCTCAGCACCAGAAATCCTTTAAAACCCGAAAGCGGATCCACACGGCCCCACACGGTGGCCGCAAGGGCAACACCGACCGACGCGGGCAGCCCGAGCGTGGCCAGCCAGAGCATGCCGGCCGCGGCGAGAACCGGGTGAACACCAAAATTCGCCCCGATGCCCAGCGCAGCCCACATGGCCAGAGAAACCGCGCCCGTCAGGATTGAGAAAACGAGGTTTAGAATCATGGGGAATGAGGGTCTGGAGCCAAGAATAACGATGAGGCCACTCTACGGCGCCTGGGGAGGGTTTCCAAGGACCGCCCTCATTTTGCGAACGGCCGCGACTATCAGTTCAGGTCGGCGCGGAGCAACCCGACACGCCTCCTGCCGCGAGGATCAACGCGGCTGGCTTCGGGGGTCCGCATCAGGTCCGGGTGAACTGGGGAATCCTCAACACTTCGCCATCCTTGAGCGCAGACTGATGCGCAAGGATCCCCGACACCGTCAAATTTAAAGCGTGGACGATGTCGATGAGCGGCTCCCGGTCCTGGAGGATCGCCGTTACAAATTCATTCATGAGCTGGCCGTGCGAACCACCATGCCCGCCCGGATCAACGCTCGGAGGTAGCGGCGGCGGCTCCAGGACCGGCAAGGGCGCCTGACTCCCTTGATAGTTCATGCCTGTCATCGATCCCCGCTGGCCTCGAATCCGCCCCACTTCACCCTCGAAACCTGGAGTGACCCAGCTGACTGCCATGCGCGCCATGCCCCCCTCGCTCGTCCGGAAAAGGGCGATCTCGATGCCAAACGGATTCCGGTACCGGTTTGTTCCCCTTCTGAAGATGAGGAATCACCGACGCTACTCCCATGCAACTCACTTCCATGAAACTGCCACCCGTCACGGAGACATAGTAGGCATTGGAATGAGTGGGATAATACTGCGGCGGTAAGCCCACTTGCCAGTCCGCATAAGAAGCGATCCCACCACCGAAACGGCACGTCGCAAAAAAGCCCGGCGGTCTGCCTCACCCTTCCACATGCCTGGTCGAATCATCGATTCCTTGGACCTGTCGATCATAAGGGCTCGCGCAAAAATGATATGATGGAAAAAGCTGGACTCTGTACATAGAGAAGGGCGACGCTGTCGGCCATCAATTCAAAGAACATCATCCCTCAGATCCGTAAGAAGTATC
>Ga0105044_10014356_pt1 | contig 10715 bp, 7 predicted proteins | sample MAT01_FD_78092 | JGI IMG/M metagenome (GOLD analysis project Ga0105044, IMG submission 78092) | Freshwater microbial communities from Lake Fryxell liftoff mats and glacier meltwater in Antarctica - MAT-01 | ecosystem: Environmental > Aquatic > Freshwater > Ice > Liftoff microbial mat | place... | reverse complement strand
GATAGCCCACCGCCCGACCCCACGCCCCCCGTCCCGGCATCGGTTCCGATGGCGCTACGCGAGGTCGAGGTCGTCGTCGGGGTCGTCGACGGGGTGGTGGCAGGTGGGGCACCACCACTGGGGCTCGAGGGCGGTGCCGCACAGGTGGTGCTGGTAGGGGGCGGGCTCGCCGGAGCGGGCGGCGCCCCACTGGGCCAGGAGGCGGAGGGCGCCGGCCAGGTCCCGGCCGGCGGCGGTGAGGTCGTAGTCGAAGCGGGGCGGGCGCTCCTGGTAGGGGGTGGCCACGATCACCCCCTCGGCGGTCAGGTCCTTCAGCCGCCTGGACAGGACGTTCGGGGCCACGCCGACCACCGCCTCCTGGAGGTCGCCGAACCGGCGGGGCCCGTCGAGGAGGGCGTCGACAACCAGGAACGACCAGCGGTCCCCGACCCGGGCCACGGCCTCGGCCAGCGGGGATTCGGGGTCGGGCACCGGGAAAGTCTCGCTCATGGGGTTGCCGTTCGTCCGCATCGTCGATAGTTACTTGCTCATTGCAAGTGACTAGTGAACCAGAGGACACCATGACTCCCACCACAACCACCACCACCACCATCGCCAATCCCGCCCGCCTGGCCGCCGAGGCCGTCGGCCCGTCCGTCGTGCAGGTCGGTGGCGAGCACCGTGGGCGCCACGGGGGCCGGGGCGGCGGCATCGTCATCGAGCCCGGCGCCATCGTGACCAACGCCCACAACCTGCGCGGCCCCGAGATCACCGTGACCTTCGCCGACGGCCGTCGGGAGACCGGCACCGTGGCCGGTCACGACGCCGACGGCGACCTGGCCGTGGTCACGGTCGACACCGGCGACGCGCCGGTCGCGGCCTGGGGCGGCACCGCCGACCTGGGCGAGGCCGTCTTCACCGTCAGTCGCCTCGGCGACGGCGGCGTCCGGGTGACCTCCGGGACCGTCAGTGCCACGGGTCGCACCTTCCGGGGCCCGCGGGGCCGCCAGATCCGGGGCAGCGTCGAGCACACGGCACCCCTCGGGCGGGGCAGCTCCGGCAGCCCGATCGTCGATGGCGACGGCCGGGTCGTGGGCCTCAACACCCACCGCCTCGGTGAGGGCTTCTACCTGGCCCTCCCGGCGGACGACGCCCTGCGCCGGCGCCTGACGGCTCTGGCCGCCGGTGAGATCCCGGTTCCCCGCCGCCTCGGCATCGGCCTCGCCCCCGCCCACGTGGCCGCCAAGCTGCGGGACTCGGTCGGCCTCCCCGCGCGTGACGGCCTGCTGGTCCGCCTCGTCGAAGAGGGCGGTCCGGGCGCCCGGGCCGACCTGCGCCGGGGCGACCTGATCGTGGCCGCCGGCGGGACCGACGTCGCTTCGGTCGACGACCTCCACGGCGCCGTCGATGCCGTCCCCGCCGGTGAGTCCCTGACCTTGGGGGTCGTCCGGGGAACGGACGAGGTGGACATCCGGGTGGCCTTCGACGAGGCCGAGGCGACCGGCGAAGACAACGGGTAGCACGCTCCCGGGACGCCCCCGAAGGGGCGCGTTCTGATGGCGCCCGTCACCGGGTAGACAGGGCCCAAGCAGCTGCCGGGTCCGGACACCCTTCCCTCCGGACCCGGCGGTTGTGTGTCTCGCGGCGCTGGGCGGGGGCGAGGGTCCGAGGCCTGGACGGGTCGCCCGATGTCGGCTCGAGCCGGTCGATCAGTCGCCGGGAGCGGCGGGCGCTCGGATGGAAAGACGGTGGATGGGGTTCGATCGGGTTCCGCCCGGGCCGATGGTCCGGCTCGCCCTTCAATCCGCCACCGACACGGCGGTGCAGGGGGCGGCTTCGCAGACGTCGACGAGCTCGTCGTTCCAGAGGAAGGCGAACTTCTGGTTGCGGTTGGCGGCGTCGGCCCGGGGGTCCTCGTGGGGGTCGAAGCCGTCACGGGGCGGGCGGTTGACCGTCGGGGGAACCGCGGCGTCGCTGTCCCAGTAGACGAGCGCGGAGCCCGACGAGGGGTACCCGGTCGCCTCGAGGCCCCACAGCGGATCGGTGTCGGGGTGGCGGCCGTCGGCCAGCGCGGGCTGGTGGACAGTGGCGCCGATGGTGCGGGCCATGATCTCCGCTGACCACATGGACACCTGGTGGTCACCGAAGGCCACGTTCAGCAGCACCTGGTGCTCGGGGGTGTCGGGGTAGGGGTCCGCCGTGAGGTGCTGGGCGTACCCGTTGTTCTCGCCCCGGTCCCAGAGCATCTGGATGACCGACAGCCCCAGGCCCTGCTCCACCGGATCGGGGTAGGCCGGGTCGAGGACCGCGGCATAGGCGTCGAAGTCGACGCTGCGCCGCAACAGCAGCGAGTAGTTCATGCCGGGCACACCGAGCACGGCCCGGGTCCAGTCCTGGGCGACCGCGGTGGCCGCGCCACCCATGATCGCCCCCTGGCTGTTGCTGTCGAAGGCCAGTGCGCTGGTGTCGAGGCGGGGACCGTCCGGGCCCTGGAACTCCGGGGCGCTGACCAGGCCGTCCTCGTGGAGCATCAGCCGGCCGAGGAAGAGCGTGTTCAGGATCCCCTGCTGGAGCCGGTCGGCCAGGGTCGGGAACCGGCCGAGCTCACCGAGGATGGACAGCGCGTTGCCCACGTCGTCCTCGGACATGCCGATCCAGTCCGTGGCACAGAAGGCGACCTGGTGTTCGCGGATGAAGTCGGCGATGTTGCCCGCCTCCACCTCGCCCCGGCTACCCAGGAGGCCGTGGCCGTAGAGGGCCATCGGGGCCGGGGCATCGGACCCCGCGGGCAGGGCGCACTCGAAGTCGGCGGTGTACTCACCGTTGCGCTCAGGCAGCCCGTCCGGGCCCTGGGTGAAGCGGGTCCCGGGCGCGCCGTCCTCGGTCAGGTAGAGCGGGACCTCGTAGGTCCCGTGGACGTACTCGACGCCGTCCTCCTCGGGGTCCTGCACCACATCGGTCACCGCGAACGCCGGCGCCGCCTCCCCCAGGTCGGTGAAGGCGTCGTCCCGGATGTGGAGCAGCCGCTCGGACAGGTTCCGGCCGCTGGCAATCGTGAAGTCCCACGCCAGGTAGAGGTCCTCTCGCTCCACGCCCGCCCCGCCGAGGGCGCGGAACGCGTCGTTCATGGCGTCGCGCTGGTCCTCGATGACGGCGAGGTCCGTCGTGTAGTAGTCGCGATGAGCGAGGAAGGCGGGCGTCGGCTCGAGGGTCTCGCCCGCGGCGTCCACCAAGTTGCGCAGTCCGACCACGTAGCGGTGGCCCTCCAGGAAGTTGGTGCCGGGGCGGACGTAGAGGAGCCGGTCCTCGCCGTCCTCGACGCCGTCGTCCAGCTCGGCCCACACGGGCCAACGCTCACCGGTGTCGGCGTCGACCACGACGACCGTCGAGTCCTCGGCCAACGAGTCGGGCACGTCGGTGATCCCGGGGAGGCCCGAGGCCTCGAGGTCGACTCCCGGCGCCACCGCCAGGAGCGCGGTGCCGGGACTGAAGCCGTCGTTGCGGTTCCACTCGGTCGGATCGGCCACCACCCCGTCCTCGTTGGACGGCATGCCCTCCTCGGGGAAGGCCACGAGCCGGCCGGTGGCGGTGTCAGGGGACTCGACGGTGAAGCGGTCGCTCGGGAAGGGCAGGAGGCAGGCGCGCGGATCCAGGGGATCGCACTCGGGGCCACCACCGTCGGCCTCGATGGCCGCCACCACGTCGTCGGGGGCCGGCGAGGCGTCCGGCGCGCTCGCGTCAGCTGAGGCCGCGCCGCCGTCGTCGCCCCCGTCGTCACCCGAACAGGCCGCCCCCGCGAGGAGGGCGGCTACGAGCAGGATCCACCACTGCCGTCGCACAGGGCCACACACTACGTTTCCGCCATGGCGGGTCACGGCAGGAAGGCGATCATCGCGGCGCTCTTCGCCAACGCGGGGATCGCGATCGCGAAGTTCGCCGGCTTCCTGGTGACGGGGGCGTCGTCGCTCCTGGCCGAGAGCATCCACTCGGTGGCCGACACCGGCAACCAGGCCCTGCTCCTGCTCGGCGGGCGGAGGGCCGAACGGGTGGCCACCCCGGCCCACCCGTTCGGGTACGGGCGCGAGCGCTACTTCTGGTCCTTCGTCGTGGCGCTGGTCCTCTTCTCGCTGGGCTCCCTGTTCGCCATCTACGAAGGCATCGAGAAGCTGCGCCATCCCCACGAGTTGGAGTCCCTGGGCTGGGCCATCGGGATCCTCGGGTTCGCCATCCTCCTGGAGTCGTACTCGTTCCGGACGGCGATCGTCGAGTCCCGCCCCCACAAGGGGACCAGCAGCTGGTGGCAGTTCATCCGCCGCGCCAAGATGCCCGAGCTCCCGGTGGTCCTCCTGGAAGACCTGGGCGCGCTGATCGGCCTCGTCATCGCCCTGACCGCCGTCACCCTCTCCGCGACGACCGGCGAGCCCATGTGGGACGGCGCCGGGACGCTCAGCATCGGGATCCTGCTGGGCGTGATCGCCATCATCCTGGCCGTCGAGATGAAGAGCCTGCTCCTCGGCGAGTCCGGGACGCCCGACGACATCGCCGCCATCGAAGCCGCCATCACCGGCAGCGACGACGTCGAGGCCCTCATCCACATGCGCACCCAGCACATCGGTCCCGAGGAGCTCCTGGTCGCGGCCAAGGTCGAGTTCACGGGGACGTTGGCCGCCGACGACCTGGTCTCGCGGGTCAACGCCACCGAGGACCGCATCCGCGCCGCGGTCCCCCTGGCCCGGATCATCTACCTCGAGCCCGACGTGAAACGCCCCGCAACCGAGGACGCCGACCCCACCTGACCCGGCGCTCCGACGCCCACGACCGCTCGATCCGGGCCAAACGAGGCGACCACGGGGGCGTGGTGTCGAGCGCACGTCCCTCTCGGCAGACCGACCCTCCGTTCTGGGTACTCCCCTCTGTTGTGGAGAACACACGGGCGTACCCAGAACGAGATCCACGAGGCCGGCGCCGAACGTGGCCGAGGACCGCTGCCGTTTTTCGAGCCGAGCGCTGAGCGCCGACCGCCCCGGGTCGGCGAATGCCCCCGGAGCTCCCGCGAGCGGCGAGGGGGCCCTGCCGGTAACCAGGGCCCTCGTCCCCGGCAGGGGCGGCGCGGCAGGGGCGGCGCGGCAGGCGCCAGGAAAAATGAAGAAGGAGCGCTCGGGGGGCAAGCGCTCCTTCTTCTTCGGCGACGGGCTCAGGGGGGCGAGCCGGTCGCTTCTGCGGCGGTCCGGGGGGGGACCGCCGATCAGGCGGCCTGTATCAGGCGGCCTTGACCTTGGTGGTCGTCTTGGCGACCGGCTTCACGGCCGGGGCGCCGACGAACTTGCTCCGCACGGGGGCGGTGGCGTCGAGGACAGCAGCCGCGAACTCCTTCTGGTTGTCCAGGAAGCGCTGGCGGAAGGCGAACTGCAGCTCCACGAGCTCGGTGGCCGTGGGGACCTTGTCGCCGAGCCAGGGGGCCTGGACCTCGGGGAGGCGATCCTCGACCTTGGTGGCCGCGGTGCGGAGGCCGTTCACGACGGGCTCCTGGATGCGGGCGACGAAATCGAGGACCTGGTCCTGGATCTCGCTGATCTTCTCGGTGGCGACCGACATGTCGATCTCTTTCCTTTTGGCGGGGGGACTTCTGTCGGTGCTTACTATCGCAAGCACTGATGACAGTAAAGCAAGCATTGCTCACTCCGTCAACCTCTTTGCTAACAAAAGTACGCACTTGTGACCGGAGTCACCACGCCTTGACCCGACCCCTAATCCCGATAGGTTTGGTCAGGAATCAACACGAGGAGGCCATCCGATGGCACTGCGACTGGGCGACCCCGCCCCCGACTTCACCGCCGACACGACCGAGGGTCAGATCGACTTCTATGACTGGAAGGGTGACGCGTGGGCCGTCCTCTTCTCCCACCCGGCCGACTTCACCCCGGTGTGCACGACCGAGCTGGGCTACCTGGCCTCGATCAAGCCCGAGTTCGACAAGCGCAACACCAAGATCCTGGCCGTCTCGGTCGACTCGGTCGAGGACCACAACAACTGGGTCGGTGACATCGCCGAGACCCAGGGCACCCCGGTCAACTACCCGATCATCGCCGACCAGGACCGCGCCGTGGCCGAGGCCTACGACATGATCCACCCCGGCGAGGGCGACACCTCCACCGTGCGCTCGGTCTTCGTGATCGGCCCGGACAACAACGTCAAGCTGCAGCTCACCTACCCCAAGAGCACGGGCCGGAACTTCGACGAGATCCTGCGGGTCATCGACTCCCTGCAGGTCACGGCCAAGAGTGGCCTGTCCACCCCTGCGCAGTGGCACAAGGGCGACAAGGTCATCGTCCCCCCGACGGTCTCCACCGAGGACGCCCGCGCGAAGTACCCCGACGTGGACGAGCAGAAGCCCTACCTCCGCTACGTCAGCGAGCCCGGCTAGCGCGCAAGCAACCGACCGAGAACGACGCAACCAACGGGGCCGGATTCGGCGGGCTGGGATCGGTGACGCCCACCAGCGGGTTCGCCACCCACCGTGGCCGAAGCATCCGCACTTGGCCAACCTCGGCGAACTGGCACCGGATTCCCGCGCTATGGGGCGGGAATCCGGTGCCAGAACGAGGACCGGTCACCCCGCGTGAGGTTCTCGGGTTCAGGGGCCGTTCCCGCCCCCGACGTCTGACTACCCGTCCCCACGCCCCGTGGTTGCCTCGGTGGGTGCCTTCCTCGCGTTCAGGATCTCGTGAGGGGGGAGGCGCCGAGGGCCAGGCGGGCCACGTTCCGCCAGCCCTCGACGGTCACGCCGCCGAGGCGGGTGCCGGCCGGGGCCGCGGGGCCGAGGGCCTCCTCGGCCATGATCGACACGACGGTCTGGAGCAGGCGGTCCTGGGTGCCGCCGACCAGCTCGGTGGCCCGCGCGGCCAACTCGACGGCCCGGGCGTCGTCGCCGGCGGCGGCCGCCGCGAGCATCCCCGCCAGCAGGGCCTGCGTCCGGTCGTGGTAGGTCGCCCGCCGCGAGGAGGTGACCCCGACGAGCAGGCGCTCGACGGCGTCACGGTCGCCGGTGGCGGCCCGGGCCAGGGCCAGGGCTGACGCCGACGCCGGGTGGGCTTCGGGATCGGGGGCCCCACCCATCCGGTCCAGCAGGGCCACGGCCCGCTCGGTCTGACCGTCCTGCAGCAGGGCCAGCGCCACGCCCAACAGGGCATCGCTCTGGCCGATGGCGGCCACGTCGAGGCCGTCGACATCGATGCCCTCGAGGGCGGCGATGGCCGCGTCGGGGTGACCGAGGGCCACATGGGTCAGCACGGCCACGACCCGGCCGGCGAAGCCCATCGGCTGGTCGGTCTCGGCCCCGAGCTCCCGGGCCCGTTCCATGGCGGCCACGCCCTCGTCGATGCGGCCCATGGCCACCAGCACGCGGGCCGCAGTGCTCGTGGCCTGGATCTGGCCCCCGAGGTCGTCGGCTCGGACCATGGCGGCCACGGCCTCCTCGGCCGGGCCGAGGGCCTCATCGGCCCGGCCCGACCAGAGGCGGACCGACGCGATGAGCATGCGCAGCATCCCCACCGCCCACAGGTCACCCCGGTGGCCGGTCTCGGGCAGGAGGCGCTCGGCCAGGGCCTCGGCGTCGGCGAAGTCGCCCCGATGGAACTTGACCCAGGCCAGCAGGCCCTGGGCCCAGCCCAACCCGCCGGTGTCGCCGATGGCGGTGAAGACGGCGACAGAGGCCTCGAGATGGGACTCGGCGATATCGGCGTGGCCGGACTCGTAGGCCGTCCAGGCCAGGTTCTGCAGGGCCCAAGCCTCTTCGCGCCGGTTGCCGACATCGCGGGCGACGGCCAGGGCCTCCTCGATCGAGTGGGTGGCCGCCGCGCGATCGCCGATGAAGAGCTCGGCCATTCCCCGCAGCCGCAGGGCTTCACCCCGGGCGGCCTCCGCGCCGGCGTCGGCCAGGATGGTGGCCGCCCGCGTGAGGATCTCGCGGGAGGTGACGGCGTCGCCGGCCTTCATCTCGAGGTCCCCCAGTACCGCCAGGGCCTCGCCGTAGGCGGCCAGATCCTGGCGGCCGTCGGCGTGGGCCAATGCCTTGGTGAGATCGGCCCGGGCGTCGTCCAGCTCCCGGACGCCGATGCCACAGCGGGCCCGCAGGACCAGGGCGGCCACGGCTTCGGGTCCGGCCTCGTCCTCCAGCAGGTTGATGATCTGGGTCGTCAGGCGCAGGCCGACGAGGTGCTGCTCGGAGGCCAGGGCGCCCTCGGTGGCCCGCTCCAGCCACACCAGGGCCCGCTCCCGCACGTCCTCGGGGACCCCCGCCGACGCGCCGACGTCGCCGACCAGCTCGGCGGCCAGGGCGTAGTGGTGGGCGATCCGGTCGACCATGGCGGTGGGCGCCCGGTCGCCGGTGCCGTGGTGCTCCAGCCACTTGGCGATGCCGGCGTGGCCCGCCGCCCGGCGGGCCTTGGTGAGCGTGCCGTAGGCGACGTCGCGGACGAGGTCGGAGCGGAAGCTCCACCGCTCGTCGTCGACCTCGAACAGCTCCTTTTCGGCCAGCCCCGCCAGGGGCGGATCGATGTCGGTCATGCCGTGGTACTCCGCGGCCATGATCTGCAACGAGTCCCGGTTGCCGCGCCGGCCCATGATGGCGGCGTCCTCCAGGAGGGACCGCTCCTCGGTGGTGAGGGCGTCGAGCCGGGCCTGGATCAGGCCCCGGAGGTTGTCGGGCAGGCCCGCCAGGTCGCCGCTCGGGGTGGGGCTACGGGGCTGGCGCACCTCGCCGGTGTCCTGGAGCAGGGTGACCAGCTCCTCCAGGAAGAAGGGGTTGCCGCCCGCGCGGTCCAGCAGCTGCTCCCGCAGCTCGTCGTCGGGCTCCCAGCCCAGCAGCGAGTCCAGCAACACACAGGCCGCCTCCCGGTCGAGGGGCTCGAGGTGGACGATGGCGGAGTTGTGGCGGCCGGGCCGGGGGGACCACCGGTCGTGGATGGCGTGACGGGCCGTGCCGACCACGACGTAGGGCAGCCGCCCGAGGCGCTCCATCAGCTCGTCGATGAACTCGAGGACCTGGGCGTCGGCCCAGTGCAGATCGGCCAGGATGACCACCACGGGCGAGCGGGCGGCGAACGCCTCGATGACGGTGAGCAGCGCCCAGGTGGACTCCTCGCGGGCCCGGCCCGGATCGAGGTCGCGCAGCGGGCCCTCGTGGCCTATGAGGTGCAACAGGCCCTCGGTGATCCGCAGGACCTCGGCGTCGTTGCCGGCCCGGTCGAGGACCTTGGCCACCATCTCGCCCAGACGGACCCGCACGGCAGGCGCCTCGACGTCGCCCTCGATGCCTGCGGCCTGCCGGAGCGCCTCGGCCACCGGCCACCAGACGTTGGCCTCGCCGTAGGGCACGCAGCGACCCTCGAGCACCACGGCGTCGTGGGTGATGGAGGCGTAGGTGGCCAGCTCGTTGGCCAGCCGGCTCTTGCCCACCCCGGCATCGCCCACCAGGAGCAGGAACTGGGCCCGCCGGTTGGTGATGGCCGTGTCGATGGCCGAGGTCAGGTGGGCCAGCTCGAATCGGCGACCGACGAGGGGGCCGTCGTCGCGACGGCGGCGGTAGCCCGGCGGCAGCGAGGCGCCGGTGGCGACCCAGGCGTCGACGGTCCCGGCCCGGCCCTTCACGTCGAGGGGGCCGCGGAAGGAATAGGTGATGACGTCGCCAGTGGACTCGCGGGTCGCCGGGCCCACCAGGACCTCGCCGGGCGCGGCCTCGCTCTCCAGGCGTTGGGCCGTGTTCACCACGTCGCCCATGGCCGTGTAGTCGCCCCCGGCCCGCAGGGCCCCGACCAGCACCTCGCCGGTGTTGACCCCGACCCGGAGCTCCAGGGCCTCACCGAGGTCCGAGGCCGTGTCGCTCAGCAGATCCTGCATGCGCAGGGCGGCCCGCACGGCCCGCTCGGCATCGTCCTCGTGGGCGACCGGGGCACCGAAGAGGGCGACGATGGCGTCACCGATGATCTTGTCGACCTTGCCGCCGTAGCTCTCGACCACCGCCACGAGCCGCTGGAAGCAGCCGTCGACCACGTTCTTGACCTGCTCGGGGTCGCTGCCCTCCGAGAGGGAGGTGAAGCCGACCAGGTCGGCGAACAGGACGGTGACCACCCGGCGTTCATCGGCGACCAGCGTCATCGCGTGGCCGCAGTGGGAACAGAACCGGGCTCCGTCGGGGACGGTGGCCCGGCAGGCCGGGCACTCCATGGGCCGAGGATAGGAGACAGTCGCATCGGCGGGCGGTGGTGATCCACCCGTCCCCGCCGTGACGCGTGTCACAGCGATGTCCACCGGCCCCGAGCCCGTCGGTCTGCGAGGATGGGCGATGACTGTGCGCTGCAGTCCCGTCCGCCCATCCCCCACCCCGCCGCCCGGAGGTCCCCCCTGTGACCGTCACCGACCCTGCCCCGCCCGCCGCCCCGACCGGAGCCGTCGCCGCCCGGGCGGTGGATGCCGTGAAGACCTACGGAAGCGGCGACACCGTCGTGAAGGCCCTCGACGGGGTGACCCTGGACATCCATGCCGGGCGCTTCACGGCGGTCATGGGCCCCTCCGGCTCGGGCAAGTCGACGCTCATGCACTGCATGGCCGGCCTCGACGACCTCACCTCCGGGCACGTGCTCATCGGCGAGGTCGACCTGACCGAGCTCAAGGACAAGGAGCTCACGGTGCTGCGGCGGGACCACGTGGGGTTCGTGTTCCAGGCCTTCAACCTGGTG
>Ga0105044_10014354_pt1 | contig 10715 bp, 9 predicted proteins | sample MAT01_FD_78092 | JGI IMG/M metagenome (GOLD analysis project Ga0105044, IMG submission 78092) | Freshwater microbial communities from Lake Fryxell liftoff mats and glacier meltwater in Antarctica - MAT-01 | ecosystem: Environmental > Aquatic > Freshwater > Ice > Liftoff microbial mat | place... | reverse complement strand
CGCGTCTTCGACACCAAGATCCGCAGGAATGTGAAACTGGCCGAATGCCCGAGCTTCGGCCAATCGATCTTCCGCTATGCGCCCAATTGTCCCGGGGCGACGGACTACGCGGCACTGGCGAACGAAGTCCTCGGCGTGGTGATGATGCAGTCGCCCGTGGTGAAGCGAATCGAGGCACCGGGCGAGCCGGCAGCGTCAGCTGTCGGATTTTGAGTCGCCTGATAGAATCCGGCAGCTCACGCTGCCGGCTCGCCCTCCATCACTTCTTCGGCAGCAAATCGATCACAGACAGACTCATCGCCCGAGCGCCGACGCGGATCGCCTTGTCTGGCTCCGGATAGTACGCATCCGTGTGCATCCCCGGCAGCGCGGCGGCACCGGGTTTCAACGACGCATCATATTTCTCTTGCGAGACCGAACCTAAGAAAAACATGAAGATCGGTACCCCGTCCTTGCTGAATCGGCCGAAGTCCTCAGCCCCCATCTGCGGCGGACGGGTCTGAATGTTCTTCTCGCTGAAGACGCTCTTCAACAGCGTCGTCGTGCGCTTCACCAACGCCGAGTCGTTGATCGTCGCCGGGGTGAATTGCGTCTCGCTCACGACGATGTCCGGCTCGGGGGCTTTGGCACCCACGGCCGCGGCCTTGGCGATCCTCGCGATCGCTTCGAGGACGCCTTTCCGCACTTCGGGTTTCGTGGTCCGCACCGTCAGTTGCAGCTTCACTTCATTGGGGATGATGTTGTGTTTCGTCCCGCCGTGGATCGAGCCGACCGTCACGACACACGGGTCGAGCGGATTGACCTCCCGGCTGACAATCGTCTGCAAATCGAGGATGATGCGGGCCGAGAGCACGGTGGGATCGATCGACAAATGCGGCGCGGCACCGTGTCCCCCTTTGCCCTTGACCGTGATGTCGACGGTGTCCGAATTGGCGAGGGCCAAGCCGTCGGTGTAGCTGATGACACCCACCGGTTTGAGCGGGTCGGCGTGCAACGCCAGCGCGTAATCGGGTTTGCCGAACTTCTTATAGAGACCCTCGTCGAGCATCGCCCGCGCCCCGGCTACGACTTCCTCGGCCGGCTGCGCCACGAAGAGCAACGTCCCTTGCCAGTAGTCCTTCGTCGCCGCCAACGCCTTGGCCGCGCCGATGAAACAACTCATGTGGACGTCGTGCCCGCAGGCGTGCATCACGCCGACCTCGACGCCCTCTTTGTTCCGCACCCGGACTTTGCTGGCGTAGGGTAGGCCGGTTTTTTCGATGATCGGCAAGCCGTCCATGTCGGCGCGGACGAGCACCGTCGGCCCAGCGCCATTCTTCAAGACACCGACGACGCCGTACCCGCCAAGTTTCGACGTGACCTCGAAACCGGCGGCTTTCAACTCCGCGGCCATCTTTGCAGAAGTCTGTTGTTCTTGGAGTGACAGTTCCGGGTTTTCGTGGAGGTGCTTGTAGAGCTTCACGAGGTCGGGGAGTTCTTTCTCGATGGCCGCGTCGGTCGCGGTCATCGCCACTTTCTGAGCTCGCAGCGAACTCGCTGACAAAAGGCCGACAGTGATGAAGGTGAACAGGTGCACCTGGCGGTAGAGCATCGTGAAGCCTCGGGCATTTGAATGCGGGAGATTGTATATGCCGAACTACTCGAGTTCTGCCACCACCATCATGTGGATGTCGAGCCTCGGTACCACAACGGTGATCCCGTCCGCGCCAACCTTCCTCGCCAAGTCCTTCCCGCCCGGTTCCAGGTGGATCGACTTGATCTTGTAGCCGGGGCGGAAAGTCACGCGAATATCGTGGATCGGCAGCGTTTCTTCGCGCAGCGGCACGTCATCGTTCGGGAAGGCGTGCCCACCCGTCGTGTTGACGTTGTTGAACAAGTGGACGATCAACCGCTCCTTCCCTTCTTTCGTCTGCCGCATCACGGTTGTATGCACACACATCGGGGCTTCGACCACAACCGGTTGTTTGACGTCCCCCGCGACGCGACGGATCGAATTCGCTAATACGAGTCGCTGGTAGGGATACGAATACGAGTAATACCCCGCGTCGAATCCGGCCGCGAGGTAGATGACGCGCCCCTTACCGTGATCGCGCTCGACGATGGCGGGCCAGGCGACCGCCTTCGGATCGCCCTTCGTACTGATGGTGCCGAGGATGCGCGACCCATCGCGGGCCTTGACGACCACGGCCGGGGCCTTGAGTGTCACGACATCAAGGCCAATGAGCGATTTCAGTTTCCCCTCGTACAACCAGGCGCCAGGGGCGATGCGGAAATCGAAGACCTGCTTGCGATTATCCCAGTAATCGGGGCCAATCGACTTCGCGAAGTTGACATCGAGTTCCGCCGGCACCGCGCTCGACTTCGGCTGGCCCCGGTATTCGACCCCGAGCAAATCGGAGAGCGCGAACTGGCTGCGCGGGTCGCCGAACTCGTCGAAGAGCGACGTATCCAAGCTCGCCACGAGTCCGCCGCCGTTGCGGACGAATCGCTCGATGGCCTTGCACTGCTCCGCATCCAGACTCGCGGCGTTCGGCAGGATCAGCACGGCGTACTTCTTCAGGTCGGCCTCGGTGAGGTTCCAATCGTTGATCAGGGCCACCGACAGATGCTCCTCCGTGCAAGCGCGGAAGGCGCCGAAGGTACTCGCCAAGTACCGCTCCTCGACGCGGCCCGACTCCCGGCCGTAGAAGGTCTTGGTGTTGTCGCTCACCAGCATCGCGGCCCACGGCTCGGGCTTTTTGTGCGTCAGCCAGGCCTTGCGCTTCTGCACTTCATCGAGGCAGTGGTACGCTGCCTCTTGCAACTGCGCCGGTTGGGCGACTGCGAGGCTCGGGCCGGCGCCGTACGTGAGGGCGAGCATCATCCGCCGTTCGATCTCGTGGGCCGGGAAGCTGTCCTTGCCATACGGGTTGCCATGGCTCATCAGGTAGGGTTCGCTGAAAGCCACGCGGTGATTCGTGGCGCTCCACGCATAGGCGTTGGCGAATGCCGGGACGATGGTGTTCCCGCGATTCGATTCGTCGAGCCAGAATTCCTGATCCGGCGCGTCGAAGAGTAGATTCATCCGTGCGGACATATTCCGCGGCACGCTGAGGAAGTGCCCGAATCGCCCGGCATTCGTGGACCACGTCACGAGCGCAACTTCGGGTTTGATCGCCTTCAATCGCGTCTGGGCTTTCGCCACGAGGTCTTCGAGACGGCGGTCGGCCCAGTGCTGATAGCGCCGGAACGGGGCTTCGTTGAGGTCGGACTTCGGAATCTCTTTGCCGGTGTCCGCCTTGTAGTTCTTCCGGCAGTGCTCGCAATAGCAGACGCCGCCGTGGTGCAGGCCATCGAAGCTGAAGGCGTCGACATCGGGGTGCTTTTCCAGAATTTCGACGAGGACATCGACGAAGAAATCCCCGTAGGGCCCGATGGGGCACAGACTGCCGCCGTGGCCAAACTTCTTCATATCGACCTGCGGGATCTCTTTGGTATCGGTTGGGATCCGCCGCCAGTCGCGGTGCGCTTCGTAGACCTCGCCCTGGAGCGTCGGCGGATAGACCGCGAGGATGCGCACGCCGAGCTTCTTGTACTCCGCGATGTCTTTAGGCAGCTTGTCGAGTCCGACGTGCGGGCTGCGCTTTTTGAGAAACTTGCTGTCGTAGTAGGGGTAGAACGGATCGACGAAGTTCATCTCGCTGATCGTGACGCCGTGTTTCGCGGCATTCTCCCGCGATTTCGAGTCCATGGCCGAAAGCGTATAGCCGACGCCGAGGGTCTCCTCGACCCACTTCGGCACTTTTACGGGCCGGAACGGCTTCGACTCCGAAGGCTGAGCCGGTAGAGGTGCTTCCCAAATATTCGGTTCGGCAGCCGATGTTTGCTGAGCGATCAGGGAAACGCATAGTAACAGGAGGGATTTCATAGGTAGCCGAGCGAAGAGTGGGGGCTACAGATACCTTATGCGAGCGGCAGGACTTGGTTTACCTGCAGCTCGGTTTGATCGTGATGTCGTACTCGGGAAGCAACGGGAACGCTCCAGCCGCGCCTCGTACGGCTTCATTTCCGTCTTCGACAGTCGGATGCCGTTTCGGTAGTCGCCGTGCAATCGCTTCACGGTCGGATGGCGGCCGCACCATCTCATGCGCAACGCTTCCCGCAAGAGCTTTTTGGCATTCGCAGAAGACAAGCTGATCGAGATCACGCATGGATAAGGCCTAGATTTGCATTGATTCGACTCGCCTACCCCCGGCTCGCGCCGACGGCAATCGTCCAACCGAACCAACAAATTACGGGATTGCCCGCAATTGCGGAAAGTTCGCAGTGCGGGGAAGCCTGAAGAGCTCGCATTCGCGCGCGGCGCAATCGGAATGAGCGCCCGCATGCTGGGGCGCTCATTCCGATCGGCCCCGCCAAGGCTTCCTTACAGGATGCCGCCGTGGATGCGCTCGGGCGTGAGGTGCGAGGGTTGATCCGTGAACCAGAAGCGCCGGAACACATCGCTCATTTGGCGGTAGTTCTCGGACTCGTTGATGAGGACTTCGGTACGTTGGACCGGATCGCTGGGGTACAAGTTCAGGCACCCTGTCGCGGACAATCCACAGCCGACTACGGCGAGCATAACGATGCGACGGAGCATGACCAACCCCTCTGGCGTGCTGCAGTGCGACCCAAACTCCCCGGTATCCCCCCCGGGCGCCGTCTCGGCGGATTTCTCCGCCAACCAACGACGAATATTGGGTCGTACCATTCCTATCGGCAACACCGCGCCAGACCTTCAAACAAATCCAAATAATCCAACCCGCACAACCGACAAAATCGGTGCTCATTCGGAATATCGACCGGCTGGCGAATTTGGGCAAGCCTTCACCGCGGTTTTATCGGGAGTTCTCCGTTGCCGGACGGTTCCGAATCGATGGTGGGGGCATCCGGTTCGGCTCCGACCGGGACGGGTCGCGGCACGAGCCGGTTGGCCGGTTTGCGGGTCTTGCGTTTGGGTTCGACGACTTTTTTGGCGTCCCGCACTTTCTCTTCCATGATCTTGCCCGGTTGGAACGTGACAACGTTCTTGGCCTCGACCTCGACGGCGTCGCCGGTGCGCGGATTCCGGGCCTTCCGCGGCTTGCGGCGCTTGACTTCGAAGACCCCGAAGTTGCGGAGTTCGATGCGACCTTCGCTGACCAACGTGTCCACAATCGCGTCGAAGGTGAGCTGGACGATTTCCTTCGTTTTAATTTGGGGGATCTGAAGCTTATCGGAAATCAACTTGACGATTTCTTTTTTGGTCACGGCGCGATCCCCGAAGAGAGTGGGGCCAAACGGTTGTCGGTTTCGATGCCAAGTCTAAGTAGCCCAACAACTAATGTCAAGGGGGCGAAATTCCGGACGGGGCGACGGCGGGCCGTGGTCCGTCATCTATCGGGCCAGTGTGCGGGCGATGCCGCCGAAGATGAGCAGCACCGTCAACGAGGCGAGAACCCACTCGGGATTCTGCTGGAGTCGATGGCCAAAGACCCGGCCGGCTTCGGCGAGGGCGTTGTGCGAACGGGGCCGCTTCAACGATTTCCGCACGGCCGACATCTGCCCTTCGAGCGAAGCTTTTCCCAATGCCCAGTCCATCGCGACGGCTTGGCGTTGGCCCGGGATCAACTCGCGGACGACCAACACCGAGTGGTTCTGTTGGGCCAATGCGAGCACCGATCCGCCGGCCCATTCCAAAGCGCGGTAGCGCGCCCGGCCCCGTCGGAGGAGTCCTCGGAGATCCCGGAACCCGACGAGCAGGCGATAAACCATCTCGGCGGAAACCAGCGGCTCGCTCGGCGCGGCGACAACGGGCTGCAACGCGACCCAAGCCCGGTGCAATTTCCGCAAGTAAGCGAGTTGCCGGTAGCTTTTCCGGCGATCATCCGAATGGGGAATCTCGGGTAATTCGATCAACCCCGGCGGGATCGCCTCGGTCGGCAGCGGCAAAGGAATCGGAGCTTCGACCGGAGCGGGTGCACGGACGACTTCCGCCTCGACGATCATCTCGGCTTCGAGAATTGTCGACTGCGGTGCCGCCGGAGCGAGGGATCCCACAGGAGTCAGATCGATGAGCGGAGACTCGACTTCCGGTGGCTTCGGCTTCGGATGCGTTTTCCGCACCGGCTTGCGCGGGGGAGGGATCGGTTCCGCGCTCGCCGTCAGCGCGATCAATGCTTGCGCCAACCGGTTCATCCCTTCCGTGACGACTTCCGGATGCTTGAGCTGGTGCGGACGGAGCATTTCCATCCGCGCGAGGGCGTTCGATTCGGCGCGGATGGAATCGACGGGGCCCGCCGCCAAGCCGAGCAGGGCGCGCTCGTCCGGCGGCCAAGGGCCGGGCGGGAGCTGCAACCATTGGAGGAGGAGCGCGGTGTTCATAGCGTCGCCGCGCGGGGAGAATTACTTTTCCATCACGCGGACCGTGACGCGGATGCGCACTTTCAGCACGAGTTCGCCGTCGGTGAGTTCATCGTTCGACTCTTGGTTCCCGTAGATATTCAGCAAGGTCGACGGCGTTGTCGGTTCGCGCGGCTCGTCGATGGAAACGACCCCCACCACTTTCAAACCGGCCCCCTCGGCGAGGAGTTTCGCCCGATCCAGCGCCCGCTTGGTCAACTTCGCCAAGACCTCTTTGCTGCGGTCGTCCCATCCGTCTTGCAGGCCGTATGTCACATTGACGGCGTTCCGACGCTCGTTGCCGAAGCCGTTGTAAATGCTTTGGTTGGAATCGCCGGCCACGCCCATCTTCGCGGCCTCTTTCTGGATCTTGGCAACGGTGGCCTGCAACTGTTCCGGATTGGCGTCTTTGACGGAGATCGTCACGGCGCGGGCGGCGCGGTAATCGGACTTGGGCATCGGGTTTGCGCCGGGCACAGCGGCGACGTTATCGCTCGTTTCGACTTTGGCGATCTTGAGGACTTGCGAGGTCACCTTGATGCCGTTGATCTTCAACTTGGCGATGTTGTCGACGAGATCCTTGGCGAGTTTCTCGTTCTCGTCGGTCGCGGTCTCGGCCACGGGATCTTTGGTCACAACGATCAGTGTGATCCGGGCGACATCGGGAGCGACGCGCAGGGTATCCGTGGCGTCCGCCGAGATGGTGTTGACCGGCGCCGGCGCTTGAGCGAGCGCCGATGATGCCCCGAGAACGGTCGCGAAGACGACGAGCAGAGTGCGCAACGCCATGATCAACTCCCGCCGAAGGTGAAGGAACCGCACCGGAATCAGTGTAGTGGAAACCGCCGACACAACCTTCGTGGCAACCGACTTTCCGTCACCGCGCCTCGATCAAAAACGTCGGCACCGTGCTCCCGCCGCCGGCGGACACATTCAGCAGCGCTTCCGTCGAAATCCGCGTCAGGCAGCCGTGCATGTGGGTGCCGAAGGCGACGAACGGGTTCGTGTCGAGCATCCGCGGGATGATCTGCAATTGGCCCCCTTCGAAGCCGGGGAAGTCTTCGTAGGGCAGCTTCACGCGCTGCTGCACGACATAGTGTTCGGCCAGCGCCTGCTTCACGGCCTGTTCCCAGATCGGCTGATCGACCGTCCACCCGAGCACGATCCCCCGGCCGCCATAGTCGTCGTTCGGCTTCAGCACTAAGCGATCCTTATTCGCGATCACGAACGGCAGCAGGTCGATCGTCTGTCCATCGAGCAGCGTCTTGCGTTCCTGCACGACCCGTGTCCAAGGGATGTGGTCGCGGATGGCGGCGAGTTGCTCCGGCGTGAACAACTCGGCGTTGGCCTCGTCGCTGATGACGGCGAAGCTCGCTTTCTTGAACAAGATTTTGCAGCGGAAGGTGTTCACCATGCAAACGGCACCGTCGCGCACGGCCCGCACCACGGGGTGATCGAAGCCGCCGCGCTCGATGAGTTCCGAGATCAGCACCCGCTTGTAGATCAGCGTGATGTGGTAGTTCCCGGCCATCAACTTGCCGTCGACGTACTCCACGTCGCGCGGATCGACGTTGCGGGCTTCGACCCCCATGCTGCGGAAGTAATCGTAGAAGAGGACGAACTCGCTGAAGGTCGGCACCTCGCGCCAATCGAGGATCGCGATGCGCGGCGGTTCGTGGTTCAACCCCCGGAACTGCGCGAAAGAGTCGAGCAGCGCATGCCAGACGCCGGGTTTGCCGGGGATCGGTTTGCAATCGTACTGCCGCTGAAATTCTTGAAAGACTGGCAGCCCGTAGAAGATGTCGGCGAGGGCATCCGAGTAGCCGGCCCCGGCGGGGGTCTCGGTGTTGAATTCGGTGAACTTCAATTCCGTCTCGGAGACGAAGAACGAATCGAATCGGCTCGTCGGGCTGGGGCATGCGAAGCGCGGTTCGATGCTCAGCAACCGATCCTCCCACTCGCGCAGGCCGAATTGTTTTCTGAACTCCGGATCGGCGAGAGCCTTGTCGTAGACTTTCTGAAATGCGGGCAGCAGCACCTTCACCCGATCGCGCAGGAACCGGTATTGGCCGGGCGTGAGGAAGCGCGGCCGAAGGACGGTGCACAGTGGCCGCGTGCCGTAGAAGAGGCCGCGCGATTCTTGGAGGGCGTCGAGTTGGCCCTGCGAGTCCGCAGCGAGGTCGCCCGCCGACAGCAGGTCGTGGTAGCGACCGATGGGGTTGGAAGTGTCGGTTTCCAAGGTCGGCTTCCCTCGGCCGTACGGGTCATTGATACTGCATCAGGACTTCGATCCGGCAACTACTCCGCCATTGGAGAGTCGGCGGCGAACAACGAGTTCCAGTCGGTGGCATCGAGAATCCGTTCGGTCAGTCGCTCCAATGCAGCGACGTCGAAGATCGCTAGTAGCTTCGCGGTCACGTCTTCGGATGGCCGGCCGAATCGTTTCGTGCCCTGGCGGAGGATCGTCGAACGCAGACCCTCGGTCCGACCTTCGGTCCGACCCTCGGTCCGGCCCTCGGTCCGACCCTTGCTCAAGCCTTGGCTCAAGCCTTGGCTCAAGCCTTTTTCGATGATGGCTTGGTAAGTCGTGGAATCTTCGAGTAGCATGCTGTATCTCCCGAAAGCCTTGTTAATAGTTTCGCGGTCGTATCGCAACCCGGCTAACACATACGCCGAGGCGATCAAAGCTCTCCGTTCCGCGTCGAATTCTTCACCGCGCACCGATTCCATCATCCCATCGACCCCCGAAGGCAAATCGCGTTTCGCTTCGTCGGTCAGAATCGACAGCGGCCTTAAACCGGGTTCGCCGCTCAACCAGAAGTCGTACGGCCGCAGCCAGATCTTCTCCACGCGGTAATGGAACTCCGCGATCAACTCCCCATTCGCGTCGCAACGGCGATAGACGCCCGTCTGGTCGCTCGCCTGCGCTTTCGGACGCAACAAAATCAGCACGGTTTTGACCGGCAGATCGTGCAGGTGATCGATCAATGTATTGTACCGCATCAACTCGCGCGGGATGCCCGTTCGCGGATTCGCTTCCAGTTCCAGATGCAGAAGGCTGGGCTGGGGCCCGTCGATGCGAAATAACTTGTCCGCTTGCAGCGTCGTCGCCAAATCGGTGTCGAGCGCGGTACTCGGGCCGGGCGGGATACCGGCCAAGCGAGCGAAGCCCTGAGCCCAGTCGTGGGGGCGAATGTCGATCAGCGCGTTCAGCGTCGCGTCGAACGGTTTCGCCATCGCTCGTTTCCGGTTCTCGGTTCAAAACAAGTTCGACCAAAACATCTCTTTGATCTGCGGCTTCGGATTCAGCGCCATATCGATGACCATATCCGCCATCTTGGCGACGCACCACTCAAAATAGTCCGGCGTCAGATTGTTCACGTCCATGTCCGGGGCCGGGTTCATGAAGTCGATGGCGTAGGGCACCCCATCTTTCACGGCCCATTCCACGGTGTTCATATCGTACCCGAGCGCCTTCACGAGCGTCAGGCAATCGGCCACGATGCGCTCGTGGAGCGCCGGGCTGAGGTAGCCGGGGTCGGGGATGTATTTGCGGTTGTGGGTGTCGTACGGCATCACGAGCACCTCGCTCTGCCCCAGGCACATGCAGCGGACGTACTGCTCCCAGTGGATGAACTCTTGGGCGATCATCGTCATCAATCCGGATTCATCGTAAGCTCGGATCAATTCCTCTTTGGTCTTGCACACGTAGACGCCGCGCCAGCCACCGCCGTGGGCGTCCTTTAAGATGCACGGCAAACCGACTTCCGAGGCGACGTAATCCCAATCGATCATCATCAGGTTGCGCAAACTCTCGTGCGGTACGATTCCCGGCACATAGGCCTTATTTGGCAGGGCCATCGTCTTCGGGTGGGCGAGGCCGAGTTTCGTGCACAACGACGCCCCGAAGAATTTGTCGTCGGCCGTCCACATGAACGGGTTGTTAACGACGTGAACCCCCTCGAGCACCGCATGCTTGAGGTAGCTACGATAATAGGGGACCTCGTGGGAAATTCGATCGACGATGACGGCGTACGGGTTTGGCTCGTCCATGTTGGTGCCGCCGAGTTTGATGAACTCGGCGTGGACGCCCGCACTCCGGCCGTTCACTTCGTCCAGGAAGCGCGGCGGGAACGACCATTCGCGACCGCAGAGGAGGCCGACCTTTTTCATAGTGAAGTCCTTTGTCATTCATTATTCGTTATTCGTTAAGAATCGCGTGGATTCGTTTTCTCGAATGACGAGTAACGAATGACGAACAACTCATTCTCCGCCCAAATACATCTGAATCATCCGGTGCCACACGGGCCAGT
>Ga0105044_10014353_pt1 | contig 10716 bp, 9 predicted proteins | sample MAT01_FD_78092 | JGI IMG/M metagenome (GOLD analysis project Ga0105044, IMG submission 78092) | Freshwater microbial communities from Lake Fryxell liftoff mats and glacier meltwater in Antarctica - MAT-01 | ecosystem: Environmental > Aquatic > Freshwater > Ice > Liftoff microbial mat | place... | reverse complement strand
TAACTTTTTTAGTTCCCCGACCCAGTTGATCCTCACCAACTCCAATGACCAATCCTTGAGTATCTTTCATCATCCGGGCTTTGGTAAAAAATTGCTCTTACAAAAAGGGTCTAGCTATCTCAAGAACCTCTCTAGTCAAGAGGCAAATCTCCCTCTGCTCTCGGCGATCGTGGAGTTTATTCAGGAATTTGATTAGCTATGGGCTTGGTTACGGAATTAGAAATTCAGGAATTTGATTAACTTAGGACTTACGCGCAGACTCGATAAGTAGGGTGGGCATTGCCCACCTTACCCCTACCAATAGCGGAGGTCAGCTCGTTTTGCGTAAGTCCTGTAACTATGGGATTAGAAATTTACAAATTGGGAGCTTTACAAGTTGGGAGGTTTAATGTTGCTGCAAAAAATCAATAATTTCTGCATTCGTGGGTTGGGGAGCGATCGCCCCTTTCCCCATCACCGTCAAAGCTGCCATAGCATTACCATACCTTAACATTTTTACTAATTGCTGCTCATCGGCCACAGCCTCTAGTCCCTGCTCACAAAGTTGGTGCAGAAATCCGACTAGAAAGGCATCCCCCGCCCCGGTAGTGTCTACTACATCAACAGGAAACGCTGGTAAATGCCCCCGATGGGAACCAAAAAGATATTCACAACCTTGGGAACCTTTAGTTAACAATATCCCCCGTACTGAAGGTAAATCTAAAGAAATGATATCTAATTCATCGGTATCAAATAGCCACAACGCCTCCTCTTCCGTCAGCTTGAGGATACTAACCACTGGCAAAATTCCTTGAATCATGGGGCGAGCAGCTTCTGGATAAACCCAAAACATAGGTCGCCAGTTGACATCCAAAATTACCCGCTTTTGATGCTCCAAACAATGATTAATAGACCATTGCACCGCAGTTCTCGTATCCCAAGAGGCTAAACCAAGGGAACCAATCACTAGGTAATCAGCATTGGCAATCAGATCGCCGGGTAAATTTTGCTTTTGGAGATGGGCATCGGCAAACATTGTCGGGGATAGGGATAAATCTGGGGAAGAATCTGAAGAGGAATTTGTACCAAAGGCTGCAAAGGTTCGATCGCCCTCCTCATCCCTGAGGACATAAACTCGACGGGTAGGATTTTTTTCCGAACGTTGGAGACCCGTTACGACCACACCCCGTTCTTCTAACACTGTGACTAATTTGTCCCCCTCTGGATCCTCTCCCAAAGCTCCCACAAAGGCGGTCTTAGTTCCTAGTTTTGCCAAACCACAGGCAACATTGGCTGGCGCACCACCGGGGTAGGGTGTCCAGCTAGCTATAGCTTCGAGGGAATCTCCCGGTTGATCAGCAAGATAATCCCATAAAGCTTCTCCTAAACAAACTACTTTTACACTCATAAACCTTCTCCTGTTTGGTATGGCGATCGCCCCCGTCTGAAACTAAATATACCCTGACAACTAGACCATAGAAAACTTGTCTAAATTCTTGACCTTAAATTTCTTGGAGGTAAGGGGAGGTACAGGGAGGTAAAATATTAGTAGTTCCACAGGTTTCACAATTAAAGTTCCAAAATCAAAGTTCTAAAGTCAAACCATAGTTATCAAACATAGTTAAAGGGTGCCAATACCATTCAAAATTAAATTAATTAGGGGAAAATAGGGAATTTTCTTGACTGCCATTGGATTTAATCACTACATTGGGTATTGCTGTTGTTATCATTTAGAGGCAAAACTGTGCGTAAGCGCATTACGATTTTTTCGACGCTGACGATTTTGGGTTTAATCTGTGCGCCCTTACCTGTCTTGGGGCAAGCCCTACTTCCCTATACTGTGCAGATAAATGTCCGAGATTTGGAAGATCAGGGGCTGAAGCTAGCTCAGGATGCTGTACGGTTGATTCGTTTTGGCAGAACAGAGTTGGCTTTATCAAGAGCCTTAATGGCAAGTCAGTTGGCTCCCAGACGCTATCAAACTTGGTTGATTTTGGGGACATTGTACGCTCAACAAAGAAAGTTCGATGAGGCGATCGAGGCTCTCCAACAGGCGAGAAGTTTAGCCAGCGAAGAAGCATCTATTCATTTTGCCTTGGGTTCGGCTAGATTTCAAAAAACTGACTACCAAGGAGCAATCGCCGATCTCCAGACTGGACTACGCCTCCGCCCAGAAACTACCGACGCTTGGTTTGACCTAGGCAACGCCCACCTGATGTTGAAACAATACTCAGAAGCAAAAATTGCCTTCGATCGAGCCTTAACTATCGAAAAAGATTTCTGGCCGGCTTTAACCAATATTGGCTTAGTGTTGTTTGAAGAAGGTGATATCCGGGGAGCGATCGACAAATGGCAGGCTTCTCTGGTTATTGATCCCCAAGCTGTCGAACCCCAGATTGCGATCGCCATTGCCAATTTTAGCCTAGGCGAGCAAGAATCAGCCCTCACCCAAGGACTGGCAGCCCTCCGCGCCGATGTCCGCTATGCAGACATTGAATTTCTACGCCAAAACCTCTGGGGAGAAAGATTGCTCGCCACCAGCCAAAATTTCTTGACTCTGCCCCAAGTCCAAACGACAATTACCGAAATTCAGCGCCAACCTGTAACAGTTATTTCCCCTTAGTAGTATATTTGTACTGTGAGAAATAAATTACTTGTGGATTTACTTGATTATTTACGGGGCTAATTACGGGGCTAACTATCCAGAATTAAGTTCAAAATTTAAGGTGGGCCATGCTCACCCTATAGATATTAGTTAATCTCTGGTTTAATAGTTGGGTTAATCCGGGAGGAGTGCCATAATCTGGTCAACAAAAAACTGGTGATCAACCACAGGCTTGGAAATATAGCCATCTGCCCCACTTTGCTTGAGGAAACTCTCTCGATCGCCCTCCATAGCGTGCGCCGTCACCAAGATAATTGGTAAAGTAGCAGTTTGAGGATCTGCCTTCAGCATTTGGGTAATTTTGATCCCATCTACCGCCTTACCCTGATAAACACTATGGGAAAGAGACACATCCATGAGAATAATATCTGCCTGTTTAGCTTGGGCAATCTGCATTACCTCTTCCACATTTTCGGTATGCTTTACTGCCAAGCCCCCCCGTTTCACCAGAATCTTAGAAAAGACACGGGCATTAATGGGATCATCTTCAACAAGTAAAACGGTTTTCATAAACTGAGTATTTAGGATTTTGGAGGATTTGGGATGAGGATAGCGATGAAAAGACTGATAACAAGACTATGAAAAAACTATTTCTAACTTACTACCTAACTAGATCATTACTAAATCAATACTAAACCACAGATCAATTACTGCCTTAATTTAGCTCTACTCACTATTAATTTTGTCAGTTAGTAAGATAATACATCAGACAATACATCATTAAATATCCTATCTGCAACGGTCAAACTCATGGCGAAACAACTCGATCTACTCAACTCTGGTAATATCATTCCTACTCCTATTCATGGGGAGATGCAACGATCTTATCTGGAATATGCCATGAGCGTCATCGTGGGGCGGGCTTTGCCGGATGTCCGGGATGGGTTGAAACCTGTACACCGCCGGATTCTCTACGCCATGCACGAGTTGGGATTGGTTCCCGATCGACCCTATCGTAAATGTGCCAGAGTCGTGGGCGATGTGTTGGGAAAATATCATCCCCACGGTGATCAGGCGGTTTATGATGCCCTAGTCAGACTGGTGCAAGATTTTTCTAGTCGTTATCCTCTCCTTGGGGGACATGGCAACTTCGGCAGTGTGGATAATGACCCCCCGGCCGCCATGCGTTATACCGAAACCCGGTTAGCTCCCATTGCCCACGAAGCCCTGTTACAGGAAATTGGCGAGGCAACGGTGGGTTTTATTGGTAATTTTGATAACTCCCAACAGGAGCCAGTGGTGTTACCTGCCCAGTTGCCGATCCTGCTCCTCAATGGCTGTACGGGGATTGCTGTGGGTATGGCGACGAATATTCCCCCCCACAATTTGGGAGAAATCGTCGATGGCTTAATTGCCTTGATCGATCGACCAGACCTCCCCGATAGTCAACTCTGGCAACTAATTCCGGCTCCAGATTTTCCTACGGGAGGCGCAATTACCGATACTGAGGGGATTCGGGATGCCTACAGTACAGGCAAGGGCAGTATTCCGGTGCAGGGAATTACCAGCATTGAGACGATCGAGGGGAGCCGGGGCAAGCGCAGAAGAGAGGCGATCATTGTCACAGAACTGCCCTACCAAGTGAACAAGGCGGGGTGGATCGAGAAGGTGGCAGAATTAGTTAACGCTGGCAAAATTGATGGGATTGCTGATCTGCGGGATGAGAGCGATCGGGAAGGAATGCGGGTGGTAATTGAACTAAAGCGGGATACGGATCACCAGAAAGTCCTCCGGGATCTACACCGTCAGACAGCCCTTGCTACGAACTTTGGAGTGATTATGCTAGCCATAGTTAATGGGCAACCCCGCCAACTCACCCTCCGTCAGACCTTAACCGAGTTCCTCAGTTTCCGGGAAGATACTCTCCGCCGTCAATATCGCTACGAGCTAGAACAGGCAGAACGGCGACTCCACCTAGTAGAAGGGTTACTCACAGCCCTAGGGGAACTGGATACGGTGATTGACATTCTTCGTCACGCTCCTGATGGCAGTACGGCAAAATTGACCCTAGAGAGTAGATTGGGGTTGAGCGATCGCCAAGCAGAAGCCATTCTCGCCATGCCCCTCCGCCGCCTGACCGGGATGGAAAGACAAAATCTCCAGCAGGAATTTCAGGAAGTGAGCGATCGGATCACCCACCTCAGACGATTACTAGATCAACGTAATGAACTCCTGAAAGCCCTCAAAAAAGACCTCCGTAACCTGAAGAAGAAATTTGCCGATCCCCGCCGGACTCGTCTCCCTGTCCCCACAAATCCAACCATTGCTGCCTCTAACCCTGGGGCATCTTCCCCAACTAAAAAGATCACTAATCAAGCAGTTACCCCAGTAGCCTCGATCGAGGAAAATCTTTTATTTAATGACCCGGTTGCCAAAACCACAAAAACCACAAAAACCACCAAAGTTCCCAGAGCTACCAAAGTTAAGAATACCAACCAAATCTCCCTAGAGCCAGAGTCAACAACCCCAGCCGCCGTCATTCTTGAATTTACTCACCACGGTTATGTCCAACGGCAAAAAAGTAACTTTAAGTCTCCCCCCCCATCCCCAGAACCAATCACTCCGAAAGCTGGAGAAGGGGTAGTAATTAAATCCATGCCGACTCATACCTTGGCAACTTTGATTTTGATTACTGCTCTGGGGAAAGCCTATGGGATCAAGGTGCAGGATATTCCCCCTGCTGCTGGGTTACAGTATGGGAAGTCTTTGAATAGTCTGTTACCCAAAACAGCCCAAAGTCATGGGGATGAGGTGATTAATCAATTTCTCTTGCCCGAAACTCCGAGGTTGGATGAGTTGATTTTGTTGACACAGCAGGGTTTTCTAAAACGCTTACCCCTAGAGGTGCTTCAGGAATTGACGGGCAGGGGATTAATGCTGCTCAAACTCAAGGATGGCGATCGACTCCAGTTTGTCTGCCCCCTGATCTCCACGGCTGAGGTAAGTACAAATCCTCCTAATCTAAATAATCTAAATAATCTGATCGTAGCTACCAGTAGTGGCAGGTTGTTGCGATGGGAAGTCAGCGATCGACACCTGCCCATCACCGGACGTAGTACCCAAGGGCTACTCATTACCAAATTTAGACCACGAGAAAAACTCGTAGGCTTAGTTGCCTTGACTCCCCAAGAGCAAGTTATCCTTGTCACCAAATCTGGCTACAGCAAACGATTACCCATTAACCTGATGCGCTTGGTAGGTAAGGGAGAATTGGGAACCCAAGGCATTCAGTTTCCGACCAAACAAGATACCCTCGCTGGCATTGCTACTACCCAAACCCCCATCACTCTAAGAACTTCCCTCGATCGACTCCTATGGATTACCCCAGAACAAGTAACTCTAACCGGGAAAGACGGGGCGGGCGATCGACTAGCCCAGCTTACAGAGGCAGAGGAAATTCTAACAGTTTGGTAAGGTTTAGTTCTTTTTATCTCTGGATTTTTAACTAGCGTGAGTGGGAAGTCTCGCACTCTACCTGTACTCAGGTGAGCGACGGGATGAAAACGAACCAGAAAACAAATTGAACGACAGCGAATCAATATCCTATTCCTATATTGTACATACTACAATAACCTTATCAGTATTTGTTATTCTTGATAAATGTATAAAGCATACAAATATAGAATCTATCCAACACGTGAGCAAGAAACCTTGCTTGCGAAATCTTTTGGCTGTTGTCGATGGTTTTGGAATTATGCTTTGAATCTTTGTCAAGAGACATACAAGAATACTGGCAAGGGATTAACTAGAGGGTATATACAGGGATTGTTACCCAATCTCAAGAAAGAATATGAATGGCTGAAAGATTCTTATTCTCAATGCTTGCAAGTCGTAGCCCTGAATATATCAACAGCCTACAAAAACTTTTTTGATAAACGGGCCATGTTGCCTAGATTCAAATCTAAGCACGGCAGACAGTCGATTAGTTATCCCCAAAATGTCAAGTTTGAAAATGACTATATCAATCTACCTAGAATTGGTTTAGTACATTGCAAACTGCATAGAGTTTGTGATGGAGCTATTAAAACTGTCACAGTGTCTCGTAATCCTGACGGCAAATACTTTATTTCTGTTTTAGTTGATACTTCGACTGCGCTCAGTACTAGTGACTGTAAAGCTCAAGCTGAACCAGTGCCAATTGATAAAGCTGTTGGGCTTGATGTGGGATTAACTCACTTTGTAGTTACCAGTGATGGTTCAAAGTTTGATAATCCTAGATACTTTATCAAGCATCAAAGAAACCTAAAACGGAAACAGCAAAAGCTATCCAAGAAAAAGAAAGGTAGCAACAATCGGCATAAAGCAAGATTCAAAGTGGCGAAAGTTCACTCTAAAATTGCTAGAAGCCGCGAAGATTTTCTGCACAAACTATCCCGCAAGGTAGTAAACGAAAACCAAGTTATTGCAGTAGAAAATCTAAATATCAAAGGTATGGTACGGAATCATAATCTAGCCAAGGCGATAAGCGATGTTGGTTGGGGGATGTTTCTCACGATGCTTAAATACAAGGCTGAGGCTGAAGGCAAGACTTATATCGAGATTGATCGATGGTTTCCTTCATCCAAGACGTGCCATGTCTGCCTGAATCGAGTTGATAACTTGACTCTTGATGTCAGAGCATGGACTTGTAGGCATTGTGGTACTCACCATGACCGCGATGTAAATGCAGCGATAAATATTAGAAATGAAGGCTTGCGGATTCTGGCGTTAGGAACTAGCGCTTCTGCTTGTGGAGGGGATGTAAGTCGCTCTGGTAAGATTTCGGTCTTGCTAGATGCTATTCCCGTTGAATCAAGAAGCCAGCACCGTAACGCCTAAGCGGTCAGTGTCTGGTAGTTCACTTCAGCGCACTGCCATCAGCAGCCGATCGTCTCGATGTTGCCAAATTGTCCCCACTTCCCGGAAGCCCGCATTTTCTAGAGCAGCTTGGTGCAACTCATAGGTGGGGTTTTCTTCTACACTTTTATCGCCGAAACGACGGTAACGTTCTTGGAGTAAATTGTTTAAATCGGGGTTTTGGGAGAATTCTTGGGCGATCGCCTCCCACCATTGCTGCCAATTTTCTACCCCCTGTACCTGAAAACTACTTAGCTCTTGCCGTTGGTTGAGGGTCTCACTAACTTGCTGGAAAGTCGGCAGGGTGGGTGAGAAGCGAATATTATCCCCATTCAGAAATATGCCTCCGGGACAAATGAGTTGCCCTAATTGCTGATAAAGCCCTAATAGTTCTGTGTTGAGGAACCAATGAATAGCAGTTGTCGATAATACTGCGTCTATTTTTTCACCAATTTTTGCCTTTGTAAATTCTGCTAAAAGATCAATAGACCTCAAATCCGCTTCTAACCACGTTAGCCTACCTTGAAAATCTCCTAGGACAGACTGCCCCATTTTTAATAGCACCGGATCAAAGTCGATCGCTATACATTTAGCTTGAGGAAATCGCTGTAATAATCGTTGGCTGAGGGAGCCGGGACCACAGGCTAGATCGATCGCCACAAATTCTGGAGGCATTAAAACTTCTAATACATCGAACATGGCATTAAACCGAGCCTCTCGATGGGGTAAATAGCTTGTCTGTTGCCGATCCCAGCGTTGGAGCCAGTGCTGCCAATTAATAGTTACCTGCGCTAGTTCTGTCATCTTGCATCTCCTGTTATCTTATTATTTTCTTGGTTCTAGCCAGTTTTCTAGGGCTTCACTCAAGGTATGAAAACCAAATACTGTGGCAAAAATTGCTAATCCCGGAGTAATTACCGTATGGGGGGCTACCTGCATTAGGGGCCTGGCATCCACCAGCATCGTTCCCCACTCTGGAGTCGGCGGTTGGACTCCTAAGCCAATAAAACTCAAACCGGCGATCGCTAATACTACTGCTCCCACATCGAGGCTCAACTGCACCACCACTACCCCCACTAGGGATGGCAGATAGTGATGCCAGAGAATGTGCCAGCTAGATCCCCCTAAGGTAATCGCCGCAGTGATAAAATCTTGATTTTTGAGAACTAATACTTGGCTCCGCACCAGCCGGGCATAGGCAGGAAACCAAGAGATAGTCAGGGCAAGGGTCATAGTTTGTAACCCAGTTCCCAAGGTGCCAATTAGAGCCAAGGCAAGGATCAAAGTAGGAATAGATAAAAATAAATCCATGCCTCGCATCCACAGTTCATCAAGCCAACCCCCGTAGAATCCTGCGACGAAGCCGATCGTCCCACCGATTAATAAGCTCAGAGATAAAACTATGGTAGCGATCGCCAGGGAGATTCGCCCTGCCCACATCAACCGACTCAGCAGATCCCGTCCTAGGGCATCAGTTCCCAAGAGATGCTGCCAACTGGGTAGAGCTAGAATATGGTCTAAGTCTTGGGCATCAGGAGCTTGGGGCGCAAGGATTGGGGCAAGAATGCTACTGGAAATTATGATCAATAGCAAAAAAATCCCGATCGCTGTCACTGGATACTGAGATAACCATCTCTTGGCTAGCAAAAATTTCTGAGCGAATTTCTCAAAATGTTTCTGGGGATGTTGATCCACGCAACCGGGGGTCAAGGAAGCCATAGGCAATATCTGTGAGGAAGTTAATAAAGATAAAGGCAGCAGAAATTAGTAACACAGTAGCTTGAATTACCGGAATATCGTTATAACGGACTGCCAGCACATAGAACTGCCCTAAACCCGGCAGGGCAAAAAGAGTTTCCATGACTACGGAGCCAGAGACGATCGCACTAAACTGACTCACCACTAAGGTAACCAAGGGAATCGCCCCATTGGGCAGGGCATGAAACACCCACACTCGCCATTCTGGTAAACCCTTCGCCCTAGCAGTCCGCAGATAATCTTGATGTTTTGCCCCTAGTAACTGCGATCGAGCCAAGCGACTCAAGCGGGCTATATTGGCAACACCGAGGGAAACTACTGGCAGAATCAAATCTTGGGGCTTCTCAAAGCCATGAGTAGGCAGCCAGCGCAGGTAGATAGAAAAAATTAGAATCAAGCCAAACGCTAACCAAAAATCTGGCACAGATACCCCAACCAAGGAGAAAAAGCGGCTAACTCGATCGCCCAGCCCCTGCTCTTGCACCGCTGCCCATAGACCAAGGGGAATGCTGATAACTAAGGTAAATAGAGTTGTCGCCCCCGCTAGAAGGAGAGTCGGCATAGTTCGGGTCTGGAGTTCTGTGATGACGGGTTCCCCCGATCGCAAGGAAACCCCAAAATCTCCCCGCAGAGCATGAATTGTCCAGTCTAGGTATTGAATTACCGGGGGGCGATCGAGCCCATAGGCTGCCGCCAAGCGACTAGTTTCTGCCTGAGTCGGGATCCGTCCCAAGCGCTGGGTCAAAATCACCGCGGCCGGTTCCCCCGGAGCAAGATAGATTAAGGTAAAACTGAGCATACTTACCAACAGTAATACCCCCAAGCCCCCCAACAAACGCCGCATCAGGAATTTCGCCATAGATTAGCCACCAATAGTTACCCCCTGAAGGTTTAACTCATACTCTGTTCCAGCCAACTTAAAGCCCGTGACATTTTTATTTACCGCATAGATGCGCTTAGAAAATAGGACAGGTACAGCCACGGCTTGGTCATCCATGTACTGCCAAATTTTGGTGTACTGAGCTTGACGATCGCCCTCCGATGTTGTTTTCAGAACTTGTTCGATCAATTGGTCTAACTGGGGGTCTGTGTAGTAGCGAGCGTCATTATCTTTGGTAGAAGCAAAGAAATCCTTAATACTAGAGTGAGGATCGTAGGGAGAGCCATAGCTCAAGCCCAAGGTCAGATCAAAATTACCTTGCTTAATTGCCTCAATCATCGCCCCATCATCCACGGAGCGTAGTTGGAGGTCAATCCCCACCATTTTCAGATTTGCCTGAATTACCTCCGCCATTGGTTTAGATTGGGGAGAAAGTTCGCTATTCACCAGCATTGTCAGGGTTAAAGGCTGACCGTCCAGGGCAACCGCATAAAATTTTCGGCAACGTGGGAATAAGGGTTTCAGACTTTACCAAGACAATCTTATTCTCATTAAAAGACGATAGATGAGAATATTCTCAGTAATTTGGGCAGAAAGT
>Ga0105044_10014351_pt1 | contig 10717 bp, 12 predicted proteins | sample MAT01_FD_78092 | JGI IMG/M metagenome (GOLD analysis project Ga0105044, IMG submission 78092) | Freshwater microbial communities from Lake Fryxell liftoff mats and glacier meltwater in Antarctica - MAT-01 | ecosystem: Environmental > Aquatic > Freshwater > Ice > Liftoff microbial mat | place... | reverse complement strand
ATTAATGTCTGCATTAACAATTGAGTTAGATAAAGCTAACTTACTGTAAGCAATAGCTGCTGATGCTGAAATATTACTATCAGTTAAAGCCCCTAGATTAACGTTAGCATCAGGCATTATGAGAGATCTAACGGTACTTGCACTAACATTAGATACATCAAAAGCTAATTGTTTAGTAGGATTTGTATTGTCATTAATTCTAAATACGTTTGATAAGAATTCATTAGTAGAAATAGCTAATTGGCTATAGCTTGAACCATTTGCAACAAATAGTTCATTTGAACTTGTGTTCCAGTAAATAGCCCCAGCCGATACGTCAGCAGGGTTTGCTGAGAAATTACCTACGCGTACTGGTTGTGAAATTTTAAATATATTAGCCATTTTATCCCCTTGATATCATTGTATTAAATCTTTAAATACTTATTAAAAGTCTATACCCACTGTCGGATACTATATTTTAAAAAAGCATTAAATCCTGTGTTAGTTGTCGTATATTGAATATTTACATTTCCAGCTGATACTGATGTAGAAAATGTCACACCTGTGACATTATTTAAATCTGCAAATGCGTTTGTTAATGTAGCACTAGACGCATCGTTAGCAATTAATAACATTCCAACTTGTTTAGATGTATTACGAGTTAATGAATATTCAATTACTGAAAAATTATAAGTACTTGCGCTATAACTAAAAGCTGTGATTGGACTGGCTTGATTATTAACCAAGCTTACTGTAGAACTTAATGCATGTATAGCTAATCCATTAAGATTTAATACTTTACCGGAGTTGTCCCATTCTAATTGAGCGTCACCTGAAAATGAACCGCCATTATTAAATTGAATTGAACCGCTGGGTCCGCCTGGAGATCCGCTTCCGCCAGTTGCGTTCCAGCTAGAGCCGTCCCATATGTATAGGGCATTAGTATCAACTACAACCCTAACGTCACCTATGGAATTACCTACCGTAGGTAAAGATGCTAAAGTGTCTACAGCTGATTTCCAAGTGACTGCCCCACCTTGGCCTAATTTAATATAAACAGATGACATTATTCAATATCACCTTTTCCATTTATTTGAACATTGAGAGTTCCGGTGCCAGAGGTTGATGTATATACAACTTTTAATTTATCATAAAATGCACTAGTAACTTCCCATAACACTTCACCAGTGGAATTAACTGCTGTTTCTGATCCAGTTATATCTACAAAATTAATATCATCTAATGATGCTTTTAATTTGATAGTTCCAACTGGTGATCCGGTCCATTTAGCATATACGCTATAACCATTGGTTTTTGACATATCAGTTACAGTTGATTCCACATCGGTCGACATGTCACCATTTGTAACAATCTTTACATTATATAAATTTTCCATATTATAACGCCCATCGTCTTACGTTATATCTAATAGTTCCTGATGTGCCTGTACTTGTGGTGGTATATAAAAGTCTTATATTTCCGCTATTTATATCGGCATTTAATGTAGTACCTACGTCTCCGATATCTACCGTACCGAATGAGGTCATTTGTACTGTAGTTCCGTCTGTTACCATTAATACAGATCCAGTTTCATAATTGCTTCCACGTTTTATACCGTATTCAACGATTATTGAATTATTTGAAGCCGCTGTATATGAAAAAACAATGCCATCGGTTGTATTATCAGTTAATGCACTTTGTGTACAAGAATCTTCAGTTCTAGTTAATGATGCAGAACTTACATACGCAATTGCATTAGAATTTATTTGATGAGTTTGAGATCCACCTGATACACCAAGTGTCCAAAGTCCGTTAGAATTAACACTTCCAGTTACAGTTCCAGTTGGGGTAGCTTGTCGAAAGTTAAGTGTTGCGCTACCTGCGTCTGAACCTATTGCCCATCGATTAGCAACGGCATTTTCAACTATTGAAAAATATGGACCTCTTCCAGAATTGGCCCTTAATTGTAACTCTAAAATAGCAGATGTTGCTGTATTTCCAGTTAATAAATTATCTGTTCCAGCAAAGTTAAAGGTAAGATCTGTATTACTATTAAGATACATCCCTTGGCCGGTTTGATTTGTAAATGAATATGATGGAACTGATGCTGAACCATTTGGTGCTCTAAAAGCTATAGTAGGTGTAAAATGACCATTTGCAGTATGTATTACTGTACCGGCTGTGGCGCCAAACGTCCATGCACCTGCTGAAGATACATTACCAACTTGAGTTGTACTTATTGAGAAACCAATTCCTGTACCGCCAGATAGATATATACCAGTTGTAGAATCTGATCTAAATGATAATGCAGGTAACGCGGCGGTGCCATTAACTAATCTAAGAGGTAATACAGATTCATTGTATGTAGCAGAAAAATTCCAAACATTTGCTCCAGCTACTGCAACACTTAATAAATTACTGCCCCCTCTATATATACCAAGGCTTGGTTCACTTGTAAATGCTATAGAAGGCGCACCTAATGTTCCATTTGGGAATAATGATTGAGCTAGAAAGCTAGTTGCGGCATTTATTGTTAATGTATCAGCAGGGTTATCACCTATTGTTGTATTACCTGTAATACTTAAATTAGTAAAACTACTTGTTCCACTGAAAGTACCATTTGATATACTTGGTGAACTAAATGTACCGCCATTTACTGTGGGGGTGTTAATAGTTGGACTATTAAAAGTTCCACCTGTAAAGGTAGACCCTGTAAAAGTTTTATTTGAAATAGTTTGAGCTGTGCTTAAATTAACTAAATCTATGCTATTCCATGATGGAACTGCATCAATAGACCCTGCGCCAAATGCTAAGTTACCAGAATTAGTTGAATTTCTAAATGAAATAAGATCAGTATTAGCTAATCTTATTTGACCTGCACTAGATATATTACTTGATCTAGTTTTATAATAAAGTGATTTAATACCATAAACTGCACCAAAATCAACATCGGCAGTTAAAGTAAACAATCCTCCGGTTTTTTTGAGGGTATTTTGAGTTATAGCAGATGCCCAATTTGTTGCATCTGGTCCCCAACCTTCTGAAGAAGTAGTTGGGTAGTTATATGTTATACCAGCTATTGTTAAAGGAATCGACATTAAATATCTCCTGTTAATGAAAATAAGCCGCCAGATTTTTGCAGAGTACACTTAGTAATTGCAACAGTCCAGTTTGTACTATATGGTCCCCGTTCTTTGTCAGTTAACTCTGGATATTGATATATGACGCCATTTACATTTAGTGGATCTGCCATTTATGATCTTCCTGTACCCTGGCATATTTAAAAGTATTCCAGGGGTCAATAGGTTTTTGCTTAAGCCGCTGGAGGAATAATAGTATCTGAGTCAAGAGTAGCTGCTGTTAAAACTAGACGACTTCTAGACATGTTATTGATTTCCTTATATACTTAAACAGGACTGTAAGGCTACAACATCTATACACCATGTAGAGAAGCACAAGTTAAGTAATTATTTATATTATACTTATTAAGTTATTAATATAAAAGGAATTTCTTAAAGGGTTGAATATACCCATTTTGGTAGTGAGGAAGATTTAATAATTTACACAATAAAAAAGGGAACTAGTTAAACCCGAAATGGCAAAATTGTTATTAATTAGCACCAAGGGGTTGACAACCAAGGGGGTGATTACATAGGAATAAAACGATAACCCTTGTATTCGTTAGATCTACTGCCATTAAGAATCTCGATAAGAGTTTTTGCGGTTATCATAAGAGCTTTAGTGCACTTGGCCCTACTGCTGTATACTTGCTCTTTTTGTGTAGAAATTTCAATTACTCGAACAGCCTTACTGGTAGCAGCTTGTGCCTTTAACAGACAACCAGATTTTTCCCAGCTCTTTAAGACTTTCATTTTGTCTGAATGTTCTTTAAGCTTATCCTCTGTCCAGTATTCTCGAAACCCAGACAGACGAGTTGTCTTTTGCTCATCTGTTAACTCTTTCCATCTAGCAATTTCTGTGTCAGCCTTTTTAAGCTTATTCCCAGGGGTTGACCAGTATTCCATAGATGATAGAGAAGATTGCTGTTTACTTGCTGCTTCTCCGATGGACGCACTATAATCTAATAAATATTTGGTGATTTTTGCTTTATACTCTGGTTGAGCAACCAACTGTTTTTGTATGACGGACATTTTTTCTTTAGATTCAATGGTATGCTTACCATTTGCGCCGCCACTCTTTAGATTATAACCATTTGGAGCTAAAGAATTTAAAGTATCAATAAAATAGATTTCTTTTAAATTAAGTTCTTCTTCACTAGAGCAACTACAGATGGGTTCAATGATAAAATTTATGTAGCCATATTTTGATATGGATGAATGTAGAGCAGAATTACTTCTGTTCTTCCTGGATGCAGTTTTGTGCATCTTCCATCGTCGTTTAAGACTGGTTGTAGTTTGACCTATGTAAATTTTACCATTAATTTTATTGGTTATTTTGTAAATAATTCCGTAGTTCATATTTTTAGTATAACATATCCAGGGGTTAGCTGTCAAGTAGTATATTCATCCCAGGTGCTGTTTGTCAAGTGTTATATTCATCCCAGGTGCTGTTTGTCAAATGGTATATTCATCCCAGGGGTTAGCTGTCAAATGGTATAAGTTACACTGATTAGCCTCTATTGTTTTAAATATTAAAAAGGGAACTAGTTTAACTAGTTCCCTTTAAACATGTTTAAAACGTAATTAAATTACGAATTAACGATGTTGTTGATCTTAACTAGTCTAGCCGGAGAGTCGCTAAATAAAGTTTGATCAGTATACGATCGGAGCTCATATCCGGCCGAGCTTGTAAGTTCCAAGAAGAAATCTTCTTGTTGTTGGCGACCTGGCATTTTGAAGCTGATGTTCATAGCGCCAATTCGTTTCAAGCGTTTAGGAGGAAATACGAAAGCTTCGCCTTCTTTGATATAGATAGAACTGACGATGTCAATTTTACCATTTTGTCCGTGAAAGCAATATTCAGAAGCGCCGTTTTCAAGTTTGCTTGTCTTATAGCTGTCATCATACATACGAAGAGCAGCTTGATCTGAACTAATGTTAGCCCAGGTCTTAGGAGAAAGCATACATACTACATCTTGATCAAGACCGCGTTCTACAGGAAGTGCAACAGCAGCAAGAATCTTTTGGAAACTAAGAGCTGCAGAAGCTGCACTATAAACGTTCCCTTTCCAGAGAGCGTATACAGAGGCGTCGATATTGTAAAGTACACCGGTGTTAGTGATAATTCGATCCAAGCCGAATACGTCGTTTAACAACGATCCACGTGGAATGAAAAATGCACCAGCGCCGATAGCACCATCAACTGCGGTTAAATCGGTTGCATTTCCGGAAACCGAAACTGTACGAGCAGTAAGGTCTACAGAAGTTACAACAATTTGAGCATTCGAGTTAATCTTATCACCAGATGCTGTAGGAACAGCAAGAGAAGTTGCATCCAAAGGCATGTTTTCAGAACCAGCCCAGATACCAGAAGCCCAGCTAGCAGTAGCTAGTGTATACACTCTAGTACCTCCAGCGCCAGAAGTTGCTGAAATTTTACCAATATTTGTTCGTCCATAAAGACAGCTAATTTCAAGGCGTTTAGCCATTGAGTTAACCATGTTTTGAACCATGAGAGAAGTAGCTTTTACGAAAGCTTTTCTATCATTAGATGCACGTGCAGCAGCTTCATAGCTCATTTGTGAACGAATAAGCATTTGCGATCCGTTTAATTGAGCGTCTTTGAAGATAGCAGCTACGGCGTTTTCAAGAGAAAAAGCACCTGAGTCTGCAGCAGCGTACGTTACACCTTGTTCATGTGAAAGTTGTCACTTTCTTTGTTACTACTCTATTTCTAGAGCGGAGAAACCGCTTCGGGTTTCTCTCTTCCATTTTATTTATATTGGAAGGTCAGACTATCGCATCTCCAGGTATTTAATCTGGAGTTAAATCATTTAGTCGTTCACGGTTAAGTGAGTATTTTATAAGAAGAGCATCTGACACTAGGTTCTTATTAAACCTATGCCAGCTACCATTATGGGCTTTTTGAAAATGACATTTAGAACAAACTGTTACTAAATTATCTATATCTAAAAAAGCCTCTGGTTTAACCCAGTATGGTAATCTATGATGTGCATGTAAATGTCCACCTACTTTTTTACAGTAATGGCAGGTAAAGTTATCTCTATGAAATGTCCTATTTCTAACAGGAGCAAATTCATGGATTTTAAAATCTCTAGGACGTCTTATATATTTACCGTCTTTATAGTTAGGATTTCTTTCACCTGTCATCTGTTTTGATCGTTCTCCAATCTTTCGTTTATTTTCTTCGGTATGTTTCTTACCTTTAAACGCAGATGGTTGACCTTTTCTAGATGAACTTATTTTTTTTGCTACTTCTGGGGTATGTAGTTTTTCATATATCCCAGTGTTTTCTTTATTTCTTATAGAAGCAGCTTCACTTTGAGTCCTTAACACTCTGGCTTCTTTTAAAAGCCGTTTTACTGCCGTTGCACTTGTATTATTTCTTTTAGCTACCTTATAACAGCTATTTAATTCTAAATAATCTGATATTAATTTACTAAGAGGTATATCTTGTGCAAGTTTTTTCACTTATTCCGCCTTGTTATCCTATTGAGTCATTATACTCTTTTAGGAACTCCAAGTCAATTAGATTTAATTTTTCCTTATAACTTATAAGTTATATTAGGCCGCACACTTTACGGGTTGATGATACAAATTCAATTATGTTATCGTAAAGGCTTTTTATCCTCTACTTCTTACAGTTTCCCGTAAGTTCAGCGTACATTTTCACTATTTCTAGTGTTGCGGGCTCTTGGGTACTTATATTCTCTTTCGAGTTTCATTACCTACGCGTTACGGACTTCATAGCTATTACACTATTTTCGCCCTCGGTATTAGCATATCCTTCATCAGAGGAATTAGCCTTCACCGATACATCGCAATTTTTAATCGGCAGTTTGTTTGATTTTCTTATATTTTCTTTTGCTTAAAGTGGTTGTAAATTAGTATAATTACAAGCTTTAAGAAATTAAATATAAAAATCAACTATTTTCGACCGATTTCTTTGGCAGCTTCGATATAAGGTACTAATTTTAGTAACTTAACGCCATCTGGAATCAGATTTTCAATTTTGTCAGCGTAAACTTCCTTCTGTTTAACTAGTTAATATTACTAGTATATTTCCCTCTATTACTAGGGGCATGGACTATATCATCTAATAGAATTAACTATTAGGTATGCACTGTGACATTTTAAATTGATAAAGATCTTCTATATATCTAAATTTATATTGCATACTTTTAAATTGCAATATAAATTCTCTAATCTTTGCCCATATTTTTAAACTATCGGCTTGATTAAACTTAATAAATGGATAAGTTTTATTATCCTTTTTTCTATTAACTAAATGAATCTTAGAATCTATATCAAAATTAGTTTTTAACCATTTGATAACGATTTCTTGAGTTTCATTTGATTGATCACAAGTAAATAATCTAAATCTAGCTCCATAGTTCTTTTTAGAACCATCTGCTAGTTTAGAAATACTTGGTTCAACATATCCATCATCCATGAGCCATACGGCAAATGCAAGTTCTGGATGTCGAATAAATGGAAGTATTCTAGCTATATCCTTTTTGTTTGCAGGATAGGTAAACTTGTGCCATGCTCTAAATACATTATTTGTAAATTGAACTTGGATACTTTTACCTTTGTGGCCTTGTCGCATTTTAATTTCTTTATTAAAAATATTAGAAATTAATTGAGCTTTCCATGATTGGTAGTCAGCCTGTGACGTGCCGTGATCTATATTTAAGCTAGTATAACTATCTTTGCCTCTTTTATGGAAATTTCCATCTCCTAAAATAAGCATTAATATCATACTTCGTTTATCTTTATTAAGCATCTTTATCTCCTACTCGCTAAGCGATCTGGATAATTTTTATGTCTAGTCTCTGAACCTTCTGTATTTCTACAGCTTGGCTGCTGATTGTCCTGTATTTCAGGAGTTCCAGCAATTCACATACTTTTCTTGATCATTATATCATACGCTATGATATATGTCAAGGAGGGGTTAAACCTCACCTATTCAAGAAATTATTTAAAAAGGCCGTTCAGTGTACTGACTGTATTTGGAGTTGACATATTTTATATTTTCCTTTTCAAAATATTTTATATTTATTGCTTTAAATTCGCTGAATGTTTGGATTCAACACAAACTTAAATTACAATGATTTTTGTTATTTTGAAGTATCATTCTCAGGTTAGCTTTTAGAGGGTAGTCTATTAAACATCCTTATTAGCTAGAGAATAAGTTCGATATACCTATTTCTAGGTACAATATACTTATTAAATATAAATTTATTTTAAGTAGAAATATAAATCAGGGGTATCTGGATATAACCCTGTGAATTTAGGCATTAAATTGCTATTACGCTTTGGGGTATATCCTTCTGGATACGTGCCTAATATCAATTTATTATAGATTAAAGCGTATGAGCTTCCTCTAAGGGCTGGCCCTACGCTTCCATCTAGATCTGGATTAGTATTATGACATGATGTGCATTCGGAATTATAAACAGCTTTACCTCTTGTATAAGGGGTGGATTCCCCTTGTGGGCCTGAGCAGGCTGATATGAATACAAGTAAAGATAAATATTTAAACATTATTGTTTTTTCTTTTTAGATAATTTATTCATTTCATTAAAATAACATATATAAATACATTTGTCAATAAAAAAAAGGCGGTATAGTTTAGTATACCGCCTTCTAATTAATATAAAGGAGAGTTATATAATTATTTCAAATACTTATCCATTTCTTTTTGGAAGTCGTCCATGCTTAAACCTTTTTTAGGTTTATTTGAATCTTCTCTAGATTGGGTTGCAACTGCATCTGTTTTAACTGGAGATGCTGGGGCCTTAGCTTTAACCTTATTTACTTCATATTGGCGAATTTCTTTAAGTTTATTTTCACCTAAAAGTTTAATAAGATCTTCAACTCCATAGTTATTATAAAGTGATTTATGTTCTTCTTCTAAATCAGTTCTAACTCTAGGAGCTACATCCAAGGGCGAAGCTTCATATCCATTTTGAAGAGCAGATGCCATGTAATCAGCGATTCTTGCTACTGTTTTTGGATTTTTAGGAAGTTTATATTGATCAATAGCTTTAATGATTTGATCTTGAATATCAGTTTCATATTTAGCTTGAAGTTTAGTAATTCGTTCTTCTCTTTGTTCTGCAAGCATCTGATCTTTTTCAGCTTTTAAACGATTAATTTCTTCCATGATTTCAGATTTTTGGAGTTCTTCAGGAGTCATCATTTGTTTTTGAGCTTCTGCCATAAGATATTCTTCAGCCATTTTACGTACATCATGACCGAGGGATTTTAAAGCTTTAGATGGATCTTTTTGAAGAAGTTCTAAAATAGCTTCAGCTTTTTTACGAGTGGTTGAAGCTTGTTCAAACTTTTCATGGGCACCAAGGCCTAATTGAGCTAAACGTACAAGTTCAGCTTCTGATGTTACTTCTCGTGTTTTACCTTGAGATTTAAGCATCCATTTTTTGATAGCAGCTTTAAGTTCAGTCTCTGTAGGTTGTTTAACTTCTGTAGGACTAACTTGTTCAGCAATTTCATTTCCAGCTTCTGCAACTTCTGTTGCTTCATGTGGAGCTGCTAAAGTTACATCTGAATTAGAAGAATCGACTGCGGCTGGCGCTGGTGTACTAGAAATAGAAGGTGCATTATCTGACATATTATTTTCCTTTTTTACGTCTCTTTATGAGATAGTTATTAGTTGTCCATCTTCATTATTGAAGGTAGAACTTATAAAATACTTATTAAACGTCTATACTATTAGCTAAATCCTGATCATATGCCCTTTGTGTATAAGTTATTGGAAAGGTAAACGTTGGGATATTTACTATAGAATTAGCTTTATCTTTAATCTTTGTATATCCTAATGCAGTTAGATCTCCACTTAACTCTAAAGACGTACAAGTAAAATGAAATACCTTTGTAATATCAAGTGACGGACCTTTGGCATCAGAACGGGCTTTATTAATAAAAAGGCTAATATGAAAAGTTACCTTTAGATTTACTTTATCACAGTTAAGCTCAGTGATTTTCCAGTACTTACCTGAGGTTCCATTAGGTAGGATTTTTGTTTTTTCTAAGGCCATTATTATCTCCTTAAACTAACTCTACTATTACCCAACCAACTACTGAGGTTTCAGTGACGTCAGTTGAAAGAATATCAAAGCTTGTTCCTGCTATTACGTTTGTAATTGATAAAAATCCTTGAGTTCCACCAGCAGCTTGAACAGTAAGCATTACATTGCAAGTTGCTGTAATTGCTGTGGTTGCCACTGTGACAGTCCCTGCGACTAACGTTGCCTGTCCTGCTGTTGCTGCTCCACCTGTTGATACAAGGCCTAGTAGTCCAATATTATCAATGGTGTTATTGTTCATTTCTAGAGTACCAGTGCCAGCTAGCTCTAGTAGAATTCCAGGGGCAGACGTTTTAGTTGTACCACCAATAGTTAATGACTTAGCAAACCAGTTGTCAGCTCCAGTGTCATCTACGTAGAGACCCCAGACGTTTACTCCAATTCCAGATCCGCTTAGATTGGGATCAATTCGAAGTCCGTACAGGTTAGTAACAACTAGACTACCACCAAAAGGTAGTATTCCGCCAGTTCAAAACATAGCACAGT
>Ga0105044_10014350_pt1 | contig 10717 bp, 12 predicted proteins | sample MAT01_FD_78092 | JGI IMG/M metagenome (GOLD analysis project Ga0105044, IMG submission 78092) | Freshwater microbial communities from Lake Fryxell liftoff mats and glacier meltwater in Antarctica - MAT-01 | ecosystem: Environmental > Aquatic > Freshwater > Ice > Liftoff microbial mat | place... | reverse complement strand
GTTCCGCCTTGAAGGCGGCGCCGAAGGTGCTGGGAGACGAGTAGCCGGACCCGAGGGCGGCGTTCGTGACCGACTCGCCCGCGGCGAGACGCTCGAGGCCGCCGATCCGTACGGTGACGGTCATGGAACCGGTCCCCACCCCCGCCCGCGGGCAGCTCGCCCACTTCGCCATCAACTGTGACGACCTCGGCGCCAGCCGACGCTTCTACGAGGCGGTGTTCGGCTGGCGCTTCGAACCGTGGGGGCCGCCGGACTTCTTCCACGTCCTCACCGCCGACGGGGCCCGACCCGGGCCGATCGGCGCGCTGCAGAAGCGGCGCGCCCTCGCCGACCGCCGCGTCGACGGGTTCGAGTGCACGATCGCCGTCGGCGACACCGAAGCTGCCGCCGCTGCCGCGATCGCCGCCGGCGGCGTGCTCCTGATGGAGACCACCACGATCACCGGCGTGGGCGACCTCGCGTTCGTCCTCGACCCCTCGGGCAACCCCGTGGGCGCCATGCGCTACGACGCCGCCGCGGACTGATCGATCAGGGGCGGGGTGAGGCGGCGCGGCGCAGGCGGTCACCGACGGCGATGCCGACCCCGGTCTCGGGCGGTGCCACCACGAGGAGGACGTCGAGACCGAGGCGATCGGCTTGGCGGAGGCGGCTGTAGAGCAGCCGGGCGTACTCCTCGGCGCCGCCGGCCGGCTCGAGCTCGATGACCTCGTCGGGGAGGCCGTCGATGATGTGGGGTGCGAGCACTCCCACGACCCGGCCTCCGCGGGCGAGCGCCGCGCCGCGAGCGGCGACCGAGTCGGCGTCGATGAGCTCGACGGTCGTCGCGGGCGCGTAGTGCGACGCCACCATCCCGGGGGCCCGTGGTGGCGCGGGCGAGCGCGACGAGGGCGGGCGGGAGGCGAACCCGCTGACCTCGGCGAGCTCGGAACCGTCGGCACCCGGCCAGACCCGGGGCTCGGATCCGAGGACCTCGGTCAGGCGCTCGACGGCGACGCCGCCGAGGCGCAGCACCTCGGGCTCGTCCCCGGTGAGGTCGACGATGGTGGACTCGACACCGACCGTGCACGGCCCGCCGTCGAGGACGAGGTCGACGTCGTCGCCCAGGTCCGCGCGCACGTGGCCGGCGGTGGTGGGGCTCACGCGGCCGTAGCGGTTCGCCGACGGCGCGGCGATCCCGCCGCCGAAGGCGGCGAGCAGGGCCCGGGCGACGGGGTGGTCGGGCACCCGCAGACCGACCGTGTCCCGGCCGCCCGTGACGATGTCGGGGACCCGCTCGGTGCGCCGCAGGATCATGGTCAACGGTCCGGGCCAGAACGCGTCGGCCAGCACGCGGGCGACCGGGGGGACGTCGTCAGCCCAGGCGTCGATCACGTCGGCCGAGCCGATGTGCACGATGAGCGGGTGGCCGAGCGGTCGACCCTTGGTGGCGAAGATCCGGCTCACCGCCTCGGCGTTGGTGGCGTCGGCGCCGAGGCCGTAGACGGTCTCGGTGGGGAAGGCCACCAGGCCGCCGGCCCGGAGGATCCCGACGGCGCGATCGAGCGTGCCGGGATCGGGCATCACCACGTCGGTCGTCATCTCGCGATCATGACCTCCCACCGGCACCACCGCCACCCTTCGCGGCCTACCCCGGCGTGTGCACCAGCAGGTCGAGGCGGACGTAGGTGAGATCGTAGGTGCCGTCGTGGCGGGCCAGCTCGTCGACGCGGGCGACGACCTCGGCGCGGAACGCGTCGCGACCGTCCTCGTCGATGCCCGAGGCGTAGGCCTCGATGGCCTGGCTCTGCAACCACCCCGATCAGACCGTCGCGATCGAAGCGACGGCGCTGGGCCACGGTGCGGACGTACCCGTCCGCGCCGAGCACGAAGCCGGCCCGCTCGACGAGCTCGAGGGCACGCCCCGCATCGAGGAAGGTCCAGGGCGCGGCCGGTCCGTCGTATGCCGCGGCGATGCGGTCGAGCCCGTCGACGACGGCGCCGACGTTCCCCGCGCCGCCGCACTCGACCCGCAGCCACCCACCAGGTGCGAGCAGACGGTGGGCGGCGGCGTAGACGCCCGGGTGGTCGGTGGCAGGGACCCAGTGGAGCACGGCACGACTGGTGACGGCGTCGAAGGACCCATCGGCGCCGGGCGCCGGGAACAGGGTGTCCAGATCCTGGACGGGACCGAGGACGAACGACTGGTTCGGGCCGGCGACGGACTCGGCCGCCGCCAGCATCGACGGTTGCGCATCGAGCCCCACGACCTCGCCCTCGGGAACCAGGCCGGCGACGACCCGGGAGAAGTCGCCCGACCCGCACCCGAGGTCGAGCACCCGATCGGTGTCGCGGACCGGGAACGCGGTGAGGAACCAGTCGTCGTGCTCGCGGTGGTGACCGGTGTTGGCCGCGTAGGCGGCGCCGTCCCACGTCGGGATCCAGCGGGACCCGGCAATCGTGGCCGCATCCGTCGACTCAATGCTCGTCGTCTCCATCACGTTGCGCTCCGTCGCTCATGTGTCCCAATTATTGAGACAGACGTCTTGTTTGTTGAGATTACGGTAGGTGACCCTGGTCGGGCCGTCCAGCGAACCGCGGTGAGGAGAACGAGCCGGGCGCGCCGGGCCGGGTCGCCGTCTACGATCCCGGGCGCAGCACGACCCCCGGGGGGAGGAGCGGACATGCACTACACGGCGTTCCTGGCATCGGTCACCGCCGAGTCGATCGAGCGATGCCGGACGAGCAGGGATCACCAGCTGGCCGTCTCGATGGTCTCGTCCTTCCCGCACGACGTGGTGAACGTCGAGGTCCAGCCGCTGGGCGCGGTGCTGGCCGAGGTGATCGACGTCGGCCAACCGCTGCGCAACGACGGGTGGCACCCCCAGCGGGCGCCGGTCGTGGTCGACCCCGAGACGGCCATGGCCCGATCCCGCAGGCTCGACGAGGCCTGGCGGATCGCCGAGCCCGAGCTCGGTGGCCTGATGGGCGATGTCGTCGGCGACGACATCGATGCCATCCGGGCGCTCTACGCGCACGCCAGCGCCAACCACGAGTGGGTGGTGAGCTACCTGTCGACCCCGGAGGACCCGCAGGTGGCCGAGCGGACCCTTGTGCCCACGACGACCAGCTCGGAGGTCGGTGGTTGATCCCATCGGCCGCGGCGAGCCCCGACGACCGGCCCCGCCGATCACGCCGATGCGGCGGATCAGGCGGACCGGAACCGGTGGAGGTGAGCGGAATCGAACCGCCGACCTCGTCGTTGCGAACGACGCGCTCTAGCCAACTGAGCTACACCCCCGGGTAGGGCTCGGTCAGGTTAGCCGAGGCGCAGCAGAGGTCCGAAACCGGAACCAGCGAGGCGACCGGTCGCAGGGATCAGGGCTGATCTGCGCCGAGGGCCCGTTGGAGGCGGGTCTGCAGCACGGTGGTCGTGACATCGCCCCGCGTGCGCTCGAGCACCGCCCGGAGGGCATCGAGCGTGCGCCGCAACCCGCTGGTGATGGCATCGGGCCAGTCGACGACCACGAGCGCGTCGTAGACGTCGTCCATCACCGCCAGCAATTCCTCACCCCGCGCCAGATCGCCGTCTCGGAGCCGGTCGAGCAGGTGCCGGCGCAGCTCGCTCGCCGCCTCGGCGATGCCGCGCATCCACGCGGTCCCCTCGACGCGGAGCTCCGCCGGGCCGGGGAGCGGGCCACCACCGATCAGGGCGGCGACGGTGCGGGCCTCGACGTACTCCTTCTCGGCGTCGTGGAGGAACCCGGCGTGGACGATGGCGGGGAAGGGCTCCAGGACGTCCTGCGCCCGTCGGAGCGCAGTCTCGGCCTCGTCGGCGAGATCGGCGGCACGTTCGGGCTCCAGGCGGTGGACGGCCCGGATCGAGCTGCCCGAGGCGCGGATGACCTGGCGGCACGCAGGAAGGGCGACCTCTCGTGCGGCGTTCGAGGCAGCCAGCGCGTCCTGGATCGGCCCGACCAGTCCAGCCAGCTCGTGGCGCCGGGAAGGGCCGGCGGGAGGGTTCACCGCTGGCACCACGGGTTCGGAGGAGGGGGAGATCAGTTGGCCGAGCGCTGCAGGAGCAGCTGGGGCTCGACGGAGCCGGGCCTCATCGACGGCAGGTAGTGCACCTTGACCCGGCGCTCGGCCGCGAGGCGCTGCGAGCGGATCAGCAACCCGATGTACCCGACGAGCAGGAGATCGGCGGTGACGTGCAGCAGCACCATCGTGGAGCCCATGAACGGGATGAGCAGGAGCGTCGCGACCGCGACGGCGGCGAGGGCGCCGAGCACGTTGCGGCGCCGGCGACGGGCGTCGGGGAGCGACATGGCGGCCCGGGCGGGGACGTACGACGCCGCCGGGAAGATCGGTTCCGGGCGACCGGACGGGCGACGCTCGCCGCTGCCGCCGGGACCGACACGAGCGGGCGAGGTCCGCTCCAGCGTCGAGAGGTGCTTGCTGAACGACGAGATGGAGTTCACGCTGCGCTGCTCGTGGCGCGAACGGGCCCAGCTGACGCCCAGAACGGCCCACACGACTGCCAGGATGAACAGGATCAACGTCACGCTCCGTGCCCTACCTTTACTGTTCGGTGACCGTACTGACTCGCCCGGTCCAGGGGGTGGATGCCCCGCTGCCAGCGGACCCTGGGGGTTCCGGCGGCATCGGGGCGGGGCAGGTCGTCCGATCGGACAACGGTTGTGTTGCGGTTTTACTACGGAACGGCGCGCACCGCCACCTCGGCATCCCCGCTCGAGGCGGCACGCTGTGGTATCGAGCGCGCGAATCGCTACTCGGGGAAGTCGGAGCCCAGGAGCTGGTCGATGTCGTCGACGACATCGCCCGAGCTGATGCCGGCCGACCCGGCACCATCGGCGCCGGTCGCCGGCGCGGCGGCGGCCGCCTCGCGCCGGTAGGGGCCCGAGCGACCACCGGTCTTCTCCCAGAGGGCGATCTCCCCGATCTCCATCGACCGGTCCGCCGACTTGCACATGTCGTAGATCGTGAGGCACGCCACCGAGCAGGCGGTGAGCGCCTCCATCTCGACGCCGGTGCGATCGACGGTCTCGACCTGGGCCTCGACCTGGATGAAGGTGTCCTCGATCCGGAAGTTCACGAACACCGAACCCACGAGGAGCGGGTGGCAGAGCGGGATCAGGTCCGGCGTGCGCTTGGCCGCCTGGATCCCCGCCACGCGGGCCACGGCGAGGACGTCGCCCTTGCTGATCGCACCCCGGGCCACGAGCGACGTGGTCTCCGGGATCATGAAGACCTTGCCCCGGGCGATCGCCCGCCGGTGGGTCGGCTCCTTGGGGGTGACATCGACCATGCGGGCCCGACCGAGCGGGTCGAGGTGGGTGAGACCGCGATCTGACATGGATGGAGTGTAGGCGCGGGCCCTGTGGCCCGATGCCGGGCCCCGGGTGCGGCCGGGCGGATCAGCCGCCGATCTGGCTCATGCTCTTGGACGGCCGGATGAACACGGGCTGGTTGATCTGGTGACCGGCCCACTTGGCGGCCACCGCAGCCTCGACGACCGCTGCGAGGTCCTCGTTCGACGCCCCGGCCCGCAGCGGGGTGCGCAGGTCGTGGGCGTCGAGGGCGAAGAGGCACGACCGCAGCTCGCCCTCTGCCGTCAGGCGCACGCGGTCGCAGCTCGCGCAGAACGCGTGGGTCACGCTGGGGATCACCCCGATCTCGCCGCCGCCGTCGAGGAAGCGGAACCGCTCGGCGGGTTCGCTGGTGCGGGCGCCGGGCTGCTCGACCGCTTCGAGCGGGAAGACCGACCCGATGGTCTCGAGGATCTCGGCCTGGGTGAGGACCTGGTCGTAGGTCCACGCCTCCTGGGCGTCGAGCGGCATGAACTCGATGAACCGCACGGTGATGCCCCGCTCGCGCCCGAAGACCGCGAAGTCGACCAGCTCGTCGTCGTTGACCCCCCGCATGGCCACCACGTTGAGCTTGACCGGGTCGAGGCCGGCCTCGATCGCGGCGTCGATGCCGTCGAGCACGGCGGCGAGCTCGTCCCGGCGGGTCATGGCGTGGAATCGCTCGGGGCGGAGGCTGTCGCAGGAGATGTTGATCCGCGTGAGCCCGGCCGCCGCCAGGTCGTGCGCCGCGGATCGGAGGGTGGCGCCGTTGGTCGTGAGCGCGAGGTCCACCGGGCGCGACGGGGCGCCGGGGGTCTCGCCAGGGACCCGAAGGCGGCTGAGCTTGTCGACGAGCACCGGGAGGTGCGCCCGCATGGTGGGCTCGCCGCCCGTGAGCCGGATGCTGTCGAACCCGAAGTGATCCACGAGCACGCCGGCGATGCGGGCGAGCTCCTCGTAGGTCAGGAGGTCGCTGCGTGGGAGCCACTGCATCCCTTCCTCGGGCATGCAGTAGGTGCACCGGAAGTTGCAGCGGTCGGTGATCGACACGCGCAGGTCCCGGTGGACCCGGCCGAAGCCGTCGACGAGGGGCACGCTCATGGTGCCGAGGGTACGGCGCCCGGACCCGGCACGCGCCCTGGGGGGCACCGATCAGTGGCGACCGAGCAGCATCACGCGCACGAGGTCGCCCGCGGGGACCGTCTCGCCGTCGGGCAGGATCGCCAGCGCATCGGCGGCGGCCATCGCCGTGAGGTGGTGGCTCCCCTGCCGGCCCGCGCTGCGCACGTGGTAGGTGCCATCGGACTCGTCGTACCGGACGGCCACCCGGTCGAGGTGCACCTTGCCGTCCGGGCGGCGGGCGAACGGCTCGTCGGCCACGGCCAGCACGTGGGGCCGGTCGAGGGCCTCGGGTCCGTGGCCCATCATCAGTCGCAGGCCCGGGCGGGCGAACAACTCGAACGACACCATCGACGACACCGGGTTGCCCGGGAGCCCGAACACCGGCACCGCTCGGCCGTCGGCGCGGGTGACCGTGCCGAAGGCCAACGGCTTGGCCGGCCTGATCGCCACCTGCATCCATCGCATGGCCCCGATGCGGTCGAGCACCACCTTGACGTAGTCGAAGTCACCCATGCTCACGCCACCGCTGGTGATGAGGGCGTCGCACGACGCGATGCCCTGCTCGATGGCGGTGGTGATCGCCGCCTCGTCGTCGGGGACCCGTCCGAGGTCGACACCGTCGCACCCGCTCTGGGCCACGAGCGAGAGCAGCGTGATGCGGTTCGAGTCGCGGATCTGGCCCGGTCGGAGCGGTTCGGGTCCCTCGACCAGCTCGTCACCGGTGGAGAACACGCCGACTCGGACCCGAGGGACGACGGCCACCTCCCGGTGGCCGAGCGACGCGAGCACGCCCAGGTGCCCGGCGCTCAGCACCTCCCCGGCCGAGAACACCGGCTGGCCCGGTCGGAGGTCGTCGCCCGCCGGCCGCACGTGGTTGCCCGGCCCGACCTCGGTGAGCACCAGCACGGTCGTGGCGTCGTCGGCCACCTGGGTGCGCTCGACCATCACCACCGCGTCGGCGCCCTCGGGCATCGGGGCGCCCGTCATGATCCGGATCGCCTCGCCGGGACCCACGGTGGCAAGCGGCGCTTCGCCGGCGCGGAGGGTGGCCACCACCGTGAGCACGGCCGGCTGCCCGTCGGTGGCCCCCTCGGTGTCCGCCGCGCGCAGCGCGAACCCGTCCATGGCGGTGTTGGCGAACGGCGGGATGGCCTCGGCCGACACCACGTCGGTGGCGAGCACGCAACCGAGCGACCGAGCGAGCGGCACCACGACCGGCGCCGACGGAACCAGGGACCCGAGTACGAAGGAGCGGGCGTCGTCGAGGGGGATCATGCCCCGATCCTGCCAGGAACTGCGCCCGAACCGACCGGCGGATCCCGTGGATCAGTCGTCGAGGCCGTGACGCTCGACGAGTTGGCGGAGGAAGGCCCGGAACTCGGGGCCGAGGTCCTCGCGGTCGATGGCGATCTCGACGGTGGCTCGGAGGTAGTCGAGCTTCTTGCCGATGTCGTAGCGCCCCTCGTCGAACAGGTAGCCGTAGACCGTCTGGTCGGCGAGCAACATGGCGATGGCGTCGGTGAGTTGGATCTCGCCGCCGACCCCGGGGGTCACCCGTTCGAGCTTGTCGAAGATCTCGGGTGTGAACACGTAGCGGCCCATGACGGCGAGACCCGACGGGGCCTCGGCGGCCTCGGGCTTCTCGACGATGTCGAGCACCCGCACCAAGCCGTCGTTGATGATCTCGGGCTTCACGCAGCCGTAGGACGAGATCTCCTCGAGCGGGAAGTCCTTGAGCGCGACGACGGAGCGCCCGTACTGCGCGTAGGTGTCGATCATCCCCTCGAGGACCTGGGACCGGCGGTCCATGATGTCGTCGCCGAGCATGACGACGAAGGGGTCATCGCCGACGTGCTTGCGCGCCACCGAGACGGCGTGGCCGAGCCCGAGCGGTTCGCCCTGACGCACGTAGTGGATGTCGGCCATCTCGGCGAGGGCCTGGATCTCACCCAGCTGGTGGATCTTGCCCTTCTGCTCCAGGTAGTACTCGAGCTCGAAGTTGCGGTCGAAGTGGTCCTCGATGGCCCGCTTCCCCCGACCGGTGATGATCAAGATGTCATCGATGCCCGCCCGCACCGCCTCCTCGACCACGTACTGGATCGCCGGCTTGTCGACGACCGGCAGCATCTCCTTCGGCTGGGCCTTCGTCGCCGGCAGGAACCGGGTGCCGAGCCCCGCGGCGGGGATGACCGCCTTGGTGACCGAACCTCTGGACATGACCCAACCTCCTGACCGGCACCCCACGGCACGGCACCGCGCCCGCAGCGTACGTCGTCGGAAACCCTCGGGTCACCGGCCGATGAGCCCGACCCGAATCGGGGGCTGCCGGCACCGTCGCGCCCGCTCAGGGGCCGACGTCACCGACGGCCCCCTTGGGCCGGTGCGAGGCCCGACCGGTATGCTTGACCGTTCGTGCGGCCCGTCCGCCCGCCACCGATCCCCCCGGTCGAGAACGACCCGGCCCAGCACGGAGAGACCACCTCGATGCCCACCTACGAGTACCGCTGCAAGGACTGCAGCCACGAGTTCGAGGCCGTCCAGTCCTTCACCGACGAGCCCATCTCGGTCTGCCCCACCTGCGGCGGCACCGTGAAGAAGCGCTTCGGCAACGTGGGCATCAGCTTCAAGGGCAGTGGCTTCTACAAGACCGATACCCGCAGCTCGGGCGCCAAGGCCACCACGGGATCATCGTCGTCCTCGACCGACGCCACCGATGGCGGCTCGTCCGACGCGGGGTCGTCGAGCTCATCGGGTGACGCTGCGACGCCGAGCACGACCTCCTCGTCCACCAGCAGCACCACCAGCACCACCAGCACCGGCTCCGGGTCCGCCGCTCCGGCCTCCACCTGATCGAGGGCCCGGCGCGCTCCGGAGAGCGGCGAATCGGCCACCACGCGTCCTGAGCGGGGGATGGGTCGGACGACCTAAGCTCTGCTCGAACCCACGTCCAGCACGGTGGCCCGGCCGCGAGCGAACGGCTTCCCTTCTCGTCTCGAGGATTGCGATGACCGTCGATCTCGACAACCAGCCCCGCTCGACCCCGTCGGCCAGCGGTGCCGTCGACGGGCGCCACGCCCGGAGCGAGCGCTCGCGCCAGGCGATGGTCGATGCCCTGCTCGACCTGCTCCGCGGTGGCACCCTGCGGCCGTCGAGCGCGCAGATCGCCGAGCGAGCGGGCGTGACCCAGCGCACGCTGTTCAACCAGTTCGGCGACATGGACTCGCTGATCAGCGCCGTGGCCTCGCGTCAGACCGAACGGGTGCTCGGCCTCCTTCCCTCGGCCGGCGAGGGCACGGTCGACGCCCGCGTCGCGCGGTACTGCGATGGCCTTGCCGTGCTCCTCGACGAGACCATGCACGTGCGCTGGGCGGTCGTCACCAGCTCCACGCCGATGGCCCCGGCCGCCGCCGCCGTCGGCTCGGCCCGCCTGTTCATGCGGCGGCGACTCGCCGACGCGTTCGCGCTCGAGCTGGCGCCGCTCGACGACGACGTCGCTACGCAGCTGATCGACGCGCTGGAGATCGAGACCGACCCCGTCGTCTGGCGGATGCGGCGGGTGCAGCAGGAGCTCACGACCGAGCAGGCCCGCGCCGTCGTGGCCCGCTCGGTGCTCGCCATCCTCCGCGACGTGACGAACGGGGACGTTCGTCCGGTCGCCGACTGAGCAACGCGGCTCGACCCTTCCGGCGCCGCCGCCTCCCCCGATAGGCTGCCCGTCGAAAGACAGCTGCCGGGGCGGGCCGGCCCTGTCTCCTCGTCGCCCCGGGCGACCGTCGGACGCTGCGAGCGTTCCGACTTCGTCGACCGCTCCGAGGAGACGCCGTGCCCACCAGCCTGTTCATGCCCGACCGACCCGACGGGTCCCGACGCACCACGGATCGCCGAGGCCGTCCGCCCCGGCGCCGGACCGGTCGACGCATCAGCCGGCGCTCGGCGTTCGGCGTGGGGGCTCGGCGCACCCTGGCGCGGCTGCCCACCGGCCCGATCCTGCTGGCGCTCGCCGCCTCGATCGCGATCATGTCGCTCCGCGTCGCGCCGAGCGAGGTCGACGCGGCGTCGGCCGAGCCCGTGGTGATCGCGACCGTGACCCTCGATCCGGGATCGATCGTCGGGTCCGACGACATCGAGGTCCGTCGCCTGCCGGTCATCGCCCTCCCGCCCGGCGCCGTCGCCGATGCCGACCAGGTGGTCGGCCGCCAGGTCACCGCGGCGATCTTCGGGGGCGAACCGGTGCTCGCCGGTCGCCTGGC
>Ga0105044_10014342_pt1 | contig 10718 bp, 9 predicted proteins | sample MAT01_FD_78092 | JGI IMG/M metagenome (GOLD analysis project Ga0105044, IMG submission 78092) | Freshwater microbial communities from Lake Fryxell liftoff mats and glacier meltwater in Antarctica - MAT-01 | ecosystem: Environmental > Aquatic > Freshwater > Ice > Liftoff microbial mat | place... | reverse complement strand
GTCTGAGGGAAGTGCCAGGAGGCGTCGATGACCCGGATATCGGGCGATCCGAGCCGTTCATGGAGCCAGGCGGTGGAAACAAGGGGTGACATGGTCATGACACCCGCTTTTAATCGGGCGCGTTTCCGGCGTCCATGGCATGATCCGACGGGCGAAAAGCCGCGTATCACTTGTGGATAAGGGGTATTAGGCCGCGTGGCTTCCGGGAATCAGGCTGTCATTATGACTCATCACCATCCCTCCGAGGACCATCTGGTCCAGTACGGCGCCGGAATCATGCCGCAAGGCATGTCGATGCTGGTGGCTGCCCATTTGAATTATTGTTCGGAGTGCCGCGCGACGGTCCGGGAGGCTGAGGCAGTCGGCGGGGCGCTGATCGACCATGAGGCGCTGCTGCCCGAGCGGCTGATGCACGCCGAGCCGGCGTTCGACCGTGAGTTGGCGGTCGAGCCAGCGCCGCTGCCGGCGATCGATGTGCCCTCGCCGCTGCGGCCTTACATCGGAACCCGCCTGGCGGACGTGCGCTGGCGCACCTTTTGGCCGGGCATGCAGACTGTGCGCATCCCCTGCGCCGACGACCCGTCGGAAGTTAGTTTGCTTCGCCTGAAACCCGGAACCGGCATGCCCGTTCATACGCATGGCGGCGACGAACTGACGCTGGTGCTTCAGGGCAGCTACACCGATGAAACGGGCCGGTTCAGCGTCGGCGACGTGGCATTTGGCGATCGGAACCTGACGCACCGGCCGGTTGCGGATGCAGGCGCGCATTGCGTCTGTTTCACGGTGGTGAGCGCGCCGCTGAAGTTTGCGAGCCCGCTGGCGCGGCTTGCATCCCGGTTCCTGCTGCGCTGATCCGCTGTGAAGAGGTTTGAGATGCGAACTTTGCTGGCGCCAGCTTTCGCGCTTCTCTTTGCCGCTTCGCCAGCCCTCGCAGAGGCCCCGCTGCCGCAGGCCATCGACTTCAAAGTCTATCGCGACGGCGACGAAATCGGACACCACCGTGTGACCTTCTCTCGCGACGGCGACAACATTATCGCCAATGTCGATATCGATCTTGCGGTGACGTTTGCCAGCATTCGCATATTCCATTATTGGCATACCTCGCGCGAGACTTGGACGGACGGCAAGCTGCTGGCTGTCGAATCCGCCACATATAATGACGGCGATGAAGAGACGCTGAGCGTCAGCCGGGCCGGCGATGCGCTGCAGATCGCCGGCACGAAGTATCAGGGTCCGGGGGCCGGATCGCTCGTGCCGACCTCCTACTGGTTTCCCGACACAGTGAAGCAGTCGGAAATCATGGACTCGCAGAACGGTCGCATTTTTCCCTGCGCGATCCAGATGGTCGGCCGCGAGACGATCGAGGCCGGCGGCGCGATGATCCAGGCCACGCATTATACGCTGACCGAGCAGCTAACGATGAACCTTTGGTATGACGACCAGGGGGCGTGGGTAAAAACCTCGTTCGAGAGCGATGGGTCGCTCATCGATTATGTGCTCCAGCCGCGCCAGCAGCAGGCTCCAGCGCAGTGAGCCTGATCAGGTCTTGGTCAGCTTGAGCTGAATGACGTCGATCGCGCCGCCCTTAAAGCCGGCTTCGCAATACGCGAGATAGAACGTCCATAGCCGCTTGAAGCGGGCGTCGAATTCGACGTTTTCGATCTCGGGCCATGCGGCGAGGAAGCTGCGGCGCCATTCGGCAAGTGTGCGCGCATAGTCATTGGCGAAGGCGAAATGGGCACCCCAGCCGAGGCCGGCCTTTTCCGTCTCGACCTTGAGCGCGGCCATCGAGGGCAGCATCCCACCGGGGAAGACGTATTTCTGGATAAAGTCGACGGTCCGGCGATAGGTCTCGAAATTCTCGTCTTCGATGGTGATGACCTGAAGCGCCGCAGCGCCGCCTGGCTTCAGCACCTGCCGGATCTTGTTGAAATAGGTCGGCCAGTATTTCACGCCGACCGCCTCAAACATCTCGATCGAGGCAACCTTGTCGAAAGTGCCGCTCACATCGCGATAATCCTGGAAGCGAAGATCGACCTGCTCGGAAAGCCCCTGCCGCTGCATGCGGGCCTGCGCGTAGTCGAGTTGTTCGCGGCTGATGGTGAGGCCGGTAACGCGTGCGCCGCGCTCGCGAGCGGCGTATTCGGCAAAGCCGCCCCAGCCGCAGCCGATCTCGAGCACATGCTCGCCGGCTTTCAGGTCCATCATGTCGGCAAGCGCGCGATACTTGGCCGTCTGCGCCGAGGCGAGACTTTGGTCATGGCTTTCAAAAAGGGCCGATGAATAGGTCATCGTCTTGTCCAGCCAGCGTTCGTAGAACGCATTGCCGAGATCGTAATGGGCGTGGATGTTGCGGCGCGAGCCGGCGCGCGTATTAGGGCGCAAAGCGTGAATGACGCGGTCGAAGGCGCGCTTGACCGGTGAGACCTTGAAGAATTCAGAGAAGCGGCGGCCGTTAAGCGTGCCGCATTCAAGAACCGCCGTGAGGTCTGGGCTGTCCCATTCGCCGTCGAGGTAAGATTCTGCGAGGCCGAGCGAACCGCCAGACGCTAGGCGGCTGAGCCCGCGATAGTCGTGCAGGAGGATGACGCCCTGAGGGCCGGGTTCCTTTCCGCGGAATACCAACGACCGGCCATCGGGCAGGACGATGCCCATCGTTCCGATTTCGATGCGGCTGCAGACGGACAGAATGATCCGTGCGGTCAGCGGCACGCCCTTCAGGCGCAGGGGCGATTCCGAGACGCTGACATTACTGGCCAGCCATGCGAGCGGATCGTCAAAAATCTGCGCGGAACTCTGCGACATAAATGCTCCAGACTACTCGGCAGCCAGGCGAAAGGTTTCCGCCTGCTGAGTGTCCCTATACGGATCAGCGTCTGAAACGGATGAAGGGCGCGCAAGGCTTACCGGCGTTTCCGGCGCGAGCGGACGTGCGACATAGCGCGCGCCGCGAATCCAGGTTCCCAGAGCCTCGGCGTGGATGGCCCCCACGATCTTGAGCGTCATCAGGGGATGCCGGGCAACAGCCTTGATGGCTTGCCAGCTTGTCAGGGGCCGGCGCTCGCCGGCCTGCACGGCTGTCAAGATAAGGCCGTCCGGACCGCTCTCGCGGATGGCGAGGGAGAGCCGCGCGCGCGGGTCACGGATCGCGAATTCGTAGCGCGCGATCATGCCAATGAGGGGCGAGACGTACATTGTCTTGTCGGCCTCGTGCCGGGCGATAAGCGTATCGGGATCGATACGGGCCACATAGGCATGGGTGTCGCCGAAGGTGTTGTTGACCTCGTAGAGGACGGCCGAAAGGCGGCCCTCGCTGTAACAGTAGAAAACCGAGAGCGGATTGAAGACGATGCCCCAAAGCCTTGGGAAACAAAGGAGGCGGATGGCATCCGGCTTCTCCGCTATCCCGGCTCGCAGAAGGGCATCCTCTACGAAACCGCGGAGCGGCGAGCCATCCCGCTTGCCATGGTCGGCATCGCGGAAGGTCAGGATGTTGAAGCTGTTATGGCTGAAGATAGCGCAGCCTTTTGCGCTGGCTGCAACGTCATCGACATCGAGGAAGAGCGAGAATACCCGGTACGTAAACTTCCGGCGAACCGGGCTGACCCGCGCATGCATAACGCGTGAGAGAAAGAGGCCGGGCGGGGGCGGTGTGTGTGTCACGCAGGTCAGCCTGCCGCGAAAACGCGCGGGTGGCCAGCCTGACCCCACGGCGCCGGGACGCCGAGCGCAGCGGCAACTTCAAGTCCAGCAGAGAGGCCATCCTCATGGAAGCCATGACCGCTCCACGCGCCGCAGAACCAGACGTGACGCTTGCCCTGAAGGGACTGTAGAGCGCGAAGCGCGGCATCGGCACCGCTGTCGATCTGCGGGTGCGAATAATTGTAGGTGCCGAAAGTGAGTTCTGGCTTTGGAGGGTGGGCCGGATTGAGGGTAACGAAGATCGGGTATTGGCGGTCGATGTTCTGGAGGCGGTTCATCCAGTAGGTCAGTGAAACCGGGTTTTCGGTGAGGCCGGGGCGCTGGTCACTGAGGTAATTCCAGCTCGACCAGACGGCTTTTCGGCGCGGCATGAGGGCCGGATCACGGTGAAGAACCGCCGTATTGGGGGCGGTTCGCAGGGCGCCGAGGGCTTGCCGCTCGGCGGGCGTTGGGTCGGTGAGGAGAGCGAGGGATTGGCCCGCGTGGCAGGCCATGACGACCTCATCGAACTGCGCGGTTTCGCCGGTGATGTCGGTGACGGAGACGCCTGTTTCGGTGTGGCGGAGGGATGTGACGGCGCAGCCGAGTTTGACGGTGCCGGCGATCGCGGCGAGGAGTTTGGTGACGTATTGGCGCGAGCCGCCGGTGACGGTGCGCCATTTGAAGGTGTTGAAACCCGAAAGCAGGCCGTGGTTCTGGAAGAAGGAGAGCAGGCTGGCGGCCGGGAAATTGAGCATTTCGGCGTTCGGCGTCGACCAGATCGCAGCCCCCATGGGCAGCAGATAGCGGTCGCGGAAGGCGGTGCTGAAGCGATGTGCCGAGAGGTAGTCCGCAAGTGACTGCGTGCCGACCGCGCCGGAGGCGATATCGGCGCTGGCGGTGCGGTTGAAGCGGAGGATATCGGTCCACATGGCGTGGTGCCGGAGGCTGAAGAGGTTGCGCTTCTGGGCGAAGAGCGTGCCGACACTATCGCCGGCATACTCCAGGCTGCCGCCGCCGAAGCTGACGCCGAAGCTCATATCGCTGTCTTCGGTAACGACGCCGAGTTCGGCGAACAGGGCGATCAGGTTGGGATAGGTGACATTGTTGAAAACGATGAAGCCGGTGTCGACCGCGATCTCGTGCCCCTCATAGTCGATGTCGACCGTGTTGGCGTGACCGCCGGGACGGGCGTCCTTCTCGTAAACGGTTATGTCATAGCGCTTGGAGAGCGCCCACGCGGCCCCCAGCCCGGTGATGCCTGCCCCGATGACCGCGATGCGGCGGCGCTCGCCGCTTGGCGGAGGGAAGGGCAGCGCGTTCATGCAGCTTTCCTGATCTGAGCGAAGGCGGCCAGTGCCCGGTCACGACCGCGCTGGAGGTCGATGAGCGGCTCGGGATAGTCGCGGCCGAGCTTCAACCCAGCCGCCTTGAGCACATCCTGCGGCGCTTCCCATGGCTTGTGGAGCCATTTATCGGGCAGGGCGGCAAGTTCAGGCACGAAACGCCGGACATAGTCGCCATTGGGGTCGAATTTCTCGCCCTGAATGACCGGATTGAAGACGCGGAAATAAGGTGCCGCATCGGCGCCGCAGTCCGCAACCCATTGCCAGCTCGCCGAATTGCTGGCGAGATCGGCGTCCACCAGCGTGTCCCAGAACCACGCGGCACCCTGCTGCCAGTCGATGAGCAGGTGCTTCACCAGGAACGAGGCAACGACCATACGGACGCGGTTGTGCATCCACCCCGTCTGCCAGAGCTGGCGCAGGCCCGCATCGACGATGGGGACGCCGGTTCGGCCCGCACGCCATGCCTTCAGCCCCGACGTCCCGGTGGTCCACGGGAAGGCGTCGAATTCGGGCCGGAAGTTGCGGTCGGGGAGGCCGGGGGCCTGATGGAGCAGATGGTAGGAGAACTCGCGCCAGCCGATTTCGGAGAGGAATTTGGCGGCCTGGCCTTCAAGCCCCGGCGTCCGGGCAACGGCGGCGCGGACGGCCCTGACAACCTGCCGCGGGCCGATCTCGCCGAAATGGAGGTGCGGCGAGAGGGCTGATGTCGAGGCGCGATCTGGCCGGTCCCGGCCATCTGCGTAACCGGTGATCGCGCCGTCGACGAAGTCGGCGAGTCGGGCCTTTGCGCCGTCTTCGCCGGGAGTCCAATGCTTGGGGAAGGCAGCGGCCCAGTCAGGTTTAGACGGGAGCAGCTTCCACGCGGCGAGCGTGTCGCCGGTGGCCGGCTTTGCAGCGACGATCTTGGCCGGGGCGCGGTGCGTCTCGGTGTCAATGCCCATCTCCTGACAGGCGCGCCAGAACGGGGTGAAGACCTTGAAAGGCTCACCCATTTTGGTCTTCACCGTCCATGGCTCGCAGAGCAGGGAGGCGTTGAAGGACTGGACGTCGATGTCGCGCGCTTTCAGGGCGGTCTTGATCGCCGTGTCGCGCGTCACGGCGAAGGGTTCGTAGCAGCGGTTCCAGAAGACGGTATCGGCGCCGCTGGCGGCGATGACGGCCTCGAGCGAGGCGGCAGCCGGGCCAGACTTCAGCACTAGCGTTAGGCCGCATGTTCTGAGGCTGGCGGACAGGGCCTCCAGAGAGTGGTGCAGCCACCAGCGGGAAGCGCCGCCCATCGCCCATTTTCCGGGCGTTTCATCGTCGAGAGTATAGAGCGGCAGCACCGGGCGGCCCGATTGCGCCGCCGCCAGCAGAGCCGGGTTGTCGTCCAGGCGGAGGTCCTGCCTGAACCAGACGATGACGGGGGAAACCATGGGCACCTTGGACCGCAAATATCTTTAGCGATCTTACGCGGAAATCCGCCCTTTGGATCAAGGTTCCACGCGCGTTGTCGTCCGTTGCTGCTGGGCCGCAAACCACTCCAAGGAGAGCATGCGAGAGCCGGTTTTGGCGGTGTCCTGCGCAGTGAGGTTCAAAGCGCGGACAATGCGGCGGACGATGATGTCCGATGCCGCCATCTGGTCGAAGTCGAGGATGTTGAGGCAACAAGAATCCTGCTCGAACTGGCCAAAAGAGTCGAGCCCGAGCCCGAGAAACCAGGTGAGGATCGCCCGGTTGGTGCCGCCGTGGCAGACCAGCAGAAGATTGGTCCAGGCCTGATCCTGCAGAATGTCGATAAAGGGAGGGAGCACGCGGTCGCGGAAGGCCTTGAACGCTTCTCCCGCCGCAAAAGTCGCGCCCGGGTCGCCCGCCCTGAACATCGCATAGGCGTAGTCCGAGGGGCTGAGACCGGCGCGCTCCGAAAGACCAGCGCCCCTGATTTCGGCGAGACCGGGGGCGATTTCGAGGGCGAGGTCGCGCCCGCCGAGAACGATCATCGCGGTTTCCAGCGTGCGCGGCAGGCCGGAGCAGATGGCGCGGTCGAAATTTACCGGATTCAGCCAGTCGGCCATGGCGAGCGCTTGCTCGCGGCCCTTGGGCGTAAGCGGGACGGTGTGGGGATCGGGAACGCGGCCACCCGAAGCATCGAAATAGGCGGCATCCGCGTGCCGCATCAGATAGATGCGCCGCCGCCGTCCGTTTTCGAACGGCAGGTCCATCTTTACGGCAGGTCTGCGAGGAAGGCGTCGATCGCGGCGATGGATTGAGGCTCGTTGAGCAGTGGCGCGTGGCCGCGCCCCGGCACGTCGACGGATTTCATGTCGGGTTTGACTCCGTGCATTTTGGCGACGGTTTCAGCCGAGAGCAGATCGGAATTCGCACCGCGCACAACGAGCAGCGGGATTTTTGCGTAAGCCCCGAACAGCATCCAGGGATCGAATTGCTGCGGCTGGGCCATCTGGGCGCGCGTGGCATCGCCGATTTTCAGATCGTAATCGAGCACCGGCTTGCCGCCCTCCTCGCGGTAGGACGCACGGGTCATGCGCATCCAGTCAGAGTCCGGCATGTCGAACATGTCGCCGTTGATCTGCTTGGCGCGGGTCATGGCGTCGTCCCATGTCTGGGGCGGCGCGGTGACGACGCCAACATAGGAGGCGATGCGGGCGATGCCGCGCGGGTCGATCTCAGGTCCGACATCGTTGAGGATCGCCCCGCCGAGAACATCCGGCTTCATGGCGGCGAGGACGGTGGCGATCAGCCCGCCGCGCGAGGTGCCGAGCACGATGGCTTTAGGAATATTCAGCGCTCCAAGAACGGCGAGCACGTCGCCGGCCTCCATGGGGATTGAATAGTTTTCCCACTTGGGATCGTAGGTCGAGCGTCCGCGTCCACGAGTATCCATGGCGACAACGCGGCGGGTTGTCGCCATGTGTGCGGCGATGTCTTCAAAGTCGCGCGTGTTGCGGGTGAGGCCCGCGAGGCAAAGAACCGGCAGCTTGCCCGCGCCTGCGCCATGGTAGTCGCGGCTATAGAGCTGCAGTCCGTCGGCGGCGTCGGTAAAGCCTTCGGTGTAGAGGCTCAACGAAGCGTATCCGCCGAAAGCTTGGTGCCGGGCTCGTAGTCTGCACGGCCCGAACCGCGCAGCAGGTCGGTCTCGATGAGCAGCGGCGCGCTGCCGCCGGCCAGCATGGCGCGGTAGACGCCGGTGTTCTCCATGAGCCGCATCACATAGTTGCGGGTCTCGCTGAAGGGAATGCGCTCGATCCAGTCGACGACATCGACGCCGGGACTGCGCGGATCGCCAAACTCCTTGATCCACTGATTGGCGCGGCCCGGGCCGGCATTATAGGCGACGGCGACAAGCACGTAGGAGCCGTTGAACTGGTCGAGCAAGTCGCGCACATGCGCCATGCCGAGCGTCGCGTTGTATTCCCAGTCGCCGAGCAGGCGGCCTGCCTCGTACGCAATCCCGTGACGATTGGCAGTCATCTTGGCCGTGGCAGGCAGCATCTGCATGATGCCGCGCGCGTCGGCACCGGAGCGCGCATTGGGATCGAATTCGCTTTCCTGACGCATCAAAGCGAGCACGAAGGCCGGATCGGGAGACTCGCCTTTGCCGCGATAGGGCGGCAGGCGGAGCGTCGGATAAGCGAAGTGGAAGATATGCAGGTCTTTCTGCATCGCCTTCTTCGCGACCCGGACCGACATGGCGGGACGGCCAAGCTGCATCAGCAACGCGGCGGCGGTTTCGAAATCGGCGCGGTCCTGCAGACGGTCGCCCAGTGCGCCGACAAAGCGCGGCAGAAGCGTCGTATCGCCGATCGCGCTGAGCATGGCGATCGCCTGAACCAGCTCGTCGCGCTCCAGCGTGGAGATCGCGCCGCTGCTGACCGACGTGGACATATCGATAGTGATCGAGGGCGAGGCCGAAAGGGCCGCCGCCGCGAGCTGGCCGTAGAACGTTTCCGGGCTTTTGGCGGCAGAGGTGTATTCGACAGCGGCGCCTTCAGCATCGCCCGCAGCGGCGCGGGCACGCGCGGTCCAGTAGTGGCCGCGCGACAGGCTGATCGGCGTCGAGACGCTGGGTGCGATGCGGTCGAAATGGGCGAAGGCGCGCGAGGTGTCGCCGATAAAGCGAAGCTGCATCCAGCCGGCCAGGAACTCGGCCTCGGCGAAGTCGGCGCCTTCCAGAAGGCCGGCGCTGGCCGAGACGGCATAGGCGTCATTCCAGCGGCGTTCCTTGATGGCCATCCGGATATGACTCGATTTCTCGTCCCACCAGGTATCGAGAGGAATTGGGATCGCCGGATCGCGGATCGCCTTGGCCATATAGCGCGCGCCGACGGTGTATTGTTCCGAGCGGCGATACCAGCGGCCGATATCGTACATAAGGCCGAAATCGTCGCGGAGTGCTGCTGGCACTGCGTCGATGAATTTTTGCGCGCCTTTGGTATTTGAGCGGAGCTTCAGCCGGGCCGTGCCGACTGCGCGGGTACCGGCATCGACATAGTCCAGCATGCGCTGGGCGCCGGCGAAGTCGTCTTCCCAGAGCAGGGCGGAAAGGCGGAGCTTGTCGGCGTCGGCGGGGAGGTATTGGCCGTATTGCTGACGGATCGCCGCCTCGCGCCCGGCGGTAAAGGTGCCGGCGACATAGCCGCGGCGGATCCAGATCGGGCCCTCGCCGGTATTGCCGGTGGCGAGCAAGGCGGCGCCGTAGTTCAGCATGCCTTCGCCCGAGACGGGCTCGCGGCCGTTGAAGAAGGCGATGACCTGAGCGGCCGGCATATCGACCGGCATTGCCCTTTCGGCATTGCGCTGGGTCGTGTCGGCGTTCGGCCAGTTGGGGTGAGATTCCATAAAGCTGGAAATGTCGGCGAACGAGGCACCGCTCGCCCGGTCGATCAGATAGCGCCAGCGGACGACCGCCGCGACGGTCGGGTCCTGCGCGCGCTGGGCGAGGGCGAAGAGATCGGCCCAGTTCTTCTGTTCCCCAGCCTTGATGGCGGCGGCCAGAATCGCCTGATCGTTGGCGCTGATCGTCGTGGCGGCGGAGGCGGGAGCCAGAAGTGCAGCGGAAACCGCAATGGCGGCGAGGAGACGGCGCAGGATCATGGTCGTCGGACTCGTTCTAGAAGGACGGAAAAGCATAACGCCAACCGGCGTTGGTTAATACATGAGGAAGATCGTGGCCCTTCCTTGGCAAAGCGTTAACCTGCGCGTAGTTTCCCGCGCTCTTTTTTAAAGCTGAAAGGCCGGGCGCGTTCCGGGATGCCGATGACTCTTGATCGTTCACGTTTGCGGGGATCCCTGACGGCGCTGATTACGCCGTTCGCAAAGGGCGCAGTGGACGAGGACGGGATGAAGCGCGTGGTCGCGTACCAGATCGACAATGGAACCCATGGCCTCGTGCCGTGCGGCACGACGGGCGAATCGCCGACCATCAGCCATGACGAGCACCGCCGGGTGCTGGAACTTACCGTGGAGACGGCGAACGGGCGGGTTTTCGTACTGGGTGGGGCAGGCTCGAATGCAACTCACGAGGCGATTGCGCTGGCTCAGTTCGCCGAGAAGGTCGGTTGCGATGCGGCGATGTGCGTCGTGCCGTATTACAACAAGCCGAGCCAGGAGGGCCTCTACCGGCACTTCGCGGCAATCGCCGAGGCGATCTCAATTCCGCTGGTTGTCTACAACGTGCCGGGACGCACT
>Ga0105044_10014341_pt1 | contig 10718 bp, 9 predicted proteins | sample MAT01_FD_78092 | JGI IMG/M metagenome (GOLD analysis project Ga0105044, IMG submission 78092) | Freshwater microbial communities from Lake Fryxell liftoff mats and glacier meltwater in Antarctica - MAT-01 | ecosystem: Environmental > Aquatic > Freshwater > Ice > Liftoff microbial mat | place... | reverse complement strand
TAGTTGTCCACGCACAGCACATCGTGCCCGCGCGCCACCAGCCGATCGCACAAATGCGAGCCGACGAACCCGGCCCCGCCGGTGACCAGCACCCGCTTGCGGGTAAGATGTTTCATGGCGCGGCCGGTTCGCCGGCGGTTTCTGCAAGCTGGTCCACCATCAGATCAAGCCCTTCGACAAATGTATCCCAGGTGAAATGCCGCACCCGCTCGCTGCCGGCCAGCCCCATGCGCCGCGCCAACGCCTGATCGGCCGCCAGCTCGCGCATCCGCCGCGCGAAGGCGTTGGGGTCGTCCGGTTCCAGAAAGCCGGTCTCGCCGTGCAGGATGGTTTCACGCGGGCCGCCGCAGTCAACCGCGATCACCGGCTTGCCGGCCGCCATCGCTTCCAGCGGCACCAGGCCCCAATCCTCGTTGAAGGCGGTGAACAACGCCGCCGTGCAGCCCTCGTACAGCGCGCGCATCGCCTCATCCGATGGGGCGACGCGGAACTCGACCCCGCCCACCTGGGCGGCAAAAGTCTGTAACGCATCCATGTAGGGCTGGCTCTTGGCGTCGACCATTCCGGCGATGACCAGGCGCCACTCGGGGCCCAGCCGGTCGGGTTCCCGGCTGTCGAGGGCGCGGGCGCGGGCGAAGGCGGCGATGCCCAGCTCGATGTTCTTGGTCCACATGATGCGGCCGGCCAGCAGGAAATAGGGCTGCCAGGTGTCAGAGGGCCGGATCTGGCCGGTATCGATGCCGGGATAGGCGACCGTCACATCGCGTGCGGCCCGCAGCCCGCCGTTCGCGATGCGCTGGCGCACCGTCTCGCTGATCGCGATCACCCGGCGGTAGCGTCGCCAGCATAGCCGGTCGAGCATGCGGAACGCGGCCTCGATCACCAGCGCCGCCGGGCGCCTCGGCCCGAGGCGCGCCAGCAGCCGGGCGCGATAGCTTTCATCGAAGGTGGCGCGCAGCGGCGTGAAGCACAGGCAACCCAACGGGCGGGCGGTATTGCGCAGGGCCATCAGGTCGCCGATGCCGTCGCACGAGATCACCAGCACGTCGAATGCGTGGGGGTCGAGCCGGCAGGTGGCGATCGAGAATGCACTGCGCAGCACCGCCCGATAGCTCCGCTCCACCGAGACCCGCTGCACCTCGACGATGCGCGCATCGCGCAGCTCGGGGTAGGTGCCGTCGCGGTCGTAGTGGCTGGTGTAGAAGGTCCAGTCGTGGCGCGACCGGCGGTTGATCTCCAGGATCGTCCGCTCCAGCCCGCTGCGCAGGTAGATCCAGGGATGGTAGAGGGCGACGCGCATCAGCCCGCCGCACCCGGCGCGCCGCGGCGTTCGGCCAGCACGCTGTCATAGACCGCCATCAGCTGGTCGGTATGCCCCTCCCAGGTGAAGGCACGGGCCAGGCGCTGGTTTTCTGCCCCGGCCTGGCGCCGCCGCTCGGGGTCGTCCCACAGGGCGCGGATGGCGGCGATCATGGCCGCCTCGTCGCCCGGTGCGACGCGCGCACCCTCGAAGTGGATGGTGTCGACGCTGGACACCACGGCGGCGCCGGCGGCCATCGCCTCGGCGATGACGATGCCGAAGGTCTCGGAATAGGACGGGAAGAAGAAAATCGCGGCCCGTCGCAGATAGGCCAGGAAACGGTCGTCGACCGACGCTTCCACCAGTTCCAGATTGGCCGGCGCGGCGCGGCGCAGTGCGGCCATGTCCTCCGCCCAGCCGGTGGCGACGAACGGGATATCGGGCAGGGCGCGGGCGGCGTTGAACACGTGGGCGATGCCCTTGCGGGTTTCCATCTTGCCGCTGAACAGAACCACCGGGGCGGCAAGATCGCCCAGTTCCAGATTGGGCGGCAGCAGCCGAGCATGGTCGATGCCGGGCGGCACGACAATGGCACGGCTGGCATTCGCACCCAGCCGGATCGCCTGCTGGCGCGACGGCTCGCTGAGGTACAGCGCGCGGTCGTAGCGCCGGGTGACCATGAAGCGTTCAAGAAGCTGCCACGCCCGCCCGGCCACCGGACCGCGCATCGCCCGCCAGGCCGGACCGAACAATGCCAGCATGCCACAGACCACGGGCCGGCCGGTACGCCGCGCCGCCCACAGCGACGGCAGGCAGGCGTGATAGGTGAACGTGTGCACCAGGTCGGCCTGCCGGGCGGCACGCGCGATCGCGGCGGCTTTGAGGTTGAAGCCGTAGCGGCTGGTGGCCAGGCGCTCGGTGGGCACGCCGCCGAACTGCGTGATCGCCGGATCGCCGGTGGTCAACACCCGCACATCGACCCCGCGCGCCAGCAGTCCCTGCGCCGCCCGCAACACGATGTATTCCCCGCCGCCGCCGAAATCGGGCGGGAAGCGCTCATGGGTGATGAGGATCCGCAATGCCATCGGCTCACAGCACCACGGAGCGTGCGCGCCACGACCCGCGCACCAGCCAGGCGGCCATCAATGCCGCCCGTGGCATGCCGCACACGAAGCGGGCCAGCAGGAAATGCGGGCGGGTGAACCGGCCGCGATCGGTGAAACGAAGCCACACATAAGGCAGGCATGCCGCAAAAATGGAGGGGTGAAGCAAGCTGCCACCGATTGCCCCCACAGCGAAAGCGTTGAATGCCGCGGTTTGCGCCGACAGGAAGTAGCGCCAGAACAAGGCTGCCCGCATCGCTGGATAGCGCCGTGCCACCAGCGGGATGACCTCCACGATTTCGACCGCGCGCAGCCACGCGCCCAGGCCGACGGCGAACACCTCGTGATGGACCAGCGCCTCGGCAGTGTAGCCGGTGCTGCGGCCGGCTGCGCGGATGGCCCAGCCCAGCGACGTGTCCTCGGAGGATTTCAGCGCGCGGAATTCCACCGGGAACCCGCCGACCGCGCGGAACGCCGCCGCGTCATAGAAGATGTTGCAGGTTTCGAAAAAAATACTCGGCCCCTCGACCTGCATGGTTTTTTCCAGCAGGCGCCGCGGTTGCGCCGGGTGCGGGATGGTGCGGCCCTGCACCAGGGCATGGCCGGCGGCCAGGGCGCGCACGCCGGCCGCGATCCAGCCCGGCGTGGCGATGCAGTCGTCGTCGATGAAGGCCAGCACGGCACCCTGCGCCCGCTCGGCGCCGAATTGCCGCGACGGCCCCGGGCGGTTGAACGCGGTGCGGTGGTAGTGCAGTGCCACCGGGCTGACAGGAATACGCGCGCGCACCATCTCCTCGGTGCCGTCCGGCGTGTGGTTGTGCACCACGATGATCTCCGCGCTCTCGTGCGGCCAATCCTGCGCCAGCAGCGAATCGAGCAGGCGTTCCAGCAGGGCGCGACGGGCGTGGGTGGGGATGATCACGCTGACCAGCGGCTTGGGCGGGGCCGCCGCGCTCATTGCCGGGGGCCGGTGGTGATGCGGTCGTCGGCACCTTCGGCGGCGATACTGCCGCGCACCGGCCGGCGGCGCAGTCCGCGCAGGCGGTTGGGCGGGAACCACGCGCGGTCGAGCAGGGCGGCGACATCGTGGTCGGCGACACGGCGCAGCGCCTGGGTCGCGCGGCGCAGGTGCCAGGTTTCGCCCAAATGGACCACGTTCCACCACAGCGCCCGCAGCCGCGGCACGCGAGGCGCGCGCAGCACGACATCGACCAGGCTGAACCCGCCATACAGGGCCACGAACGCCACCAGCCGCGGCAGCGCCCAGACTTTGAGCGCCATGCGGATGCGGTTCTTGGTGATGTGAAAGATCATCTCGCCGTGCATCGGTCCGATCGCGATGTCGACATGATGGCGCGCCACCGCGCCCGGCACCACGCGGGCCCGCCAGCCGGCGATGGCCAGGCGCAGGCCCAAATCGGGTTCCTCGGATGTCATGAAGAAGCTCTCGTCGAAGCCCCCCACCGCCAGCGCGGGTTGCGGCCGCACCAGCAAGGCCGAGGAATTCGCCCACAGCACGTCGCGCGGTGCCGTGGCGGTGGCTGCGGCGTCGCCTTCGCCGCGGTCCCAGCTCAACCCGAGGAAGCCCATGGCGCCGCCGTAGCTGTTCAGCAGCGTGGGGTCGTGGCCGAACACCAGCTTGCTGCCAACCATGGCAAGCGCGGGATCGGCCGCCATCGCCGCGACCGCAGCGCGGGTCCAGCCGGGGTCGAGCTCCACGTCGCTGTCCACCAGGGCCACCAGACGATCCTGCCCGCGCTTGAGGCCGATGTTGCGCGCGACCGTCGGCCCCTCCGGGGCCTTGCGCAGGTGCTCGATGGCACACGGCAGGTGCCGAGCCAAATCGGCCAGAACGGCCGGCGTGTCGTCGGTGCTGGCGTTGTCGACCACCAGGATCGATATGCAGTCGCTCGGCCAGTCCTGTGCGGCGATGGCACCCAGGGTCCGCGGCAGATCCCTGGCGCGGTTATAGGTGGGAACGACGAACAGAACCCGCGCGGTCATGCGCCGGGCCTTGATGCGGCGCGCGCAACCGCCAGCCGCACCAGCCATGCCGCGCCAGCCAACACCGTGGTGTCGATGGCCAGCAACCGGCGTGCCGCACCGGCCAAGGCGATGGCGGCCCCGGCCAGCGACATGCTGGTCGCCACCGCAGCGCCGGTCGCGCCGTACAGCGGCACCAGCACCAGGCACAAGGCGATGTCGGCCAGCACCGCGGCCAGCATGATGCCGATCAGCACGCGGTTGCGCCCGGCAATCGCCAACAGGGCGCCGGCCGGACCGGCGCAGGCCACCGCAGCCTGCCCCAGCATCAGCACCGCCACCGTGCCGCGCACCTCGACGAAGCCCGCGCCGAACGCGCCGAGCAGCCAGGGTGCGGCGACCACCAGCATCGCCGCCAAGGCCACGCCAGCTCCGCTGTACAGCAACGCGGTCTGCGCCATCAGGCGCTGCAGCCCCGCCCGGTCGCCGCGCGCCAACAGCTGCGCGGCCGATGCCGACGCGATCGCGGAAATCGGCGTCAGCGCCACGCTGACCAGCAGGGCGAGCCGGGCGGCGACGCTGTATGGCCCGACTTCCGCCGGCCCCGCGAGGGCCGCCAGCAGGATCGTGTCCAGCCGCTCGATCAATGCATAGGCGACAGTGGCGATCAGATAGGCCTGGCCCGACGCCAGCCATTCCGGCCGGGCGCGCCAATCGGCTGCCCCGCGCCAGTGGGCGCCGGTCGCGTGGTGCCATCCTGCCACCTGCGCCAACACGGTCAGCAGCCCCGCCAGCACGGTCATCGCCAACGCCGTTTCCGCGTGTTGTGTGGCGCCCGCCCACCACGCGCCGCCAACCAAAACGATCACCAGGACCGAGCGCAGCACGTTGTTGGCAAGCTCGGCGCGCAGCGGGTGATGGGCGGCGATCTGTGCCGACTGCACCAGCATGCTGGCGCCGAACAGCACGATCAGCAGCATGCCGGTTGCCATAGCGCCCACCGCCGGGCGCAGCGACGGCACGGCGGCGAACAAGGCGACAGCGGCCAGGCCGGCGAGAATGCCACTGCCCGCCACCGCGAAAGCGGCCAGCCGCATGAAGCCGCGATAGGAGGCCCAGTCGCGCGTCTCGGCATAGCCGGCCAGGAACCGCAGCGCCGCCTGCGGCAGACCGGCGCCGGCAAGCAGCGCCAGCAGCGTCGTCCAGGTCAGGATCGTGACATAGGTGCCGAAGCCAGCCACGCCCAGGGCACGGGCCACCACGACCTGGCTGGCGAAGGCCAGCGCCACCGCGCCGCCCCTGAACACCAGCCCGAACAGCGCTTGTCGCATCAGCGGCAGCCGCGCCCCCGGCCGCGCAACATCGCCGGCTTCGCGCGCGCCGCTTGCCTGGCCGGACATCGCTACTGCACCGCGCCATCGGCGGCGGCCAGGCCGAGGAGGCGCGCATAGGCCGGCCCCAGGGTCGGCCAGCCGAACGGCATTGCCCGGGCGCGGCAGCGTGCTTCGGTGATGGGCATGGCGGCGAGGTCAGCGGCGCCCAGAATGGCGCGCGCAAGGGCTGCATGATCGGTCGCGGCATGGCCAGCGATCGGACCGGGCGCGAACAGCCGGCCGATCCCCGGGTCGTCGATGATGTCGCGCACGCCGCAGTGGTCGCACGCCACCACCGCCGTGCCACAGGCCAGCGCCTCCACCAGAACCATGCCCTGCGCCTCCCACACCGCAGGATGCACCAGCACGGTGGCGGCGGCATAGCGGGCCGGCAGGTCGAGGGGATCGCCGGCACCGGAAAACGCAATGTGCGGCACGTCTGCTGGACGGGCGGCGGCACGGATGGTGCGGATGGCAGCATCCGAGGCCGGGCCGCCGAAGATCAGTTCGGCATCCGGCCGCGCGTCGCGCACCGTGGCGAAGGCGCGCGCCAGCAGCACCGCGCCCTTGCGCGGCTCGTCGGCATCTGCCGCAAACAGCAGCCGCAGCCGGCCATCGTTGGGTGGTTTGGGCGTCGCCAGCAGCGGGACCAGGTCGCTGGGCGAGGGTAGCACCGTCCCGGCCACCCCGAACTCCTGCGCCAGCATCTGCTGGGCGTGGCGCGAGGTGACGGCGCAGGCATCGGCATGGCGCAGCACGCGGCGGAACATCCAGCCGTCAAGCGGGATCCAGCGGAAATAGGCGCGCATGGGAACCCCGACCACGTGATAGGCCAGCCGCGGCCGGTTCGCCCCCGCCAGCAACACGCCGAACGCGTCGTGGTAGTTGAGGCAGTGCGCCACGTCGAACGCGGCCCCGGCGGCGCGCGCGCGGCGGATTTCGTCGCGCACCTGTACGGCGAAGGCGTGAAACCGGCCCAGCCACCGGTTCGCCGGCAGCGCGGCCAGGCGCTGTGGCAGCAGAATATGCCGCACGCCGTCGCAGTGGTGCTCGCTCCGCGTGCCGGCATGGGTGGAAATCACCGTCACGTCGTGCCCCTGCGCCGCCTGCCAGGCCGCGTGTTCGTGCAGCAGCCGCTCGGACCCGCGGCGCACCTCCGGCCAACAGGTCGGGTTGGTCAGGACGATCCGGGCCGGGCCGCTCATCGGGTTGGCTGCGCGATCATCGCCGCCACGGCGCCGGTCGTTCGCCCCTCACAGCACGAGGCAGCGGAAGCGCACGCTGCCGTAGATCAACGCGGTATTCATCACCACGTTGCGCGGAATATGGGCCAGCACCCGCAGGCTCTGGCGCAGCAGCACCAGGGGATTCAAGCTGCGCGTTCGCCACGCGCTGCGCCCGAGCAACGCCAGCGGCAGCAGCCACAGCAGCCACGGCACGGTCCATGCGGCAATCAGCGCGAACGGCGCGGCGAGATACAGCGTCGCGGCCGGTGGATAGAAGAACAGGTTCCAGGTGAGCAGCTTTGCCCGCAGCGCCGGATGGCGGCTGATCAGCGCCGGCAGCAGGAACAGCCGGGTTGGTTCGATCATCCACAGCCACACGCGCTGGGTTTCGACCTCGTGCTCCATCACCGCTGCGGCGGCAAAGGCGTGGGCGTGCCCGGCCCCGATGATGCGCCAGGCAAGGTCGGTGTCGGCGCACTCGGTCGCTCGCGCAAAGGGGTCGGTAAAGCTCAGCGTGGTGTCGAACCCGCCATGGGCCAGGAACACGTCGCGCCGCATCAACAGATTGGCGGTTGGAAATGTCGGGTGTTCCTCGCGCGTGATGAATGTGGCGCGTGACGTGAAGGCGAACGCCTGTTCCGGCTTGGGCAGCACCGGGCCGCCGACGAAAGCGATGGCGGGGTCGTCGAAGCACGGCAGTGCCGCGGCCAGCCAGTTCGGCGTGGGCCGGCAATCGCTGTCGGTGAAGGCGATCACGGCACCGCGCGCCATGCCCACGCCCAGGTTGCGCGCCGGCGCCGGCCCGCGATCCTGCACGGTGCGCGCGGTGCGCAGGTCGAGGCCGAGGGCGCGGCCCTGTTCCAGCGTCGGGCCCAGATCATCGGTGGAGCAGTTGTCCACCACGATCACCTCGAAACTGCCGCGTGGCATGGTCTGGCCGGCCAGACCGCGGAAGCAGTCGAGCAGCATGGCGGCGCGATTATGCGCCGAGATCACCACGGAAACGCGCGGCGCCTGCTGGACTGCGCCCGCGGGCGGGCCAACCGGCGCGCTGGGACCTTGTGGGTGTGCCAAGGCGTGACCGACCCTCAGCCCAGGAAATCGGCCGTTGGTCGCGTGGCATAGCCGATGCCGAACTCCCCGCCCTTGAAGCCGCGCACGATCATCGCGCCAAGCTGCGGCCGGTGGCCGTGGCCGGCGAACCACATGTGCAGCTTGTTGCCCTCGACCAGCACGCTGGGCGAGCGGATTTCGCCCCCGGTCCAGCCGAAATCGTCGCGTGTCAGCAACGGCTGCGGGTCCTGCACGAAATCCACCTCGCTGGTGCCCCGCGACACCGCGTGGTGCAGCGCCACCTGCTGCCATTCGGGATCGGCGCCGGTGCGGTGCATGGCCACGTCGTAGACCAGGTGCAGGCGCGGGCCGATGGCAAATGCCATCGGTGTGGAATAGCCGACATAGCCCTTGGAGGGGGGATAGAGGGGGATCTGCTCCAGCACCCTTGTGGGCGGCCCGAAGGTGATGCCGTCGGTGGTGATGGCCAGGCCGATGGACTGCGCCTGCGGGGGATTGCCGCCCGCGCGCGCGCCGATCGCGCTGAAATAGACCAGGATGCGGTCGTTCCAAACGATCGCGCCCGGTTCGCCCACCAGATAGCCATTCCAATCCGTGATCCGTCCGCTCGCCGCGAGCACTGGGGTCGGGGTGACCTTCCAGACGATGCCGTCCTGCGAACTGGCATGGCCGATTGCCATCGGCGCGGGGGTGGGGGTGGCGAGGATGCCGGTGAAGAACATGTGCCACGCCCCGCGAAACCGCACCACGCTGGGCGTCTCCAGGCTGGCGAAGGGCGTGCCCGCGGGCGACAGCAGCGGCGTTGAAGGCGACAGCGACCAGCCGAAGCCGTCGCTCGACACCGCCCGGAACGGCAGCACCGGCGGCTTGAACGGCGCGTTGGTGCTGCTGGTCATGTACATGACGTATGTGTTGCCGTCGCGCAGCACGCAGGGGTCGTTCCACAGCGCCTGGGGGCGCAGGTCGCCGGCCTTGATGACCGGATTCTCCCGCGGGAACGACCATCCGCCGCGCGACGCGATGCCCAGTGGCTGGGCCTCGGCCGGGCTGTCGCCGAGCAGTTTCACCGCCCCAATTCCGCCGATCCCCGCCGCTGCGGCCAGTCCCGCCCAGCGCAGCAGGCGGCGGCGGCCATGTCGCGCGCGGCCCCGAGCCATGCCGTGATCTCCCGTTAAATGTTAGGGGTTCCAGACCCCGGAGTGTCGCACAACGATTGCAGCGCGCACAAGCGCCGGCTTGTAGCGGCCATCCACTTATGCATTTGTTTGCGCATGGATCTGCGCGATCATGTCGCAGATGCGATGGACGTCATCGAGGTCGAGGTCGGCATAGATCGGCAGCGCCAGCACCCGTGCCGCGGCGTCGCGCGACACCGTGAGCGGATCGGCCGCGCGCACATCGCGAAACGCCGCCATCTCGCTCGCCGCGGGATAGAAGTATTTTCGCGTCATGACATTCATGCGGCCGAGTGCTGCGTGCAGCCCGTCACGATCGATCCCGGCGCGTGCGGGATCGATCAGCACCGGGGCGAAGGCATGGTTGACGACCACCCCCGCCGCCGGGCTGGCCAGGCAGTCGATGCCCGGCAGCTCGGCCAGCCGCGCGCGATAGGCCGACGCGATCGCCTTGCCGCGCGCCCGGATGCCCGGCATGCGGTCGAGCATCAACAGCCCGATCAGTGCCTGCACCTCGGTCATCTTCGCGTTGGTGCCGGCCTCGGGCACATCGCCGTCGGGCTGCAGGCCGTGGTTGGCCAGCCGTTCCAGCGCCGCGCGCAGCTCGGGCCGTCGATAGGCCAGGCCGCCGCCCTCCAACGCGTGGAACGGCTTGGTGGCGTGGAAGCTGAACATCGACAGGTCGCCGAAATGGCCCACCGGAACGCCGTCGATGGTGACGCCGAAGGCGTGGGCCGCGTCGTAGATGAGGCTCAGCCCGTGCCGCGTGGCCACCGCCTGCAATTCCGCGACGCGGCAGGGGTGGCCGAACACGTGCACCCCCATGATGGCGCAGGTGCGCGGGGTGATCGCCGCCTCCACCCGTGCCGGATCGAGTGTCAGGTGATCCGGCTCGATATCGGCGAACACCGGCGTCAGGCCGCTGCGCACCAGTGAATTGACACTGGCGGCGAAGGTGAACGGGGTTGTGATCACCTCGCCGCGCAACCCCAGCGCCTGGCACCCCAGCTCCAGCGCCAGTGCGCCATTGGTCATCACGCTGATGTGCGGCAGGTCGAACAGCTGGGCCAACCGCGCCTCGAATTTCAACAGCATCGGGCCGCGATTGGTCAGCTGCCGGTTGGCCCAGATCTCGGCCAGCCCAGCGACCACGGCGTCCAGCGGCGGCAGGTTCGGGCGGCTGACATAGATCGGGGTGGAGAAGGGAGGCAGCATCCGGTCGAGCTCCAGCGGGACCGGCCGATCCGGTCAGGGGGTAGGCACGTCATCGCCCGGCGCCGCCGGCCGGCGGCGCAGTTTCGTCCGGCTCCACCTGCCGGCGGCGCAGTTTCATCGGCCGGGGAAGCAGGATGGTGCCGTCGGCCACGGATTCACTGACCACGCATCCGGGGCCAATGTAGACTTCGTTGCCAACATTCGGGCAACCATAAACCCCGGCATGGTGGCTGAGCGTGACATCGGCGCCCAGGCGCGGCGCCTGGGCC